>ENA-UOOK01000156-UOOK01000156.1-fermentation-metagenome-genome-assembly--contig:-NODE-156-length-82375-cov-8.223129_pt1 | contig 82375 bp, 71 predicted proteins | sample MGYA00245777_ERZ724023 | MGnify/ENA primary metagenome ERZ724023 (study PRJEB28704, sample SAMN03018312) | fermentation metagenome | biome: anthropogenic terrestrial biome; feature: soil; material...
AGAATGCCTGGATACCGTTTCACGGTACCAGCCTGTATATGACCGGTACCGTTCGACTGAAGTTCCGGAACAGTACCGGCAGGAACACCAGGATGAATATGAACTGTACCTTTCCGCCCGGAAACTCTTGAAAGAAAACCGGATTGCTCCGGATAAGCGGGAAGCATTCTGCTCGGAACTGAAAAGCATCCGCAGGGATTACGATGCATTGCTGGCAAAATACAACGCCCTTCAAAAGCAGCTGCATCTCGGGCAGAAAGCCCGTGATGTAACCGAACGGGTTGATGCCGATGATCAAATTATCGCGGGTAAACGAGGAAAACAATATAGTCGAGGGCAATCTAGATAAACGGGTCATTGCGATACAGTTCTGCCGCACAGAAAAGCGACAAGTCTCAGCACATAAATTTTCCCGCCTGCATTATTATTGCTTAAAAAGGCACGTAGCGCCCCAAACTGTATAGGGTAAAAAGTGTGGCTTTGAGGAATAGAACGGCGTAGACGGCAGCACAGGCAAAATACAACACATAACGTAACCCCCTGCAAACTTTTACAGCTTGCAGGGGGCACAATTTGTCTACCGCTATCTCTGCGGCTTTCTTACGATTAACGCGAACCAATTCACTGTAAAGATAAAGTTCGGATAATCTTGCTTTGGTGGACCTGAACGGGATCGAACCGTCGACCTCTCGGATGCGAACCGAACGCTCTCCCAGCTGAGCTACAGGCCCATGTAATATTCAATTTTGTGTTGTGACCCGCGTGACTGCCAAGTGAGTTACGTACCGTTGCTAATACCGTTCCGCGTGCTCTCCCAGCTGAGCTACAGGCCCAAATACCAAACGTCCCAATTTCATTAGGACGGTTGCTATTGTACCATATTCCGATTACAATTGCAAGAGGGAGTTTCTTTTTAACTGAATCCTGATTGGCGTTTGGTTGGATGCAGATAAAAGCAAGAATTTTATTGTAATGATTGTAATTGAATTCCTGGGTATGGTATGATAAGAAGAACAGAAATAGAAAAGCTTTCAAAGCAGATAGGGGGAAAGCCATGCTGTATTGTCCCAGATGTCAGATCCTGTGTAAGAAGGGTGAAAGCAGATGCCCATCCTGCGGCAGTAAAAAGCTGCGGCCGGTGCAGCCAACCGATCCGATTCTTTTGCTGACTGCCAGCAAACAGGAATGTGCCCGGATTACCACCGCCTTTCAGGATGCAGAGATTCCCTGCACAGTGCGCTGGCCGGGCAGCGGCGGCTTGATGAATCTTTTAGGCGGAACCAACCGAACAGCGGACGGCCGTATTTTCGTCCCGTTCAGTGCCATCAGCCAATGCCGCCGTATTCTGCAAAGTATTGGAGCCCTAAAAGCAGAGGACGAAAAAGACAGCCTTTCCGGCAGAACCGGCGGTTCAAATGGGAAAGAGGAACCCCCGGTTCCCATGAGCCGCGGAAAACGGACGGCAGTCCGGATCTTTTCTGTTATTCTTTTTATTTTCCTTGTTTGGGCCGTTGTGAATCTGGCGGATGATTTGACAGACTGTATTCGGAATATGCTTCAAATTACATATTAATTTAGGGAGACGGATAATATGAAATACCATATTGATACCGAATGTATCCATGCCGGTTACGAGCCGAAGAACGGGGAACCGCGCGTCGTTCCCATTGTGCAGAGCACAACCTTTAAATATAACAGCGCAGACGCTCTCGGAAAAATCTTCGATATTAAAGATGATGGCTTTTTTTATACCCGGATTGGAAATCCCACCCTTGATGCGGTGGAAAAAAAGATCGCGGCCCTGGAGGGCGGCGTCGGCGCCCTCCTGACTTCATCGGGGCAGGCGGCAACCACCCTTTCCGTCCTGAATATCTGCCACAGCGGCGACCACGCTATCTGTTCTTCCGCCGTTTACGGCGGTACCTTCAATCTGTTTAACAAAACCTTCAAAGAAATGGGGATTGACTGCACGTTTGTCCGTCCGGACTGCACAGTAGAAGAACTGGATCGCGCGTTTCAGGACAATACCCGCTGTGTTTTTGCCGAAACGCTGTCTAACCCGTCCCTGATTGTAACCGATCTTGAAAAATTCTCCAAAGAAGCGCACGCGCATGGTGTGCCGCTGATTGTGGACAATACGTTTCCTACTCCGATCAATTGCCGCCCGTTTGAATTCGGAGCGGATATTGTCGTCCATTCCACGACAAAATATATGGACGGCCATGCTGTGCAGGTGGGCGGCGCAATCGTAGACAGCGGAAATTTTGACTGGGCAAACGGGAAATTCCCGGCTTTTACGGAACCGGATGAATCCTATCATGGAATGGTCTACCAGAAAGATTTTGGAAAAGCGGCCTATATTACCAAGGCCCGTGTCCATATGATGCGGGATCTGGGTGCGCAGGCGGCTCCAATGAATGCGTTTCTGCTGAACCTCGGTTTGGAGACTCTGGCGCTGCGCATGGAGCGCCATTGCTCCAATGCCCGTGCCGTCGCAGAGTACCTAAATGCCAGCCCTAAAATTGAGTGGGTTAATTACCCGGATCTGAAAAGCGACCGGTGCCATGCCCTGGCCCAAAAGTATATGCCCCATGGGACAAGCGGTGTTGTTTCATTCGGCGTAAAAGGGGGCCGTGAGCCGGCCGTAAAATTCATGGAAGGCCTTCGCATGGCGTCAATTGTGACGCATGTGGCGGATCTGCGCACCTGCGTTCTTCACCCGGCCAGCACAACTCACCGCCAGCTTACGGACAGCCAGCTCCGCGAAGCCGGTATCAGCCCCAATATGATCCGGATGTCCGTCGGGATCGAGAACATTGAAGATATTCTTGACGACATTAAAGGGGCCCTTGCCGCCCTGTAGCAGAAAGACCCCTGGGGCACCGCCCGACGGGCCGTATTTTCCGATTCAATCTTTTCTAACAGCCCCGACTGTGGTATAATGAGTAATACGTAATTTAAAAATTTATGGAGATGAAAAACAGGATGACAGGAATTGAGCAGCGCCCTATTTGTGACGGCGTCAATTTCCGTGCGATCCGGGACGGCCGCTTTAAAACGGTTCGGATGTCCGTCCATTTTATGCTGCCGCTTGAGAAGAAGACGGCATCTGCCAATGCAATTCTGCCGTTCCTGCTGACCCGCGCCAGCAGGAAATATCCCGATTTTACCAAATTGAATGAACACTTGGCGGATCTTTACGGTGCCGTGCTGGACGCCGATGTGCAGACGCTTGGTGATGTGCAGATCCTGTCTGTTTCCGCTTCCGGCATAGCGGATCGCTATGCCCTCCGGGGGGAAAACATTTCGTCGGATTTATCCGATCTGCTGTGCAGCGTTTTGTTTGATCCTTTGCTGAAAGACGGGCAGTTCCCTGAAGACGGGTTCTCCCAGAGCAAACGGCAGATGATAGAACTGACTGATTCCGAATTTAATGACAAACGGCTCTACGCGCTGCGCCGCTGCCGGGAGATTATGTGTTCGGAAGAGCCCTGCGGCGTCGGCCGTTTCGGCGCGAAAGAAGATATTCGCAGTCTGGAACGCAGCAGCCTCACTTCTGTGTGGGACAACCTCATCCGCCGTGCGAGGGCGGAGGTTATGGTATTGGGGGACTGCGACCCCGAACCTGTTTACCGGCGCTTTTCTGAAGCATTCTGCCGTTTAGGCCGTGCTTCGGCCGTGCCCTGCCCAACGAAGGTCGTAAAGTCGGCGGATACAGTCCGGCAGACCGTGGAACGGCAGGATGTTGCCCAGTCGAAATTGGTTATGGGTTTCCGCACCGAAACTGCCGAGCCGGATAAGGATGTTCCTGCCGTAAAGCTGATGAGTGTGCTGTACGGAGGAACGCCGAGTTCAAAACTGTTTTTAAACGTCCGTGAAAAGCTCAGCCTGTGTTATTACTGCAGTTCCCTCTATGATCCGGTGAAGGGGATTTTGGCTGTCCAGAGCGGCGTGGAGCAGAAAAATGCCGGCCGCGCCAAAGATGAAATCCTGGCCCAGCTGGATTTGGTCAAAAAGGGCGGTTTTACAGAAGAAGAACTAAAGGCCGCCCGCATGAGCCTCTGCAACAGTTACCGCACAATTTCGGACTCCCTTGATGGGCTGGAAGCCTGGTACCTTTCCAAAACGTTTTCCGATCCGCTCCGCCGCCCCGAGCAGGAAGCCGCGCGGATTCAGGCGGTTTCCCGGGAAGATGTTGTTCAAGCCGCCAACCGGGTTACACTGGATACGGTGTATTGCCTGACGGGAAATGAGGTGGAAAAGCAATGAACCAGATTCAAACGGTCACCAGCGAAAGAACGGGGGAGATGTACTACGTTGTCCGGCATTCTTCCGGTCTGAAAATTTATATCTATCCAAAAGCGCAGAACAACTCGTCCTATGCCGTATTCGGAACCCGATACGGTTCAATTGACAACTGTTTTCAGGTATCGGACGAACCGGCCCCCCACCGGGTGCCCAACGGGATTGCCCATTATCTGGAGCATAAGCTGTTCGAAAGCAAAGAGGGCGACGCTTTTGCGCGTTATGCCAAAACGGGGGCTTCCGCCAATGCCTATACCTCGTTTGACATGACCTGCTATCTGTTTTCCTGCACAGAGAATGTTTATGATTCGCTGAAGATCCTTCTGGATTTTGTCCAGTCCCCTTATTTCACCGAGCAGACCGTCCAAAAAGAGCAGGGAATTATCGGTCAGGAAATCCGTATGTATGACGACGATCCCCAGTGGCGCGTCATGTTCAATCTGCTGGGTGCCCTGTACCATACGCATCCCGTAAAAATTGACATTGCCGGCACGGTTGAAAGCATTGCTAAAATTACGCCTCAGCTGCTGTATCAGTGCTATAACACATTTTATAATCTCAACAATATGGTTTTGTGCATTGTGGGGAATGTGGAGCCGAAACGCGTCCTAGAGCTGTGCGACCAGATGCTCAAACCTTCCAAACCGGTTTCCATCCGACGTATTTTTGAGCCGGAACCGGAGACAATCGTTCGCTCCCGGGTAGAGCAGAAGCTTTCTGTGGCGGTTCCGCTGTTTGAGTTCGGTTTCAAAGAGCAGGCTGCAAACGGACGTGCCACGTCGAAACAGCTTGCAGAAACGGACATCCTGCTGGAAGCGCTTTCGTCACCTGCTTCGCCGCTGTTCCGCAGGCTTCTGGATGAAGGGCTCATCAACGAAGCCTCATTTGGGCACGAGTATTTTGAAGGTCCCGGTTTTGCTTCGGTCATCTTTTCCGGGGAATCCAAAAATCCGGATGCTGTGGCGGAAGAAATTCGGGCCGAGATTCAAAAAATACGCCGCGGCGGCCTTTCAGCCGAGGCGTTTAAGCGCGCGAAAAATTCGGTTTACGGACGGAACCTTGCCGCGCTGAACAGTACCGGCAGTATTGCCAATTCCCTTGTTTCCCTTGATTTTGCCGGCCGTGAACTGTTTTCTTATATTAATGCGGTTGCCGGGGCAGACAGGGATTCGGTCCTCCGCCGGCTGGATTCTCAGCTTTTACCGGAGACTTCGGCGCTTTCGGTCGTTTCCCCTGTTCAGTAGGATATTTTCCGGGAGGAGTTCAGCCCGGTTCCGGCAGAACGGGCGGTGGAGAAACATTTTATCTTGAAAAGAAGTGGTGGTGCGGCATGTTTAACGTTCAGTTTCCCGGACTTGGATTCAGCTTTACCATAAACCCGGTCGCTTTTCAGATTGGCGGCCACATGTTCAAGTGGTACGGCGTAATTATCGGAGCCGCCTTTCTGCTTGCTTTTGTGTATGTCATGGCAAGCTGCAAAAGGTTCAAAATGGATCAGGATAAGCTGATTGATGCTGTAATTGTCGGCCTGATCGGCGGGGTGATCGGCGCAAGGCTGTACTATGTCCTGTTTGACGCGAGCGACGAGTTCGTGAAGAACCCGGTCAGTGCTTTTTATATCTGGGAAGGCGGACTGGGTATTTACGGAGGAATTATCGGCGGTTTCCTGTGCGGGGCTCTGGTAGCGAAACTGCACAAGCTCAGCATCCCTGCCGTTTTGGATATGGCGTCCCTTGGGTTCCTGATTGGGCAGTCGATTGGCCGCTGGGGGAATTTTGTCAATCAGGAAGCTTTCGGAACGGCCACAAGCCTTCCGTGGCGTATGGTCAGCCAGAATACGGCTGTCATATCGGCTGATGGGGTTCACCCGTGTTTCTTCTATGAATCTCTGTGGTGCCTTGTCGGTTTTATCCTTCTGCATATTTTCAGCCGGAAATACAGGAGGTACGACGGTCAGGTCTTTCTGCTCTACATTGGCTGGTACGGCCTGGGCCGTTTCTGGATCGAAGGTCTGCGTACCGACAGCCTGATCATGCCGTTCTTTGCCCTCCGCATTTCTCAGGTTGTGGCTGCGGTTTCGGTTGTCGTTTCCGTTGTCCTGCTGGTTGTTTTCCGCAGGCGCACCGTGCTGACCGGCTGCGGTTCCGCAAAAATAATGGAGCTGAATTCCATTGTGGATGAAGTCCGCCTGAAAAAAGAAGAAGAGCAGAAACAGGCTTTGGAAGATGATGGAACCAGTACCATCTTTGAAAATTCCGAGGAAACCAGAAAAGTTTTATCCGGCATTCCGATCCGCACTCCCGACCCGGAAGAAAAGCAGGAAGAAAGTCCGGCTGCGGAGCCGGAAGGGGAGGCTCCGGGGGATGCTGTTCCGGAAAAAGGCGGGGCTGTTCCGCCGAAAGATGAATCTTCAAAGGAGAAATAAAAGATGGCAAAGATTATCGACGGAAAAGCCATAGCAGCCGAAACCCGCGCAAAAGCAGCCGCCGAGACGGCAGAACTGAAGAAGAAGGGGATTGTTCCGGGCCTTGCAGTCGTTCTGGTTGGGAATGATCCCGCGTCCAGAACCTATGTGACCCATAAGGAAAAAGACTGTGCCGCCTGCGGAATCTATTCTGAAGAGTATGCGCTGTCTGCGTCCACGCGGCAGGAAGAGCTTCTTTCTCTGGTGCGCAGCCTGAATCAGAAAACGAACATCCATGGGATTTTAGTGCAGCTTCCTCTGCCTGCGGGACTTGATTCGCAGGCCGTTATTGAAACCATTGATCCCCGCAAGGATGTGGATGCGTTTCATCCGTCCAATGTCGGCCGTATCATGATTGGTAATTATCATTTTGTTCCCTGCACGCCGGCCGGTGTGCTGGAACTGCTTCATCATGAGAATATCCCCGTGGAAGGAAAAAACTGTGTTGTAGTGGGCCGCAGCAATATTGTCGGCAAACCTATGGCCATGCTTCTGATGCACGAAAACGGAACGGTCACGATCTGCCACAGTCATACACAGGGTCTCAAAGAAATCTGCAAAAGGGCCGATATCCTTGTGGCGGCAGTGGGAAAACCTAAATTGATCACAGCCGATATGGTTAAACCGGGCGCAACCGTCATTGACGTCGGAATGGATCGCGATGAAAACGGAAAGCTGTGCGGCGACGTCGATTTTGCCGGTGTGGAACCGGTAGCGTCCCATATTACTCCGGTTCCGGGCGGAGTGGGGCCGATGACCCGCGCCATGCTTTTAAAGAACACAATTACTGCTGCGAAACTCCAAAACGGTCTCGCCGTTGGATGACGGGCCGGGGGTTATATGATGAAATCCCTTTTAGATACGATTCATTCTCCGGAGGATTTAAAAGAGCTGTCGCTGGAACAGCTTAGGCAGCTTTGCGCTGAGATACGCGCAAAAATTATCCGCACGGTTTCTTCCAACGGCGGCCATCTTGCCTCTAATCTCGGTGTTGTGGAGCTTACCGTAGCTCTGCACCGGGTTTTCAGTTCCCCGGATGATAAAATCGTTTGGGATGTGGGACATCAGTCCTATACGCATAAGATTTTAACGGGGCGCTGTGACCGGATTTCTACCATCCGCACCCAGGGAGGGCTTTCGGGCTTTCCCAATCGGCAGGAAAGCCCGTATGATCCATTTTCGTCCGGGCACAGCAGCACTTCGATTTCGGCTGCGCTGGGCCTTGCCAAAGCGAAAGACCTGTCTGGTGAAAAGGGTCATGTCGTTGCGGTGATAGGCGACGGTGCCCTTACCGGCGGCTTAGCCTATGAGGGGCTGAACAATGCCGGAAGGTTTAAAAAGAATTTCATTGTTATTTTGAACGACAATAAGATGTCGATATCCCGGAATGTTGGTTCCATGGCCCGCTATTTGGCGCAGCTGCGCACGGAGCCTTCCTATTTCCGCTTTAAAGGAAATGTAGAAAAAATTCTCGACCATATTCCGGGGATAGGGCCGCATCTCCAAATGGCCCTTACCCGCTCAAAAGCCGTGCTGAAGCAGATCCTTTACAACAGCACGATTTTTGAGGATATGGGCTTTTATTATTATGGACCTTTCGACGGCCATGATATTGAAAGACTGATTGAAGTTTTCTCAAATGTGAAAAATATTGACCATCCCGTTTTCTTGCATGTGCTTACCCGAAAGGGAAAGGGGTATTCGTACGCTGAAAATGACCCCGGAGCGTTTCACGGAATTTCAAAGTTTAACATTGAAACTGGAAAATCCTATTCGTCGGCCAGCATAAATTTTTCGTCTGTTTTCGGGCACTGCCTGTGCGGCCTTGCAGAAAAAGATCCCCGTATCTGCGGGATTACCGCGGCCATGAAGTCGGGGACGGGCCTTACGGAATTTGCGCGCCGCTTTCCAGACCGTTTCTTTGACACGGGCATTGCGGAAGAACACGCCGTAACCTTTTGCGGCGGCCTTGCGGTGGGGGGGATGCTGCCTGTTTTCGCAGTGTATTCCTCTTTTCTGCAGCGGGGGTATGACCAGCTGATTCACGATATTGCGATCCAGCATGTCAAGGTGGTTTTAGCGGTGGATCGGGCTGGAATTGTCGGCGAAGACGGTGTGACCCATCAGGGAATTTTCGATGCGGCGTTTTTCAACACCATTCCGGGAATCACGGTTTTTGCCCCTTCTTTCTATGATGAGCTGGATCTTTGCTTAAGAACCGCCCTGTACCAGGTGCCCGGCTTTGCGGCAGTGCGTTATCCGCGCGGCGGCCAGCTTTTCCGCCCCTATGATTTTCGGCCGAGCGGACGCGCGTTTGATCTTTACGGCGAGAAAAAAACGGAGACGGTCATTGTAACGTACGGCCGGCTTTTTTCCTTTGCCTGTTTGGCGTGTTCCGAACTGAACCGCAAGGGTGACCGCACCGCCGTTGTAAAATTAAACCGGATTAAGCCGGTTGATCCGGAAGCTGTCCGGCAGGCGTCCGGTGCAAAGCAGGTCTTTTTCTTTGAAGAAGGGATTCAGCAGGGCGGCATAGGAGAGCATTTTGGTTTTTTGCTTGGGCAGGCCGGCTTTGCCGGAAAGTTTTATCTCAGAGCCATCAATGATTTTGTGGCGCACGCTACCATGCGTCAGGCTTTGGAGGCACTCGGGCTGACCGAAAACGGAATGCTGCAAATGATTCTGGCGGAGCGTGCAAAGTAATGGAGAAAAAAAGACTGGATTGCCTGATTTTTGAACGCGGCTTTGCTGAAAGCCGTGAAAAAGCGAAACTTGCCGTGGCTGAAGGGCTGGCCTATGTAAACGGCCAAAAAAAGAAGAAGCCGGGGGCCCTGGTTCCTTCCGACGCTGAAGTTGAAGTGCGTGGGCAAGCCCTTCCCTATGTCAGCCGCGGAGGCTTGAAACTGGAGAAGGCGCTTTCTGAGTTTTCCATCAGCCTTTCGGGAAAAACAGCCTTGGATATCGGCGCTTCCACGGGTGGATTTACCGACTGCATGCTGCAGAACGGTGCCCGCAGAGTGTATGCTGTTGATGTCGGTTCCGGTCAGCTTGCCGAAAAACTGTGTGCCGATCCGCGCGTCGTCAGTATGGAGCATGTCAATATCCGTTTCCTCCAGCCGGAACAGCTTCCGGAACCGGTTGATTTTTTCAGCGCGGATGTTTCTTTTATCTCTCTGAAACTGGTTTTGCCTGCTGCACGCAGGTTCCTGCGGGAGACCGGATCGGCCGTCTGTCTAGTGAAACCTCAGTTTGAGGCCGGGTACGGCAGAGTGGGAAAAAAGGGTGTCGTCCGTGACAAGGGCGTCCAGCTTGAAGTCCTCCGCAGCCTTGCCTCTTTTTCGCTGGAAAATGGTTTTTCTGTATTGGGCCTGACCTATTCTCCCGTCAGGGGACAGGAAGGGAATATTGAGTACCTGATGCATCTCCAGAAATCGAACCATCCGGTCTGTTCCGTAATGGATATTGAGAAAGTCGTTGCGCAGGCCCATCAGAACCTGAAAGGGGGTGAGCGGACTTGAATATTGCGGTCTACCCAAACCTGAGCAAAGACGGGGCCCGCTTTCACACAGTCCGCCTGATCCGGAAACTGCGTGATATGGGGATCCGGGTTCTGATGACCCAATCCCTTCAGCCGGATTTTGGCGGTGAAGGGGTTGACTTTTTCCCGGCGGCCAGCGAGATGATCGCCTCCTGTGACCTAATGATTGCAATCGGCGGGGACGGAACCATCATCCATTGCGCAAGGTATGCCGCAAGGGCGGGCAAACCCCTTTTGGGGGTCAATATGGGGCGCCTTGGTTTTGTTGCGGAACTGGAAACAGATGAGTACGGCGAACTTGAAAAACTGGTTTCAGGCGATTACCGGATCGAAGATCGAATGATGCTGGAAATCCGGTATGAAGAAGACGGATGCCTCAAATCCTGTGACACGCTGAATGATGCCGTGCTGTCGCGCGGCGCGCTTTCCCCCATGCCGGATTTTAAAGTCAGCTTCAATGGAATGGCTGTCTGCGAATACCGCGGAGACGGCCTGATTGTTGCTACTCCAACCGGTTCCACCGCCTATTCGCTCTCAGCCGGAGGACCGATCATCGACCCGCAGCTGGCCTGCATCCTCCTTTCACCGGTCTGTTCCCACTCGCTTCTTACGCGCCCCGTCGTTTTCGGGCCTGACGCAAAGCTGAGTGTGGAAACGTCCCAAAAAGCCGGCGGTGAGATTTACCTTGTCATGGACGGGGAAAATTCTGTTAAAATTTCCGGGCGGATTCCAAAAGTCAATTTTTGCCGATCCGACAGGACGGTCAAAATCGTTCGTCTGAAAAATCAGAATTTTTACGAAGTTGTCAACCGGAAATTAGGGGATGGGAGGTAATGGAGAGTGAAAAAAAAGCGGCACGAAAAAATCATGGAGCTCATTCGGCAGTATCCCATCAATACGCAGGAAGAACTGATGCTCCGCCTGCGTGAAGCCGGATTTGAAGTGACGCAGGCTACAATATCGCGCGATATCAAAGAGCTTCGGCTTGTGAAAATCCTGTCCTCCGATGGGAATTACCGATATGCCCCTTCTCAGACGAACAGTCAGGAAAGCACCGAAAAATTTTACGCGCTATTTGTGGATTCTGTGGTGTCTGTCGGCAGTGCGCAGAATATTGTATGTGTTAAATGCTTAACGGGAATGGCCAATGCCGTCTGCGCTGCGATGGACACTTTGGTGTGGGGCGATATCGTTGGGACTCTTTCGGGAGACGACACGATTTTTATTCTGATGAAAACTGAAGATTCGGCGCGCCGCCTTGCCGATAAATTTGAACAGATGATCAGGTGATTTTCATGCTTTCACAGCTTTATATTGAAAACATTGCCGTGATCGAAAAGGTCAGTGTTGATTTTCATGCCGGTTTCAGTGCCCTTACGGGTGAAACCGGGGCAGGGAAGTCCATCTTAATTGATGCGATCCATGCCGTACTTGGCGAACGGACTTCACGTGATTTGATCCGGACGGGAGCAAAGTCCGCATTTGTCAGCGCGGTGTTTTCCGGCCTCAGCAGGCGGGCGTCCGACCGGGTCGCCGAACTCGGCTATCAGCTGGAAGACGACGGTACCCTTATGATTCAGCGTGGAATCGGTGCGGATTCAAAATCTTCCTGCCGGATTAATGGGCGGCCCGCTACGGTTTCGGCCTTAAAGCAGATCGGTCCGCTTCTGGTCAATATCTATGGGCAGCACGAAAGCTACGGCCTGCTTTCGCCGGAAAACCATATTGACTATCTCGACTGCATGGGCCTGCCGCCGGATCTGCTGGAGCAGTACCGCAGCGCCTACGATAAGATGAAGCGTGTTAAGAAAGAACTGGATTCCTGCAACATGGATGAATCCCAGAAAGCCCGCCAGATCGACCTGCTTACCTACCAGATCCAGGAACTGGAGGCAGCGGATCTTCACTCCGGAGAGCAGGAAGAACTAAATCGGCAGAGAAATATGTATCGGAACAGTGAAAAAATAGCCACCTCGGTTGCCGCTGCGAAGGAAGCTCTTGACGGCGGCGAAGATACCGAAGGGGCTGTTTCCGCCGTTTCCGGCGCGGCCAGTTCTCTGGGCGAAGCCGAACAGTACCTTCCGGATCTTCACGCCCTGGCGGAGCGGCTGCAGGGAATTTCGTATGATTTGGATGACTGCAGCAGCGAACTGCGCGGCTATTCCGCCCAGCTGGAGTATGACCCGGGAGAATTGGACAAAATTGAAGCCCGGCTGGATTCGCTTTACCGGCTCGGGCTGAAGTACGGCGGTTCGGTTGAAAAGATGCTGGAATATCTGGATAAAAGCCGGAAAGAGCTGGAAAAAATACAGCTATCCGGCGAAACGGCCGCTCGCCTGCACAAAGAATATCAGAGCAGTCTGGAGCAGACACAAAAACTGGCTTCCGAAATCTCGAGCTGGCGTTCCAAAGCGTCTGCCCGGTTTGCCGGAATGGTAGAAGGCGAACTTCAGTTTCTGGATATGCCCAATGTGACATTCCACGTCCGGCAGGAGCGCTGTCCGCTCAATCCCCTCGGATGCGATAAAATTGAGTTTCTCATTTCGACTAATGCCGGGGAGCCGCCGAAGCCAATTGCCAAAATAGCGTCCGGCGGTGAGCTTTCCCGCATCATGCTGGCCATTAAAACCGTTTTGGCCGGCAGGGACGACGTGGGAACCTTGATTTTCGACGAGGTTGATACCGGTGTCAGCGGGGCGGCAGCACAGAAAGTTGGCCTCAAACTGCGGGAAGTTTCGAAAAACCGCCAGGTTATCTGTGTGACCCATCTCGCTCAGATTGCCGCTTTGGCCGACAACCAATACTTAATCCAAAAGCAGGTCCGCGGCGGAAGAACCTATACCGGCGTCAGCGAACTGGATGAGGAGGGCCGCAGAAGGGAACTGGCCCGCATCATCGGAGGAACGAAGATTACGCCTATCACCCTGCAGAACGCAGCCGAAATGCTGAGAATGGCGAGGGGTGAAGACCGCTGAAAGTGTTATCCTACAGGCTGCGTTGTGCCTTTTGGATACAGAAAATTGATCACGCGCGTCTGGCAGTTGTCGTCACCGCAGTAGTATAGGGTGTCGTTTTCCCGCAGAACCGCATACGGCCCCGGCGAGATAAGGATCGTCTGTTCCCGCTTGACGCCGATAACTGTTGCGTTTGTGTAATGCCAGAAATTGATATCGGAGATTGATTTATTGAGATAAGGTGTCTGTGCGGTAATTTTAACTTCAAACGGAATGAACGGGTTAAAAGACTGAAACCGTTCTGTCCGATCCAGAATATTGTCAATACACTGCCGGAGGTACCGGCTTTCCTGCTTCTGGCGTTCCATGGATTCCAGAATATCCCTCTTCAGATCGTAAACCGACTGGATATCGGTATACTGCTGGACAAAACGAACGGCGTTTGCATAGGATTTAATGACGACGCCGCTCCCTTTGGTAACGTCTACAATCTCAAGATCCGAAAGAACGCAGATGGCCCGCCGGGCCGTCTCGGATGATACGTTATACTGGCTGGCGAGATAGGATCTCGCGTAAATTTTTTCCCCTACATGGTACCGTTTATCCACAATTTTCGCGGCAATATCCGCGGCAATCCGCTGGTAGACCGGCGCGGTTACTTTTACTTTGTCTTCCATATTTTCCTTTCCCCTCTGCGGGATGGTCATTAAAAATGGATTATAGGATTTTTTCAGGCCCGGCAAAAAAAATTCGCCTCTGGTCTTTTTCCTGATTTGCAAACTATATTATAGAAAATTCCACTGGTAAAGTCAAACCCAAAACAGCCGGATTCAAAGTGCTTTTCTAAAGAGAATTTGTCCGCTTTTTCACCGGTCAAAGTTCCGGTGTGAAATCGGCCTGCAATAAGGGTCGATTTTTATCATTAATGTGATATAATTATAACATTAGTGATAAATAGTTCACATAGAAGAGGGCGGTTCATAATGAAGCGGAAATGGAGCCTGCGTTTGCTTATCGCGTGTTTTTTTGTTTTGCCGGGGGCGCTGTTGATTCTGTGCGGGCTTTCCGGCCTGCTGCTGCGTGTTCCCGATGCGGTTCTGTCTGTTGCCGCCGTCCTGGCGGCGGTTCCATGGTGTGCCGCGCTGGTATTTTTGGGAAAAGGCCGGTTTGAACCTATGGACGAAATGTACCGGAAAAACATGGCGCTGGCGGCAGAGACGGATTGGGCTGTGCTGATGGCGGGAGCTACCGCGGCGGCGCTGTATGCCATCCTGTCCCATCGTGCGCTTGCCCTGACGGCGGCATGGCTGGAGCTTGCGCTGGGCGCCGCTTATCTGCTGTACGGCGTTTTTTTCCTGATTTTCGACAGGCGGGGCGGACGGAAATGGAACTGACGACCAAACTTCGGGAATACCGCCGGAAAGCTGGTATAAGCCAGGAAGAGCTTGCGCGGCGCGTCGGCGTGCGGCGCGAAACAATTGTTCACCTTGAGAACGGGCGGTATAACCCGTCGTTGAAGCTGGCCATGGATATTGCCAAGGTTTTTGGCGCAACGGTGGAAGAACTGTTCCGGTTCGAAGGCTGAATGGCACGTGCCTGCCGTCCCGGTACGATTTATGATATAATAAAAAGAATACATAGACAGGAATGTTGCATCAGACATGGATTATTCGAAAATTGTAGAACCTCTGCTCGGCTGGTACGCCCAGAATGCCCGTACCCTCCCGTGGCGGGATCATCCCACCCCTTACCGCGTTTGGATTTCGGAGATTATGCTCCAGCAGACGCGGGTGGAAACCGTGAAACCGTATTTTGAGCGCTTCCTGCGGGAAGTGCCGGATGTGTATGCGCTGGCGGAACTGCCGGAGGAACGGCTCCTGAAGCTTTGGGAAGGGCTGGGGTACTACAGCCGCGCGCGCAGCCTGAAAAAAGCTGCCGCCGTCCTGGTGGAGCGGTACGGCGGAGAACTGCCCGCCAGCGTGGAAGAACTGAAGAAACTGCCCGGAATCGGGGATTACACCGCGGGGGCTGTCGCCTCGATCGCCTTTGGTCTGCCGGAGCCCGCCGTGGACGGGAACGTTCTGCGTGTAGCCGCGCGCCTTACCGATTCGCACCGGAACATTTCCGATTCGGCATGGAAACGGGAAGTGCGGGAAAACCTTAGGAAAATCTACCCGAAAGAAAATGCAGGCGCATTTACGCAGTCACTGATGGAACTGGGAGCGACGGTGTGCCTGCCGAACGGCGGGCCGGTCTGCGGTGTCTGCCCGCTTGCCTCGCTGTGCCAGGGTTTCCGGGCGGGGACGGCGCCGCTTCTTCCGGTGCGGTCGGCCAAGCCGAAACGGAAAACCGAAAACCGCACTGTCTTTTTGATCCTCTGCGGCACTGCTGTTGCCGTTCGAAAGCGGCCGGAGAACGGCCTGCTGGCGGGAATGTGGGAATTTCCAGGCGCGGAGGAATCGCTTTCTCCCGAAAAAGCCAAAGCTGTGCTGAAAGGGTGGGGGCTGTCCCCGAAAAGTCTGCAGCCTCTTCCGGCGGCCAAACATGTCTTTTCACATGTGGAATGGCACATGACCGGCTACCTTGCCCGTGTTCCGCAGACATCGCCGGGATTTGTCTGGCCCAAAATCCGGGATCTGCCGGAGCAGTATGCGATCCCGTCAGCGTTCCGGGCCTATCGTAAGATTCTGGATGCGGGGAAGATCCCGTGAATACAGAAAATGGAAGGCGGCCCCTGAACCGGGGAGACGGCCGCCCGAGGGTTGTAAAACGCGGGCCGCAACGGTATAATAAGAAGAAAAGCAGGCAGTTTTTGACGGGAAGAAGGAGCTTGGGAATGGCGAAAGTGATTTCCTTTTCCAACCAGAAAGGCGGCGTGGGCAAGACGACGACGGCCTGCGCCGTTGCTTCAGGGCTGAAAAAGCGCGGATTCCGCGTGCTGGCAATTGACCTTGACCCGCAGGGAAACCTCGGGTTCAGCGTGGGAGCGGATACGGAAACCAGCGCAACAATCTATGACGTGCTGAAAGGGGAAGTAAAAACTCAGTTCGCCATCCAGAAGACGCCGGCGGCAGATATTATCATTTCCAGTATTTTGCTGAGCGGAATTGAGCTGGAATTTACCGACAAAGGGCGGGAATTTTTGCTGAAAAACGCACTGAAACCAGTTCAGGACCGGTACGATTACATTGTGCTGGATACGCCGCCCGCTCTCGGAATCCTGACCATTAACGCATTTACCGCATCGGATACGATCGTGGTTCCGATGCTTTCCGATATTTTCAGTCTGCAGGGGATTTCCCAGTTGTATGAAACCGTGGAGCGCGTGAAAAAATACTGCAACCCGCATATTTCCATTGCCGGAATTCTGCTGACGCGCTTTAACCCCCGCACCCTGCTGGGGCGTGAAGTCCGCGGTACGGCAGAACTGATTGCGAGGGATCTGCATATCCGGGTTTTTGATACCACCATCCGGAGCAGCGTGGTGGCCAGCGAAGCGCAGTCCGTGCAGAAAAGCCTGTTTGATTATGCCCCGCGCAACAATATTGCGCGCGACTACAGCCGGTTTATCGACGAACTGTTGGCGAAAGGGGTTTAACGGGGATGTCAAGATCCAAACGGGAAATCGACAAGGAACTGATGTATAAAAAGCTGATGCCGTCCGGTTCCTCAGCCATCAGGGCAGCAGAAGAAGAGAGAACGCCCGCACCGAAAGCTCCCCCGGCGGCTCCTTTTCCTGCCGCAGTGCAGCAGGAAGACGCTTTTCACCGGCCGCCGGTGCCCCGCCGCGTGAGCATCCCGGCTTTGGACAACCATCCGATGGTTGTCGTCAATACCATGGAATCGCTGGTACTGCAAAAGCTGGAATCTGTTTTGGAGCGCTTTTCCTGCTGCCGGTGCGACCGCTGCAAAAAAGATATTGTCGCGCTGGCACTGAACAAGCTTCCGCCAAAATACAGGGTCATGGCTGAAGGCCAGGCCGTTCCGGATGCCGATCCACAGACCAACGCGCAGATTGTTTCGGCTATGATTCAGGCAGTTATCAAAGTCCGGGCCAACCCCAGACACTGAAAGACCTATATAGGGAGGCTATAATCTATGTATGATGAAATTGCCGGACAGGCAAAAACGGCAGTTGCCGAATTGCTGAAAGCGGCTAACCTGAAGGAGTATGATATTCTGGTCGTTGGATGTTCGTCGAGCGAAATCGGAGGGCACAATATCGGAACCTGCTCCAACGTGGAAATTGCCAACGCCGTTTTCGGTGCTGTTTATCCCGCACTGAAAGAGAAAAACATCTATTTAGCGGCACAGTGCTGTGAGCACCTGAACCGTGCCCTGATTCTGGAGCGTGAAGCGGCAGAGCGGTACCGCCTGCCTATTGTAAACGCGGTTCCCCAGCCAAAAGCGGGCGGCTCTTTTGCAACGGCGGCTTACAATGCGTTTGAACACCCGGTAGCGGTGGAGGAGCTGGCTGCGCAGGCCGGTATGGATATCGGCGATACGCTGATTGGTATGCACCTGGTTCCGGTGGCGGTTCCCGTGCGGCTGTCCCTGAAAAAAATTGGGGAGGCCAATCTTGTCTGCGCGCGGACAAGGCCGAAGTATATTGGCGGGGAGCGCGCCCACTATGATCAGCGGCTGACCTGATTTCGTTGAGGGGGTGCAGAAAAAGGTACTTGACAAAATTTTAACAATCCAGTATAATGGTAGTCAATAAAACGGGAAGGGACATCCGGCGGATTGACGAAGCAGGAGAAAGAGGCGCGTGACAGGATTTGCGCGCAAAATGGCACTCCTCCGCGCCGTCCGGAGCTTTCTCTGGCAGATTTGCGGCCGCGGCGCCGCGGGGCGTGCCGATTCCATTGATTTTGGTTTGAACGGAAGCTGCCGATATAGAAAACCGCATTCCGGGTATAGGTCATTTTCCGCGGGTCCGCCGTGCCTGCGGGAAGGGGCGGACCCCGGGGTGTGGCTCTTTTTATAGAAGCAGAACATGTCCTGTGCACGTGGATCGTTTTTCAAGCGTCGGTTTATGCCGGACTGGGCGCAGGCTTTTGGAGCGCTGTTAGATTAAACAATTGTAAAATCCGGCGCGGGAAAACGGTTTTTTGAAAGCTTCTCCCCGTTTTTCGGCCCTAATTGGGTCAATTTTTAATCGAGGAGATTATGAATTGCCATGAAAAAGAACATTGCTTTGCGAATGATTTCCAGCTTGCTGGCCGCTGCCGTCTTACTTTCTCCTGCGGCCTGCTCGTCCGGTGGTTCCGCGGTGTCTTCTGGTTCTTCTTCTGCGCAGGAAGAGAAAACGCCGCAGGATGGGGGGGATTTCGTTTATGGGCTTCAGACCCAGCCCCGCCACCTGAATCCGTACCTCAATACTTCCGCAGATACAAGGGTTATTCTGTTTAATATTTTTGAAGGCCTGGTAAAACCCGATAAGGACGGCAACCTGAATCCCGCTGTGGCGGAGAGTTACACAACCTCCGACGACGCGGCATCTTATACCTTCAAACTCCGCCCCGGCGTGAAATTCCAAACCGGAAAAGCGGTAACAGCGGACGATGTGGTTTATTCCCTGAGTACGGCGGCAGGGCTGAAGACCGGAAAACTGCTTGTTGCCGGATTGAAAAATATCAAATCTGTGGAGGCAAAGGACGCTTCAACCGTTACGATTCACCTTAAGGAAGCGGACTATGATTTTCTGCCGGAGCTAACCGTTGCTATCCTGCCGAAAGGATACACCGAGCAGGATACGCACCCCATAGGGACGGGGCCGTACATGTTTGAATCTTATTCGCCGCAGCAGAAACTGGTGCTTAAAAAGAACCCGTATTACTGGCAGAAGGGGCTGCCGCATTTTGACAAGGTTACATTTAAGCTGGAATCCGATTCCAATGCCCTTCTGACCGATTTGCAGGGCGGCAGCGTGGATGGCGCCAGTATTGCCAACAATGTGGCCTCGCAGCTCGGCAGCGAATTTCAGGTTATTGCCTCTAACTCCAATTCCGTGCAGCTGCTGGCACTCAATAACAAAACGGAACCTTTCAACAATGCGGATGTCCGCCGGGCTGTGTGCTATGCCGTCAATCCGGATGAGATCATCCAAACCGTCGATTTCGGAAAGGGCGTGCGCTGTGGATCGCCGGTTATCCCGGGCCTCAAAAAATACTGCGATACATCGCTGGCGAAAGCCTATAACCACAATACGGCAAAAGCGAAGCAGCTTTTGGCGAAAGCGGGGTACCCGAATGGGTTTTCAATGTCCATTACAGTGCCTTCCAATTATACGGTGCATGTGGAAACGGCTCAGGTTATTGTGAACGAATTGAAAGAAGTGGGCATTAAAGCGACGATCCATCAGGTGGATTTTGCCACATGGCTCAGCAAAGCCTACCATAACCGGGAGTACCAGTCCACGATCGTTTCGGTAGACGGCGCGACCCTTTCGCCCAGAAGTTATCTGAGCCGGTATGTTTCCGATTCGGATAAAAATTTTACAAATTATTCAAGCGCCGCTTATGACGCGCTGTACCGGAAAGCGGAAACCGAAAAAGACGAAACGAAGCGCATAGCCCTTTACAAGCAGGCGCAGAAAATGCTTTCAGACGACGCGGCAAGCGTGTATATTCAGGATATTTCCAACTTGAACGCGCTGAAAAACGGAATTTCCGGTTTTACGGCCTACCCGCTGTATGTATTTGATGCTGCGTCCCTTTACCGGACAAAATAAAAGCAGGTGCGAAAAGGGGGAACCCGCTTGAAGTTTTTTGCAAAGAAAATTGCCGCCCTGCTGTTTACGATGTTTCTGGTTTCCATCCTTACGTTCATTGCCTTTAATCTTATCCCGGGCGATCCGGTGCAGCTGATGCTCGGTACAAACGCAACGCCGCAGAGCCTGGCGGAAATGCGTTCCCAGCTCGGGCTTGACAGGAGCCTGCCGGAACGTTACGCTGCCTGGGCTGTCGGTCTGCTGCACGGGGATATGGGTACGTCGATCCAATATTCGCGGCCCGTTTCCTCTCTGCTGTGGGAACGTCTGCCGGTCACGGCGTGGCTTGCCGTCCTGTCACTTCTTCTTATTTTTCTCTGTTCTGTCCCGGTGGGAATTCTTTCCGCCAGAACGAACGGTACGCCTGTCGGCAAATTCCTCGATTCACTTACCATGCTGAATCTTTCGCTGCCGGGGTACTTTTTTGGTATCCTGTTCGTCTGGGTTTTCGGTGTTCTGCTCCGCTGTTTTGTTCCGGGGGGATATGTAGACTGGCGGGAAGATTTCGGGGGATTTCTGCGGTTTCTGTTTTTCCCAGCGGCGGCTGTCGCCGTGCCGAATATTGCCACGGCGGCAAAATTCCTGCGTTCCTCCGTCCTTGCCGAGCTGGATTGCGACTATGTCCGCACGGCCCTTGGAAAAGGATGCGGGCGCAGTGCAATTCTGTACAAACATATTCTGAAAAATGCATCCATCCCGGTAATTACCCTTTTTGGTATGATGACGGCGGAAGTTTTTTCAGGCAGCATCATTGTCGAACAGGTTTTCAGCCTTCCGGGCATTGGCAGGCTGCTGATTTCGTCGGTTTCTGCACGGGACTTTCCGTTGATTGAATCCCTTGTGGTCTACATTGCCTTTTTTGTGGTTGTCGCCAATTTCCTGGCGGACGTGCTGATCCGGTGCGTCGATCCGCGTATGAGGGAAAAAGCATGAGGGATGAATCAGAGTTCCAGTTCCGGCTGGGTATAGTCCTTCTCTGCGCGGTGGTCCTTGCCGCGCTGGTCAGTCTGTTTTATACTCCATTCGATCCATACGCCATGAACACGGCGCAGCGCTTCCTGCCGCCCGGTCTTGTCCACTGGTTTGGGACGGATCAGTTCGGCCGCGACAATTTCAGCCGTGCCATTACCGGAGCGCGCTATTCTTTGCTGGCGGCCGGGGCAACGGTTGTCCTGAGCGGTGTGGCAGGAATTGCGCTGGGCCTGTTTTCGGGGTACTTCGGCGGACCGGTAGAAGCCGTGGTTATGCGGCTCACAGATGCTCTTTCCTCATTCCCCGGAATCCTGACGGCCCTCGTTGCTGTCAGCGTGCTGAATGAAGGCCGGTATACGATTATCCCTGCCCTGGCGGTGGCATTTCTGCCGAGCTACATTCGTCTGGCACGCAGCGGGGCGCAGCAGTGTAAAAACAAAGAATACGTTTTTGCCGCGCGCGCATGCGGAGCATCCACAAAACGTATTCTGTTCCGGCACATTTTGCCGAACTTGATGCCCACGGTTGTTCCGTCGGTTGTCATCGGCCTTTCCAATGCCATTTTGGCAGAGTCGGGGATGAGCTATCTCGGGCTCGGAATTCAGCCTCCCATCCCCAGCTGGGGCAGGATGCTGGCGGAAGGGCAGGCGTATCTGCTGAAAGCACCGTGGGAAGCGCTTGGTGCTGGGCTGATGATGCTGCTTACTGTCCTCGGTTTAAATGCTCTTGGCAGCAGCATTGTGATGCATTTCACGGACCGCGGAGCACGCCGTCTGTAACATTCTGCCAATCTATTTTTCACAGCGTTCCCGGCGGGGATTTCTTTCCGAACCGCCTGCACGGTGCTTTTGAAAAACACTTTTTGATTCTGCAAAGTTTTCCAGCTTTTGGGCAAACGGTCCGTACAGCGGGATATAGAACAAGGCGGAAACAGCAAACCCGGCGGCCACATCCAAGGCGGAATGCTGTTTGATGAATACGGTTGAAAGGCATATCAAAATGGTCAGCGCACCGGAAATCGCTTTCCCGAATCTTTTCTTTGAGAATGTTTCCGAGTGCTGCAGAGCAGCGTTTACAGCTATAGAATTAATAACATGGACGCTGGGGCATACATTGGTAGGGGTGTCCAGAGTGTATATCATATTTACCAGCAGGGAGAACGGGTCCCCCGAATGAATTGCGGGCCTTAAGTGCTGGACGTTTGGAAAAATCATAAAAAGAATGTTCGCTGCCGTCATTCCCCCGCAGAGGAATGTAAACAGTTTCAAAAAATCTTTTCTGGAATAAAACCCCACAAACAGAACCCCGTACGGTACGAAAATAAACCAGATCAGATAAGGAACGACGAATTCTTTGATAAAAGGGATCCGGCTGTCCAATGCAGTTTGGGTTATGTATTGAGGGACAAGATTATGTTCCAGAATCTGAAACCAGATCTGTATGGGAATAAATAGAAGCATCAGATAGAAATAAGAATGTGCCGATAAAAAGTTCTTAATTTTATCCACGGATTTTCTCCTTTATGTTTCAGTCTCTTGAATGGAGTTCCGCTTTTGGGGTGCCGCACCTAAATTTTCGGCAGCGGAAGTTTCCGACTAACGGAATTATATCCAATATACCTGTTTTCTTATAAACCATAATTGCAGTCCAGCAAGAAATATCACAGTTTGATAACATTTCTGCAAAATCGGTGTCTATGTGGAGATTTTCCCCATGACCTGCGCTGTTCTGCCCGAAATAGTTTCACGCATAATTGCAAAAATGCCCGGCGGGGAAGAATGGTTCCGGTTCGGCTCGAAAACCGAACCGAAAACTGTTTCTCTGAACCGGGTAGAATTTTGTCAAGAAGCGGCATCACGGTTGGCTTTTGACGGATGCCCATAAAAATTTCATTAAAGTCTTTTATAGATCTGGACAAACCCGCTGAAATTTGATTTAATAAATTATATTGAAAAATAGAAAGCAGGGAATTTTCTCATGTCGATTCAGTGTAGTTCTTCCCAGCTGTACCCGCATGTATTCCGGATGGATACGCCGGACAGCAGTTATGTGCTGGGTATTTCGGCTCAGGGAATCGCGGTGCATCTTTATTATGGGCCGGGTCTTTCCGGCGGAAGCATGGAGGCCGTCTGCGGCAGGGACGCTTCGCCGTGGTTTCCAGCGAAGCACGGCCAGACGTTGCTGGATCATGTTCCGCTGGAATATTCCGGTGCGGGCATGGAAGATCTGCGGCCGCCGGCCCTCAGCGTCCAGTGGGACGACGGCGACAATATCGCCGACCTTAGGTATAAATCCCACCGCGTTGTTTCCGGAAAGCCGTCCCCGGCAGGCCTGCCGCATGTCTATACCGAAGACGAGCGGGAAGCGCAGACGCTGATTGTTACGCTGGCGGATTCGAAGGGGCTGGAGGCCGACCTGTACTACACGGTTTTGGAGGGCAGCGACGCGGTCATCCGCAGGGCCGTGATCCGCAACGGCGGAACGCGGGGCGTTTCTCTTCTGCGCGTTATGAGCGCGAGTGAGGATCTTCCCGACTGCCGCATGGAACTTATCCATCTTCACGGCTGCTGGGCCCGCGAATTCCAAACGGAGCGCCTGCCGGTCGGTCACTGCGAGCAGCGTATCGGCAGTTTTCGCGGCGCTTCCGGCCATCAGCACAACCCTTTTGCCGCCGTGGTTTCGCCGGACTGCACGGAAACCGAAGGAGAGGCTTATGGATTCAGTTTGATTTACAGCGGTAATTTCTGTCTGGAAACGGATGTGGATGCGGAAGACCGCCTGCGCGTCAGCATCGGCCTTTCGGATCACGCTTTTCGCTGGCCGCTTGCTCCCGGCGAATCCTTTGAAACGCCGGAAGCCGTTCTGGTTTATTCGGGCAGCGGTCTTGGACGGATGTCACGGACCTATCACCGCCTGTATGCGGAACGCGTTTGCCGCGGCTACTGGCGGGATCGTCCGCGTCCGGTCCTGCTGAATACATGGGAAGGCGTATATTTTGATTTCAACCGTCAAAAACTTTTGCGCCTGGCCAAAGCCGCGGCTGGGAATGGTGTGGAGCTGTTTGTGGTTGACGACGGGTGGTTCGGCCACCGTTCCGACGATACGTCTTCTCTGGGCGACTGGGCGCCGTGGGAAGAAAAGCTGGGGTGTACGCTGGCTGAGCTGGCGGCGGACGTGAACCGGCTCGGTATGGGTTTCGGCCTGTGGGTGGAGCCGGAGATGGTTTCACCGGACAGCAATCTGTTCCGTTCGCACCCGGATTGGGTGCTGTGCCGTCCGGGACGCAGAGCTGCGCTGGCGCGTACCCAGCTGATTTTGGATCTTTCCCGAAAAGATGTCCAGGATTTCATCATTCAAACGATGACCCGGCTTTTTTCCAGTGCGAATATTGCCTATGTCAAGTGGGATATGAACCGGAACATGACGGAAATCGGCTCGGCTCTGGATCGAAAAGCCAGCGCCGGAGCCATTGCCCACCGCTATATGCTGGGGCTGTACCGGATTTTGGAGACCCTGACTTCGCGCTTCCCGAAAATTCTTTTTGAGAGCTGTGCCAGCGGCGGCGGAAGGTTTGACGCGGGAATGCTGTATTATATGCCGCAGACATGGACGAGCGATGACAGCGACGCGATCCAGCGGCTCTCGATTCAGGGCGGTGCATCCCTTGTGTATCCTCCGTCCATGATGAGCTGCCATGTTTCCGCGGTGCCGAACCAGCAGGTGGGGCGCATCACGCCGCTTTCCACGCGCTGGAACGTGGCGGTTCTCGGCGGCGGATTCGGGTATGAGCTGGATATGACCCGCCTTTCCCCGGAAGAACAGGAAACCGTCCGCCGGCAGATCCGGCAGTACAAGCAGGAACGGGAAAGCCTGTTTGGAAGCAGCTTTTTCCGGCTCCGTGCTCCCGAAGGAACGGTGGCGTTTCAGCAGATTTCCCGGAAAGGGGATCGTGTCGTCGTCACCTGCTGCCGGCAGCTTTACAGAGCACATATGGAGCCTCTGTGGCTCCGCCTGGAAGGGCTGGAACCAGGAGCAGAGTATCAGAACGCCGAGAGCGGAGTCCTGTTCACAGGGGCGGAACTGATGGGCCGCGGTGTGCGCCTGCATCTTGCCTCGGCGGATTTCACGAGCGAGCGGATCATTTTTGACCGGAAAGACTAAAATCCGTTCAAAAACGGCAGCTCCTTTTTCTGCAAGATAAAAGCAGAAAGAGGAACTGCCGTTTTTCCTTTAAAGTTCCGCCTTACAGGCCTTTTGCTTTCTGTGTGCAGGCTTTCATGGCGTCCATGATGCTGCTGCGGAACCCTTTTTCCTCCAGAACACGCACGGCTTCAATCGTTGTGCCGGCGGGGGAGCAGACCATGTCTTTCAGTTCCGCCGGATGCTTGCCGGTTTCCAGCACCATTTTGGCGCTTCCCATCACGGCCTGCGCGGCGAATGTGTAAGCCTGGCGGCGCGGCATTCCGTCCGCAACGGCGGCGTCCGCCATTGCTTCAATCATTATGAATACGTAGGCGGGTGAGCTGCTGCTTACGGAGACAACCGCGTCCATCAGGTTTTCCGGGATCAACTCCGCAATTCCGAAGCCCGAAAGAATTTTCAGTGCGCGGTCTGATTCCGCTTTGGTGACGAATTCGTTCGGGCAGACCGCCGTAATCCCCGCCCCCACCATGGCAGGCGTGTTCGGCATAGTACGTATAATATGAACGGGTCCTCCAAAAGTTTTGCCCAGCCATGCCAGCGTTTTGCCGGGGGCAATGGTGATGATCAGCTTTCCGTCCCCGGCGGTGTCCGCTATCGAGCGAATCACTTCTTCATAATACTGGGGTTTTACAGAGAGAACAACGGTTTCCGCCTGCCGGGCCGCTTCCGAATTGTCCCGTGTCGTGTGCACGCCGAGATTCTTCTGCGCGCGTTCCAGGGCTTCGGGAGAAACGTCCGCCGCAATGATTTCGTCCGCTTTTACAATTCCGTTCCGAATAATGCCTCCCATCATCGCGTTTGCCATATTTCCGCATCCGATAAATCCAAGCTTCATGACTGCAGCACTTCTTTCCCTTGCTATTTTAAAATAGAATCCCATTCTTACCATTTTAGGCTTTTTTTCTGCTGCTGGCAAGGGATGGGGTCAGGTCATTTTAACATGGGAAAAATCGTGGACTTTGCTGACGTTTTCGATGGACGAACGGTTGTCTGCTTTCGCCAGCAGCTTCCGCCGGTTTTTTTTGATATTCAGAAGCGGTTCTACGCCGGCTGGCCCGGCAATGCAGCCGCCTTCGCAGGCCATTCCTTCCACCAGGTCTTCTGCCAGCCGCCCCGCGTTCATTACCGAAAGGGTTTTCTTGCATTCTTTTGCACCGTCGCACCGTACGCAGGCCGCCTGCGGGAACCCTTCTTCCTCCAGAACTTTCTGCACAGCACCGGCAACGCCTCCGCTTTGGGCAAAGCCTTTTCCCGCGCGGCTGCCGTCCTGTGCGTCTTCCGCGGTTTCCTCCGCGTTGATGTCCTTTGCGGTAAACATTGCTTCCAGTTCTTCAAAAGTCAGAACGTAATCCGCCGTGTCCTGTGCCTTTTTTATTTCGACTTTTTTTGCTATGCAGGGGCCGATAAAGACAACTTTTACTTCCGGGTTCAGCGAACGGATATACCGGGTTACAGCCGCCATAGGGGATATTGTGCCCGAAATGTTCGGGATCAGTTTCGGGAAGTATTTTTCAATCAATTCCACAAAAGCAGGGCAGCAGGAGGTCGTCATCTTTTCCCCTTTTTCCATAGCGGTTTTCAGTTCGCCGGCTTCGTGCGCTGCCACGGCGTCGGCGCCCAGGGATACTTCCACGGCATCGTCGAACCCCAGCTTTTTCAAAGCGTTTTTCAGCATCCCGATGGTTGCATTTCCAAACTGGCCTTCAATTGCCGGGGCAAATACCGCTGCCGAAGGCGTCTGGCTTTGAATCAGGCGGATCACATCAATCATCTGGGAGCGGTCGGTTATCGCGCCGAACGGGCAGCTTTTCATGCAGGCTCCGCAGCTGATGCAGCGGGAATAATCAATTTTTGAACGTTTGTATTCGTCTCTTCCAATGGCATTTACCGGGCAGGCCCTTACACAGGGGCGCAGAGTGTCCGAAATGGCATTGTATGGGCACGCGGCAGCACACTGGCCGCATTCTTTGCATTTCTGGGGGTCAATATATGCCCCTTTCGGCGTGATGATTATGGCGTTGAAATGGCACGCTTCTCTGCACTTGTGCGCCAGGCAGTTCTGGCAGTTGTCGGTAACCCGGAACCGGCTGATCGGGCACCCTTCACAGGCCGCCGGCAGCACCCCGATGACGCTGTCGTCCGGCTGGCCGGGCTGGCTTTTTCCGCACGCGGACGTGATCCGCTCCCGAATGATTTCCCGCTCTTTGTAAATGCAGCAGCGGAAAGTCGGCAGCGGCCCAGGAATCATATCATAAGGGATTTCTTCAATATGTTCTGATAAGCTGCCTTCAAATGTGTACCGCGCCACTTTCGTCAGCACACCGATTTTCAGGTACTTTGTCTGATTATCGAATTTGCGTTCCATGGTGACTCTCCTTTTGTTCTGAACGCGGAAAAACCGTTTTCCTTTATTATGGTACCATCATACTTCAATGCCAATTCTTTGTCAACAATTTAACAGCAGAGCTGTCGTCAAGCGGAAGTTCAGTTTTTTTGCTTTCTGCCTGCCTTGCCGGGCCGGCAGAAAAGAGAGTTAAAAACTGTAGGCCATCTTTTCAAAATACAGGCAATTTTCTTGACAGGATACCATCAAAAGTTATACAATTAGCTTTATGATGAGAATCTGTGCAGAGAGGATATCTCAACCACTTCTAACTTCTATGAATTTCTAAAATATATACTTGCAAACGATAGGGAGGTGCCAGCATTTGAATGTAGATTTATACACCTGCATTTTTATTGCGGTTGCGTGTGCGGTTATTGCGGGGGTCATCTGTTTCTTCGCGGGAGCGGCTCACCGCAAAAAGAACGCTGAATATACAATCGGATCTGCGGAAGAAGAAGCAAAACGAATTGTCAGTGACGCTATCAAGTCGGCGGAAACCAAGAAAAAAGAAGCTGTACTGGAAGGGAAGGACGAGATTCACCGCCAGCGCAGCGAATCGGAACGGGAACTGAACGAGCGCAGAAAAGAAGTGCAGCGCCAGGAGCGCCGGATCCAGCAGAAAGAAGAAACGCTGGATAAAAAAACGGAAGGGCTGGAAGCCAAGGAAGAAATTCTGAACAACAAAAATAAAAAGGCAGACGAACGCCTTGCAGAGGCCGAGACCCTGAAGAAGAGCCGGTTTGACGTTCTCGAGCGTATTTCCGGTTTTACAGTCGAACAGGCGAAAGAATACCTGCTCAATAACCTCAGCAATGAACTGACCCATGAAAAAGCCGTTAAGCTGATGGAATTTGAGCAGCAGACACGCGAAGAAGCGGACAAAACTGCGCGCGAGATCATCTCCACGGCAATCCAGCGCTGTGCCGCCGACCATGTGGCGGAAGCCACCATCTCTGTGGTGCCGCTCCCCAATGATGAGATGAAAGGGCGCATCATCGGCCGCGAGGGAAGAAACATCCGCGCGATCGAAACCATGACGGGCGTCGATCTGATTATCGACGATACGCCGGAAGCCATCACCCTCTCCTGCTTTGAGCCTGTGCGGCGTGAAGTGGCGCGCATTGCTCTGGAGCATCTTATTGCAGACGGCAGGATTCATCCGGCACGAATCGAAGAAACTATTGAGAAAGCACGCCGTGAAGTGGACGCCACCATCAAGCAGGAGGGTGAGCGCGCTGTCCTGGAGGCCGGCGTCAGCGGTATTCACCCGGAGCTTATCAAACTGCTGGGGCGCCTGCACTACCGCACCAGCTACGGTCAGAATGTCCTCAGCCATTCCCTGGAGGTGTCTTACCTTGCTGGCATGATGGCTTCCGAATTGGGGGTGGATCCGACCGTGGCGCGCCGGGCCGGGCTCCTGCATGATATCGGGAAAGCCCTTGACCACGAGATTGAAGGTTCCCATGTGGATATCGGCGTAGAGGTAGCCCGGAAATATAAAGAAAGCGAAGCCGTCATCCATGCCATCCAGGCCCACCACGGCGATGTCGAAGCCAAAACCGTCGCTGCCTGTTTGGTTCAGGCGGCGGATGCCATCAGCGCTGCCAGGCCCGGTGCCAGGCGTGAAAACCTTGAGAATTACATCAAGCGCCTGGAAAAACTGGAGGAGATCGCTTCTTCTTTTGACGGGGTGGAACGCTGCTACGCCATCCAGGCCGGCCGCGAAATCCGGATTATGGTAAAGCCTGACGTAGTCAGCGATGATCAGATGGTTCTTCTTGCGCGCGAAGTCTGTAAAAAAATAGAAAGCGAAATGGAGTTCCCGGGCCAGATAAAAGTCAATATTATCCGGGAAAACCGTGCGATTGAGTACGCAAAATAACGTGGAACAAGCATGAGGGAACAGAGAATTTCTGTTCCTTTTTTTTAGGAAGGGGCCAGATGATGAATATTCTTGCACTCGGGGACATAATTGGAAACGTAGGATGCCGTTTTTTGCGGAGCCATCTGCCGGCCATCAAGAAACTGAAAGGGATCGACCTTGTCGTGGCGAACGGTGAAAATTCCGCGGATGGGAACGGCCTTACGCCTTCTTCCGTGCGGTATCTGCTGGACAGCGGGGTGGATGTGGTGACGTCTGGCAACCACAGCTTCCGCCGGAAGGAAAGCTATGAATTTTACGATTCCTGCGAAACGCTGCTCCGGCCTGCCAATTATCCGTCGCTTGCTCCCGGAAGAGGATTCTGCGTTGTGGACATGGGCCGCATTCAGGTCGGTGTAATCAACTTGATGGGCGTCGTTTATATGGAGAGTATGGAGTCCCCGCTGGAAGCCGCAGACCGGATTCTTTCGGCAGGCGTGCCGAAGATCACGGTGGTGGATTTTCACGCAGAAGCTACCGGCGAAAAGCGTTCGCTGGCGTGGTATCTGGATGGCCGGGTTTCGGCGGTGTTCGGTACCCACACACATGTACAGACGGCGGACGAATGCGTTCTCCCAAAGGGAACCGGCTATATTTCCGATTTGGGCATGACCGGCCCCCTGAATTCCATTCTCGGGGTTAAACCGGAGCTGGTCATCCGGAAAATGCGGACTAAAATGCCAGTCCGGTTTGACTGGGCCGACGGTTGCTGCCATATTTGCGGCGCTGTGTTTCATATTGATGAGAAAACTGGCAGGACTCTTTCCGTGGAACGGCTCGAAATACAGTAGCAATCTATTTATTTTTACTTATTTTTACGTTTGTTGACATACTTTTCACAAAAAAAATTTGCAAAAAATAATTTTTTTCATGAAAAACTCTTGCATAATTTGCATAAAAGATTTATTATTATGTTATAAAAACATATTGGGTTGGAGGACAGATTATGGAAATACTTAAAGTATCATCAAAATCAGCGCCCAATTCCGTAGCTGGCGCAGTTGCAGGAGTTATTCGGGAATCCGGCGCAGTTGAACTCCAGGCAGTCGGGGCCGGCGCTACCAATCAGGCGGTGAAGGCAATCGCAATCGCGCGGGGGTATTTGGCACCTTCCGGCATTGATGCTATTTGCACCCCGGCTTTTGCCAGTGTAACCATTGACGGGGAGGAACGGACCGCGATCAAACTGATTGTGCAACCACGGTAAACATTTGAAATCCATCCTCACGAAAAGCGTGAGGATATTTTTTGCTTTCCTTCGGGGCGCTTTTTCCCCGGAAATGGAAAGCATTTTTTGCATTGATCCAGATTTCAGGGTATGATATAATAAAACAGCTTAATAGTTAAAAATATACCCGTGCGGCGAAGGCTGCCTGTGTAATATTTCGAGGGAGTGCTGACAAGTGATAAACGGGACCGTCCTGCGGCAGGCTATTCTATCAGGCGCGAACAATATACAGAAGCATAAATCTTCGGTCAATGAATTAAATATTTTCCCGGTTCCGGATGGTGACACCGGCACCAATATGTCTATGACGATTGGGGCCGCCGCCAGCAGCCTGGAACACAATGAAAGCACTTCGGCCGCAGAAATCGCCAAAGCGGCTGCCAGCGCCATGCTCCGCGGGGCGCGCGGAAATTCCGGCGTTATCCTTTCTATTCTGTTCCGCGGGTTCGCCAAAGGCCTGGAGGGTATGGATACTGCCGACGGCGGCGCTCTGGTTGAAGCACTTGCGATCGGCGTCAAAACTGCCTATAAGGCCGTCATGAAACCGACGGAGGGCACGATCCTTACGGTTTCCAGAGTCGCCTGCGAAAGCGGCCGGACCGCCGCGCAGAGCAGCCGCGATCCTGCCGCCGTCTGGCAGGCTGTCTGCAGCGGGGCAAACGAGGCGCTTCAGCAGACTCCTGAGCTTCTCCCCGTGCTCAAACGCGCAGGGGTGATCGACGCGGGAGGGCAGGGCCTGTGCTACATTCTGGAAGGAATGCTGAGCGTTTTCCGCGACGGTGTGATGGTTGAGTTGGAGCAGGAGGAGAATCCGGCAGGGGAGGGCGCTCAGTCGGACGAATTTTTCCGCAATGCCGCCGCTGAATTTGATGAGGAAATCCATTACACTTACTGTACGGAATTTATTATCGGGCGAGACAGCAGCTGCAAAAAAGAGCCGGCTGAGCTCCGTTCGTTTCTTGAAACCATCGGTGACTGTGTGCTGGTTGTGGATGATGAAGAAATCATCAAGGTCCATGTGCATACCGAAAATCCCGGCAACGCGCTGGAAGCCGGCCTTGCCTTTGGGCAGTTGCTTACGGTCAAAATTGACAATATGAAGGAGCAGCACCGGAAGGCGGCAGAAGCGGAAGAGAAAAAGCCGGCCGATTCTCCGCAGCCGGTTGAACCCACTGAAGGAGTCGGCTTTGTCGCTGTTGCGGCGGGAGAAGGGCTGAAGATCCTTTTCACGGATCTCGGCTGCGCGCAGGTCGTCAGCGGCGGACAAACCATGAACCCGAGTACCGAGGAGCTTGCCGCGGCCGTAAAGGCCACGCCGGCTGAGACGGTTCTCATCCTGCCTAATAATAAAAATATTATTTTGGCTGCCGAGCAGGTAATTCCGCTGATAAAGGACCGCAAGGTTATCGTTCTTCCCACACGCACCGTTCCGCAGGGCCTTTCCGCCCTTCTGGCCTATAATCCAGACAGCGCCGTGGAGACCAATACCGTCAATATGATGGAGGCCGCGTCCGGCGTGCAGACAGGGACCGTAACCTATGCTTCCCGGGATTCTGAGTTCGGCGGCAAAAAAATCCATCAGAATGATGTTCTCGGCCTTGCCAATGGCAAGCTGGAACTGGTTGACCGCAGCCGCGATATGGTTCATGCCTGTTCCAGGCTGACACGATCCATGGTAAACCGCGGCACGGCTTTTATCACGCTGATTTACGGCGCGGATGTTTCAGAAGTCGCCGCAAACGAAGCGTACCGGCAAATCAAATCGAAGGTTGGCAGCGACGTTGAGGTTACCCTTGTCAACGGCGGGCAGCCTATTTATTATTTTGTCATTTCAGTTGAATGACTGATTCTGTGTCCGACGGGGATTAAAATGGCCAGTCTGTACACAATGGATATCCGTAACTTGAAGGGTGTCGGCGAAAAACGCGCTGCTTTTTTTCGGAAGCTCGGCGTAACAACGGTCGGCGCCCTTTTGCGTTTTTACCCGCGGTCCTATGAAGATCTCAGTCATCCGTGTGAGATTGCCGGGGCTCCTGTGGGGCAGCCATGCGCCGTTCGGGCCCAGGTTGTCCGGCGGCCGGCGGGGACCCGCATCCGCGGCGGCATGACTTTATACAAAGGGATCGCATATGACGGCACGTCCTCCTTTACGCTTACTTTTTTTAATAATCCCTATGTGGTGTCGATGCTCCGGGAAGGGGAGGGCTATATTTTTTACGGCCGGGTTACGGCAAATTTCCTTAAGCGGGAAATGGTTGCGCCGGAATTTTATCCCGCAGACTCCTGCCCGGCTGTCCGTCCGGTGTACCGGCAGACGAAAGGGCTCAGCAGCCGCGTGATTGCCGGCACCGTCCGCGAAGCGCTTCTCCTTCTTCCGGAACCGATGAAAGACCCGATCCCGGAGTCTCTGCGCAGCCGGTATTCGCTGTGTCCCCTGCGTTTCGCCATGGAGAATATTCATTTCCCCGGGTCCATGGAAGCGGCGGAAACGGCGCGCAGGCGGCTGATTTTTGAGGAGCTTTTGATCCTTCAGCTCGGCCTGTTTCTGCTGAAAGGGAAAAACCGTCCGCCCAGCCGGTTCCGGCTTCAGCGGGATTATACAGAGGATTTTTTTTCCCTGCTTCCTTTTTCACCTACGCGGGCGCAGAGGCGAGCCGTGCGGGAAGCGATGACCGACCTGACGGGCGGATCCTGTATGAACCGCTTGATCCAGGGGGATGTCGGTTCGGGAAAAACGGCGGTCGCCGCAGCGCTGTGCTATTCCGTTGTTAAAAACGGATTTCAAGCGGCCCTTATGGCTCCGACGGAAATTTTGGCGCGCCAGCATTTCGGGGTTTTGTCCCGTTTGCTGGAACCCGCCGGCATCCGGGTTGCTCTGCTGACCGGTTCCATTCCGGCCGCCCGCCGGAAGAAGATCCTTTCCGGGATGGAGGACGGCACGGTGGGCTTAACGGTGGGCACGCATGCGCTGTTTTCCAAAGATGTCCGGTTCTGCCGCCTCGGGCTGGTCGTCACCGACGAGCAGCACCGTTTTGGGGTGGCCCAGCGCGCGGCGCTTTCAGCAAAGGGCACCCATCCCCATTTGTTGGTTATGAGTGCCACGCCGATTCCCCGTACGCTGGCCCTGATGATTTACGGGGATCTCGACCTTTCTGTTTTGGACGAGCTTCCTCCCGGCAGGCGTGAAATAAAAACGTTTGCCGTTACTTCCGACAAGCGGGGGCGTGTGTTTGTTTTTTTAAAGAAACGCTTGGCGGAGGGCCGCCAGTGCTATGTTGTCTGCCCTGCCATTGAAGAAGGGGAGGGCGGTGTGGCAAGCGTAGAACGGTATGCGGAAAAACTGAGGTCGGAGTGGCTGCGCGGCTTTCCGGTTGAGGTCCTTCACGGCAGGATGAAGGCGCGGGAGAAGGAAGATGTTATGCGCAGGTTCTCGTCCGGAGAAATCGGTGTTCTGGTTTCCACCACCGTCGTAGAAGTCGGCGTCGATGTGCCGAATGCCACCGTTATGGTCGTCGAAAATGCGGAGCGGTACGGCCTTTCCCAGCTGCATCAGCTTCGGGGGCGTGTCGGGCGCGGAACGCACCAGTCCTACTGTATCCTGATTTCCGACGTCCGTAGCCGTGAAGCGCTGGCAAGGCTCCAAATCATGTGCCGGACGTCCAATGGGTTCCGGATCGCGGATGAAGACCTGCGGCTGCGCGGGCCCGGCGATTTTTTCGGGCAGCGTCAGCACGGCCTTCCCAGCCTGAAGATAGCGGATATGACAACCGATATGGAAGTCATGCGCCAGGCGCAGGCGGCCGCGCGCTCCATCCTGGAGGATGATCCCGCCTTAATCCTTCCGCAGCACCGGGGGATGCGGGCAGAAGTAAAACAGTTATTTCAAACGATGGAAGATTAAATTCGAATAGCTTTTTACAAAGTGTGAATGATATTAATAATTGAGTAAAGAGTGGATAAAATGAAAAATGCAAAGAAAGAAGATACGAGAGAAAAAAGTTATCAGTATCGGAACAGTGACAGTTCCCGCCTGGAGGTGGGTGGCGTCACCTGTTTCCGCCGAAAAGACATGGTCTCTTCTTCCGGCGGAACCTACCGCCGGCTGGCGATTCAGACACATTTTATCGACCGGGGAGAATCCTATATCCGGCTGATGCAGCAGTATGTGGTTCCCCTTTATCAGGAGGGGGATATCCTTTCTATCAGCGAAAAAACCATTACCATGTGCCAGAACCATGTAACGGAGAAAAAGGACGTAAAACTCGGTTTTTGGGCAAAGTTTCTGTCGCGTTTTGCCTCCTCCAATTCGCATGGTGTCGGTATGGATGAACCCTATAAACTTCAACTCGCCATCAATCTGTGCGGGCTTCCCCGCATTTTGCTGGCCGTTGCCTGTTCCGCCGTTACCAAACTGTTTGGGGTTCACGGCGTGTTCTACCGCGTTGCCGGGCACGGGATTGATGGGATCGACGGTTTCTATGCCAATTCCAAATTTGCCCTGTACCACGATATTGCGCTTCTGAACCCGGTTGAACCCGGCCGGGTCTGCGATGAAATCTGGCAGGAATGCGGCGTTGCCTGCATGATCGTCGATGCCAACGACCTGAATGTGAAAATCCTCGGCAAATCTTCCCCGCTGGCTTCCGTTTCAGATTCCGTGCTGTCTTCCCTCATCCGGGATAACCCCGCCGGCCAGCAGGATGAACTTACGCCCTTTATTCTAATCCGGCCGTTAAAAAATAAGGCTGGTTCCAGTCTTGCAGATTGTTACTCAGAAGAATAAACTCTTTTAGCACAGCCGCCGGTTTTGGGAATGTCTCCCGCTGCCGGCGGCTGTTATTTTACCCGTTTTTCAGAAGATGTTTACCCCGCGCCGGCTCTTCCGCCGGCAGAACCCGGGTGAAAACGGCGTAATTTTTATAGGTGATTTTCCGGTCGGTATGGATCGAGCCGAAGAACCATTTCTGGTATTGCACCTGTCTGGCAACTTCCGTAAAGAAAGCCTGCAGCTGGTTCCTGCTTTCCGGCCTTTGGGAGCCGGGGCGGGCAATATTATCCATGCGCGGCGGGGGTTCATGGGTTACAATGTAGTCTACGGCAAGCCCCGCGGTTTTCAGGTTTTTGAGTCCGGCGCGCATTTCCTCCAGGCTGGGCATTTCGCAGGCCCACCATTTTCCGGCTTCGGTTCGCAGCAGCTTATCGCCGCTGTCTCCGCCTCCAAAGGCAAAAATTTTCTTTCCCTCAATTTCATAGACCTGCCCGCGCATCAGATGGTACAGATTCCCGCAGATGTGGTGGACTTTTCCGCCGTTCCAGTCCGTAACGGGGTATTTGTTCAGCAGGTCAAAGTTTTCGTGTGTGCCGTCCAGAAACAGGATGGTATACTTTTTGTTCCCAAGTTTTTTCAGAACTTTTTCCTCTTTTTTCCCGCCGTCCCAAAGAAATCCGAAGTCACCGCAGACAATCAGGGTGTCGCCTTTTTTAACCTTGCGGATTTCACTGTCTTTAAAGCGGCACAGCTCGCCGTGGATATCTCCGGTTATGTAGATCACTGTAATTTTCCTCCTGTATGGTATCTGCAAATCTGAAAACACCGGCTGTATTCTGTTAAATTCTTAAGAATTTGTTACGGTGCTTTATCTTTTTCCGAATAGCTGATATACTGTAAAAGATCGTTATGCGGCGGACAGCGTTCCGCCGTTTCCGGCTTTTTAATCATATCACAATGGAGGCTGAATTACCATGAAAAAAAAGCTGTCGTTTTTGCTTTCCCTCTTCCTTCTTTTGGGCGTTTTCTTTTCGGCCGTTCCGGTTGAAGCGGCCGGTTTTCATATAGATTTTCCCCTGAACTGTCAGGCTGCAGAGCTTGTCAATCTGGATACCGGCACGGTCGTTTATCAGAAAAATGCCGATGCCCGCCGGGAACCCGCTTCCCTTACAAAAATCATGACGTTTATTGTCGTCAGTGAACAGATTAAAGACCTTAAGGGAACCCAAATAACGGTTGGAAAAAAGATTCTTCAGGAGCTTTCCGGCACGGGAAGCTCCATGTCCGGCATCAAGGTCGGCGACGTCGCCACGGCTTATCAGCTGCTGAACTGTATGATGGTTCCTTCCGGAAACGACGCGGCGCTCACGCTGGCCGATTATGTGGGGAAAGGAAGCCTAGAAACATTTACCAGCCTGATGAATGCGAAAGCCAAAGCGCTCGGCTGCACAAACACGCATTTTACAAATCCGCACGGGCTGCACGACCCAAATCACTACACCAGTGCATCCGATATGGCGAAGATCACCCGCTGCGCCATGTCCCTGCCGTACTTTGTGCAGATCTGTTCGCAGACCTCTTACCTGTACAAACCGGTCAGCGGGCCGAATTCCGCTAAAGGCGTCCACCTCTATACCACCAATTTGCTCATCAGCAAGAATTCGTCCTACTATTATCCGTATGCCAAAGGCATTAAGACCGGCCATACCGACGAGTCCGGCTATTGCCTGGTTTCCACGGCGTCGGACAGCCATTATTCCTACCTGTGTGTCGCCATGGGTGCCCCGTCGGTAGATAAAAACGGAAAATCCGTCCGGGAGCGCGGAGAAATGAAAGACAGTTCCAACCTTTACCACTGGGCATTCAAGTCCCTTGCGCTGAAGCAGATTGTCAGCTCCGACGATTCGCTGGCAGAAGTGAAGCTGAAATATGCGTGGAAACAGGACAAGCTCCTGCTGAAGCCGCAGAAAAATTATTCCGCCCTGCTCCCGAAAGACGTCACCGCGGGCAGCATCCTCGTTTCCAAAAAAATCCCCGATTCCGTCTCCGCACCGGTGAAGAAAGGCCAGGTTGTCGGTACGGCAACTCTCAGTTATGCCAACCAGCCTTTGGCGACGATCAACCTTGTCGCTTCGGAGTCAGTGGAGCGCAGCGAGCTGCTCCATACTACGGATGTCATCAAGTCTATTTTTACATCAACCTGGTTTCTGGTCATTGCAGCTATCATTATTCTTCTCGTGATCATTTATATTATTCTGGCGATAATTTATAACCGAAGGAGGAAAAAACTGCGCCGGGTTAAACGTTACAGAAGAATGTAGTGCCCTTTTGTCCCGTGCGTGCCGCTGTTCCTGCGGCCGGTTTCAAAGCCGGCCGCATTTTTCTGCCTTTGCGGCTCGGTTCGGCAAGAAGCTATTGACAATTCAATATTATATACCGTATAATATTAACCATTGGAGGTGGTTTGCGGGTGGTTTTTCAGCTGGGATCAACCTTGCTGGATGCATGTGTTCTGTCCGTGCTGTCGCAGGGTAAAACCTATGGGTATGCGCTGACGCAGGAAATGAAGCGAATTTTCGATCTTTCGGAGTCTTCGCTTTACCCGGTGCTGCGCAGACTCCAGAAAGAAAAGTATCTTACCACGTTTGATAGGCCTTTTCAGGGGCGCAACCGGCGTTATTATGCCATCACGCCGCAGGGAGAGGAGAAACTTGCGGAATACCGCCAAGAATGGAATCAGTACCGGTCCAATGTGGATCAGGTTTTGCTGGGGGGGCTGCCGGATGAACGGAAATAAATTTTTGTTGAAATTTAAAATGGCACTGCGGAGGAAGAAACGGCGCAAGAGACCTTTGCAGAAAAAAACGAGTTTTTATCTCAGCTGAGGAAAGGGCTTAAAAAACTTCCTCAGGATGAGATCGACAATGCTATGGAGTATTACGAAGAATACTTTGAAGAAGCAGGTCCCGAAAAAGAAGAGGAGGCCATTGCGTCGTGGGGTTCACCCGGTGCGGTTGCGTCGCAGATTCTGGCGGATTATGCGATCCGTCAGGCGGACAGCGAGCCGTCCGCAAAGCGGGGGCTTTCCACAGCGTGGACGGTGCTGCGGGCCATTTTCGCTTCCTCCGTTTCCATTCCGGTTACCGCCGTTTCCGCCTGTGGAATGGTTGCTGCCGATATCGTGCTGGCCGTAGCCATTCTGGGGCTGGGCTTTGCGGCGGTCAGTTTTGCGGTGATTGGCGTCATGAGCATTGTGATCGGTTTTCTGGTAACGTCCAAGAACTTTCCGACCATGATTTTTTACATCGGCGCCGGCTTGTTCGGTGCGGGCGCCGGAACAGCTCTGATTCCCCTCGTCGTTTGGCTTTGCAGGCGGGGTTTCAGCGGAGTTTCTAAGCTGTTTCAAAAAATTATGCGTTGGAGGAAAACAATATGAAGAACTGGAAGAAAATCCTGATGGCTGCCGGTTTTCTGATGGCTCTCGGGTTTGTCCTCGCCGCCGCTGCTTATTTTGCGGGGGCGAAGCTGAATGTGGTGGTTGGGCCGGGCGGTGTGCGAATCGAGGATACCGGCCGAAACAGCCGGAAGGCCGTCCGCGAAACGGTTCACTTCAAAAAATTTAATTCGGTGCAGGCAAATGTGGATGACGCCAGCCTCCGTTTTATTCCGTCCGACCATTACGGGGCGTCTGTCACTTATTATAGCCGGCTGGAAAAGCCGTCCCTTACGGTGACAGACGGTACGCTGAAAATTGTCCAGAAGTCCTTTGCATCTCAGCAGGAATGGTTTCAGATCGACTATGATTTTTTCCGCGGGGCCGAATTTCAAAAAGCCGCCGTCACGGTGTTTTATCCGAAGGGAGTTCAGTTGGATTTCTTCCATCTTACCAGTCAGTCCGGCAATGCAGAGGCTTCCTCCTTTTCGGCGGACGATATCGGCATCACGTGCAAATACGGAGATTTGAAACTGTCGGACGCTTCCTGCGGCGGCTGTTCAATCCGGCTGGATGACGGGAACGGTGAATTCCAGCGTGTCACGGCGAAGAGCCTGAAGTTCCGGAATGTGTACGGCAACAGCGTTTTCCGGTCATTCACGGTATCCGGCGCAGAAGAGGCGGAAATCCGCGCGGATGACGGCTCAGTCACGGCGGACGGTTTCAAGGCCAATGCCGCCCATATTCTCAATAAGTACGGGAAGGTTTCCCTCCGTTCGCTGAACATCAAGAACCTGCGGGCGGAATTGGAGGATGGTGCGTTTCAGGCGGCGGACTGTACGTGGGGCAGACTGCAGTGTATGGATTCTTACGGCGATGTCAGCCTTTCGGACGTGACGTCCGGAGGGGCGGACGCTCGCTGTAAAGACGGTTCCCTCTCAATCTCCGGCGCGTTGAAAGGCTCGTCGAAGTTTCATTCCGATTCCGGCGGCGTCACAGTTAAAACGTTGCTGCCGAAAAACCAGTACCGCTGTGAATGTTCTACCGAGAGCGGCCATGTGTCGATAGACGGCAGGACTTACCCCTATGGGGTATCAATCCCTCAGGACGCGGACAATTCGCTGGATGTCACCAGTGAAGACGGCAATGTTTCCGTCAGTTTTGGAAAATAAGTGATAAAAATAAAAAAATTTTAAAAAAGTTGCCCTCTGCAGAGCAATTTTTACCTGGTTTAGAGGGTAAGGTAGAAGAGCTTTTTTTGAAAAACCTTCCATTCGTAACCTCCGGCTGCCGAAAAGCAAACGAAAGTTGGCGGAAAAAACGGGGAAGCAGGGTTATCCTGAAAGCTTGGGATCGGGAAACGGCCCCGGCTGAAAAAACTGGTCCACGCAGCGTGGTTTCTGCAATGCGTAACATCGGCGATCAATATAGAAAAGAGGATGATTATGAATCTTGAAATTCGGAACCTGTCTATGAGTTACGGCAAGGCGCAGGCCCTGTCGGATATAACCCTTACGCTCCGGAGCGGCGGCCTGATTGGTCTTGTCGGGCCGAACGGAGCGGGCAAATCGACCCTATTAAAAATCCTCGCCACGCTTCTGCGGCCGTCGCGGGGCCAAGTGCTTCTTGATGGGACAGACATCCTCCGAAAGCCGGATGCCATGCGCAGGCTTCTCGGCTACCTTCCGCAGGACGTTCCTGTCTACGGCAGCCTGAGCGCGTGGGAGTTCCTTGCGTTTATGGCTTCGGTCAAAAAGCTGAAACCCTCAAGAGCAAGGAAACAGATCGCGTCGCTGATGAAAACGCTTCACCTGTCGGATGTTGGCAAAAAGCCGCTTTCCGGTTTTTCCGGAGGTATGCGGCAGCGCGTCGGGATCGCGTCTGCACTTCTCGGTGACCCGAAGGTAATTATTGCCGACGAGCCGACCACCGGCCTTGACCCGCGGGAGCGCGTTACTCTTCGCAGCCTGCTGTCCGGTCTGGCATCCAGCCGGATAGTCCTGCTCTCCACACATATTGTTTCCGATGTGGAAGCCGTCGCGTCCGACCTCGTCGTACTCAAAAAGGGCCGGGTGCTGTTCCACGGAGTTCCGGAAGCGCTCACCGCTCGTGCAAGCGGCCATGTGTGGGAATACACCGTCCCGGACTTTTCACAAATTCCAGCGGGTTCGTCTGTCAGCTCCGCCGTGCAGGAAACCGAAGGGATCCGTGTCAAGACAGTTGGGGATCGGCCCACAGCGTCGGATACCAGCGCGGCGTCCCCCACGCTGGAGGATGCCTGCCTGTATGTGATGGGGGGCGGTTCATTTTGAAGACGCTCCGCGCCGTTTGGGGTGTAGCAAAAGCGGATTTCCGGGAACGTGTGCGAAAGTTTTCCTTTCTGGCGTTCTGCGCCCTCGCCATTTTCCTGACTTTCTGGTTTATTCCGCGCTCTACGGGCTTTACTGCGCTGTCCATTGATCCCAGCGTGTTTATTCAGGGTTCTGACCCTTCGTGGGTGCCAATGTCTTCGGCCATGTGCGGCTCAATGCTGCTGAGCCTGTTCGGGTTCGCCTATGTAAAAAATGCGGTTCGCCGCGACCGGGAAACCGGCGTCCTGTCCCTTCTGCGGACGTCCCCGACCAAGCGCGCCGCCTATCTGTTCGGCAAGCTGATTTCCAGCACACTGACGCTGTTTTGCCTGCTGGCCGTTACTATGGCGGGTTCCTTCCTCGTCATGGAGATCCGGTTTCCCGGCCGTTTCCTTTCTCCGTGGGATTTTTTCACGCCGTTTTTGTGCGTTATGCCGGGACTGGTGTTCATTTCCGCCTTTGCGCTTCTCATGGAGTGTGCCCCGCTGTTTCGCCAGAGGGGCGGTCTTGCCATTGCCCTGTTTGTGTGCCTCGACATTACTTCAATTTCGCTTTCTGTTTCTGCGGCAACCGGTGATATTAGCGGTACCGGCAGCCGGTTTGCTTCTGTTTTTGATTTTAACGGATATCTATGGATGATCGAAAGTATTTCAGCAGCGGCCCGTTCCGTAACGGGGGAACCCCTTACGCAGGTCAGCGTTTTTTCAGATTACCATGTGAAGGGAACTCATTTAAAACCCCTTGTTTTTCATGGCCTGATACCGTCCGTCTCTTATTTGACGGATAAACTGATCCTGATTGCGGTCAGCTTGCTGATAACCATCCTTGCTGCGGCTCTGCTGCCGAAGGCAGAAAAAGCGATTTCCCGGTCCAAACCGGCTCCGGTTCCATCCAGGACGAAAATCCCGTCCCGTGCAGCTGTCCCTGTTTACCGCTTCGGGCTGTTTCATTCTGAGCTGCACATGATGCTCGGAACTCAGTCGGTGTTCTGGTGGCTTTGTGCCGCCGGTTTATGGATTGCGTGTCTATTTTCCCCAATGAAAATTGTTCGGAATACATTAGTTGCTCTGGTGTTTGCCTGGCTGGTGCCGGTGTTTTCCCGTATGGGCTGTCTGGAGCATCAGAGCGGCATGACGGCCGTCCTGCGCACAATCCCAGGCGCCATGCCGCGCCAGGCGCTTTCCTGCTGGGACGCGGGCGCATCCATATCCCTCATTGCCATGCTTCCGGTATTGGCCCGGACACTCTGCGCGGCGGACTGGGCAGGGTTCCTGTCCGCATTCATCTTTGCATTGTTTGTTCCGTCGCTGGCACTTTTTCTCGGCGAATGGACCAAATCAAACCGTGCCTTTGAAATTTTACTGCTGATTCTGTGCTTCCTGGCATTGAATGTTCAAGGACTCCTGGTAGTGGATCAGTTTTCGGTTTCTTCCGGTCTGAGGATGACTGTGACGATTCTTCTTACAGGAGTTATGCTGTTTCTCTCTCTTTGCAAACGGTTGGCTTCCCAGAAAGCATGTACCTGACAGGCCCGATAAACCGCGGTGCGGCGCTTGAATTCAAAGAGAAATCCCGGAAACCACCATTCATGCGGTTTCCGGGATTTGAGTCTGGTGCGCGAGACGGGACTTGAACCCGTACGTCATACAACACACGCCCCTCAAACGTGCCTGTCTGCCAATTCCAGCACTCGCGCATACTGCTTTGAAAAAGCAACATTCGTATTATATCATTGAAAAGTTCGTTTTGTCAACATGAAACCCATATTTTTATCATGGCTTTGTGACAGTTAATGCCGAGGTATGGGCTGCGTGGTGCCCGCTGAAAGCCGTTTTTATACAGAGCTTTGTGAAAGCGGGAACAGATGCTTGACCGAACCGACAGGCGAGAGAATTTCTGTTCATGTTGAATTTAGCCATCCGGGCAGATATAATAGGAGCATAAATTTTTTGCACGTTACACGCAAAATATGAAAGCGGGCGTCAGAATGCAGATTGCGGTTGTTACAGGCGCTTCCAGCGGATTAGGGAGGGAATTTGTCCGGCAGATTTCCCGAAAAGAAAAGCTGGATGCCATCTGGGTTATTGCCAGGCGGGAGGACCGTTTGAAAGAACTGGCGGAAAATTCTGCCGTCCCGGTTTGGCCGCTGCCGCTGGATCTTACGAAACCAGAAAGCATCAGCACGGTGCGGGGTTGCCTGCGGGCGCGGAAACCGGATGTGCGAATTCTGGTGAATGCCGCTGGATTCGGAAAGATTGGAACTTATCCCCAGATCTCTGAACAGGACAGCGGCAGGATGATCGACCTGAACTGCAAAGCGCTGGTTGCGGTGACATCCGCGCTGATCCCGTATATGAGACGCGGCGCGCGGATCCTTGAAATCTCCTCCGTAGCGTCGTTCCAGCCCCTGCCGGGCCTGAATATCTATGCGGCAACCAAGGCGTTCGTTTCCAGTTACAGCCGGGCGCTGCGGTGGGAGATGTTTGGGAAGGGAATCCATGTCACGGCGGTTTGCCCGTACTGGATCGGGGATACGGAGTTTATTCCCGTTGCGAAGGACAGCGCCGGTTCCAGAGCCGTCCGGCATTTTCCGCTGGTATCACACGCGAAAACAGTGGCAGGATTTGCCCTGTGGGCTTCCCGGTTAAACCTCCCGGTTGCAACTCCCGGCCTTCTAAGTTCCTTTATCCGGCTCGCTTCCAAATTTATTCCCCATGAGATTGTAATTCCTATTTGGGAAGCATTGCGGAGAATTTAACCTGCGGCCTGGACCGTTTGCTGTTCGGAGGCGGGCCGTCTGCAAAAAACAAAGTTGAAACGGGAGCGCCGTTTTGCTATAATAAAATTTGAATTTGACTGAACTGATATGTTTTTTATAAAAGGACGGGATGGAATGGCAAAAGTTACCTTATTATCCTATACGCCTGAACCGGAGAAAGTAGTTGCGGCGGCAGCTAAACTGTGCTATTCGTCGGCCGGAATTCCGGAAATCACGCAGGGCCTCACAGAAGAAAGCACAGCGTCTTTTGTCCGCATGATTGCAGAGCTTGGGCATGCCAGCACGCTGGAGCATGTTTCCTTTACCTTTGGAATCGAGGGCGTGTCCCGTTCATTTCTTGCACAGATGACGCGCCACCGCATTGCTTCCTACAGCGTAAAAAGCCAGCGGTATGTCGGTGAGTCGGAATTCAGCTATGTCATTCCTCCGGAGATTGAGGCAATTCCGGAGGCAAAAGAGGAATTTACCGCCGCTATGGAGGAGGATCGCCGCCATTACAGCCGTTTGGCGGCGCTTCTGGCCGAAAAACATCAGCGGGATCTGATGCGGGACGGGGAAACCGACGAAAAGGCCGCCCTGCGCAAAGCTCAAAAGATGTCCCGGGAAGATGCACGCTTTGTCCTTCCCAATGCCTGTGAAACCAAGATGGTCTGCACGCTCAACGCAAGAGAGCTTCTCCACTTTTTCTCGCTTCGCTGCTGCAACCGCGCTCAGTGGGAAATCCGCGGTGTTGCAAACCAAATGCTGGGCCTTGTTCGGAAAGTTGCCCCGGATCTTTTCCGCAACGCGGGACCCGCGTGCGTCCGCGGTGCCTGCCCGGAAGGAAAAATGTCCTGCGGCCGGGCGGAAGCTGTCCGCAAATATTACCGGAAAGCAGGAGAAAAGAATCCATGAGCGGAAAACTAATCCTTTTGGAAGGCCTCGACGGAAGCGGAAAAACCACCCAGACGGGACTTTTGGAAAAGGAATTGATCCGACGCGGGATCCGGCTGCGGCGGGTGAAATTTCCGGAATATGAAGAGCCTTCGTCGGCGCCTGTTCGAATGTACCTGAATGGAGAATTCGGAAAAAATCCGGATGATGTCAATGCATATGCGGCATCCTCTTTTTTTGCGGTCGACCGCTATGCGAGTTTTCGCAGGCGTTGGGGCCGGGATTATGAAAACGGTATTCTGATTCTTGCCGACCGTTACACCACTTCCAATATAATCTATCAAATGCCAAAACTTCCGCGGACGGAATGGGACGGATTTCTTTCCTGGATTCAGGATTTTGAATATGGGAAGCTCGGTATTCCGGAGCCGGATCTTACCGTGTATTTGGACATGCCCCCGCTGATATCGCAGAAGCTTCTAAATATTCGGTACCGGGAAAACGGAGGCCGGCGGGATATTCATGAAAGCAATACCGATTATCTGAACGGATGCCGGGAAAGTGCTTTTTATGCTGCCACAAAACTGGGGTGGCAAATCGTATCCTGCGCTGAAAACGGGCTGCCGAAAAGCCGTGAAAGCATCCAGAAGGAAATTTTACAGCTGGTATGGAAAAAATTGTATCACGGCGCGTAGCGCCGCAAAAAAGATATTTTTAATGACAGGGGGCTGTTTTTTATGGTCTATTTATTTTTGGCAGATGGTTTTGAAGAAATAGAAGCGTTTGCACCTGTTGATATTCTGCGGCGCGCCGGAGTGCAGCTGGCTACCGTAGGAGTGGGCGGACGCCAGATCAAGGGCGCCCACGGTATTGCCGTCACGGCCGACCTTTTGGAAAGCGACGTGTCTCGCGAAAAGATGGAAATGGTCATTTTGCCCGGCGGAATGCCCGGTACCAAAAATCTGGAGCGTTCTCCGTCAGTCCGCGGCAGCTTGGAGTACTGTGCCAGGAACGGGAAGTATATTGCTGCCATTTGTGCGGCCCCGTCTATTCTTGGGCATATGGGTTTGCTGAAAGGCCAGTCGGCCGTTTGTTTTCCCGGCTATGAAAATGAGCTTGGGGCGAACAGCGTTTTGCACGATCCCGTATGTGTCAGTGGAAAGTTTGTCACGGCGCGCGGCGCGGGCGTTGCTGTTGAATTTGCGCTGCAGCTGGCCGAAATTTTGGCTGGAACCGAAAAATCCTGTAACATCAGGAAGAATATTCAATGTATATGAAGAATATCCGTGAAGTTAAAAAAAACCTCCGTGTCCGATGCCGCAGATTCCGCGAACGGATTGAACCGGAAAAGAAAGCCCGTATGGATGAGGCAATCCAGCAGAAGCTCCAGTCCCTTCCGGAATATGCCGCGGCAGACGTCCTGCTTACCTACGTCAGCAAACCGATTGAAGTGGATACTTCTGCCATCCTGCGGGAAGCGCTCGCGGGCGGTAAGCGGGTAGCGGTTCCCCGCTGCCTGCCGGAAACGACCGGTTTGGAGTTTTACGAAATCGCTTCTTCCGGTGACCTGGAACCCGGTTGCTATGGCGTGCTGGAGCCGGTTCTTTCCCGGTGCAGGCCGGTTGGGGCCAGCCGGAGCGCCGTCTGTATTGTACCAGGCCTTGGTTTTGATTCGCAGGGCTACCGTTTGGGATATGGGAAAGGCTATTACGACCGATTCCTGGCAAGGTTCCGCGGAGTAACCGTGGGTTTGTGCTATTCCGGGTGTACCCGCTGGGATTTGCCGCATGGCTATTTTGACCGTCCGGTTGATATTCTTGTCACGGAAAGATACATCCGGCGGATATCAGAAGAGCGGTCTGCCCGATAAAACAGGAGGGAGCAATTGAAAGACGAACAAAGAATAAGTGAGGAACGCCGGAAAAAAGCTGAGCATTTTCGTGTCGACATTCGTGACAGCAGCCAGGCCAAAAGGGAGTATCCGGAGACTACCATCAGCAGCTACAGCGATCCGAATAAAGCCCTGGAAAGCCGCCGCGCCTTGGCAGCAGGGATTTCTGATAAAAAGGCCCAGTTGGCTCACGAGTTTCGCGACAGGGAAAAGGGTCGGAAAAACAGACGATTTTTCCGCTGGATTTGGTTTTTGATGGTGCTTTTGGTTTCCCTGCTTCTTGCTCGGTATGCGGTGGCCGGTGTTAACGATATGCTCGCCGTCGGCCGGAAGAATGTGAACGTTACAGTAGAAATTCCAAAGAATTCCTCACTGGATTTTGTAGCGGAAAAATTCTATAAAACCGGTGCCATTCAGGACGTTGGCTTTTTTAAGCTGTATGCAAAATTGACTAAGGCGCCCAAAACCTATCAGGGGGGCAGTTTCCAGATTTCCACGAATATGGATTACGAAGCACTGCTGCAGTCCATCCAGTCTCTGAAGAACCGTGTGGATGTGGTAAAAGTGCTTTTCCCAGAAGGGCTCAATGCTTCGGAGATTGCGGATAAGCTGGAAAAAAACGGTGTCTGCTCTGCAAAAGACGCCCTTGCCGTTATTCAAGGGACATCTCTGGATTCTTCTTTCAGTATGCTCAAATCCATCTCAAATTCCTCTGAGCGTTATTACAGGCTGGAAGGGTACCTTTTCCCCGATACCTATAAATTTTACAAAAACGAAGATGCCAAGTCGGCCGTGAAAAAACTTGTCAGCAACTGCAATACAAAACTGACCAAACAGATCCGAACCAAAGCAACGGAAAAGGGAATGACGGTTGACCAGCTGCTTACACTGGCTTCTATGATACAGTCGGAGGCAGCCGATAAAAGCGATATGTATAAAGTTTCGTCGGTCTTTCATAACCGGCTGAACAGCAAGAAAACCGCCCTGCGGCGTTTGGAATCGGATTCAACCCTGTATTATCCCTACCGCAAGCAGTCGCTGATTCCTGAAGATCTCCGCAGCACATTCAAGAGCCGGTACAATACCTATTCTTTTGAAGGGCTGCCGCCGGGGCCGATTTGCAGTCCCGGCTTGGATGCAATTGACGCTGCGCTGAATCCGGATTCTACAGGTTATTACTATTTTTGCCACAGCAGCAAAGGAAAAGCGTATTATGCAAAAACGAAGTCCGGCCATGATGCCAATCTAAAGAAAGCGGGGCTTCGCTGATGTATATGCGGAAAAAATCCGGCCTTCCGGAACTGCTTTCCCCCGCCGGAGATCGGGAACGGCTGGAAGCCGCTGTTCGCTTTGGAGCGGATGCAGTTTATCTTGGAGGAAAATCATTCGGGATGCGCACGGCTTCACCGAATTTTAATAGCGAGGAATTAGCCGATGCTGTTGCGTATGCGCACAAAGCAGGCGTACGGGTCTACTTGACTTGCAACACTGTTGTTCATAATGAAGAATGTACGTGCCTTCCGGAATTTCTGACTGGGGCAAAAAATGCCGGAATTGATGCCCTGATTATAACCGACGTCGGCGTAATGGCCCTTGCAAAACGGTATGCACCGGGCGTTGAGATCCATATTTCCACACAGGCCGGCGTGACTAACTGGGCCGCTGCCGCAGAATTTTACCGCCTCGGGGCCAGGCGCGTCATTCTTGCGCGTGAATTAACGCTGGATGAAATTGCGGAAATCCGGGCCCGGACACCGCAAGATTTGGAACTGGAAGCGTTTGTCCACGGTTCTATGTGTGTATCGTTTTCGGGTCGCTGCCTGCTTTCTAATTATCTGACGGGCAGGGATGGCAACCGCGGCGACTGCGCCCAGCCGTGCCGGTGGAAGTATGCGCTGATGGAGGAAACGCGCCCCGGCCGCTATTTCCCGGTTGGGGAGGACGGAAATGGAACCTATATCTTGAATTCGCGGGATCTGTGCATGATCCGGCATATTCCGGAATTGGTTCGCGCGGGCGTCAGCAGCCTAAAAATCGAAGGGCGGGCGAAATCAGCGTATTATACGGCCGTTGTCACCAATGCTTACCGCCATGCACTGGATTCATACGCAGAAAAGCCGGATGGCCCTCTCCCGGAATGGATTCCGGCCGAAACGGAGAAAATTAGCCACCGGGAATACAGTACCGGATTTTATCTGGGCGGCGGACCGGGGCAGATTTATGGGAACGGCGGTTATGTGCGGGGATGGGAAGTCATTGCCATCTGTGAGGGAATGTCCGGCGGAAATGCGGTCCTTGTTCAGCGCAACCGCTTTTTCCGCGGGGATACGGCGGAAGTCGTAGAGCCCGGTTCTGCGCCGTATGAGCTTATTCTTTCAGAAATGGCCGATGCGGAAGGCAATCCGATTTCCGTCGCAAACCATGCGGAAATGACGGTGTTTCTCAAAACGGACCGGCCCATGGCAAAAGGTGCCGTTCTGCGCAGGAAGATCGCAAAACCGGAATCAGGAGAATAAAGATCCCCCCGCAGGGCAATGATAGCCTTGCGGGGGGATCTTTATGGCAAAACGAACGGTTGCGTTGTTTGGAATGATGATAGCGGCCCTGTTTTTTACCGTCCTCAGCGTTTACAGCCTTTCCACGGGAACTAGTCTCGCGGAAGCTGCGAAGGAGCAACAGAATTATACGGTTACGATCAAGGCAACGCGGGGAACCATTTATGACTGCAGCTTTCGGGCCTTGACGGGCTCCGGCAAAGAGAACTATGTTACAGCGGTTGTTCCGGGAGCGGATACGGCGGTGTCTTTGAACCGATCCCTTTCTGCCTCCGAAATGCGGACGGTTTATCCCCTTCTGTCAAAGGGAAAACCATTCGTGCTGAAGCTTTCCCATACCATTGCAGCTTCCGGCGCTGATGTATTTCCGGTTCGGGAACGGTACAACGAGAAGCAGGACGCGGTCCATCTTATCGGGTATCTGGATGGTTCGGGAAATGGTGCTGTCGGAATTGAAAAAGCGTTTGATTCGCAGCTGAAAGCCGATCAGGGGAGAATTACGGTTTCCTATCCGGTGGATGCGCTGGGGCATTTTTTGCCTGGAGAGCAGAAGACGGTTTCTGACACGTCATCCCGCCAGAAGAGCGGAGTCGTCCTGACACTGGATAAAACAATCCAGAAACTTGTGGAGCAGGCTTCGGAAAAATATCTCTCAAAGGGTGCCGCTATTGTACTGGAAGTTCCGTCCGGAAAAATACGCGCTTCGGTCAGTCTTCCTGTTTTTTCGCCGAACCATGTTGGTTCTGTTCTCAAATCCGAGGATTCTCCTCTTCTGAATCGTGCGCTTTCTTCTTACAGTGTGGGTTCCGTGTTCAAACTTGTTGCGGCAGCGTCGGCGCTCGAGTATGAAATATCTCCCCAGGAAGAATATACCTGCACCGGTTCTATTACAGTTGATCAGCAAAAATTCCACTGTTACCACTCCGAAAAGCATGGAATGGAAACAATGCAGGAAGCGGTTGCCCATTCGTGCAATACGTATTTTATTAACCTGATGCAGAAAGTGCCGTCTTCACAATTTTTGCAGATGGCCCGGCTGCTGGGGTTTGGGCGTTCGTTTGAAATTGCTCCGGGCATTTCGTCCTGTGCGGGCGTCCTCCCCACAGAGCAAAACCTGAAAGTACCGCGTGCCTTAGCTAATTTTTCGATTGGGCAGGGCCAATTGACCGCAACGCCAATGCAGATTGCCGCGATGGTCAACGCCATTGCTTCCGGCGGCAGGTTTACACAGCCGTATCTTTATGAAGGGCTGGTCAACGAAAAGCTGGAATATACCGAAAAGGCAGGTACCGTTTCGGGAGTCCGGGTTATGAAAGAACAAACCGCCGAATTGATCCGGGAGTTTATGAACGCTTCCATTGAAGAGGGAACCAGTGTCCATGCTAAGCCGGCACATGGTTCTGCGGGAGCAAAAACGGCTACGGCTCAAACGGGAAAGTATATCAATGGTGTTGAAACCAACAACTCGTGGATCGCCGGATTTTACCCTTATGAGAATCCGCAGTATGTCATTGTCGTTTTTGCTGAAGGCGGCGAAGGCGGCGGGACAACCTGCGCTCCGGTCTTCCGCGAGATCGCCGACGGGCTGTACCAGTTAGGCCTTGTTTGAAAAAACGAGAGATATGTATTATTTCAACAAAATTAGGATCGTAGCAAGATGGACAAATGCCCAAAAAGAAGTATCTAGATCCGTTGGAAAAAACATTTAATCAGATGATGTTTTTTGTAAAGCACCCAGTCACAGCGCCATTAATATTCGGAAACCATTGATGTGTTCGTCATGAAATACGGGATTGATCTGGGAAATTATTCGCTTTCAACGGCGGCTGGAATGCTTAAAACTGTAGTTAACGTTGTTTTGCTGATTATTGCGAACAGCGTTATTTCGAAACTCGGCGAGAAAAGGTTGATATAAAGTGAGTGTACTATGAAATACCATGTTACAAAAAACGAAGTGTTCTTTTATATCATCAAGGCCATCATTATGCTTTTAGCGGCGGTGTCAACACTTTATCCATTTATTAACGCGCTTGCCGTTTCCTTTAATAACGGGCTGGACGGCCTGAAGGGCGGCATCAGAGCAAATATTACGGAAAAAATTCTTGCCCAAATAAAACATCGACAGTGCCGTCAGGATGACATGCACAGGATAACGCATCCGCTTGAAATCGGTTTTCCCAGACAGCTTTCGGGACAAAAATGGAATGGCCGCATTTCTTGTTGCAGCATTGGTAATTTGAGTAGTATTTGTGGTCATGATAAAGAAACATGGCTTTTCTGCAGACAGGGCAAATCGGATAAGGGTGTGTGCGCGGCTTTCCGGGTTTGCCGACCGTATGGGCTTCCGGCGCAAATTGATGCCCGTATATGCGGCAAAGATATTTCTGGTTCCCACTTTTATCTTTGCCATAACGATAAAACTTTTGATGGTTGTTACATTTCGGACAGCAAATCTGGTATGATTTTGTCATGAGGACTCATTTCCTTTCGGAACAATACGGACAGCCGGTGTTGGAGCAATTCTTTTTGGTTATGTGTACGGTGTGGAAAAAATCCGTACCAACTTTCTAAATCCATATGGCGATGTTAAAGTGGGAAAATAATACCTACCACTAAGATGATTTGGGGTTCGGCTTCCGATTTTCTTCCTTGCGAAGAATAGGTGCGATACAGTTCCCTGTAATCCAGTCCCTCAAGCTGGGTGCTGGGCAAGACATACCGGATCATTCTGCGGTATTGTAATTTTCATATCCACTGGAAAAGTCAACTGCTGAAATTTCTGTTCCTATCTGTTTTCAATTTCTTTTACAACTAAATTTTAAAGCAAAAAGCTGGAGCTGCCAATGCCTTTGGGTATCGTTGCTCCGACTTCTTTATTGTCTGGGTCCGTTTTGCAACAGCCTCGTTGCTGTTTTTTGCATCTCTTTTCAGTCCCTTGTTACCCAGACATTCGATTGCCGCCGCAAAATCCGGCGGCTTTTCTATAAGAATCAAAATGGGAAATTGTTGCCTTAAAAACAATCTGGAACCAAAATCTTATTATAGAAAATACAACAAGCTCAATCTTTGCTATAAGTTAATCGGATTTTGCTTTGTTTGAGAAAGGCTGTTGAAACAGAAATATTTAATATTTATAATGAATACATTGTTTATTATGCTAATATTAAAGAGATAAATATTTAATATTTTTGTATTTAAAAGATAGTCGTGCCTTTTATTCAGGGAAATATCTGGCGACGTGGAATTAATTTCGGTACCATTTGGCTAGAAATAAAAATAGAAGTTCATTTTAAAGGCGAAGGATTCTATGATTCATACGACAAAAACAGAGAATGGGAAAGTTAGGGACTGCCTGCTTCGGATTCCCGCATTATATTCTTCAAGGGAGTTCCTTTTGTGGCGCAACCGGTCGAAAGTCTGTGCTGGCGGGCTCCACAGCCGGCAAAAGACTGGGAAGGGGTGCGGGAAGCGTATTATTTGGACCATTGGCCATGCAGCTGTACCCGACGTTTGATCCTGCGAACCTTTATTCTTACAATCAGTGGCCAGCCGGCCGGCGTCATGAGCGAATGCGCGCAGCTTGTTTCTCTAAAGAACGGACAAGTTCTCCAAAAGTCAATTATTGAAAGTGGATTTTTTAAGAGCCCTTATGACCGGATTGCCATGCAGTATTCCCTTGAGAAAACTAAAAAACAGGTCAGGAATTTTTCCGGCAACTTGGTGTAAAAGTCCTTTATGAAGCAAGAAGGCTGAGCACCGATTTTGTGTTGAAAAAGGCATTGGAGAGCCGTATTTTCTGGGGAACCGTGGAAGACGGGAAATATCTACCCGGAAAGTATGAAAAGTTAATATTCCGGAACAGGATGCCTGTCCCAATCCTGTTTGGGTATATGAGTTTTTAAGAAACCAAACATCGATTTTGTCGAATCATTCAAAAAACTATTACGCGTTACGGTGACAAAGCAAAACGGATTTTGCAGCTGCGCCATGCCGATGAGGGAATCGATGCCATCAAGGTGCCCGTATCATGTGCAATTACGGGGCAAATTTCATCAAGTCCGGAGACCCAAACGGTCAGGACGGCGGGGCACGCCAATGCCCAAGTGGCCCGCATACATGGAAAAAGATCCTTATATTATGTTTCTGCATGAGGATAAGGCAAAACAAAAGGCGGAAAGAAGCGAACCAACCGAATTAATGAAGATATTTATTAATTATAATTTCGATCAGTAAGAATGAAAGGAATAGGGTAAATTTATGAAAAATATACAGATTGATCTAAACAAGACGGAAAGCAAAAACAGCAAAAACTATAATCCTTGTGTTGGCGGCGGCAGAGCGTATGAAACGCTTCTTGCTGAAAACCAGAGGCACCTGAAAATTGTCCACGACAACTCGGTTTCCGTTATCTGCGGTTCCATGGCGTGTGTAAAAAGACACTGCCCGGTGGGTTTTATCACGACACATGTCTAAGGTGTCGAAGGATTGGTGGACGAATTCGAAAAACGTGGCGAGAAGCTGATCCGGGACCGAAATTCAGTTTCGGGCGATATGGTGCACACGTGGGAAATTATCAAAAAATCACCGTTGCCAGCTCTTCCACTCTACTTTGCGGAATGGAGTTCCAGCTATTTATCAGAATGATTTTTCCGTCGCATCGACCGGGGACGTCGAAATCCATTTTGACGGAATCGATCCGAGACAGTACCAAATGGAATTGTACGGTGTCGGTTACCGTATGAACGACGTTTATACGTTTTACCGGGAACTGGATACTTCCAAAGGGCTGAACCGGAGACAGAGGGCATATTTGGAGGTAGCCTGCTTCAGTGTGCCTGTTCTTTTCAAAACTGTCAACATTGGAAGCGACGGCAGCGTTCAATGCGTGAAAACGATGTCTATCTTCTGAAACTAAGGAAATTTTAAACTTTGGAGAGTTTGTGAGACTTTATGAGAGAGAACAATCCAATTATCGGAGCAGATTTTCCCGACCCGGATGTTATCCGGGTCGGAGACACTTATTATATGATTAGTACCACCATGCACATGATGCCCGGCGGTGTGATTCTGCGTTCCTACGATCTTCTCCACTGGGAAGTGGCGTCTTATGTCTTTGACAGGCTGGACAACACCCCGGCGCAGCGGCTGGAAGGGAACCAATCTATTTATGGAAAAGGCATGTGGGCTGCATCACTCCGGTACCACAATGGAAAGTTTTATGTGTGTTTTGTTGCCAACGACACCCATAAAACCTATTTGTTTCAATCGGATAGGATTGAAGGACCGTGGAAAAAACAAATCGTTAAGGGCTTTTACCATGACAGTTCCCTGCTTTTTGACGATGATGGCAGGGTTTATCTAGTGTCAGGGAATACCGAAATCCATCTCACAGAGCTGACTTCGGATTTAACAGGACCCAAACAAGATGGTCTTCACCGTGTGATTGTTCGGGATAAGGCACATGTCCACTTGGGGTACGAGGGTTCCCATATTTGTAAAATCCGTGGGAAATACTACGTGTTCTTCATCCACTGGCTGGCCAGTGGGACGGAACGCAGAGCAGAAGCTTGCTTTTCCTCAGATTCTCTGGAAGGGGAATTTGTCGGAAAGGAAGTTCTGGATGACGATATGGGGTTTCGAAATCAGGGTGTCGCACAGGGAGGCATTGTGGATACGCCTGACGGAAAATGGTACGCGGTGCTGTTTCAGGATCGCGGCGCAGTGGGTCGGGTGCCGATTTTGGTGCCGGTTCATTGGAAAGATAATTTTCCAGTTTTTGGGGTTCAGGGAAAAGTTCCGAAACAGATTGAGACGGAAAGCCTGCGGCCGGGCTACCACTATGCTCCGATTTCGGCCAGTGATAATTTCGGCTGTGAAAAAGATGCGACCGGACAAGTCCGTCTACACCATTGCTGGCAATGGAACCATACTCCGGATGATTCGCTGTGGTCGGTCACGGAGAGGCCGGGCCATTACCGTATCCGGACGGGTAAAATATGCATGGATTTATGTAGCGCGGTGAATACCTTGACGCAGCGGATGATGCTGCCAGCTTGTGAAGCGAGCGTGACGGTGGACGGCAGCGGGCTGAAAGACGGTGACTATGCAGGCCTCTGCGTTTTGCAGGGATGTTATGGGCTGATTGCATTGACCAGGAGGGACGGTAGATTTTATCTGGTTATGGCTGCAAAAGAACCTGACGACTGTCCCGGAATATCGGGAGGAAGCCAGTCAGCTGTGGAATATGGCTGCGTGCCTATGGATGATTGCACGGCGGTGCTGAAAGTTTCAGCAGATTTCCGGAATATGGCCGATAGGGCGAAATTTTTCTTTAAGCGAGGCCGGATATGGCAGAAACTCGGAATTACGCACCAGTTATGCTATCGGCTGGATCATTTTATGGGTTGCCGGTGTGGACTGTTTTTGTATTCAACCGAACGTACGGGCGGCGCAGCGGATTTTTCAGAATTCCGGTTTCGGTGTCCTACCTAATCCTGTAAATAGCACGACTTTGTAATTCACCCTCAGATAAAGCAGTGAGATAAAAATTGCTGTTTTGTCTGAGGATTTTTCATTTATAACAATTCTGGTAAGAAATGTGAATACTTAATTATTGCCTAATTTTAATCACTTATTGCGCTAATTTTATTAACATATTGCAATTTAATTAAATTTGTTTATACTAAATGTTAGTGAAAAGATATAATTTATATGAAAATTGAGCAGCAAATTTTATAGTTTATATGAAAATAAAAATAAAATCATACAAGTGTTGCCTCTTATTGCCACTTTTTTATTCAGGAATTTAGTAGTTAAGTGGAGACTCGGCGCAAAAATAGTATTAAAAATTTCCGCCTTTCTGCCTGGCCGGGATGGAGGAAAGAGTTATCCCACAGGGCGAATGTATTTAAAGCATGCTCATGTTTCAAAAAGGAGTGATGATGTGCTAATGATCCATTCCAAGAGAATTAAGACGATATTTGCTTCCATTTTGGTGTGTGCTTTTTTCCTTCAGGCTAGTTCCCCATCAGTGTTTGCCTCGGATATAGCGGGGACGGATGAAGATAAAACCGAGGAAACGTCGGCTGACAATGTAATACAGTCTTTTTCGGAGCAGGAAAAATATTCAGAATACATAAGCAAATACAAAAATGCGAAAACACCTGCTGAAGAGTATGTAATTGAAGCCGGGGACTACACCGCTTTGAATGGGATGCAGATTCAAAAAAATGAAAATTATGAAAATTTAGCCGGAACATCCATTTTGACCGGAGAATCCGGATGGGTTGAATGGACAGTCAATATCCGGCAGGCGGGACTATATAATATTTCCCTGGAGTATTACCCTGTGGAAGGAAAAAGCTCCGACATTCAGCGCACAATTTACATAGACGGCAAACTGCCGTTTGAAGAAGCGATGTCTGTAGAATTTTGCAGACAGTGGACGGATGAAACGCAGGACTTTGAAAAAGACAACCAGGGCAATGAACTCCGGCCGAAACAGGTTGAAGCGCCGGAATGGAGCGAAACCTTTGTGAAAGATTCCAGCGGCTATTACGACGATCCGTTTCAGTTTTACTTTTCTGCTGGAAAGCATACGATACGCCTGATTTCTCAAAGGGAGCCAATGATGCTCCGCTGCCTAAAAATTTGTCAGGAGCTGGAATCTCCGTCTTACAGCGAAGTCAGCAAGGAATATACGGAGAAGGGGTATCAAAAAGCTACTGGCGGAACTGTAATCATTCAGGCAGAAAAGGCGTATAAAACATCTTCTCCGACACTATATCCGCTTTCCGATCGGTCCAGCCCGTCCATAGAACCTAGCAGTGAAGGAAAGACAAGGCTGAATTCCATTGGCGGCAGCAACTGGAATCAGGCAGGCGAGTGGATTGAATGGAAAGTAAGCGTTCCGGAATCAGGGCTTTACCAGATTGGCATGAATGTAAAGCAAAATTGGATGCAGGGATTTTATGTGCCAAGAAAATTGACAATAGACGGCAAAGTCCCGTTTAAGGAAATGAAAGAAATCCATTTTGATTACAGAAGCGGCTGGAGACAGCAGGTTCTAGGGGGCGATACTCCGTATTTGTTCTACTTTTCCAAAGGGGAGCATCTGCTGCGTTTGGAAGTCGTAATGGGGAAAGCCGCCAGTATGATTCGAAATGTAAAGACCAGTATTACAAATTTAAACAGTATCTATCAGCAGATTATTATGCTTACCGGTGAAGACACAGATAAATGGAGGGACTACCAAATCGAAAAGAATATTCCGGGTCTTGCGAAAAAAATCAAGACCGAATATGACCGGCTGACAAAAGTAGCAAATGACATAGAGGGGTTAACCGGAAGCAGAAGCGACAAAGAATCCATTATTCTTACCTTGACCCAGCAGCTGAAAAAATTTTACGATGACGTAGAAAAAATACCGAGCCAGAAGAATAGTCTCAAAACCAATATCGGTGCGCTTGGAACATGGCTTACAGAAGTTGAAAGCATGCCAATTCAGCTGGATGCCATCTACTTAATGCCTCCTTCCAACCAATTACCAAAGGTGAACAATTCCTTCTGGAACAACCTGGTTTTTCAGGTTAAACTTCTTATTAATTCGTTTACCACAGACTATAATGCAGTTGGTAATGTCACAACCGACAAAAACGCGAAGTCAATCACGGTTTGGGTAGGAACCGGGCGAGATCAGGCGGATTCCATAAAATCGCTGATTGATGAATCGTTTACCAAAGAAAGCGGCATTAATGTCAACCTGATGCTTGTTCAAATGGGCACGTTGCTGCAGGCGACCTTGGCGGGCCAGGGACCGGATGTTGCCATGCAGGTGTCAAATGACATTCCCATGAATTATGCGATGCGCGGAGCGGCAATTGATCTTTCTCAGTTCAGCGATTTTCAGACGGTTGCTTCCCGTTTCCGGAGCAGCGCGCTGGTTCCGTTCCAATTCCGGAATAAAACATATGCGCTTCCGGAGACCCAGACGTTCAATATGATGTTTTACCGGAAAGATATTCTAAAAAAACTAGGCTTGGGAATTCCCCAGACGTGGGATGATGTTAAGGCTGATATTTCAGTTCTGAGCAAAAACCACATGGAATTTGGAATGCTTCCTCTGAATACGGCCCAGCAGGGAAGTTCCGGTGCATCGGCGGATTTGTCTTATGGTATGTTCCTATATCAATACGGTGGGAAATTTTATAAGGAGGATGGAAAATCTTCGGCCTTGGACAGTGACGTTGCAGTAAACGCGTTTAAAGAATGGGTGAAATATTACCAGGACTATACCTTAACAAGAGAATTTGATTTGCAGAACCGGTTCCGTACCGGAGAAGCGCCGCTGATCATTTCCGATTATACCCTGTACAATACCCTTCAGGTGGCAGCGCCGGAGATTAAGGGGCTGTGGGGATTCACACAGGTACCGGGGAGCCAAAAGGAAGATGGTACCATTGATCATTCCGTTGCATCCACGGGCTTGGCGACTATCATAATGCAGAATGCAAAGGATAAACAGTCTGCATGGGAATTTTTGAAATGGTGGACTTCTTCCGATGTCCAAACCAAATATGGGATGGAAATGGAAGCCCTTCAAGGTGCATCCGCCCGTTATCCCACGGCAAATATTGAGGCCCTGAAAAAGCTTCCTTGGTCAACACAGGATTACAAGAGCCTCTCTCAAGCCTTTGAAAGTGTCAGGGGAATCCCGCAGGTGCCGGGCTCCTATTATAACGCACGTGACATACAGAATGCGTTTTCAACTGTAGTGATTGATCATACGGAAGATGCACGGGAAGCTTTGATGGACAATGTAAAGTATCTGAACGACGAGATTACAAGCAAACGCAAAGAATTCCACTTGGATTCGTAGGGAGAGAGTGCCATATGGATAAAGAGTTGGTAGGTATTAAATCAGGAGTTTCCTCAAACGCAGGACGCAAAGAAAAAGCCGGTTTATGGGAACGGATTAAGAGAAATAAAGCGTGCTATGTAATGTTGGCCCCTTACTTTATATTATTTTTCTTGTTCACGGTTTTACCCGTGCTGTCGTCAATGGTTTTAAGTCTCTGCTATTTTAATATGCTCCAGCCGCCCACGTTTATAGGCCTGGAAAATTACGCCAAGCTGTTTTTAGAGGACGATATTTTTACCATAGCTGTAAAAAATACGCTTCTGTTTGCCATTATCACCGGGCCGGTCAGTTATTTTGCCTGTTTCCTTTTCGCATGGATTATCAATGATTTTGGGCCAAAGCTCCGCTCATTCCTCACCGTTATTTTCTACGCCCCGTCTCTGTGCGGCAACGCGTATTTTGTCTGGCTTCTCATTTTTAGCGGTGACCGGTACGGCTACGCAAATTCATTTCTCCTGCATCTTGGACTTATTACAAATGAAATTAACTGGTTTAAAGACGGCCGGTATATAATGCCGCTGCTGATTATCATCCAGCTGTGGCTTAGCCTTGGTACCGGATTTCTGGTGTTTATCGCGGGTCTTCAGACAGTGGACAGGACACAGTATGAGGCAGCTGCAATTGATGGAATCCGAAACCGATGGCAGGAACTGTGGTATATCACGCTTCCAGCCATGAAACCTCAGCTGTTGCTGGGCGCAGTTCTGCAGATTACCCAGTCTTTTGCTGTTTCCGATATTTCCATCAACCTTTGCGGTAACCCAAGTGTAAATTATGCCGGTACCACGATGGTGACCCACTTGATTGATTATGGAACTATCCGATTTGAAATGGGTTATGCGTCGGCTATCGCTACAATTCTATTTTTACTAATGGTTCTGTCGAATAAGCTGGTAAACTGGTTACTAAGGAGAGTGGCGGACTAACATGAGAAAAAAGCACAAGATGGAAGTTCATAAAGTGAACCGTTCCCGGGGCGGAAATATTGCCATGTTTATTTTTCTGGCAATTATGGCAGCTTTTATGGCTTTTCCATTGGTTATGATTATAAATAATGCTTTCAAACCTCTTGATGAGTATTATAAAATGCCGCCGGATATCTTTGTTCGGCATCCAACGTTGGAGAATTTTCAAACGCTTGGCACTGAAATGTCTGATTCTTGGGTACCTTTCAGCCGGTACATCATGAATACAGTGATAATTGTTGTTGTTGGTGTGGTTGGGCATGTTATCTTATCTTCAATGGCAGCGTATCCATTGGCAAAGCGTAAGTTCCCTGGTTCAAAAATCCTGTTTAACATGGTAGTTCTGTCATTGATGTTTTCACCGGTGGTGACATCCGTCCCAAATTATATCATCATTTCAAAACTTGGGATTAACAATACATATCTTGCCGTCATACTTCCGGCGCTGTCTTCTGGGCTTGGTCTGTTTATCATGAAACAGTTCATGGAACAGATACCGGATTCCCTTATGGAATCTGCGCAGCTGGACGGTGCGTCCGAGTATGTGATTTTCTGGCGGATTGTCATGCCGAATGTAAAACCTGCGTGGCTGACACTGGGGCTACTTCAGTTTCAGGCATTGTGGGGTACTTCCGGGGCGGGGTTCCTCAGAAGTGAGGAACTGAAGCCGTTTAATTACGCACTAACACAAATCGTTCAGGGCGGTGTTTCCAGACAGGGGACAGCCGGAGCCATCGGGCTTATTACTATCAGCGTACCAATTATTATATTCCTGATTACGCAGAGCAATGTGATTGAGACGATGACAACATCCGGGATGAAAGATTAGAGGTTGATATAGTGAAACGGAAATTATGTTCTATATTGCTTTTTATCACCGTCCTGACTGTTTCCTGTTCCACCGCGGCATATGCAGATGTATCCTATGAATGTTACAACTATGATTATTGGGGAAACGTTGTGCCGTCTCCCGTCTCCTACACGCCGGAGCGGACGGTATCTGGAGCAGATTTGGGAATTTCCGATTTCAATACGCCGAGTGATATGGCGTTTGACGGCGAAGGAAATTTGTATGTGGCAGACACGGGTAACAGTCGGATTGTGGTTTTAAACCGGGATTTAACATTGAAGAAAGTTATCACTCAATTTGGAAACAAGGGGAAAAAGGACACTTTTAAGAAACCAGAGGGAATTACAGTCGGATCAGACGGAACAATTCATATCGCTGACACAGAGAATCACCGGATTGTATCCATGAATTCCAGCGGAAAACTGATAAGGGTTTTCGGATTGACGAAAAACAGCCTTACGGGTAGCAACTTTGTTTTTCTGCCCACGAAAGTCGGTGTCGACAGAGCCAACCGGTATTATGTGATTGCTTCGCACGTGACGAACGGGATTATGGGATTTGATGCAAATGGGGAGTTTTCCGGATATTTTGGATCGTTAAAGGTTCAGACCAGTCTCGCAGAAAAATTCTGGAAAACGGTTGCCACAAAAGAGCAGCGTTCCCAGATGGAATTGTTTATCCCAACGGAATTTAACAACCTGGATATCGACAGCGACGGTTTTGTCTATGCCACGGATACCGACGATTCTGAGGATCAGTCTATCCGTAAGATCAATCCAAGCGGAGTGGATGTTCTGGTCAATTACAATTCGACAAAACCGATCTGCGGAGATTTAAGTTACAACTCTGCCGGTTCTTACAGCGGGCCGTCCAAATTTGTGGATATTATCGTCCGCAAAAAAGGAATTTACAGTGCCCTGGACAGTACGCGAGGGCGCATTTTTACATATGACAGCGAGGGAAATCTTCTATATGTTTTCGGCGGGCTTGGCAGCCAGCTTGGTACTTTCAAAAATCCAATAGCCATTGGAAGCTGGAATGAAGGAATTTATATTTTGGATCAGAATCGGGCGCAGATCATTGTGTTTCAGCCGACGCAGTATGGCCAGTTGATTAACAAGGCCGTTGGGCTTCGATTTGACGGGGATGAAACGAAAGCTGTCAGTTGCTGGAAGAATGTTCTTAAGCTGGATTCCCATTATGAACTTGCTTATGACGGGATTGGAAAATCACTCCTTGCCTCCAATAAAAACAAAGAAGCCATGTATTATTTGAAAAAGGGCATGGACAAAAGGAACTATTCCATTGCATTTCACCGCTACCGAAATGAATGGATGAGAAAATACGGATCCATTGTGGCAATCATTCTTCTTGGAATTATCGTGTTTTTTGCAGGCAGAAGCTTTTACCGCAGAAGAAAATTCAATAGAGGGGAATGAGGTTTATGTTAGCGGTTCATAAATATTTTGCACTTCCCAGATATGTGCTGGTCCATCCCGTGGATGGCTTTTACAATATGAAATATGAAAAGCAGGGTCATACCAGCATTATTTTTATCAATCTAATCCTTTTTTGGATTTCCTATTCGTTTCAGAAACAGTACTGCGGTTTCTGTGTGAATGACAGTGATCCTCTTTCCTACAATACCTTTAAAGATTTGGCATATATTGTTGTACTTTTTGCTATTTGGTGCGCCGGGAATTGGTCGGTAACCACGTTAATGAACGGCGAAGGAAAACTTCGCGATATTGCCATGGCGGCCTCCATTTCCCTAACGCCGATGATTTATGTTTTTATCCCTGCGGCACTTCTAAGCAATTTGCTGGTGGAAAATGAAGCTACCTTTTATCAGATTGTCATGGGCATTTCCATCGTTTGGTTCGTGATTCTGATGTTTTGCGGTGTAATGACAATCCATAATTTTTCGGTTGGCAGAACATTCGCGGCTTTGTTCCTTACATTTTTGAGCATCTGTATCATCCTGTTTCTTGCAATTATGCTCGCTTCGTTGCTACAGCAGGTATACATCTTTATTAAAAGCATCTATACAGAATTGCTTTACAGAGCGTGAGGAGGCTGTATTGTGAAGAAATGGAAAAAAAGGACGCTGATTTCAGGCGTCTGCTGTCTACTGGCTGTCGTGCTGATTTGGAATGTTGTTTCTGTTACAAAGTACGACTATTCTTCACTGATGCCCGGGGTTACAACACTTGCAGCGGAGGAGTTTCAGTCGAAAGGGACCGATCCTGCGGTCAAGAACATGCAGATAGCGGCAACAAATGACACACTGGAGCTTTTCATTAATCCCACCACAACGGAAATTGCGGTGGAAGATAAAAGAACGGGAAGTATATGGTACTCCAACCCTCAGGGACGGAGTTCCAGCGGTAATTCAGCGGATTTGCTGTCTTCCCAAATGCGTGTTGCCTATTACAACGAATCCAGGCAGGAAGTCTTTTACACAAGTTACAGCGACAGCGTGGGGAAAAAACAGTTTAAAGTCCAGTCAATTGATAATGGCGTAAAAGTCACTTACACGCTGGGAACGTTATCATCTTTAACGGATACGATACCGAAATATATTTCAAAAGAGCGCTTCGAAAAGCTTCTGGCTAAAATTAAGGATCCGGACAACCAGGATGCTGTGGACAGCAGCTACATAAAAGATACCAATAACAGCGACCGGATGGAATTTTTGGAATCCGCCAGTAATTCCGATATCAATATGAAACGTGTTTTAGCGGGTTTTAAAGAGGCTGGCTATACCAGCGAAGATCTTGCTGAGGACAATAAACAGGCTGGAATTACGAGTTCGAGTGAACGGAGCTATGTGGTGGTTCCGATTGAGTATCAGCTCGAGTACGATAAACTTTCCGTCACGATTCCGACCGGTCAGATTCAGGAAAAAGGATCGGATAAAGTTATTTACATCGAACCCCTGGAATTTTTTGCGGCCGGTTCCCAGAACGACACGGGTTACCTTTTTGTCCCAAGCGGATGCGGCGGGATCATCAATTTCAACAATGGAAAAGACAGTGACAACCCGTATATGCAGACAGTGTATGGGGATGATCCGGCAGCAGACCGGGATATCCGTTCGGAATCGACAGAGCCGATCCGAATGCCCGTATACGGCATTAAAAAAGGTCAGGACGCCGTTTTTGCCTATATCGACAGCGGGTCGGGCGATGCCACCATCGTTGCCGGAGTGAGTGGTAAAGCGTGCCCATATAATTATGTTTATCCGCGATTTACGCTCAGAAACACTGATAAAGTCAAAATTTCGCAGACAAACGGAACCAGTACGGAAATGAACATTGTGGATACAAATTTTTACCATCAGAATATTTCCGTAAAATATTGCTTCTTAAAGAGGGAGGACTCCGATTATTCCGGAATGGCGCGGTATTATCGGGAGTATTTGACGAAAAACGGTACCCTGCAGCCGCTGAAAGCGACCGATAATGTTCCTTTTTACCTGGATATTTTAGGAGCAGTTGAAAAGCAAAAATATTTTATTGGAGTTCCATACCGTGGAATTGTTCCTATGACTACATATCAGCAGGCAGAAAATATTCTATCTGCTTTGCAAAACTCGGGAGTGAAAAACGTCCAGATGCGGTACCTTGGCTGGTTTAATAAAGGGATCAACAATGACGTGCCGAGTTCTGTCAAAATGATTCGTCAGCTCGGAGGAACCAGCGCGTTACAGAACTTAAGCAAAAAGCTTTCAGCAACCGGCGGACAGCTGTTTTTGGATGTCGCGTTTCAACAGGTTTCCGCAAAAACGTGGAATTATCAGGTTTCAAAGCATTCGGCGCGTTATTTGGATCAATGGTCGGTGGAGACCGCGAATTATAACCGGGCGACTATATCCGGTAAAAGCACTTATGAAGACGGGTTGTTCCATGTTGTGTCCCCGAATGTTCTTCCGGGGATTGTGGGAAAATTTATTCCCAAGTACCAAAAAATTGGTGTAACCGGTTTGTCCCTTCGTGATTTGGGAGACATCATGACGTCGGATAAACGCAAAAGCTATCCAATTGACCGAGAGGTTTCCAAAGCGATTGTCATGAATCAGATATCCAATTTGCAGAAAAACAATAAGCTAATCATTTCAGGAGGAAATTCTTATTCGTGGAAGTACTCACAGGAACTTGTAAATGTTCCGTCCACTGGAAACCAGTATTATCTTCTCGACGAGACGATCCCGTTTTATCAGATGGTCATTCATGGCTCGATTGATTACACCGGGGAAGCGGTCAACATTTCCAACACACAGGATCCTAAGACTCAGCTGCTTCAAGCAATAGAATACGGATTAATGCCCCATTATATGTTATCTTATCAAAGCGGGGCCGAATTGCAAAATACTACCTATGAAAGCTACTATTCAACGGATTACCGGAATTGGCTGAATGAAGCTGCTTCAGCTTATAAAATCGTCAACACTGTTTATTCCAAGATTAGGACAGCTAAAATTGATCAATTCCTGATTCCGCAAGAAGGTGTATATGAGACTGTATATGACAATGGAATTACTGTTTATGTCAATTACACTTCGGAACCCGTTACCATTGGTTCCGTGAGGGTTGACGCGAATGGATATGCATTAGGGGGGAGTCAAAGTTGAAGCACAGAATGACACTTGAAGGGCGGCAAAAAGCAACCGGGCTGATTTTTATCGCCCCATGGGTTATAGGGTTTATTACATTTTTTGCTTATGATTTTGTTCAGACGATCATTTTTAGCTTCAATAAATTATCAATCAAAAGCAGCGGCGGGTATACCTTACAGTATATTGGCATCAGCAATTTTGACAATGCCCTTCATCAAAGCGCGGACTACGTCGAGACCTTGACAAATTCCATGGGGCCAATTCTAATTGATATCCCTTTAATTATCTTTTTCAGCCTGTTCATTGCGGTACTGCTAAACCGGAAATTTAAAGGCAGGGCGTTGATGCGTGCGCTTTTTTTCCTTCCCGTGATTATGGCGTGCCCGGCCATTACGGAAGCAATTTCCGATAATATGCAGAATCTGCTTGGTGGAATTTCGAACGCGGCTGCGGCGGAAGCCAGCAGTACGCAAACCACATCAGGCCTGGATATTCAGGCCATTACCATGGTCCTTACCGATTATGGGATCCCGGATCAGATCGTTACCTATCTGGTTGACGCCGTGAGCAGAATCTATGAAATTGTCCGGAATTCCGGCGTGCAGATTATCGTCTTTCTGGCGGCGCTTCAGGCCATTCCAGGCTCTATGTATGAGGTGGCCGAAATTGAGGGCGCCACAAAATATGAAACTTTTTGGAAGATAACATTCCCGCTGGTAAGCCCGCTGATTCTGACCAATGTTATTTACACAATTGTGGATCTTTATTCGCAGAGCGACGTAATTACGCTGGAACAGACAACGGCATTTTCACAGATGAATTTTGGGCTGAGCGCAGCTATGTGTTTGATTAGCTCTCTTGTAATTTGTATGATTATCGGGCTTTGCGGATATTTCATTTCTAGAAAAGTATTCTATCAGGCATAACGCGGCTTTCAAACCTATTTATAAAGCTGAAACAGGAGGACGAAAAATGAACACTCCCTGCATTGCCAGAATTCAGGTGTCGAGAAATAACACCGAGAAAACAAAGATGCAAAGGCTGAAAACCCGCAGAACGATAGGCAAAGTGTTAACCAGTATCTTTATCGCCATTATTATGATTGGGCTGAGTTATGTTATTCTAAGCCCGCTGATAGGCATTGTTTCCAATTCGTTTATGACCATTAATGATTATTACAACCCGGTGGTTTATCTGATTCCCATTCATCCGACAATGGACAATTTCACTACGGCATGGGAACAGTTATCTTGCCCTGCTTCAATCCTTTACACGCTTGTCTATTCGGCAGTTATCATGCTGATTCAAACTTTTATTTGCTCCTTTGTGGGATATGGATTCGCGCGCTTCAAATTCCCAGGCTGCAATGTTCTGTTTGCTTTGGTTATTTTGACCTTTGTTGTTCCCGTCCAGACTTTTATGGTTCCGCTGTATATGCAGTTCCGGGATTTCGATTTTCTGGGGATTTTCCATCTGTTTACAGGTGGCGGAATTGATTTGTTAAATACACCAGTTCCCATTATTTTGCTGTCTTTAACAGGTTCCGGTTTGCGGTCAGGTTTATTCATCTACATATTCCGGCAGTTTTTCCGGGGCCTCCCGCAGGAAATTGAGTCGGCGGCATTTATTGATGGGGCGGGTCCGCTGTACACGTTTTTTGTTATTATGCTTCCCAACGCGGGATCGGCTATTATAACGGTTTTGCTGTTTTCGTTTGTTTGGCAGTACAATGACGTGTTTTATGCGTCGCTGTTTATGAACAGTTCCAATTTACTTCCCCTCCAGATTTCAACGCTTTCGTCCAAGGTCAGCGATGTTTTGAGCATCAAGGATCCAAATCAGGCGGCATTATATGTCCACGCAGGTATTACGCTGACGATTATCCCGCTGATTGTTATTTATCTGTGTCTACAGAGACACTTCATGGAAAGTGTCGATCGCAGTGGGATAGTCGGGTAACTTTAAAGCTGACTGATTTGAACTCTTTCCATTATTTATTTTAAGGAGAGTGTGAGAAATGAAAAACAGAAAACAATGGTTGTGCTGCATTTTGGCCGTAGCAATAGCTGCCGGTTCAGCAGGCTGCAGCAATGGTTCCGGTTCCCAAAGCCAAACGGGGCAGGCTGCTTCCAGCAAATCTGTCTCGTCTAATGAGGCGGGCGGTTCAACAAGCGCCGCCAGTACGGCGGAAAGCACGGCAAGCGAAGCAAATCCTTGGGATAGATACAAGACAACCGACTTAAATGGCAGAACGATTACAATTGCCTATAACTGGACCCATACTCCTCAAACAACATCCGAAAAACTCGATTCCAAAAAAGCCACAAAAGGGGAACTGAAAGACCTTGCAAATATGAAGCGGATCGAGAAAAAATACAATTGTAAAATAAAGTACGTTAACATTCCTTATGACCAGCTTTACAAAAAATTAACTGCCAGTGTTATGGCGGGGTCTCCATGTGCAGATCTCATCAATATTTCCGCTTCCATGACCTTTGGCGGAATGCAGGCGAATCTTATCCAATGCCTGGATGATATTGCACCCAAAAACTGTGATATGTTTAATGATCATAAGATATTGTTGCCTGTCAAGTTCTTTGGCAAGACTTACGCAATGAGAACTTATGATGTTGGCACGAGCGGTGCAGTTATCGGATTTAACCGGGATTTAATCAAAAAGCTTGGTACGGATATGCCGGATGATCTTTATAAGAACGGCAAATGGAACTGGGATAACTTTTTAAAAATTGCCAAGGCGGCAACCCAGGATACCGACGGCGACGGTAAAATTGATCAGTGGGGAGTGGGCGGTATCCCCTATAACTTGATGTCGATGTTTATCGCGTCCAACGACGGCTGTTTGTTTAACGAAAAGACGAAAAAAACCGGTCTGGATGATCCCAAAACCATGAAGGCGTTCGATTTTGTGAATAAGCTTTATAATACGGATAAGGTAGCTTATCTGAAAAGTGTAAAAGCAAACTGGTGGAATGATGATACTGGCGCTGATTTTACAAAAGGCAATATTGCCATGTTTTATGCTGAACTATATATGATTCCTTCCGGAGATAACGATAAATTAAAATTTAAAATCGGGTGTGTCCCGTCACCGCAAGGCCCATCCGGAACAGGGAAAGGCTGGTTCCGCTGCGATGGCGGCGTCACAATTCCGACCGGTGTCAAGGATCCGCAGTATGTTTACCAGATCTTTGAGGAGCTTTCCAATCCGTACGGCGCAGATTTCACAACAAGAGACAGGGAAGCGAAGAAGTATCCGGAGGGCAAGTTCCCAACGGAAGCAGATGTTGAACTGTATATGAAAAACAGTAAGGAATTGTATAAACTGGATGATGACGCGGCGTTTGAGGATTATACTATGAACCAAGTAGTAGAAGGTTTTATTAAGGATGGGAAAACTCCTGCCCAGGGTGTACAGCAGTATAAACAAAAGGCTCAGGCAACCATTGATAAAAAGTTGAAAGGCACAAAATAAAGGTGTTATTGGACCGAGTATTACAGAAATTTCCCGGGGCCTCACGCAGGAAACTTGATGGGAGTATAACCACGATATGGGCTTGGGCGTGGCTAGCGCGGAAACGCAGCTTAACTTCGCGGAATCGGCCCTGAAAACAGAAAAGAATACGGAAGCCTACCCTTCCCATTTTTTCAACAAGGTGTAAAGCTTTTCGTATGCGCGCTGTTCCGGCGGTTTGTGATGACCCGCCCCTGTACAAACGGAATCCAGAATTTCTCACAACACATCTTTTCTGTATTTACCAGTGCACAAAGTTTTTTCAGGGCCACATTGCCAAAAATCCCACGGCCGACAAATTCTTTACGCACGGCATTTCTTACTTTAGGCCTTGTTTGAAGAATAAAAGGGCTCTTTGTCAAAAAGTTGAGGTAGACCCAAAAATGGAAGCAGCGAGGAGCAGCGTCAAGCTGCTCCTTTTTGTATCTGCTTTAGCAGGTATCGCAAACGTCTTGCCGTTTGGGAAACGAAAATCCGCGCGCTACGCGCGTGAGATTAAAAGCTTAAGCAAAGAGCATCACCTTTCTGATATAATGGCGAGTGTTCAAGCCGCCAACCAACAGAAGAAAGGTGATGCTCCATGGCAAACAGTTTAGCACATACAAAATGGGTGTGCAAGTATCATATCGTATTTGCTCCGAAATATAGGAGAGAAAGATTATTTACAATCAGCTGAGGGCTGATATTCAGAAAGATATAAGGGACTTATGCAAATGGAAAGGAGTAGAGATAATAGAAGGTCATATGATGCCTGACCATGTACATCTATTGCTATCAATTCCACCCGAATATAATATTTCCAGTTTCATGGGATATCTCAAAGGAAAAACAGCAACCATGATATTTGACAAACATGCAAACTTGAAATACAAGTTTGGTAATAAACATTTTTGGTCAACGGGGTATTACGTGAGTACGGTAGGGCTCAACGAGGCAACTATCGCAAAATATATTCGAGATCAGGAAAAGCAAGATCAAATTGAGGATAAATTGACGACAAAGGAATACCAAGACCCTTTTAAGGGTTAGCCGGTATTCAATCCACTACGGCTTGAACGAAGTGAAAGCCAGCGTCTTTTAGGCGCTGGCAATCTTATGCCCTTTTAGGGCTCGGTCAAGCCACCCGTTTTACGGGTGGTCATGACTTTCCATTGAACGGTACTCATTTGCCGGCTTTTTCAAGTGCTTCCCAGAGACCATTTAAATATGTAACGCCCAGCGCGCGATCATACAAACCGTACCCGGGGCGTGCTTTTTCGCTCCAAATTGCTCTTCCATGATCAGGGCGCATGTACCCGTCGAACCCGATATCGTGGTAAGCTTTCATAATCTGATACAGGTCAAGGGAACCGTCCGAGGAAAGATGGGCAGATTCGTGATAGGAACGGTCACCGGTAAAGCAAATATTCCGTACATGAGCAAATGGGATCCGTCCCATAGCGCCGAAATGGCGGATGAGCGCAGGGATATCGTTTGCACGGTTTGCTCCGAGGGAACCACTGCACAGTGTCAGACCATTGCAGGGACTGTCTGACATGCGGACAATGCGCTCCAGGTTTTTTCCGCAGGTGACGATGCGCGGCAGCCCAAACAGAGACCATGGCGGATCGTCCGGGTGAATCGCCATTTTAATTCCAGTTTCTTCGCAAACCGGGAGGATCCCATCGAGAAAATACTTCAGGTTCTGAAACAGCTGTTCTTCATCTACACCTTGGTACTGTTCCAGCAGGTTTTTCAGGGCGCCCAGCCGTTCCGGCTCCCAGCCCGGCAGTTTAAAACCATTGGAGGTTTGCGCCACGCGGTTGACCAGCTCTTCCGGCGTCATATCTTTCAGTAAGCTGTTGTCGTAGGCCATAGCACAGGAGCCGTCCGACAGGGGGCAGGCAAGATCCGTGCGCACCCAGTCGAAGACCGGCATAAAATTGTAACAGATCACCTTAACGCCCGCCGCCGCCAAGTTACGAATGCACTGCCGGTAGTTCTCAATATACCGATCCCGTGTTGGCCGGCCGAGCTTGATGTCTTCGTGAACATTAACACTTTCAATGACTTCAAGTGAAAGCCCCGCGTCGTTCACCTGCTTTTTTAACGCCATAATTTCTTCTTCCGGCCACACTTCTCCGACCGGTACATCATATAAAGCACCGACAATACCGGAAATCCCCGGAATTTGCCGGATTTGGCCGAGGGTGATGTTGTCGTCTGTTTCCCCGAACCAGCGAAATGTCATTTTCATTGCTTGTATGTCTCCTTAATTTATTTTGTCAGGTGTTTTTTTAATGCTGCGGCCACTGCACCGGGGCCGACCGTCATTTCCCGGACATAATCTCTATGTATTGGAAGATTCCGAATCATTAGAGGTCTCTATAGGTATCGTTCGGAATGGCGAAGCAGGAAGCCCTTCCCGGTTGTAAAAATTTACGTTCCGCGGACTGTCGCTCCAAGCGTACCGTACGGAGAATGGTTTCGGCACTTTGCTGCATCTTACAGCAACCAGGTTGTTCTGAATATAGGCATCCGCAGGATAATAGATTCCATCCGAACCGGCCATCTCAAAATTATTCAGGAAATTTCCACCGCCTTTTGCGATCAGCCCTGAACCGATATGAGAAAAAGTCAAAAAAGCCTGGTCGCCATGAATCTGCATATGGTCATAGATGGGCCCCATTGGCTCCAAATTCTTTTCACCATAGGCCAGATTTTTTGCCGCCTGTGCCAGACGCTTTCCAACATCCTGCTTATTCAGCGGATGCAAGTCGTTCCACTCGCCGATATCAATGGTAACGGCCATAGCCGTTCCGGGTACGCTTAAAGTGTTTAACTGAGCTTCTCGCAGCAGAGGCCATTTTCCAATCGCGCAGTGGTTTTCCCGTTCCAAATAGTTTGGAAGCTGAACGAACAGAAAAGGCAGGTTTCCCTGTTTCCATCTTTTCCGCCAGTCCCGGACAAGGCTCTCAAACAGCAGCCTGTAATTACCTGGATGATCGGTATTTGCTTCTCCTTGATACCAGATAATTCCTTTGACAGTGTAATTCAGCAGGGGAGCGAGCATACCGTTAAACAGGCCCAGCGGTTTATACTGAAAAAAAGTTGTCTGTGGAAGAGGATCGGCCTTGGCACCAATGTGATATTTCCATGGGCCCGTCAGGTCGGCCTGCCAGTCTCCGCTAAAAAGGCGGTACGGTTTTTCCGTAATAAATCCGCCTTTTCCTCGATTACTGATGACGCGGACGGTGATCGTGTTTTCTCCTTCTCGCAGCAGGCCGCCCGGAATCTCATATTTTCTGGGTGGATATTGATATGTTGTGCAGCCTACCGCTGTGCCGTTGACATAGACGCGGTCCCAGTCGACAATGCGGCCCATCCATATTTTAGCAGGAGTACCAGCCATGAAATCGGGGACTGTTATTTTTCTGCGGAACCAGATCGATCCGTTTGTAAACGGAACTCCTTTGTCCGCCCAATAAGACGGAAGCTGAATTTCTGGCCACTCGGAATCGTCATATTCTTGGGCGTACCATGGCGTTTTTCCGTTCAGACCAGGATCCCGCGCATCCAAAGAGGCATACCAGGAATTTTCTCTTTGACTTTCCGACTGTAGAATATTCTGCACGGCTTGCGAATCACGGCATTGATCCGCTTCTTTCAGAATGGCTGGAAATTTTTTCAGTGCATCCCGGCTGAGCCAGGCTTCCACAGGCGAACCACCGATTGCTGTGTTTATCAGGCCGATTGGAACAGAATAACTTTTATAAAGCTCTTTGGCAAAAAAGTAACCGGCAGCAGAAAACTGGAAAATTGTATGATGGTTTACCGGTTCCCAAAGGCCGGATTCCAGATCGCTGCAGGGACTCTGAAAATCATATTTCATTGGAACGCAGAACTGCCGGATATAAGTATTTTCGTCATTCGCAATTACGTCGGGATATTGGTCTTTGACTCGTGCCATTGGCAGCTGCATGTTAGATTGCCCTGAGCAGACCCAAACGTCGCCAACTAAAATATTTCGGATGACCTTTTGGAACGGATCCGCCGAAATTTCTATACTGTACGGCCCGCCAGCCTCCTGCGGGGGAAGAGTTGCTGACCATTTTTCATTCTGATCCGCAGTGGCTGGGTACGTATGATTCATAAAATGGACTTGTATTTTCTGTCCGCGGTGTGCCCATCCCCAAATGACGATTGGCTGTTTTCTTTGCAGAACCATTCCGTCACTCAGCAGTTTTGGCAGGCGGACTATTTCGTCTTTTCCTAATAATGTCATGCTGTATCATTCTTTCTGGTCGATTTCCAAAATTAATGCGCCGTAAGGCGGCATTTTGATTTCGCCGCTGTATGTTTTCCCGGAGATCAGGTCGGTCATGGGAGTATTCAACAATAATTTTCCCGCTTTATGTTCCAGTTCCAGTACAAACATCCCTTTTAAACCTTTGCCCTCCCTGGGTATGACAAGAAGATTTGGGGATGCTTTTGCGGCGGGTTTTACACCGGCCGCAGAACATACCGAAGAGAGAAGTTTCTGAAAGCTTGATTCCGAAGGAATACTGCCAAGGACAATGACCCGGCCTTTCCCGACTTTCTTGTCAGTGAGGCTGCAAGGCTGCTCAATTCCCGGGCATCTTCCGTGTAAAAGGCAAGGCCTTCGGCGCCTTTCAGTTCAAAACCGTCGAACCAGGCATGTCCGTCCCACAGGGTTCCGTCTTTCCACTCAGCCGGGAACAGATTTTCCCGGTTGCAGGGAATGCTGTATTTTAATGTGATCCCTGCAAAAGTTTCCAATGACCCAAAGGGTGAATGGATACACTTCGTTCCGCAGGCGGTACGGATGTCGGACAGCGGACCGACGATCCAGGTGCCTCCTCCCAGAACCCACATTTCTATCAGGTCACGCAGATTACCTTCGTCCAGGTTCAGCAAAAACGGTGTAAAAATCACTCGGTAACCGTCCAATGGCAGGCTCGGTTCCAAAAGATCAGGACGAAACTGGCTGTGAAGCATAGGATGATAAAATGAGTCCAGCAGATTTTCTTTATAATGAAATCCATCTAGAATGCCTTGGGAATCAAACTTCAGGCTGTTAGAACAGGAAACATGAAGTGCCAGTCCTGTTCTGACCGGTTTCGTATTCAGCAAAAATTGCTGTGCTTTTTTACAGATTTCGGTAACACTTTGAACTTCGCCATACATGTACATGGGTCTTCCGCTGGTGGAAAGGACGGAGCCGTGCATCAGTTCCTGTCCGCTCCAATGGGCGCGCCACAGTCAGTATAAATTGGCCTCACCCGCATCTCCGAGCCGGCTGACAATATGGTGCAGCCATCCGAACGTGTAAGTTCCCTCTTTCGGTTCCAGCAAACTCCAGGCAAATTCTCGAGGCGCACCACATTAATGCCGCAGTCTTTCATAGCGGCCAGGTCCGGTTCCACCTCATCATTTGGCCAGTCTTCCGGGTAGTAGGCCGCCCCTATGTAAGGAGGAAGTATTTTTCCCATTTTGTATCGCTCCTCTTCTAAAAAATCCATAAATCTGAATTCTATGGATATATTTTTCTTCCAAGCTGATCAGCAATACCTGTTTTTCGGTAGAAATAAGTGTTGACAACATCACGCCATTCTCTTGCATCCTCAAGTTGCAAATCCAGCCGCCGGAATACCTCTTCGTAAATTTCACCGTCGATTTTCCCTTTTAGGGTAAGCCATATTTCTTTCAGTTTTACAACGCCGTCATATCCGTAAAAATGGGTATTGTAAATATGCTGCAAAAGTGTTTCTCCATTTTTCAGCCGGTAGGAATAAGGAACGTGATGGAAAAACAGAAGGAGATTTTCCGGGCAGGTTTTCAAGTTTTCGAATATTTCTGCGGCCTGTGGCGGATACTGTGCGGTAAAACCTGTGCCGGTTGCTACGGTGCGGTCTACGCCGATTCCCTTGCAGTCGGCATAGTGGTAAGTACCCCACCGAGAATATTCGTAACCATCCACACTTGGCCCATAATGATGCTCCGGATTGACGAACCAGCCGATCCCGAGGGGGCAGGTATAATTTTCATAGATTGTCCGGGACTTCATAAGCATTCCGGTTATTTTTTCTGCTGCCGGATTTTCAGACCCAAATGTCAAAGCTGTCCATTCTTTTGCAATTTCTTCAGAAGAAAGTCCAGGCTGCCAGCACAGCCGGCCGAATCCGTACAGATTAGCCTGCGCCAGTGGATTTCCCGTCCAAAACGGACTGTCTCCCACGTTGGCCACGCCGGCGAGACCTCCGTGGCATGTGTGGAACTGTGTGCCGTCGAGAATATGGCTTACCGGAACGCAGCCTCCGTCTGCCCGCGTATCAAAATCCAGCGCTTCTTTCCAAATGGGGACAAGGTAACACAGGTCTTTCTGCTGGCCGGTATATTCCTGCGTAATTTGGCATTCCATGATTTGATTGGTGGAACGGAGAGCACCAAACAAGGGGGATACCGGTTCACGAATTTGAAAATCCATTGGCCCGTTTTTTATTTGCAGGATGACATTGGAATTAAATTTCCCATCCAGCGGCTTAAAATTTTCATAAGCCATTTTTGCGCGATCCAGAGAACGGTCCCGCCAATCTAGGTGACAGTTATATACAAAACAGCGCCAGATTACCAGTCCCCCAAATGGTTTCAGTGCATCTGCGAGCATATTTGCCCCCTGTGCATGGCTGCGGCCATACGTGTACGGACCGGGGCGGGATTCGGAATCCGCTTTAACAAGGAATCCCCCGAAATTTGGTATGAATTGATAAATAGTCTGTACGGTCTGTTTCCACCAATTTTGCACGGATTGGTTCAGCGGATCGGCAGTGGACAGGCCGCCGAGTTCTAGCGGAGAAGCGAAGTTCACGCTCAGGAAGGTACGGATGCCATACTGTGAAAAAATGTCGGTAATTTTTGAAAGATCCGGAAGATACCGTTCGGTGATCAGCCGGTTTCCTTCGGAAAATACATTTACATTATTCAGTGTAACGGCATTAATTCCCACTGAGGCGATTAGGCGGGCATAGTCTTTGATTCTCCGAAAATCTTTGCTTACCTGGTTGTTGTGAAAAAAGATAGAGCGTCCAGCGTATCCACGTTCGATGCTGCCGTCCATGTTATCCCAGTGATCCAGCATCCTCAGTTCGTTGCGGCAGTTTTGGGATGTTTCTGCTTCAGCGGGAGATTTTCCAAGACCTATGCTCCTCAGCAGTTCAAAAACACCGTACAAAGTGCTGGTGTCGTGATTTCCTGTAATCCGGATATAGGGGAAAGGCTGACGCTTTTCCACCCGGATGGTAAACTGGTCTCCGGGGACCCCTGTGTTGGTTTCCAATAAAATACATGGCTTTTCAGGCAGGGAATGCGTTATTTCCGTCTGGATACTGAAGATTTCCCGCATAGCGCGGCTCCATTCCTCAGCTGCTGCGGTTAGGATTGGGCTTTCCCGAGGCATACTGATGCAGCCGCCAAATTTTTGAAACTCCCGGTTACCGGAATGAACCGCATAACTGCCATAGGAAAGCCAGCATTCGTAACCGTTTTTGCTTTTTTCCATTGTTCCGTCATCCTTCCAATAAGTATTACACCGGCAAAAAGATGTTTAGGAAATTTTTGAAAATTGAATCAGAAAGATTTGAAAATGTTACTGCATGATACTAGAAAAATGGTATAATGATTTTAGATCACACTGAATTTCTTTACAATGTTTACAGCGCGAAAGGGGAATTTTCATGAAGATTGAAGGGCTGCACGAAAAAGAAATTTTTGATGAAAAATTTCCGTTTCGTATGATTGTAAACCGGAACATTAATTTTGTTTATCCGCCTCATTGGCACAATGCAGTAGAACTGATTTATGTATTGAAAAATTCGTTTGTTGTTTTGGTTAATTCAAAAAAATACAGACTCCAGGAAAAAGATATTATGTATATTCCAGGAGGAGACATTCATGAATTTTGCAGCGAAACACCAACGGGAGTACGGATCTTTATCAATTTTGAATTTTCCAGCCTGAGTTCTTATATTAATGCAGAATGGATTTACACACAATTGCGCAATGTACGCCTGATTACGCCGGATGCCGGGGACTTGTATGAAAATATTGAGTCGGAACTGCAAAGGATGCTGAAGGAGCAGCAGAACGGCGGAGCGGCGCAGGAATTGTTTTATACCGCGCGTATGTTGGATATTTTGGTTTTACTTTGCCGCAGTATTCCATCTCAGATCCACATGGGAGATTTGAAAAACGGCGGAAGAAAAGATCTAGGCCTTTACAAAATCAGCAAATCACTGGAATACATAGAAAAACGGTATATGGAAGATATCCATCTGAAAGACATTGCCAATGCAGCTGGGTTCAGCGAATACTATTTTTCCAGACTGTTCAAAGAAATTACAGAGAAGAATTTTCATCAGTTTTTAAACGAATATCGGATTAAAAAAGCAGAAGAGCTGCTGGCCGATTCCAGCCAATCTATTTCCGAAACCGCGTATGCGGTCGGATTTAGCAGTATTGCAACTTTCGACCGGGTCTTTCGGCAAATAAAGGGATGCTCCCCAAAAAATTACCGTAAACTTTATGTCAATCAGTAGCTGCCTTAAAATAGAGAGGAAGCACCGCGCTTATTTTGGCGCGGTGCCCTTTTTTACCGCTGCAGTTTCAGCGGATTGCCTGTCACGAAAAATTCCGCTGACATTACTTTCATTCCAGTAAGTTCAGTACTCCTCGCGTCAGGCTGGGAACCGCCAACAAAGATACGGAATTTGCCTGGTTCCAGGATACATTCGCCATTGTCGCGGATCAGGGCCATTTGGCGTGGAGTTACCGTAAAACAGACTTCAGTGCTTTCCCCCGGATTCAGATGAACGCGCCGGAACCCAGCAAGCTGGCAAATCGGCACACGGACGCTGGCTTCCAGGTCTTTGAGATACATCTGAACAATTTCGTCTGCCTCCCATGTCCCACTGTTGTGGACTAAAACAGAAACTTGAAGGCTGGATCCAGCTGCAATGGAACTGCTGCTCAGAGAAAGACTGGAATAGGCAAAATTGGTATAACTCAGGCCATAACCAAACGGATAAAGTGGTTTGCCGTGATAAAAGCGGTAGGTTCGGTTTTCCATAGAGTAATCATGAAAATCTGGCAAATCATGGTCAGAACGGTAAAACGTTACCGGAAGTCTCCCGCTTGGAGAAAAATCGCCGAACAGCAGAGACGCAATTGCTCTGCCGCCTTGAGAACCCGGGTACCAGGCCTGAATGATCGCTTCGGTATGCTCATCTGCCCAGCTGACATTCAGAGCACTGCCCGAAAGAAGAAGTACAACAACCGGAGTGCCGGTTTCTTGAACGGTTTCCAGCAGTTTCTCCTGATTTCCAGGCAGTTCCAAATTAGCCTTGTCGCCGGAAGCAAATTGATTGGATGTATCCCCTTCCTCGCCTTCCAGGCTGGCATCCAAACCAAGGCAAAGAATTGCTACATCAGCACGTTCAGCAGCGGAGGCTGCTTCTGTGAGCCGGTCATTTTTTTCGGAGAGGCCGCTTGTACTGCTTTTATATAAATGGCATCCTTCCGCATAATACAGCCGTGTTTTAGGCAATATGGCAGCGCGGATACCTTCCAGAACCGTTACATACTCTGATGCCGTTCCGAAATAATTTCCTTTGAGTGCGTCACGGCTGTCAGCATTTGGCCCTATGACGGCAATAGAATGGATTTTTTCCCTGTTGAGGGGAAGAAATCCATTTTTATTTCTGAGAAGGACAAGAGATTTTTTTGCTACTTCCAGCGAAAATTTCCGATGTTCTTCGCAGTCATTCTTTTCATACGGAATCGAAGAAAAGGGAACATGATCCGGCTTGTCAAACATTCCAAGACGCATTCTTGTAAGCATCAGGTTGTAAACAGCGCAGTCGATCTGCTTTTCCGTAACCATTCCGGCCTGAAAGCCTTTCATAAGACTGGCAAAAGCACAGCCGCAGTTAAGGTCACAGCCATTTTTTACTGCAAGGGAAGAAGATTCTGCAATGTTTGCTGTAACTTTGTGATTTTCATTGAAGTCCCTGATGGCCCAGCAGTCAGAAGTTACATAACCCTTGAATTTCCATTCGCCGCGAAGAATATCGGTTAAAAGTGTTTTGCTTCCGCAGCAAGGCTCTCCATTCAGGCGGTTATAGGCTCCCATAACGCCGGCAACGTTTGCTTCGCAGACCGCTGCTTCAAAAGCTGGTAAATATGTTTCCCACAAATCTTTTTGGGAAACTTCAGCGTTAAAGTAATGACGTTCGCTTTCCGGGCCGCTGTGGGCGGCAAAATGCTTTGTGCAGGCGGCTGCTTTCCAATACTTTGGATCATTTCCCTGAATTCCCCGGATATAAGCAACACCAAGCCGTGCCGTCAGGTATGGATCTTCTCCGTAGGTTTCCTGGCCGCGTCCCCAACGGGGATCCCGGTCGATATTAATGGTTGGTGACCAGAATGTAAGACCCTTATAAATATCGTGGTCGCCCTTGCGCTGGAATTCCTGATATTTGGCGCGTGCTTCCGTGGAAATAATGTCTGCTACCTTTTGAAGCAAATTTTCGTCAAAGGTGGCAGCCATCCCGATTGCCTGCGGAAACATGGTTGACACGCCTGCCCGTGCGACGCCATGCAGAGATTCGTTCCACCAATTATAGCTTGGTACTCCGAGGCGTTCGATTGCTGGTGTGTCATACTGCATCTGGGAGATTTTTTCTTCCAATGTCATTCGTGAAACGAGATCTTTCGCCCGTTCTTCAAAACTTAGTTCTTCATTTTGATAGTCTGGAATATGGTTCATGAGGTAACCTCCAATTTCATTTTTGAAAAATGGAATACTGAGAGCCTAAATAGTACTGACAAGCATTGCCATTATTTCCTTCAATTTAAAATAAAATATCAGTATATTTTGTAATGTCCGCTGAGCATGAGCAATGCGAAAAAGTACAGGCAGTTATCATAATACCGGCGTTCTCCATGACGCAGCGGAAGTTTCCAAAAAGCCTGAAGGTAAACCTGTCTGAGGGGTTGTTCTGTAAGCACAGAAGCACAGGAAAGTGTTGACAGCAAACCATACGGATGCATAGCATTCCGATCTATTTTTTTGCCATTTGTTTCATAAACTTTGAAATTATCTAACTGAAGACCGTTCTGCAAAAAATACTTCTGAATTGCATTTGCCTGTGCGGACTGCCAAGGCTGTTTGCCAAACCAAAGGCTGTCCAGTGCAATATTTTCTGTGACCCGATAAGCGTCACTGTAAAAATATTCGTGCCCTTCCTGTATGCGAGGAGTTCCATCAAATTCTGCATAATCGGCCGCCATACCCGTTTTAGGGTGGCAGGCGCTCTGTAAATAATGGTCGCTGGCTTCTGCTGCTTTTTTCCATAAAACGTAATCGCTTTTATTACAGCATTGGGCGAACAGTCGGTAAAAATGGGGCAAATGATAGGAAGGATCACTGAAAAAACAACCGGGCACAAAAAGAATTAAATGATTATCCGGATTAATCATAGGAAAACCAATACCATCCTCACCCGTATGGAGCATGGCGTGTAAGATGCTGCGAGCTTGATCAGAATAGTCAAACGGAGGTTTGCTGTCTCCCCAGCGGTGAGAAGCAAAAAGCAGAGCCATCGCAAAATACTCTTCCCCGTCCGGGGCCGGCCCGGAAGACAATTTCACTCCGTCCGGTCGGACGGACCATGCAAAATAACCTGAATGTATACCTGTTTTCAAGTACATATACGTTTTTGTCCATTTCCAGAGCCGGTCAAAAACATTTTTCTGATCCATCTGAACTGCTAGCATCATGCCATAGGACATGCCTTCTGTACGGACATCATGGTTTCCAGTATCATAAATATATCCCATATTATTGCCAGTTGGAAAATAAATCCGTGTATTGGAATCTCCGAAAAAAAGATTATTCCAAACAAAGCCTATTTTTTTTTCGACTTCATTGTCAGATATACCGATTTCATGGAATAGATTGGTGTAAGGACATGCCGTTTTGGGCAAAAAAGCAGTCACTGCCTGCATCTCCTTCCTCTTTTGAAATGAATAATAGAATTATGTCAGTTAAATAAAGCATATACAAACAGGCAGTTATTTTCTTATCATTTTTTGCGGTATGTTTATCAGTATTTGCCAACAATATATATTTCAATATTCAATGCACAATTTTATGCATGTTATATATATTATTTTTTCAAATGAGAATATTAATTTTACAAAATAAAATTTTGATTGATATTCTGCTTTAATATCGAATTAAATTTGATAATTTGCTCAAAATTTGCTGAATACTTTTCAGCTTTTGCTCTATTGGAAAAAATATATTGCAAGAACTGATATTTATTGATATATTTATTAATATATTTATATTGATATATCAGTAATAGTATATTTAAAAATAATATAATTTATTTTTAATTTATTCTGTAAAATATGCCTAATCCGTATAATTCTCGTATCATATTTTTGAATCTACTCCTTGTTATTTCGGTCAACTCTCAGTTCAAGTGTTTTGTAACTCTATAAATAATAGCATGGAATGGGTGAGTTACGTTTCGTTGTTAGTAGTTAGATGTAGTGAAGTAATTTTCTATAATTTTTATAAATAAATTTAAATAATATGCGAGGAGGGCCATTAAATCCTGTATAAATGGAAACCCGTTTTAAGATGTCAGCAGGCATTCTTAAAAAACGGCCGTTGGCTTGTGCTGCTTTTTTGCGCAAATCGCAATCAACTTTTTCTTATCATTTTTTGTGGTGTATTTATCGGTATTTTCAGATAATATATATTTTGTTAGTTCAGTACTGAATTTTATGCATGTTATATATAATATTTTAAATTATCAGAATATAAATCTAAAAATCGAATTGAATTTAATCACTTTATCAAAATTTGCTGGATACTTTTCAGCTTTTGCGCTCTTGTGATCATTTTTTGCCTTATTTATAAAAAGTTATTGAAGAATTGTATCCTTTTACATATTATATAAGCATAGTCATTAACATGTAATGGTCAAGCATTTTTGTAACGCTACTGTCTAAATTGACTCAATCCATACC
>ENA-UOOK01000157-UOOK01000157.1-fermentation-metagenome-genome-assembly--contig:-NODE-157-length-82144-cov-23.116508_pt1 | contig 82144 bp, 72 predicted proteins | sample MGYA00245777_ERZ724023 | MGnify/ENA primary metagenome ERZ724023 (study PRJEB28704, sample SAMN03018312) | fermentation metagenome | biome: anthropogenic terrestrial biome; feature: soil; material...
AATTCGGATTTTATTGTAAATTTGCAATAAACTCCGAATTGGAATATATACTAATATGATTATGAATAATTTGATTGAACGACCGGTTTATCTCCAGAAACTGATAGACAGACGTGGAAATGGAGAAGTGAAGATTGTCACCGGCTCTCGCCGTTGCGGCAAATCGTGGCTTTTATCAAAGATTTACAAAAAATGGCTCATAGAACAAGGCGTCAAACAGGAGAACATCATTTCGGTTTCCTTCGATATGGAAGATGATAAAATGGATGAAAAACTACTCGATCCTCAAGTTCTAAAACAATATATTTTTGATCGGATTACCGACGACAATGAAGAGTATTATGTGTTCCTTGATGAGGTTCAGGAAGTATATAATTTCGAGAAAATTGTTAACGGAATTAATTCACACGAGAATATAGATGTATACATAACCGGAAGCAACTCTAAATTTCTTTCCAGTGAGATCAAAACCATATTCAGGGGAAGAGGTGACGAAATTCGTGTATTTCCGCTTTCATTCAAAGAATTCTGCTCGGCAAGCACAGAAGACAAACGTGATCTCTGGAAAGAATACTATACCTATGGTGGAATGCCTGGTATCCTCAAACAGAAGACAAGGGAACAAAAAGTGAGCTACCTGCAAAGATTATGGAACCAAACTTACATTGATGATGTTGTAGATCGTAATAATGTGAAAAATCGACGGGCATTGGAGTCGCTTGTAGATGCATTATGTTCTTCAATAGGTTCACTTACTAACCCGAGTCGGGTAAAAAAAGTGCTAAAGAGTATCCAACACACCGATATCGATGAAGAAACCGTTAATTCATACATAGGTTATCTGGTCGATGCCTTCCTGTTTGAAGGTGCTAAGCGTTATAATATCAAAGGCAACAAATACTACGAATCACTCTGCAAATATTACTCAGTCGATGTTGGGCTTCGCAATGCCCGCCTTAACTTTCGTCAACAGGAGCCGAATCATATTATGGAGAATGTAATATACAATGAGCTCAGGTTAAGGAATTATCTGGTGGATGTAGGAGTTGTAGAATGTCGCAAAATGGTAAATGGTAAATCTGAATATATTCAGTATGAAGTTGATTTCATTGCCACCAATGGAATCGACAAATACTATATTCAGTCTGCATATTCAATTCCCAATGAAGACAAGAATGAGCAGGAGACCTCTTCACTAAGAAAGATTGATAACTCCTTCCGAAAGATTGTGATTGTAGGAGACGATATAGAAATGTATACCAATGACAATGGAATAGTATATATGGGTCTGATGCAGTTCCTGATGAATGGAGTGCTCCCATAAGAAGCATGGGAGCTAAGCCTGCGCATCAGAAACAGCCTGATCAGAATCGGCTTGGGAACACGTGAAAAGGTACCATCTTATGTTCATTGACATAGGCACAATTACTTTTAGTTGTGTCATCCAAGTAATTATGTCATCCATGGCCCCGTCTCACAGAAGTACCAACTAATTGTCAACATTATAACTATATATGGAACAGAATATTAAACTAAATTTATTGAAAAGCATTGGAAAAGTCTATGATCAGGCCAAGGGTTGCAAGCTGGAGGAATCTTCCCTGGAAAAGGTCGGTCCGGATCTGAAGCCTGTGTCGGATTACTTCAATGTCCCGCAAAAACAGGCGCTCATTGTATCGTTGGTCTTTGCCCTCAATTATGACAGTTACAGTGTGGATATCCGGAACCTGAGCGCCTACCTGGAATGCACGCCCATGAAATTGCTGGAATACAGCGAGGATTTTGACGAATTGTTCAATAAAGGGATCCTGAATGGACAGGATGAGTCAGAAAAAGGTATGTGCATGCTGTCAAACAGCGGCATTACCATCAATGAAAAAATATTGGAAGCCATCATGAAAAACAAGCCCATGCCGTCATTCGGGAAAGAGAAGCCGAGCAGTGTGATAAAACTTCTGTACATTCAGCGGGATGGCTTTGGAACAGTATTTCCGCAATATCCTCATTGAGCAGAAGCAATTCATCCGGATCGGGGGTTGGTGGAACAGAAAGGGCGGGTATGAGATAGACATAGTAGCAGAAAACGAACTGTCAAACACAGCTGTTTTCTATGAGTTGAAGCGCAAGGCTCAGAATAATAATATGGATACCCTGAAAGTAAAAGCCGCCCACTTCATTAAATCGACGGGCAAATTTCAGGACTACAACATTTCATACCACGGGTTATCGATGGAAGACATGTAAGCTGCAAGCAGTTTGTTAAATTATTTATATACCCTAAACAATTATAGACAAGAGTCTTCATATAAAGCGAGGAGTTTTTTTATATAACTAATCTTGTTTTCACCATATCGCCATGCAGATGGATGGTGACCATTTATTACAAATATATTCTTTCTCCATGATTCAATTGTACTAGAGGGGAGGTATCTTCCACTACCCTGTAGAACAATAATATCTGGAGCGTAAATATCAATTTCATCTTCTAATAATTTAAATTCGATGTTTTTATTAATCCACCTCCGATTTCTACTACCGGTTCTATCGGAACGATTTACTGATACGAACTTGAATAAATTTGTTAGTCCTATATATTCAATAATTTCCACTGGCAATTCATTGTGGTTATTATTAATTGCCTTTTTAACCGAAATATTCACATCAGAAGAAAGACGAACCCATGCATCCTGCCATCCATATAGGTCTCTAAGAATTGCAAGAGTAAGAGCATACGTACCTGATATGTGGGGATTATAGGGATTATTCGAAAATCCAGTCGGGACACTGCTAAAATGAGCAATACTGTTCCTGCGCTCTTCTAAAGTATGGTATGAATTATTCCTTCCATTCTCATCAGCACCAATGTCTAAACCTACAAATAGTATCTTTCTTTGTGCTGTAGCATATTTGGATCCAACATAAGGATAACCTCCAAAGCGAATTATATCGCCCTTAGTATCAAAAGTAATTCCAGGCTCGACTATGCCCGTATTGGCATTTATTGACATTTCGCTAATGAATTTGGAGTAAATTTCTGAAATAGATATTTCTAGATTTGACATATTACTTGATAACTTTATGATTGATTATTAAATTATGCCATAAAAGATAATGGTTATGTAAATTTAGTTCTTATTTATTCATTATCAAATTTTTTCGATGAAGAATTGTAGTTAATACTATACAAATTTAGTCGCTCAGCACGCCAAACTGTGTCGCATTCCCTAAAAATTTGCATCTGAGGGGACCTCTCGCCTCGGCATTCAAAAAAAATCAGATCGTGTGTACTGCGACACATCTTGTCGCATCTAGGCCATATCTTTGCGCCGGAATAAGAGATCAGGGAGCCAAAAAATCATCTCACGTTCCTTGACATAGACACAATTACTTTTAGTTGTGTCACCCATCACCGGATCCGACGGCCCGAGCCCGATCTCTCAGGAATTCCGATGAATTACATACTTAAATTGTAATATGAAACAAAACAGTAAACAACGATTATTGAAATGCATTGGAAAGGTCTATGAACAGGCCAAAGAATGTAAGCTCGAAGAAGCTTTTTTTAAACAAGCCGCCAGAGAACTGAACGTAATATCCGATTACTTTCACACCTCCTCAAAACAATCACTGATAGTGGCTTTGGTCTTTGCCCTCAATTACGACCAATCCTGCAGCAATCTGCAGGCCCTGATCAAATACCTGGGTTGCAACCCAATGAAATTTCTGGAATACGGCGACGAAATGGAGGACCTGTTCACCAAAGAGATCATTCAAAAACAGGACACTTCAGAAAAAGGTTTGATTATGTTATCTTCCACCATGGACATTATCCTCAATCAAAAAATACTGGAGGCGATCATGAAAAACGAGCCCATGCCGTCTCTCGAAAAGGAAAGTCCAAAAAACGAAATAGAGCTTCTGGAAGCTTTTTATTTGCTGGGAGTGCAACGGGACAACGAAGAAATTTCCACCATAGATCTGTTTATACAAACCAACGATCTCTTTCGTTCGTCGCTGCACTACCCTCTTATTGGAAAGATCAACGAATTTAACCTGAACATAGAAGACCTGACCATTTACCTGTATGTGATCTGGAGAACGATTACTGGCGATGACAAAACCGATCTTGAGCGTGCTTTGCGGGGTATTTTTGATAACACGCCGCAAAGGATAGTATATCTCCATGCAATCCTGAAAAGAAACAATGCGATCATCTACAATAATCTGGTAGAGATCATGGAAGGCGATTTCCTGAACAATGCAGCGCTGAAACTTACCGATTATTCTTTGACCCTGCTTCAGGAATCGGATATCCTACTGTTCCAGCATAAGAAAAACCGGGACACCATTGACCCCTCAAAAATCAAACCTGTGACCCTGTTCTTTAATGAATCGGAACAAAGGCAACTGGAATTACTTAAGTCTCTGCTGCAGGAAGAGCATTTTTCCGAGACTCAGAAAAGGCTGCAAAAAAAAGGAATGCCCAAAGGGATCACCATATTGTTCCACGGTTTGCCGGGCACCGGGAAAACAGAGACAGTCTATCAGTTTGCCAAAGATACCGGCAGGGAAATATTCAAAGTGGACATGAGTCAGTTGAAATCCAAGTGGTTTGGGGATAGCGAGAAGATTGTAAAACGCATCTTCACCGATTACAGAGAATGTGCAAAAAACTATGAACGCACGCCGGTCCTGCTTTTTAACGAGGCCGATGCCATCATTTCAAAACGCCGGGATAACAGTAGTTCCAACGTGGCGCAAACAGAGAACACCATTCAAAATATTTTACTTGAAGAACTGGAGAATTTTGAAGGTATATTATTTGCCACCACCAACCTGGTGAGTAACCTGGACGCGGCATTTGAAAGACGGTTTTTATTCAAGGTCGGGTTTCAAAAACCCGGCATTTCGGTTAAGGCAAAAATCTGGAACTCAAAACTGCCCAACCTTTCCAAAGAGGAATGTGAAGCCCTGGCAACCCAATTTGATTTTTCGGGAGGCCAGATAAACAATATTGTGAGAAAACACGAAATCCATGAGATCGTTTACGGATTATCCGTAGATTTTAATAATATTGTTGATTATTGTAAAACAGAATTACTTTCAAAGAATAACGGGAGTTTAATAGGTTTCATTAAAGGATAATAACATGTCAAAGAGAGAATCAATTGCCCGGTACAATCTTATAATCAAAAAACTTAGAAAACATCCTGCCACTTTTCGGGAGATCTCGGATTACCTGGCTTTGGAATCGGAACTGCAGGGGTACGACTTTTGCGTGTCAATACGTACCTTCCAGAGGGATATCCAGGATATTGGTTCGCTATACAATATTGAAATTCAATATGAACCATCCCTTAAAGCGTATTCTATCCTTCACGATGACCAACCCGAGGCCAACGAACGGATTCAGGAGGCTTTTGACACCTTCAACGCCCTGAATATCAGCGACAGGCTCTCCAATCACATTCACTTTGAAAAACGCCGGCCGCAGGGAACAGGGAACCTGTACGGTTTGCTTCATGCCATAAAAAACCAAGTGCAAATATCCTGGACAAGCGGGTGGCAATCCCGGAGTGCCGCGCAACACAAAGTCCCAGGCCGCTTCTGGTGCGTAACTTTTCTCTATTGAGATTATAAACATTTGATTAACTGTGATTTAAAAACCACAGTTTGGTTTATTGCGCACCAGACCGCGTCTGGCTGCACTATTGGAGCAGAGCAAAAACTGGTAGTTCATCTACCTGGGGGCCGATCTGGAAAATTTTGCCGATGCCGATACCCTGGACCTCGGCACAGTCAAATCCTTTTTAAGATAGATCATATCAACCAGTTGTATGTCGCCCTCGAACATGGGATGGTCGTAATGGTCGGTAAAGAAATTTTGTACCCGGTGGGATCTCACAAATCCGCAACGTTCATAAAAAGAGAGAATTGCAGGCGTTTCACCAGTTCCTACTAGCATTGATTTGTAGTCGTTTTTGTAAAAATCAAAAATGAACCCGACCAATGCCCTGCCATACCCTTTGCCCTGGTATTCAGGGTATGTGGCTATGTTTTTCAACTCGCAGGTTACACCATCTACAGGCACTACCACGCAAACACTTTTCAGGTCACCGTCATATAAAGCAAACAAGTCACCCTGGGGCAAATACTTATCAATCATATCTTCCTGCTCGTCTGCCAGCAACAAGAGGTCAAGAAACTGTTTCTTATTGTGGGTGATCCTTTCAATTTTCACCGTAACGCTGTTGTTTCCAATGTAAAACTCGTTTTGATATGCTATCATAAAACACAATATACAAGACCCAGATCAGGGCACAGACCGATAACACGATGATCTTGCCTTTGGGATCAAAATGGCCTGCAGTGAAAAGATTGTACAATGCGTGAAAGGCTCCCACGGCAAGGATCGACTTTGTTTTATCCCCTACTGTGCCGATCCCCCAACTGGCCAGGATTAAAACTAAAAGGAAGATCAGATTTGAAATTGTCAATCCAAAATTAAGGTGCCATATGAACCACAGGGTTCCTATGATCGCATATTTGAGGTATTTGTTAAGAAAGCCGAGTTGTTCCTGTAAAAATGCCCGCCATCCGATCTCTTCCAGGATGGCGTAAATCATAAAATAGAGGGACAGTTTGGCTCCTGCCAGAAACACATTGCTCTTAACAATTACTTGTTCACTTTCCTTAACTCCGATAATGGCAAAACCCACGACAGGAATAACTACAAAAACAAAAGCGCTTAAAAGCAAGGGTTTCAGCTTCCCCGCAAAACTATAAGTCGGTTTTAATCCGAATGCCTTAAACGCGACCAAGGCTCCTATTGCAGGTCCGACACCTTGTAAGCATATTTTCAGGAAAGCATTCTCTATGTGATCCAGGAATCCCGTTTTGTTGGTCAGATAACGTATCAGAACAGCAATTGCATAAAACAGTATGATCGCAAAAATTCTTTTTTTAGTTGAACCCTCAGATGATTTCATTATTGTTTTGTTTAATTGTCTGTGCAAAAATGATAAAACCATCCGGTAATAATATTAACCTATATTAAGAAATGTTATAACGAGATGTTTTTTGTAGCCGGCTTAAACTTTCTGCAGTAACTCCTATCTGCAGATCTCTATACATAGGGCCCGGGATTCGCCTGATCAAAAAGCTGTTGGTACTCTTTGTTCTTAAAATGCAAGTGCTGGATGGAATCCAGGCGGAACGGGTAGTACTTGATTTTATAGATACGGGCAGCGACCATGCCTGCAATTATTCCTCCGGCAATGCCAATTAGAAAAGCGCTCCCGCTACCCTCAACAAATAAAGAGGCAATATATTGCACAATAAATAAGCCCAAAACGATAGCAGTGATCCTGACATAAATGCGTTTTGTCTTATGCTTTTTATATGTTTCTTCACATGATCTGCAAAGAGGTACCTGAAAAGTGGTAGTTACCGTGCCCATACCGATAGATTCCTCGGTTATGTTCTTCATTACGTAATTGTCGCTCATACACGAGCAACATTTACAAGGTAAATTATAACTCATATTCAGCAGTTTAAAATTAATTAAGCATGGAACCTTCCTCCCCTAAAAACAAATAATTGATAGCTCCTCCATCATGGCGTTTGTGTAGGTAGCAGGGGTGATCGGGCCGGTCTCAAAGTTACCGACTTTTGTGTAACTTTTTATTACAAACGGATGTCCTATAGAGAACAATAAGTTGGGACTATCAGTAATCTGAAAGTGTAAGTGAGGGGCGGTAGAGTTTCCCGAATTGCCCAAAAGGCCGATGGGATCTCCTTCTTTCAGGACATCACCCTGGGATACCAGGAATTCGTTAGGCACACAATGAGCATATAAGGCATAACGGTCATTCCCGATATCCAGTACTACATAGTTACCGCCATATTCGTCCATAGTGGCAAATACCAGGTCTTGCGCGTCTCCCCTGTTTTCTGGCCGGCCATCGACCACTTTGAGGACTGTCCCGTCAGCGATTGCATACAGGGTGTCCCTGTAATTGAAATAGGACTCGTTCACCTTGGGATCTCCCTCGTAATAATCGGTCATCTGATCATTCAGCTGCAGGTTGTCAAAAGCGAATCGTTCTCCCCTCCATAGATTTCCGTCAACAAAAAAGATCGTGTAAAAATGATAAGCATTTGTGGACTGGTTAATGAAGATCCAGTTATCTCCTTTTACCGGCGAAGAGATGGACAATGGAGACTTGCCGGTAAGCGGTGTAAATATTCCGCCTTCTACCGTCACATCTCTGTTCAGAACAGTATCTTTTAGTATAAACCTGTGAGAGATCCTGGCTGGTATATTATTGCTTAATTCTATGGGCAGCTGGATAGAGAGGTAATAATGGGATATTTCATCGGAGGTAAATACGGGAATGAACGGAATGGGATTTTTATGCACATGTGGTAAGTCCTCCTTTTCAATCGTTTGCAGCATTCTATTTGTCTTGTGATCAAAAATCTGTATCTGCTGAAGCTTGAGCCCCTCCTTCTCCCACTCCCAGGTTTTCAGCGTGTAGGGAATCCTGTGATAAACCTCGGTTTTAAATGGTATGTCATTAATGACAACCTCGATCTTCCTGTTTCCAAACGGGCACAACACTCTTTCGCATGAAAACAGAATCAACACCGAAAAAACGAAAATCAGAGACTTTTTCATGGGTTTTTTGTTGTAAATGTATGTAATTTATTGGCCCGCTGTTAACTCCCGGGTTTTATATTACGAAATTCTTTTCCAGCCGGAATCCATGTTATAAGACCCATTCTTGTCACGGGAGATTCTGGCATCCCAGACATAACTTTTGGGCCAGTCCCTGAAAATTTTGACCAGTTTAAACATCAACCTCAGTATCAGGCGTCTCTCCCTGGGGATCCATCCCAATTCCGGGTGCAGTTTAATAATTATTTCATTCTGTATATTGCCTATCTGATAGGTACCTTTAATGACACCTGCCCCCGTATCGGAAGCAATAGAGAAATCTCCTGTAAGGAAGATGTTGCTTTTCAAAGCAGATATGTCGGGAAAAGAGGGAGAGAATTCTACGGTACATAAATGTCGATCCCTTTGGACAAAAATTTTCTTTATTTCAGGATGACCATTATTTCGCTTTAATTCATAATGAACACTTTCAATATTAAAACTGTTTTTATTCCCGATTTCTTTGATATCCAAAAAACCATTGTGAGCAGGATTGATATCTACATTAAAAGTATCGAGAGAGTATCTTGTAAAATAGTTGCTTGACTTATCAACAGGCAGGAAGAAAACATCGGGTTTGTGGAATTTACTTCCAACAGATATTAAAATATCGCAGTAATTTTTCCTGGCAAAGGACATTTGGTACATATAATATACAGGCAGGGAAAGCGGTTTTTTTGATATCACCCCTACAGGTGCAAGAAGAGTAAAGGGTACTTTATCTTTTCTTTCACGCTCAGTAATTTTCAATATGACAGCTCTGTTATGCACATCCCGGAAGGAAATTGATAAATCAAGATCAGCAGGACTGAATGTAAAAAAACATGAGTCAAATATCGTCTCAATAAATGCGGTGTCATTAAGAATTGAACTTTGAAAAGCCAAGGGATACCCTTGCTGATGATATACATCGGCCGACCCATTAAGCTTATAGGCAATTACAGCAATTTTATAAGTGCCGTCCGACAACACCGAGAGCTGAACTTCAAATTGATTGTAATAAATATCGGGATCCTTCTCAAAAGGAATTAAGACCAACTGCCGCATCAGGTCAACTTTGAAACTGAACGGAGAAATAAATAGCCCATTTGATTTCCCGGTATAAATGTCTTGATGTGCCATAATATTAATCTGTGAATTGCTCCTTTAATGCATCAATAATATCTGATTCCAGCCAATAAATATGCGAGAACCCATTCTCTTTCTTTGTCGCCATGAAAAAAACATATTTCAAATCCGGAGACATTGAAAATGACCATCCTCTTCCGGGAGAAGTATTAAATTTCGGGCCCATATTAACCGGTAATGTCCAACCACCTTCTTTTTTCCTAAAAACAATATAGTAATTGGACCCGTAAATGTTTTTTTCCACACCTTCTGCGGGTACTACTACAAAGCTTTCATCAGGTGCAACAAATGCATTATACCTGTCTGTACCACAATTAATTTCATCGGGCAACAGAACGGGTTCATTAAAAATTCCTGCCGAATAAGCCGATTTGTATATATAAGAGGTCACCTCGTTGGCGGTATTTCGTGTAAAATACATGGAGCCATCGGAGGTAAAGGAAGGAAAATATTCGCCTCCGTCTGTATTGACGGGCGGTCCTATATTATACGGATCGCCCCACCCATCTCCCTCTCTTTTAACTGCCCAGATATCATGATTTAATTTTTCATCATTTCTGCCGGAGGGTTTGTTTGAAGAAAAATACAGTATGGAGCCATCGCTATTAAATGCAGGTTCAGTAAACTTATACCTGGAATCTTTAGAGAAAGGTGCAGCAACAGGTATGGTCCATTTATCATTTACAAATTTTGTATATAGAATAGCAGAATAATGATAATCCGGTGTATAGACACAATAATAAATTTCATCACCTGCCGGCGAAATAGCGACATCCCTGCTTGGCAAAGTATCTGAAATAAATCCGTGATCCGTTCCAAGAAAAAGAATGTAAGGCTTCTCAGTGATGTTCAATGAGAAAAGGCACAATAATGCAGTTATCAGGTATCTTACCATTTTGATAAAACAAAATTACCGGGATCAAATATTATGTCTTCCAATTTATTGAACGGTTTGATGTCATAATATTTTTCCACCATTTCAAGATCTCCGCTGGCATCATAGAATTCTATCCGGGTGGCTATAGGTACATTATTGATGACCTGATAATTGGAAAACCGGACAGTCCTTGCTCTGTCACTATTTTTTATCTGCACCTTTAGAAGCATCAACGACTCACTGTTAATCCAGAAACAGTTGCCATTGACCTCGCCCACCCTCCATGCCTTTTCCCCCATACAATTCTCCTCGGCAATCAGAGCCAGATTGTAATTCAGAGACTCTAATTTGCCTGTTGTTACCTCTGGGGCAATATTGTAAACATCAAAACACAGAAGCAGGAGATCGTGTATTCTGTATTCTTCTTTGATTACCAGCCCTTTTTCTATGGTATACAGACTATCGTTCCTGAAGATCAGGCCATCTCCGCTACCCCAATCCCTGAATTTGAGAATAAGCCTTCCGGGGGAAAGGTATGCCTCGTGTATAATTTCAGTAGAACTTACCTTTTGGTCTTTGTATCTTAGTACTTCCTGAGAGAAGCTTAAGGACCTAAAAAATATTTCATTGTATCTGGTGTGCAACATGGAAATCAGCTCTCTTCCCGATAACGGAATATTTGCCTTAACCTTGTCTGTCGGAATCAACATCATTATCAGGGCAAAAACAATATAGATTTTATCAGTTTTCACTGCCTCCCTTCCCAATTTCAAAGTTTTTATTAAAGTAGGTTTTTTTAATTTCAGCGGCTTGTTTCATCCACTCATCAATGCCTATTTTTTTTATTGTACATAAATTGAACAGTTTAGTGTTGTGCGGATATTTATCGGCTCCTTTGGCAAGAGGCATAAGCAAAGTACAGGGAAAATCCGGACAATCACAGCATATTTGAATGCCTTTTTCATTTACACAATCCAGTGTTTTACATCTTTTGCCCTGTAATTTCAGGAAGAGGCAATATTCCCCGCCTGCGCATCCATTGCAGGTAACTTTTTCAGGTGGGATGTTAGTAATCCTGGAAATCGCATTTTGCGTTTCAATAGTAACATTTTCACAATAAAGCTCACAGTTAAAGCAAGCTATTCCACAGGGAGCAACGATCTGTTTTTTCATTTCAAATATTTTTAATCATTTCAAATTGTTTTCCTTTTATTTCCATTCCGGCAGAGAGTAAGAAATCATTTATGGTACGGCATGAAGTCTCTGTATTAATGATCTTTACAACATTACATAAACTGTCAGAAACGGCTGCATTCAAAAGATGAGTGGCAATTTTTTTTCTTCTGTAATTCTTGTTAACCGCAATTTGTGTGATATCACCCGAGTCAGGCTCATGAACACAATAACCTGCAAGAGTTTGCCCGTCATATACACCAATGATTTCAAAACTTTCCGGATCTCTTTCAATTGCTTCAAACCCATTCTGCCACGATGGATAAAAGTCCCAAAAAGAAGTGAGTTCGTCTACTTGATATAATCCGCCAAGTTTGACTAAGTCAAATCTACTGTTCCCGTTTTCAGGGCCGATAAATGCACTTTTATCCTGGATATAGTAATTGAATTCTCTTGTTATCCTGAACCCCAGGGTCGTGTAAACCGATACAGCATTGGTATTGCTCTGGATGACTTCAAGCAGATACTGGCGAATGTTCCGTTGCCTCAGAAATGGAATAGAATAGTTAAATAGTTTTGTGGCCAGGCCTTTCCCGCGATACTCTTTTAGCGTACCCGTTCCTGTATCGTAGGCTGTTGCGATACCCCTGAAATTTCCAATTCCGTTTAGTATAAAAGCGACAATGTCGCGGTTATCAAAAAAGGCAAAGGACAGTATGGGCTCAAAACCCCTTCTATTAAGCATTTTAATCAATTGTCGTTGATTCAATTGCACTTCATATTCTTCGAATGCGATGCTAAAGGCATTGTAAATGAGATTAAAGGGCACTTCTTCAAGAGATTTGATTTCCATGGCACTACTGTTATTTTTTTTTGTAATAATCAAGGAAGCTTTGCAGTTCAACCAATCTGTTACTATTCATAATTTTTTGATAATAACTTGCATCAACATCAATCTGTTTGTTTTTTATCAATTGTAAGTTCTTCAGATTGCGTTCCCATCTTTTATAGACCTCCTCTGAAATCTGCGCAGAATGATCAGAATCAAACATCCTTTCAGGAATCAGTATTTTAACGTCGTAGTTTTCCAATTCTCTTATAAGCCTTGATATATGATCCACTCCAAAAACAAAAACTACCCTTCCGGCATTATTCAATGAATCCATACCGTTCTTTACAATAGCCCTGTTTCTTTCACGCCAGAAACCATGTGCCCTGTTAGCAATGGAATCGAAAACAATCATTTCATAGACATGATCAATCGTCTGCAGGGTATTTTTATTGTGAATATGATCATACAGGGATGATAATCCGGAATCTTTAAAAGTGTTTGGCCAACTGGCTGTTTTGCTGATTTTATCTCTTATCTTCGAAGGATAGCTTTGTTCGGCTTCTTGCTGTAAAAAAAAATCGGCCCGCCAATCAACCGGGATGAATCTGTAACCCAATACCGTTGCCATCTGGGCAAGCATTGCCGCTTCGGGAGGGAAATATCCTTCCAAAACCGTATTGTATGCTTCGGGGGCAATTTCCCCGAAAACTATATCGGGTTTAAGCGTTTTAATTTGAGCAAGCAGATCGGATAGAGAGTAATTATATTCCTGATTCAGGTGCATGGCGTGAACACTGCCTATTAGATAAACCTCTGTTTGTTTTTGCCCGTAAACCGTACAGAAACTTGATAATAAAATACAAAAAATCAGTTTTTTCATATCTGACAAAATGAATGATAAGGATTTTTACTGCATTGAATTCACTATAAAATTACATTTATTTTGCTGTATGACAGTTCAACCTTTAGAGTTGAACCGCTTCTTCTGGATTTCTTGTTAATTTTGTTCCTGTAATAAATTCATTGTTACTTGATGAAACGTTTTTCTTTGTTATTTGTAACTCTTTTGCTGTGTGCAATAACGTTTGCCCAAAATGCATTCCTGAACATACCCCGTGTAGATCACAGGATTGAGTTAGTCAGTATTGTGTTCCGCCTGGCAGGTGCCCCCGAATACAACCACAATATGTATGCGTCCTACGTGGAGAAGATCCGGATGCATTACGAGCCTTTCAAGGATCACAAGATCTTCGAATTTGTGAAACAATTGCGTCAGACAAACGGAGTAGCTTACGATGCGGCCATGTTCATGGCCATATCCCTTGACAATAACCTGGACCCGCTGGTACCTTTTACCGGCAACATTCCGGAAGCCCGATGGGGACAGGAAAAAGCAATGGAATTCGTACGTTTGCTAAAAGATTTCTACCGGGAGACCAATAGTGCCGAATTCTTTAGGGCCAATGAACAGACCTACCAACTGGCATCACAACGCTTTGCCCCTGTATTTGAAAAAATGGATGCCGCCTGGTACCCGGCATTTTACGGGCAGGCTCCCGAAGAACAGTTCGTCATCATCAACGCCCTGGGAAACGGCGGCAACAATTACGGCCCTCAGATCCGGCTGCAGAACGGGCAGCGAAAGGTCTATGCCGTCATGGGAATCTGGAAAACAGATCAGGCAGGTGATCCCATCTATACTGCTGAAGAGTATTTTCCAACGCTGGTCCACGAGTTCAACCACTCCTTCATCAACCACCTAATAGACAATAACCGGGAACTTTTTACCACCAGCGGGGAGAAAATATTTGAGATCGTGGGAACTGTAATGCAAAAACAAGCCTACGGCGCATGGCATATGGTGTTCAAGGAGTCCCTGGTACGAGCCGCAGTCATCAAATATATGAAAGATCATGATTTTTCGCCTACAGATATTGCCAACGAAACCATGGACCAGCTGGCACGCGGATTTTACTGGATAGAGGACCTTGCAGAAGAACTGGACCGCTATGCACAACAGAGAGCCACCTGCCCCACTTTGGAAAGCTACATGCCGCAAATAGCCAAAGCCTTTGAAAAGTATGCCCAAAACATTGAACAATATAAAGCATCGTTCGATACCAAAAGGCCAAAGATCGTTTCCATTGCCGAGTTTTCCAACAATGACCAAAACGTGGATCCTGCCACCAAAACCATAACAGTGCTTTTTGACCGGGAAATGCAGGGAAAAGGATATTCCATGACTTATGGCGGAAAAGGCCCGGAACATTTTCCCGGGGTCAGCAACATACGTTATGCAGAGGACAACCGCTCGGTAATCCTGGATGTAGAGCTGGAACCGCGAAAGGAATATGAAATGGTCTTCCTGGGCCTGTCCTTCAAAAGCACCGGCGGCTTCCCCCTGGAGAATTACATGCTCAACTTTGCGACATCTGAAAGCAATGTGGTAAATTTGTTGCCAAAAATAACAACTATGCAAACTGCCCGATATATCCTGTTTGACTTTGACGGTACCCTGGCCGATACCTTGGATCTGGCCTTTACCCTGTACAACCGCATAGCCGGAGAATACGGCTGTGAACCCCTGAAACCGGAAGATAAACAGATCATTGCTGGTGGAAGGCCGCAGGATTTGCTCAGAGAATACAACATGCCTATGAAAAAGCTCGGCCTGATCACACTACGCATTCGGAAAGACATCCACGACCAGGTGCCTCACATGAAACCCTTTGAGGGCATAAAAGAGGCCGTTACGGCCCTTAAAGAAAGGGGCTACCGGCTGGGAATCATAACTTCCAATGCACGATCCAACGTAGGCCTGTTCCTGGAAAACAACGGCATGGACCGCCTTTTTGACTTTGTGTACAGCGGAAAAAGTATTTTCGGCAAAGACAAGGTTTTCAGGCGGATGTTCCACAAAAAGAACATTTCCCCGTCAGATGCCATCTATATAGGGGATGAAACCCGTGACATTGAAGCCTGCAAAAAAGTGGGCATACCCATTGTGTCTGTTACCTGGGGCATGAACAACCGGGAGATCCTATCTACCCTGCAGCCGGACCAGATGGCCCATTCCACGCAAGAGATCATCCGGTGTATTGATAATATACTGGTTCATAGATAAAGACTTTGTCAATCAACAAAGCATAGAAGAGGCTATCCGTCAATTCCCCGGTCCATACTGGTACAACTCTTTGTACCGGGTAAGGGCATCTTCCAGGATTTCAATGGCATGTAACCTGTCTGCAAACTCCTCTACCAGAACTGTCTTTTGTTCCAGGCGTTTGTATTCCTCAAAGAATTGTCTGAGTTCAGAATCAAAAATGGGTGGCATGCCTTTAATCTCTTCTATATGGCTTACACTTTTGTCGTGACATGCCACAGAAATAAGTTTGTCATCGGGCTTGCCCTGGTCAATCATCTGCATTACGCCAATAATCTTGACCCGGACTATGCACAGGGGCTGGATGGCGATCTGTGACAGCACCAGTACGTCCAGCGGGTCATCATCTTTGGCGTAGGTACGGGGAATGAATCCGTAATTGGCCGGATAATATACCGCCGAATACAATACCCTGTCCAGCCGCAGCAGGCCGGTTTCCTTGTCCAGTTCGTACTTGGCGCGGCTTCCGTTGCTTATCTCTATGATCGCATTGACCTCGAATCCTTCAAGATCTGGTTCAACACTGTGCCATGGATTGTGTACCATCATGATATAAGGGTTTGTGGTAAAAGTTATTAGTTTTCGAGCTAGGGTAGTTCAACTGACGAAAAACCCCATCCCGTCGAGCATTTGAATCAGTTTCAAAGAGTACCCTTCATCGGCAAGCGGCCAGCGTACATTGTTGCGGTAAAGTAATAACGTAGTGTAGCTGTTGTCGTCCGGAATGGGTACTTTTTCTGTGTCCGAGACATAATGGAGCAACCCTCCCAGGTATTCGTTCTTTGATGGATCCTGCATCATTTCGTTAAAGTGCTGGTTGAAACGCTCATCCGAAACAAGTTCAATATCAAAGCCATACTCTTTCATAGCATACATCAGGTTGGCCATGTTCAGCCTGTAATTGTTATAGGCATGCAGCACCACAACCTCTGAAGGCGTTTTGGAAAGCACATGCACAGCGCGGGCAACGCAGTCTATGGGCGATACTTCGGCCGGGGCAATAAGCCCGTTTAGCGGAAACATACCCAGTACCTGATAGCTTCGCAGGGTATTGATGAAGGCATTGCTCCGGAAATTGATCTGGAATTCCCCGTCTGAATTACGTCCCATCAGGTTCCCCACCCGCATGACCTTCCCATCCATACCTTCGGCAATAGCCTGCAAAACAACTCTTTCCGATAGAAATTTACTCAGCACGTACTGGTTGTCAATTTCCTGTCCAATGTACAACGCCCCCTCGTCAAGGACCTTATTTCCCAGCGTGTCCCTGGTGCGCATTCCGCTAATACTTACAGTAGAAATTTGGATGAGCCGGGCATTGTCGCTGCGGCAAAAATCCACCAGGTTGGACACCCCTTCCACATTGATTTTTTCCAGTTCGTCCCCGGCGGCGTAATGTTTTACCACGGCGGCACAGTTGTAAACGGTGCCAATGCCAAGTCCTTTGAGGGATTCCAGCGTGCCGGTGTTGGTAATGTCCCCGTCCACGGGAATGATGCGTTTTCCAAAGAGTTCATCACAGGTATCGGAAAAGTAATACATCAGTTGCGACTTCAAGCGTCTTTCGGGTGTCAGCACCCCCTTGGAACGAACCATACAGTATATGACATTATCCTCATGCTCTATAAGCTCTTTAAGCAGATGCATTCCCAGATAACCGGTAGCCCCGGTCAGGAGCACGTCGCCCACTTCCATCGGTTTGTAGCCGTCCCAGAGCTGCGGACGTGCTTTGGCAAGTAATTGATTTATAGCCGTGTAATCATAATCGGCAATCCCTTTTTTCCCCGAATGTTTCTTCTCTATGGCTTTTGACTTTGCCGATTCGCTTAAGAACATGGCAATGGCCTTCGGGGTCTTGTGTTCAAACAGATCCCCGTACTTAATGTCGTGGCCTAGGTTGATGATGCGGATAATGGCCTTGATGGCCGACATGGAAGTTCCACCAATGCGAAAGAAATCGTCCAGGATCCCCACTTTTTCCAATTGAAGGATGTCTGCAAAGATTGTACACAGATTTTCCTCCAGTTTATTGCCCGGAGCCACGTACGGGTGTTCCCGGACCATTTCCGGCAGGGGCAGCAGTTTGCGGTTCACCTTGCCGTTGGGTGTCAGGGGGAAAGTCTTCATTTCCACAAAAGCAGAGGGAACCATATATTCGGTAAGAGAGGAGCGCAGGTAAGATTCCAGGGCCACCGGATCCACCTTCCCGAACGGTTCCACAATATAATAACCCACCAGTTGCTGTGCCCCGCCGAATTCTTTGACATCGGCAACTGCCGAGGCAATGCCCTGGTAACCGGACATCATGGTTTCTATCTCGCCCAGTTCAATGCGGAATCCACGCAATTTGATCTGGCTGTCGATACGGCCCATATACTCCAGTTCATCTTTTGCGTTCCATCGCACCAGATCGCCTGTGCGGTAAAGGATTGCATCGTCTTTTGTGTGGGCATAGGGATTGGGAATGAACCGCTCCCCTGTCAGATCTTCCCGCTTCCAGTATCCCAAAGCCGTCTGACGGCCTGCCAGGCACAATTCGCCGGGAATGCCAGGAGGCAACAGTTGCTGCCGGGAATCCAGTACATAAGACCAGGTATTGGGAACGGGTTTCCCAATGGGAATATTTTCCGTGTCCCTGGCCTGATCTACCTTGTGGTAACTGGAGCAGACAGTAAATTCAGTAGGTCCGTATCCGTTGATTATTTGTACGTTACGTTTTTTCACCGGAACCATTTTTTCGCCACCCATGACTATGTACCTCAGCGGCAGTTCAAACTGGTTGACCAATTCCAGTCCAAACTGTGTACTGAACGATCCTCCGGTAATGTGGTTGTCTACGGTGTACCGGTACAATTCCACCATGTTCTGGCGCATATCTTCGGAAAGGATGTGTACCAAAGCGCCTCCTGCCAGCGGCCCGAAAAGATCGTCTACTGAAGCGTCAAAGCTGAAACTGGGGTGACAGATATTGGCATCCTTTGGGGTGATCTCCAGATCGTGTACCTGCCAGTGAACCTTGGCAGCCAGCGAAAGGTGGCGGATCATCACGCCTTTAGGCTTTCCGGTTGAACCGGAAGTATAGATCATGTAAGCAATATCTTCCGGTACAGGCGGTTGCACGTTCAGCGTGCGATCCTTTTCAAAGTCAAATTCGTCGACAAAAAGGACCCGGTCTGCATGAAAATCCCCTTCCTTTTTCTTGGATTCGTAAATTTTTCTTTCAGTGATCAGCACTTTGGACTCGCTGTTTTCCAACATATACAGCAGGCGGTCGTTGGGGTATTCACTGTCCATGGGCACATAGGCCCCTCCGGCTTTTTGAACGGCCACGATACTTACCGGGAATTCCTTGCGCCGGGACATCATCACGGCTACGAACGAGTCCTTTGTGACGCCCTGAGCTGCCAGTTCAGCCGCCAGGCGGTCCGAATACAGATCCAGGGTTTCGTAGGTGAGGTATCCGCTCTTATCGGCCACAGCTTTATTTTGGGGATATTTGCGGGCATTTTCCCTGAACAGGTCAATGAAGGTTTTTGAAGTATCGTATAAGAGCCGTGTACCGTTAGAATAATTCATCACCTGTTGCCTTACAGCCGGTTCCATAAGCGTGAGTTCTGTAGTCAGGGTGTCGCTCTTGAGGGCTGCATCTGAGGCTATGTTCTTATAAAGTTCCACAAAACGCACTACGTCTTCACGGGTGTATTTGGTGTTGTCGTATTGAATGGAAATCAAGTAGCTGTTTTCATGCGGTTCCACTACCACGCCAAAGGGAAATCTTGCAGCTTCCAGATCCAGGTAAATAATATTCAGAGGTTTGTTGAACACACTTATTTCAATGCCCAGTCCCCCTTCGTAAACGTAATTGATTTGGGGTACGATCCCGTATTTATCCACCATTCTGGTAAAGGGAAAGATCTCGTGCTCCATGGTACTGAACAACTGTTCCTGGACATCTTTGGAAAATTCTATGAACGGCCGGGCCTTCATGTCTGTTTTCACAGGCAGCGTTTTGACAAACATGCCCATGGTGCGGGCAAGCTGCGTATCGGCCCTGCCACCCGAAGAAACGGTGAGCACAACCTGTTCCTCTCGTGTATAACGCTGTATGGTCTGGGTAAGGGCCGAAAGGAAAAATGTATTGGCCGTCAGGCCGTAATTCCGGCAGAACGCATCTATGGCCTCTCCGGAAATGGTTTGGCTGTAATCTCCTGCTTCCTTTCCTTCAGCTACTTTGGGAGAAGGAGGGATCACAGACATGCTGCACTCTCCTCCGGTCAGGGTGTCAAAATATTCCTGCGCCTTTTGGTAGGCCGGGGATTTCAGGGCTTCCTGTTCAAAAAGGGATACGTCAAAGGCCGAAACTGCCTCGGGACTCAAATCTTTTCCTTCCAGTGCATGCTTAAGATCCTGCAGGAAAATGCCCATGGAAGTACCGTCAAAGGCTATATGGTGGAAATCCATCAGCAGGTAGACAGCGGATTGAGTAGTGTATATTTCAAAGCGATACAGGTTATCGTTGAACAGGTCAAATGGTTGCACAAATTCCGTCATAACGGACTTCATCTTGCCCTCGTCTTCATTTTTGACCAGTATTTCCACAGCCTGCCCGTCACGCCGCTGTTGCATAACCTCTTCCCCAAGAAGCACCAGCCGGGTTTTCAAAAACGGGTGGATTTCCAAGATCGCAAGCAGGGCTTCCCTGAGCCTGGCAGGATCCGGGGAGTCTGGATCCCCGGAACGGATGGCCATGGGAATGTTGTATTGCAGGGCATCACGGGCTTTTTCCCAGTCGTAGTAGATGCCTTTCTGTGTCTCGGTCAAGGGGTAAAACTCCTGTGCCGGATATGTTTTTATGCCCGGGATTTCCGGTTCCTGCTCTTCCTGGGTCAGGAGTCTGGCCAGCAGACGGATGGTTTTGAGTCTGAGAATATCTTTGGTAGGCAGGTTTCTGTCCAGTTCCTGTTTAACCTTAACCGAAAAGCGGATGGCCAGCAGCGAAGTCAGGCCAATGGACAACAGGTTGGTGGTCACCCCAAAGGAATCTGTCTGTAAAATATCCGACACGGTGGCAAAGAGGTCTTTTTCCATGATTGTCTGCGGAGGTACGATCTCTTTAATGGTCAGGTGCGGTATGGGTAGTTTTTTTCGGTCCACCTTTCCGTTGGGGGTCATGGGGAAGGCTTTCAGCTTAACTAAAGCCGAGGGAACCATATATTCGGTCAGGCTGGTACGCAGGTGTTCGCCCAGAGCTTCCTGGTCTATGGCAACATCTCCTTCTGTCTGGTAATAGGCGCACAATTGCTGCGCACCTCCGAATTCCATGACCTGGGCAACGGCCGAAACAATTCCCGGAAATTTGGATAGGACGGTTTCTATCTCGCCCAGTTCAATGCGGAATCCCCGCAATTTAACCTGTGTGTCAATGCGTCCCAGGTATTCTATAAGGCCGTCGCTGCGCCAGCGAACCAGGTCGCCTGTGCGGTAGAGTTTGTCGTTAATTGGCCCGCTGCTGTATGGATTGGGCAGGAACCTTTCTGCCGTCAGTTCTTCCCGCCGCCAATAGCCCATGGCAATCTGCGGTCCGGCCAGACATAATTCCCCGGCTACTCCTGCCGGGAGCAATTGCTGTTTATCATCCAAAATATACGACCAGGAATTGGGGACAGGCCGTCCAATGGGAATATTATTTGTATCTTTTTCCTGGTCAACTATGTGGTAATCTGAGCAAACTGTAAATTCTGTAGGTCCGTACCCATTTACAATCTTCAGGTTCCTTTTCTTTACGGGGAACATTTTTTCCCCGCCAACCAGCATGTATTTCAAGGGAAGTTCAAACTGGTTGATCATCTCCAGCCCGAATTGCGTGCTGATGGTGCTCCCGGTTATATGGCTGGCCAGGATGTAATCGTAGAGCATCATCATGTCCTGGCGCATATCGGCGGGTATCACATGTACACAGGCACCTGCGGTGAGTGGTGGGAAGAGATCGTGCACCGAGGCGTCAAAGCTGAAGCTGGCATGACAGAGGTTGTTATCCCCTGGAATAATTTCCATATCGTGCGCATGGCCGATGCACATGGCTGCCAGCCCCCTGTGGCTGATCATCACCCCTTTTGGCTTCCCGGTAGAACCCGAGGTATAAATCATGTAAGCCAGGTTCCCGGGCAGGGGCAGGCTGGTGATTTTTTCTGCCGGTTCGTCCAGTTTGATGTCTTCCAGGAAAAGGACGTTATGGTGATGAAAATCTCCTTCTTCCTGCTTTTTGGCGTACATTTCCATTTCTGTGACAAGCACAGCGGAGTTGCTGTCTTCCAACATGTAAAGTAACCGGTCAATAGGATATTCGCTGTCCATGGGAACGTAAGAGGCTCTGGCTTTTTGTATACCCAGCACAGCCACCACAAATTCTTTACGCCTGGAAAGTACGACAGATACAAAGTTATTTGGTTTTACTCCCAGGGATATCAGTTTTCGGGCCATTGCATCTGACTGGCGGTCCAGTTGCGAGTAAGTCAATGAGCCATTAATGTCTTTTACAGCGGGATTTTCAGGGTATCTGGCAACCATATCCCTGAACAGGTCGATAAACGTTTTTGAAGTATCATAAGCCAAAGATTTGCCCCGGGCAAAGTCAAGCACTTTGTGCTTTTCTGCAGGATTGGTGATGGTTATTTGCGAACAGGCAGTCTGCACAGGATCTGCAGCCATGATCTCTTCCAGGGTGTTTTTCAGGGAAGAGGCAAAGACTTCCATGTAATCCCTGTCGTAAAGAGAGTTGTTGTATTCGCAGCGAATCTCAAAATTATCGGGGAACTGGTATATATAGATACTCAGTTTGTCGTGTGTGGATCCTTCATGTATGTATTCCATACGGACATGGCCCTGTGGCATTTCAAAATATTCCAGAATTCCTTTCTGGAAGGTATAGGTCAAATCCATGGAAATCCCGTAATTGGTCACCATCAGGGAAAATGGATACGTCTGGTGTGTCCAGAGTTCTTTCATATCTGACCGTATTCCCTGCAGGAAATCCCCCAGATTCTGCCGTGGGGCAGGAACCACCACTACGGGTAATGTTTTTACGAACATCCCCACGCTATCGCGCACCCGCTCATCAATCCGGCCATTGTGCACCGTACAGAAACATAACTTATCTTCCCGGGTATAATGGTTCAAACAGATTCCCAGGGCTCCGGCAAACAAGTTATTGGGAGATATTTCCAGACGTTTGCAATAGTCGCTTACCTGCTTGTAGTCAATATATTCTGATACTTTATCCAAGGTTCCGGCAGCCTCTTCAGAACGGTTCAGTATGGGCAATTTGGCCGGGGTATTCCCTGAAAGTTTTTCTCTAAAATAGGCTTCGTCCCGTTTGAATTCCTCTCCCCGCATCCGCTCTGCTTCCAGGAGGGCAAAATGAGCGCAGGTAAATGTTTCCTCTGTAAGGGATTCCCCATTATAGGCCTTTACCAGGTCCCGGTGAAAAACAATGCTCGAGCTCCCATCATAGACAATATGGTGTATATCCAGAAATGCAAAGACGCGGGAAGGCGTCTTATAAATATGTATACGGTACAGGGGCTCTCCCAGTAAGAGGTCGAACGGGCGGATCCCGGAAAGCACGCGTTCGCGCAGCCCTTCTTCAATCGTTTCGATGACCGGAATGTTAACCGGATCCTGTGGAACAAAATACTGTACCACCTCCCCGTTGCCCAGGATTTTAAGCTTGAGTTTGAGGAACGGATGTGCTTCTATGACTTTTACAAAAGCAGCTTTCAGACGTTCTGCATCAATTTGATCAGGAAACCGGTAAAGAAACGGGTTGTTGTACTGGGTCAGTTCTTTGTCTTTCTGCCACTCGTAATACATGCCCATTTGGGCACTTGTCAGGGGATAGGTTGTTTGCTGCATTGTCTTATGCTTATAATGTAAAGATCATTTTTTGCTTTGGCGTGTATTACGCGGCTGTGCCCGCTTTCCATTGCCGAGGGGTGACAATCTATACCTGTTCCCGGACATTTGACGCCACTCTCCTTGCGGGTCCACATTTCTGTAAGGCGGAGTGCCTCTTGTCCAGGAATAGTATTAATCCATTGATATTCAATTGGATTACATATGTAACGGGCCATGTCATCATCATAGGGCATGACTTTTTCAATATCAATGCCTACCGGTGTGTTTGAAAGCGCACACACCACAGCCCCCTCACAATGGCTGATGTTGAAATGGATTTCCGGATAATTGGATAGAATGGGTTTTTTACAGGGACCGTACGTAAAAAGGGGCAAGCCTGTAAAAAGTTTTTCCTTTCTGAGCGCGTAAATCAGCAGCACATAGGCTGCAGCACACAACTTCCGGTCTTGTATCCTGCTGTAGCACATCATCTGCCGCGTTCTTTCAGGGGGCATAAAAGTGGTGCATGTATCGGGAAAGGACTCCGGCAGGGTGTCGACTTGGGCCAGCAGGTAGATCATGATACAAATATAAAAAAAATCCCGCCGTAAAGTACGGCGGGATGCATTACAGTATGTTGCAGGATTAGCTGCGTCTTACATTGACTGCATTCAATCCCTTTCTGCCTTCTTGCAAGTCGAAAGTCACCTCATCATTATCCCTAATCCTGTCAATCAGGCCGGATGAATGTACAAAATACTCTTTGGACGTCTTTGTGTCCTTGATAAAACCAAAACCTTTGATTTCATCGTAAAATTTAACGGTTCCGTTATTCATTGAAAAAAAAATAAAAATGTGAACTGCAAAGTTATGATAATAATTTGGATAATTGTCACATAGCAGTAAAAAATAATTTAAAAAGTAAAACGTAATCCGGCATTGAGATTAAAATTCAGGGGTTTGTCCGTTCGAATGGTATTCACCGGCATTTTTTTGTTTTCCGGATAAAAAGAAACCCCGGGCTCAGCGAACAAGCCCACTCCTTTGACAATATTGTACTGGGCTCCCAACGTGGCCAGAAACGACCACATAATGGGCATGTCACGTGGTGTCAATTGCATTTTCTCGTCCTCCATAGCCTGTTCGTAATCAAAATAGATACATTTCTCAACAGCACCGCCAGCTGCGGCATAAGCAGTAAAAAAACGACCCTGTAGAAAATTCCAGCGTATCTTCAGGGGCACGCCCAGATACCAGAGAACACGGTCAGTGACAAACACCGGATCATCCTGAGTCATAGAATGTACCGAATAAATGGAAGTAGCCAGACGTGTTGCAAACAGCCCACTTTCCACATACCAGCGTTCCGACAGAGGAAATGAAGCAACAACTCCAAATGAGACAGGCAAACGGTGCTTGTATTTATAGGTAACATAACTCGCAGGAAGTATGGATGCCTGATCCCCGCTAAGGGTTGCATCATTTAGCAGGATGCCTGTACTCGGAAGTCTGTTTTTGTTCATGAACATATCGTCCATTGGTAATGACGCCAGTTTACCGGTCTGGTTGACAGAGAGCAGCCCCGAAGCAGCAAGCATCATTTTGTTGCGCTTTATCACACGGGTATCCGGTTCCGGAAAGAGGTCTGCCTGGATGGAACGCTCAACTGTTTGTTCTGAACGCAGGTCCGTTGTTCCTGAAACCGGGGTTTCCTTTTTTTCCTGTTTTGTTTCCGTTGCAGCTTTTTTACCAGGATGTTCCGCTGAAAGAGCAACGGGTGTCGCCTGCCCTGCGGGCACATCCCCGGCCGGAACGACTGTTACCTTTGCCGTACGACGGTATGAATCTGTATCATACAGCCTGCGCGGCCTGTCTGTCCGGTGAGAAAGAGTGGTTCCTTTATAACGGAGTTCAATAACCTGGACCGGCCGGATACTGTCAGAGGCATTTTGCCGGCTTAAAAAAAGCAAGGGAATCACGATGGCTGCAGCACAGGCTGCCGAAAGGCCAATCCTTCTCAAAAGCCTGACATTGTAAAAGCGACGGACTTTTTGCTCCATGCGGATCCAGGATGCCCCGGTGTCAAAAGACACAGGTGCCTGGTTCATCCGGTTGCGAATGGTTTGGATCCACTTATCGTTGTTTGCTTTCATATTCTTTTATAAGCCTGACAAGCAGGCATTTAGCCCTATAAAATTGTGAGGATGAGGTCCTTTCCTGTATGCCCAGCTGTTGGGCAATCTCTTTATGGGACATGCCATCAAATACATAGAGATTGAAAACTGTCCGGTACCCCGCTGGTAAATCCCCTATTAAACGTTGCAACACATCAAGGGGAATTTTTTCGGTGGCTTCTTCCAGAAAGGAGTCCCCTGTGGGATCAGGGACCGATTCAACCGGTTTGCTTTCCCTGAGCACATCTTTTTTCCGGTAACTCTGCAAACAGGTATTGATCATGATCCTTTCCATCCAGGCCCTCAAAGAACCTTCTCCCCTGTCTGTGAATTTATCCAGTGAACGGAATACCTGCATAAATCCGTCATGCATATAATCCTCTGCCTCTTCCCTACCCGGGGAGTACCGCAAACAAACTGTAAACATGCGCTTTGCGTACTTTTCGTATATTTCTTTCCAAAGCTCCCTGTCTTTCATCTGCTTTTACGGTCAATCTTTAAATGCACGAGGCTCAGTAATACTGCTTATTGAAAAAATATTTCTTACTTAGACGCAGTATAAAATCAAATGATGCAATTATTATACAGAAAGATCAATCTAAAGTAACAAAAATATGAGACGAACCATTAAAATTACCTTATTAATTACTGCGGCCGCCCTGATCATGACTTTGGGTTCCTGCAGCAAATGGCTGAATCCGGGCGAAGAGACTCGGGTTGTATGGGCTACCATATTAACCTCTTATGACTTGCCCTTGAGTGAGGAATATCCCTATTATTTCATCACCGATGACACTTTGCTGTACTGTCCTATGAACCACACCTCTATCAACGATGATTTTGAACCTATAGACGGTCAGAGGCTCATCCTGTATTACAAATTCCATAGCACAACTACCCAGGTAGAAAGTGATCAAGAAGAGACACTAGAGCCCGGGGACATCAAGTACATTGACATTGTACAGATGCAACTGGTTGACACTAAGAATTTCATTAATACAAGCGAGCCGGACACCCTTGGTACTGACAGGGTTGAGCCGCAATATTTATGGTTTGCAGGAGGCGGACTGGGTACAAAGCGCTACCTGAACCTTCAACTTTCCATACAGGCATACAATCCGGAAAAGCATACCTTTAGCCTGGCTTATGACCTGAACCGGGAAACGCCCCTGGAAGAGGGCTACTATTGCCTGGAATTGCGTCATCAGAGCAAAAACGATCCCCTGATCAACAATTACACTACCCTGCTGTCTTATCCTCTTGAAGGTGCTTGCATAGAAGAAGGAGTTAAGGGGTTGAAAATCAAAGTAAACACGATTACTCACGGACTTAAAGTCTATACACTGGATTATTGATCTGCTTTTATGGTTAAATGCAGTTTTGCTCCGCCCCGCTTTTTAAGCGGGGTTTTTTTATTTTTGTAGAAAATTAGATTATGAAGCATTATGCCTTATTGATAGCAGCCATGATGGTGATTAGCTCCTGCAGTCCGGGACAGGATGAACTTACGCTGGTTGTTGGCACATATACAACCGGAAATAGTCATGGAATCTATACATTAAAATTATCTCTTAAGACCGGGGACTTGGTATTGCTTGACAGCACGGCAGCTGACAACCCTTCTTATCTGGCAGTGACCACCGGTCAGAACCTGGTTTATGCTGTTCATGAAAGCGGTCCTGCCTCGGCTTTGTCTGCGTTTTCATACAGCGGAGAAATCGGTAATCTGGTGCTACCCGGGCGTAAAGAGAATGACTGTAATCTGAAACCACTCTGGCGCATTGAAAATCCCGGATCGGACCCCTGTCTTGTGGCCGCTGATCCTGCCGGACGTTATGTGGTCACGGCAGACTATTCTTCAGGCTCCGTGACTTTTTATGGAATGGAAGGCAACGGTATCGAACGACAATTCACATTCACCGGATCAGGACCCGATGAGCGAAGGCAACGTTCATCACACGTTCATTGTGTGGTTTTTTCTCCCGATTACCGACACCTTTTCGCAGCCGATCTGGGAGCTGACCGCATATACGTTTTTGACAAAGATTCAGCAGGTATTCCCCTACTCAAAGACACAGTGGGCCTTGACCCCGGAAGCGGTCCCAGACACCTTGTATTCAACCACACAGGCAACAGAGCATACCTAATAAACGAACTTTCAGGAATGGTTAGTGTTTTTGAGCACGACAAAGGTAAACTGAATCAGATTCAATCAATAGTGGCAGACACCTGTCAGGCCCGCGGGAGCGCCCACATAGCCCTATCGGGAGATGGCCGGTTCCTGTATGTTTCTACGCGGTTGCAGGGTGACGGGTTGGTCATTTTCCGGGTAAATGGGGCCGACGGCAGGCTGACAAGGGCAGGATACCAGCCAACAGGAAGCCACCCAAGGCATTTTTTGATCACCCCTGATGACCGGTGGGTTCTGGTATCATGTAAAAATGAAAACCACATAGAAGTATTCAGCCGGGATGTGCAATCGGGGCTTCTCAACGATACGGGGAAACGTATGATTCTGGAACAACCTGTCTGTATAGGGGTGTTGTAGTTCCAGGCCTGGGTTGCAGTATCAAGGCGGGGTTATAGTATCAGGAAAGTAGGTTCTTTGTGTTTGATGAAAGTTCCTTCATCCAACTCCCTGAAAGCCAGGTCCAGTTCTTCTTTAGTATTCATGACAATGGGGCCGCCCCAAGATACGGGTTCATTCAGGGGTTTCCCGGCAATGACCAGGAATCGTGCACCCTCCGCTCCGGAAAGGGCGCTCACTGTATCGTTAGCTTCTTCTGACGTTCCGGTAGGTGCCATGAGCATGGCACATCCCTTTGTTTCAAAAGAATCCAGTCCTTCTGCCTGGAGCTTGCCGTCCAATAGATAAAAGAATAAGGTATGGCTATTGGGGGTCTGGTCAGATTCCCAACGGGTATTGGGCGCCAAGGTTATATCCAGATACTGAACCTCCCTGAAACCCCCGTTCATTGGTCCGCTATGACCGTTAAAATTTCCTGAGAGAACCCTTACCACTGCACCATCGGAGTTTAGCACGGGTACGTCTTCCTGAAGGATATCCCTGTATGTGGGAATGGTCATTTTCTCACTGGCAGGCAGGTTGACCCATAACTGGCAACCCAGCATGCGTGGCGATGCTTTTGGCATTTCCTGGTGAATGATCCCGGAGCCGGCTGTCATCCACTGACATTGCAGGTTCCCTATGGTTCCTTTGTTTCCAAGACTGTCCATATGTTCTATGGAGCCTTCCACCAGGTAGGTCACTGTCTCTATACCGCGGTGAGGATGCCATGGGAATCCCCTGGTATAATCATCTGGATCTATGGAATCAAAACCGTCCAGCATCAGGAACGGATCGTATTGTTGAATGGTTTTAAGGCCCAATACCCTGCGTAACCTCACGCCGGCGCCATCAACGGCATCTTTTCCGCGATCGGTTCGTATGCAAATTCTTTTCTTCATATAGTATTTTTTTATGATTCCAGGAGCAACAATTCTTCCTGCGTGAAGGCAGGGGCAGCGGTTGATCCCAGGTTTTCTTCCAATTGTTCTATAGTTCTGGCACCAATGAGTACCGAGGTCACCCGTGGATCTTTCAGGAGCCAGGAAATGGCCATCTGGGAGAGCGTCTGGCCCCGTTTGTCGGCTACCGTCTTCCATCGCCTTATCATCTCCAGCAACCCGTGCGTTATGTTTTGCCGCCTCAGGGCCCCTGTAGGTCTGTCAGCCCTGGATCCGGCGGGTATGCCATCCAGGTATTTGCCAGTAAGCATTCCCTGTGCCAGGGGTGAAAAGGCAATGCACCCCACCCCTTCTTTTTCCAGCAGATCCAGAAGACCCTGTTCCACCCGGCGTTCCAGAAGGGAATATTTGGGCTGGTGGATCAGACAGGGCGTGCCCATGTTGCGAAGGATGGAAAAGGCTTTCTTTGCTTTATCTTTTGGGTAATTTGATATCCCGGCATACAGCGCTTTCCCGCAGTGCACGGCCTGCGCCAGGGCGCCCATGGTTTCTTCCAGCGGGGTGTCCGGATCGTGCCTGTGCGAATAAAAAATATCCACATAAGGCACTCCCATCCGCTGTAGGCTCTGATCCAGGCTGGCAAGCAGGTATTTGCGCGAGCCCCAGTTTCCGTAGGGTCCGGGCCACATGTCGTATCCTGCCTTGGTGGAAATGATGAGTTGGTCACGGTAGGCCGCAAGGTCCTGTCTCAGGACTTTCCCAAAATTGCTTTCTGCAGAGCCGTAAGGGGGACCGTAATTGTTAGCTAGGTCAAAATGGGTGATTCCGCAGTCGAATGCCTTGAGGATTATTTCGCGTCCGCTGGAAAAATCGTCCACGTCTCCAAAATTGTGCCACAATCCAAGGGATATGGCAGGAAGTTGAAGCCCGCTGCGGCCGCTTCGGCGGTATGACATCTGATCGTATCTGTTTTCAAATGGTATGTAACCCATAATATGCAAATATAAAGTGCAAATATAATCTTATTTTTGCAGGTAAATTTTAGATCATGACACATAACAGGTATTTAAAAATTTTGGTACTCCTGATAACAGGAACGTTTTTTGTTCCAAGACTGGGAGCCCAGCACCACACCTTCCACAACACAGATCTTTCAGACAGCATACGTGTTGACCTCCTTCTGGATATGCTTACCCTGGAAGAAAAGATAAACCTGCTCTCAACCAACCTGGGGGTTCCGCGGCTGGGAATACGCAATGCCTGGCACTCGGAAGGGTTGCACGGCATGGCCCTGGGCGGTCCTGCCCACTGGGGAGGAAAAGAGGACTCCCCCACAAGCACTTTCCCACAGGCCTACGGACTTGGTTCCACCTGGGACACAGCATTGGTAAAAAAAGTAGCTGAAATTGAAGCACAGGAGATCCGGTATTACACGCAACGCACCCCTGAGCCCAAAGGTGGTCTGGTGATGCGTGCCCCAAATGCCGACCTGGCCAGGGATCCCCGCTGGGGAAGGACCGAGGAGAGCTTTGGCGAAGACGCTTACCTTGCTTCCCGGATGACCGTTTCGTTTATCAAGGGGTTGCAGGGGGATCATCCCCGGTACTGGAAGAGCGCCTCGCTAATGAAACATTTTATGGCCAACAGTAACGAGGACGGGCGTGATTCCACCTCTTCCGATTTTGATGAAAGACTTTTCCGTGAATATTATTCCTATCCTTTTTACAAAGGCATCACAGAAGGCGGCTCTCGTGCCTTCATGGCCTCCTACAATGCCTGGAACGGGATTCCCATGACCATACACCCCATCCTGAACAGTATTACCCGCAGGGAATGGGGTAACAACGGGATCATTTGTACAGACGGGGGCGCACTTCGCCTGTTGATTACCGCCCACAAAGCCTTTCCCACCCTGTGGGAAGGGGCTGCTGCCGTGGTGAAAGCCACTGTGGGGCAGTTTCTGGATGATTACCTTTTGGCTGTTAATCAAGCTATTACATACGGAGTTCTTACCGAAGGTGACATAGACAAAGCCATACGCGGGAACCTGTACGTAGCCCTGAAGCTGGGTCTGCTGGACAGCCCCATGGATTACGCTGCCCAGCCCTACACAGGTATTGGCGTGAGCCAGATGGAAGAGCCCTGGGAAAAACAGGAAGTCAAGGATTTTGTGCGCCTGGTGACCGCCAAATCGGCCATTCTCCTGAAAAACAAACCGGCAGGAGGCGAAAGGACGCCCCTGCTTCCCCTGAATTCCGCCAAGATCCGTTCCATTGCGGTAATAGGGCCACGGGCCGATGAGGTGATCTTTGACTGGTACAGCGGCACCCCGGCTTATACGGTAACCATCCTGGAAGGGATCCGTAATGCTGTAGGGCCGGATGTGGAAGTCTTTTACGAGCCGTCCAATTCTATGGACAAAGCTTTTATTGCGGCTTCCAAAGCCGATGTGGCGGTGGTATGCATTGGCAACCACCCCTACGGCACCAACGCCCGGTGGTTCTATTCTCCTGTTCCCAGCGACGGGCGCGAAGCCGTGGACCGCAAAGCACTCACCCTGGAGCAGGAAGACCTGGCCAAGGTGATCCTGAAGGCAAATCCCAGGACCGTACTGGCGCTGGTTAGCAGTTTTCCCTTTGCCATCAACTGGTCACAGGAACACATTCCTGCCATAGTCCATATTACCAACAATTCCCAGGAATTGGGAAACGGGCTGGCCGATGTTCTGTTCGGGAAAGTGAATCCCGCGGGCAGGACCACCCAGACCTGGGTCAGAGATATTGCCGACCTGCCCCCCATGATGGATTACAATATCCGCAACGGAAGAACATATATGTACTTTAAAGGAGAACCGCTTTATCCCTTTGGTTACGGATTGAGCTACACCTCCTTTGCCTATGGTTCGCTTAAAATGCCGGAAAGCTTTACAGACACGGTACAGATAGAAGTCATGATCCGCAATACCGGGCCTCTGGATGGAGAGGAAGTGGTGCAATTGTATGTGGCTTATCCTTCTTCTGCCCTAGAGCGTCCGGTCAGGCAGCTGGCAGGGTTCGAACGCGTTCTGGTTCCTGCCGGGGAAACACGAAAAATTATCCTGTCGCTCAAAGCTTCTGATTTGGCATACTGGGATGTTGAAAAGCAACGGTTTGCGGTTGAAAAAGGCAAGGTAAGGGTCCTGGTGGGAAGTTCCTCGGCGGACATTAGATCAGAGGGAATTCTCGAAATAATGTAAAAAAAAGTATCTTTGCTGATTAATTTATTCCATACTTTTTTATGATCTTATTAAACAGGGAATTAACCCTGAAAAACATAGAAGACCTCCTTTTTGGTGAAGAAACCATATCGCTGGATAAAGAAGCCCTGGAAAGGATAGTCCGTTCCTATGAATTCCTTAAAGAGTTTTCAAAAGAAAAAGTCATATACGGGATCAATACGGGGTTCGGCCCAATGTCCCAGTTCAGGGTGGATGACCGCAACCTGAAGCAGCTTCAGCTGAACCTGATCCGTTCCCATGCCGCCGGTACCGGAGAAATCCTGACCGACCTCCAGGTCAAGGCCGCCATGATTGCACGGCTGGTCACATTTGTTCAGGGTTGTTCCGGGGTACACTACTCCCTTCCCTTATTGCTGGCAGAATGCATCAACCGGGAAATTCTCCCTGTTATTCCGCAACACGGCAGTGTAGGAGCCAGCGGAGACCTGGTGCAGCTTGCCCACATGGCCCTGGCCATGATTGGCGAAGGGAACGTGCATTACCGCGGCCAGACAAGGAATGCAGGAGAAGTTCTGAAAGAAAACGGGTTGGAACCGCTGCAGATTTATATCCGCGAAGGGCTCGCCATTACAAACGGAACGTCTGTAATGACCGGAGTCGGGCTTCTGAATCTTATTAGGGCTAAAAGACTGATGCAGTGGGCTATGGCTGCTTCTGCACTGGTAAACGAGATAGCCGGTTCCTATGATGATTTCCTGTCCCCTGTGCTGAATAGGAAAAAACGACACAGCGGGCAGCTGTTTATTGCACGGCAACTGTCTTCCATGCTAAGCGAAAGCCACTGCCTTAAAAGAAGGCAATCCTACTTGTACAATAAAGAAGTCAACGGCGACAAGGTGTTCCGGGATAAGGTGCAGCCATTTTACTCATTACGCTGTGTTCCACAGATTCTGGGCCCGGTGGCCGATACCCTTAAATTCGCACAGCGTGTGCTCCTGGAAGAGTTGAATTCTTCCTGTGACAACCCGGTAGTGGACCCTGAAACCGAAAATGTATACCATGGCGGAAATTTCCATGGCGATTACGTTTCGCTGGAAATGGACAAAATGAAGACGGTGGTTACCAAAATGACCATACTCATGGAAAGGCAGCTCAATTACATCTGCCACGACAAGGTGAACCAGATCCTGCCACCGTTCGTGAACCTGGGTGTTCCCGGGTTGAATTACGGCATGCAGGCTGCCCAGTTCACAGCCACATCCACAACAGCTGAATGCCAGACCCTGAGCATGCCCAACTACATACATTCCATCCCCAACAACAATGACAATCAGGATGTGGTAAGCATGGGCACCAACTCGGCCATTATTACGGCCCGGGTTATAGAGAATGCCTTTCAGGTTACCTCTATTCACCTGATGGCCCTGGCACAGGCGGTATCCTGCCTGGATATCAAGGAAAAACTCTCCCCGTCCACCCTTTCTGTCTATAATAAGATCCGCGAAGGCTTCCCGGCCGTGATTGAAGATGTGGCTCTGTATCCCTATATCGCAAAAACCATAGAATACATAACCCACAATAAACCGTAAGATCATGAAATACGCTTTGGTAACGGGAGGATCCCGCGGCATTGGACGCGCTGTTTGCATAGCTCTTTCAAAAGAGGGATATGCCATTGTTATCAATTACGCAAAAAACCGGGAAGCAGCCCAGGAAACCATGCAAATGATAGCATCTGAAGGTGGTACGGCCGGATTACTACAGTTTAACGTGGCTGTAAAGGAAGAAGTGGACAATGCCCTGGATGCATGGGAAAAAGAACATCCCGGGGAATATATAAGCGTTCTGGTCAACAACGCGGGTATCAGGGAAGACAACCTGATGATTTTCATGCAGGACGAACAATGGAGCCATGTGCTGGAGACCAATCTGTTTGGGTTTTTTTATGTCACACGGCGGGTATTGAAAAACATGTTGACCAAACGTTACGGCAGGATCGTTAACGTGACTTCTCTGTCCGGCCTGACCGGATTACCGGGACAGACAAATTATGCGGCTTCCAAGGCCGGTCTTATTGGGGCTACCCGGGCTCTGGCCATGGAGGTGGCTCCCAGAAAGGTTACCGTCAATTGCGTGGCTCCCGGTTTTATTGAAACCGATATGACCAGCGACATAAGCCAGGACGACCATAAGGGAAGGATACCGGCAGGACGTTTTGGCAAACCCGCCGAAGTGGCCGCTGCCGTTGTCTTTTTTGCCGGTGAAAGTGCTTCATACATAACAGGGCAGGTATTGTCTGTTAACGGAGGTTTGTATACATAGAAAGTGATCATGAAACGAGTCGTTATAACCGGAATAGGAATTTATTCATGTATCGGGATCCATAAGGAAGAAGTTCGGGAAGGCCTGTATTATGGTAGATGCGGCATAGGTATTGATCCGGCAAGAACGGCTTACGGATACCGGTCTCCGCTTACAGGCATTGTCCCTCGGCCCGATCTTAAAGAAGCCCTTACCCGCAGGCAAAGGATCTGTCTGCCAGAAGAAGGTGAATATGCCTACATGGCTACACGGGAGGCGTTGCAGGATGCAGGAATTGACTTGGATTATCTGGATAAGAACGAGACAGGCATTTTGTACGGTAACGATTCCTCCAGCAAAGCCGTGATTGAATCGCACGAGATATGCGTAGACAAGAAAGACACTGCCCTTCTGGGTTCGGGAGCCATCTTTCAATCTATGAACTCGACGGTAACCATGAACCTGTCCACCATATACAGGCTCCACGGAATCAATATGACCATCAGCGCAGCTTGTGCCAGCGGTTCCCATTCCATAGGGCTGGGTGCCATGTTCATCCGCCTGGGTCTGCAGGATATGATAGTCTGTGGCGGGGCACAGGAAACCAATGTTCTAAGTATGGCCAGCTTTGACGGATTGAACGCCTTTTCCCTGAGGGTTGACCAACCGCAGAAAGCATCCCGTCCCTTTGATAAGGGCCGTGACGGCCTGGTGCCCAGCGGGGGTGCCGCCACCCTCATCCTGGAAGAATACGAACATGCGGTAAAACGCGGAGCACGCATATATGCCGAGGTGGCGGGTTATGGCTTTTCTTCCAACGGAGTGCATATATCCCAACCCAGCGAAGAAGGCTCGGCAAAAGCCATGGCCCGTGCCCTGGCCGATGCCTGCCTGAAACCTTCCGATATTGATTACATTAATGCCCATGCCACATCTACTATCCTGGGAGACGCTTATGAGGCTATGGCCATTGACAAAATATTCGGAGAAGAAAAAACACCGGTCACCTCTACCAAAGGAATGACCGGGCATGAGTGCTGGATGGCGGGTGCGAGCGAGGTCGTTTATACCCTTCTGATGATGCGGGATTCCTTTATTGCACCAAACCTGAACCTGGAAGAGCCCGATGAAAATTCAAAAAAATTGAATATAATTGCCAAAACTATAGATAGAAAACTGGATACTTGCCTGTCCAATTCATTTGGGTTCGGAGGTACCAATAGCGCACTAATACTGAGAAAAATTTAGCACGAACAAAAGAACATGAACAGGAAGGAAATCATCGAGATCGTTAACAGATTCCTGGCAGAGGATATTGAAGTAGACCCCGAAGCCCTTAAAGAAGAAGCATTTCTTAAAGAAGACCTGGGTATTGACAGCCTGGATTTTGTTGATATTGTTGTGGTGGTAGAACAGAACTTTGGATTCAAGATCAAACCAGAAGAAATGTCAAAAGTGAAAACCCTATCGCAGTTTTACGACTATATAGAAGCAAAACTTAACGCAAGTTGATGTCAGATAAGAAGCCGGCATGGAAGGGCACCACAGGCGGGGGAAATTTTGGACAACGTGCTTTGCTCCTTTTGTTCCGTTATGTGGATATACGGGTAGGTTATGCAATACTGGGCCTGGTTATACCCTTTTATATGATTTTTAACCAATCTGGTTACAAGGCCATAAAAAATTACTTCAGACGCATAGGCTATACAGGGAATGTAAATTGCCATATATTCAGAAATCATTACCTGTTCGGGCAGATGATGATGGACAAGTTTTACCTCTTTGCCCGGAAAAAAAACATTTTCAAATCCAGGGTCACTGATTGGGACCAGTTTACCGAATTGCTCAAAGGCGATGGTGGTTTTCTGATCTCCGGCGCTCATACGGGCAATTTTGAGATCTGCGGGTATTTCCTGCAACAACGGCTCAAAAAACTGAACGCAGTGGTTTTTGGGGGCGAATCGGCCTTCATGCAGGAAAACAGGGCCGAGGCCCTTTCGGGGAATATGGCCCAACTGATACCCGTTTCTTCCGATATGTCTCATTTGTTTACCATCAAGACGGCACTGGAAAAAGGAGAAATGGTAAGCATGCCAAGTGACAGGCTTTTTGGTAGCACCAAATCCTTTTCCTTTCCCTTTCTGGGTTCTGAGGCCAATTTTCCCATGGGGTCGTTCCTGCTGGCAGCCCAGCTGGATGTTCCCATGGTTTCGTTATATGTGATGCGTGAGCGGGGCATGAAATACCACATTATCTGCAAACAGGTGGCCGTTGACCGCTCGCTATACAGGAACTCCAGGGAAATTGCCCGTGCTCTTTGTCAGGTCTATGTGGAACAACTGGAAGATGTGCTGAAGAGTTATCCCCACCAGTGGTTCAATTTTTATGATTTCTGGAACAACACCACCATATGATTCAATCTGTCAATATCCAGGAATTACTCCCGCACCGTCCGCCTTTTATTATGGTGGACCGGCTAACAGCATACCAGGAGGATTTTGCGTCTACCGAGATGGTCATATCAGAGGACAATATTTTTTGCCGGAATGGTTTTTTTTCTGAAGCCGGCATGATAGAAAACATGGCCCAGACCTGTGCTGCTCGCCTGGGATACAAAAGCCTGGTCAATAACATGCCTGTTAAGCTGGGCATCATAGGGGCCGTTAAGGATTTTAATGTTTTCTTCCTACCCGTGCCCGGTAACCTGCTGGTAACCGAAATTCAGATTGAGCATGAAGTTTTCAATGCCATATTGCTCAGTGCCGAGATCCGTTGCAATGGCAAGAAAGTAGCCACAAGTCACATGAAATTGTTTTTAACCGACATAGACAGCCAGCCCCATGAAGACAAACAATAGCCTTACAGAGAGTAAACAAATACTGATTCGGTTCAGCGAGGTGGATTCCATGAGCATTGTCTGGCACGGATCTTATGTCCTGTATTTTGAAGATGCACGGGAGGCTTTCGGAAGAAAATACGGATTAACCTATCAGACGTATTTTGATCATGGTTATTACGCTCCACTGGTGGATATGCAGTTTGAATTCAAACATCCCCTTGAGTACGGCGATACAGCCCGTATTGAGATTGAATACATACCGGTAGAAGCCGCCAAGGTGATCTTCCGTTACAGGATCTACAGGGAAAAAGATAACAGGCTGGCAGCCACCGGATCTACTACGCAGGTTTTCCTGGATAACCAGTACAGGCTGGTCTTGTACAACCCGGAGTTTTACACAGATTGGAAAAAGAAAAACAATGTTTAATGATTAAGCCTCTTGCATACAATATTGTTTCGTCCCTGGGGTTTTCCGCCCAGGATAACTACGCGGCAGTAAGGCGTGGGCAAAGCGGTATAGTTCCATGGCTGGACCCGGCAGGCACCCCTATTGCCCTATCGCACCTTGATAGGGAAAAGTTGCAGGATGCCTTTGAAAAACAATGCAAGCCTTCTCAGAAATACACCGAGCCGGAACAGGCCATGCTCCTGTCTGCCTCACTGGCAGTGGCAGAGGCCGGCATTAATCCCGCGTCTGTCCGCACGGGATTTGTGCTATCCTCTACAAAAGGCAATATTGAACTGCTGGGTATACCAGATCACGGCTTAGGCACAGAGCGCATCCATTTGTGGCATACCGCCGGACTGCTGGCCGCCCATTTTAACAATCCGAACCTTCCTTTAACCGTTACCAATGCCTGCATATCGGGAGCTGCTGCACAGATTGCCGCGCTAAAAATGCTGGAAAACGGACTTTATGACCACGTTGTTGTTACAGGTGTTGATATGGCTTCTGACTTTATTGTGGCCGGATTCCAGTCTTTCAAATCCCTGGATCCGGAACGCTGCCGTCCCTTTGATGCCCGGCGCAAAGGATTGAATATTGGAGAGGCGGCAGCCACGATCGTTTTTGGCAAAGCAGACGGAAAAGGAATTTCCCTGACCCGGGGGAATGTCCGCAACGACGCCAATCACATATCCGGACCATCACGTACCGGCGAAGGATTGTTCAGGGCACTAAGCCGCACCCTGGAGGACCTGCCCCGGGATGAGATTGCATTCATCTGTGCACACGGAACTGCTACCTCGTTCAACGACCAGATGGAAGCAATTGCCTTTACAAGGGCAGGACTCCAGCATACACCCGTCTTCAGCCTTAAGGCCCATTTTGGCCACACCATGGGAGCTGCCGGCGTCTTGGAAAGCATCATATCCATGAAAGCACTGGAAGATGGAATCATCCTGCCATCACTTGGGTATGAAGAACCGGGGATAGAAGGAGGCCTGAATATTAGCACTGCCACGGTCCATACCAATAAAAGATACATAATAAAGACATTGTCGGGTTTTGGGGGATGCAATGCCGCCTTACTTTATCAGACGCATTCATGAAGAAGATCACAGCTTATAGCCGGATAACTGATTCTTTGGTAATTCTGAACGGGAAACCTTGTGAGATAACGTTTTCCTGTGAACCGGGGCCAGGCCGCCTGGCAGAAATCTACCGGTTCCTGGAATCAGGTTACCCAAAATTCTTCAAGATGGACAACCTCTCCAAAGCCGGTTTCCTGGCTTCTGAAATGGTCCTGCGATCGCTGCATTACGATATGGAATCCCCTGACGAAAGCACCGCTGTTGTCTTTGCCAACCGGTCTTCTTCACTGGACAACGATAAAAGATTCCAGGAAACCATAAGCCGTGAAGATTACTTTCCGAGTCCGGCTGTTTTTGTGTACACCCTTCCCAACATTGTTACGGGAGAGGTGGCCATCCGGAACAAAATTTTGGGCGAAACATCTTTTTTCATACTCGAATCGTTTGATGCCGAAAAAATGATGATATTTGTTGATTGGGCTTTCGCTTCTGCTGGTACACGCCGTGTTTTGTGCGGCTGGACCGAATATCTGGACGGGCATTGCGACGTGCTGGTTATGATGGTGGAAAAAGAAAGCGATCAGGGAGTGGATTATAACAAACAAAACATTAATAATATTTACATAACCTAAAATGGAAACTTTGATATTAGACCTGAAAAAGCAGATCATTGAAGCTTTGAACCTCGAGGACATTACCCCGGATGACATTGACACAAATGCTCCCCTTTTTGTAGAGGGCCTGGGCCTGGATTCTATAGATGCACTGGAGCTTATTGTGCTGATGGAAAAACAATACGGCATCAAACTGGAAGATCCCGGAAAGAGCAAGGAAATATTCCGTTCGGTTGCCACCATGGCAGACTACATCAGTAAAAACCGTAAAAAATAAATTTCCGGACAATGAAGGTATATGTTACAGGATTCGGGATCATTTCAGCGCTGGGTATGGGTGCCGGGCCGACACTCGGTGCGCTGTTCAACCGGCAGAGCGGCGTTGGTCCGCTACGCTGGCTGGAAACCATGCATTCCCACCTGCCCTGTGCCGAGGTACCTTTCAGCACGCAGGAATTGCGAAACATGGCCGGAGTGGCTCAAGATAAGATAATTACCAGAACGGCCCTGATGGGCATTCTTGCCTTGAGGGAAGCCCTGGAGATGGCTCTTTGGAATGAACATAAGCCTTTGGATCCTGTACTGATCTCAGGAACAACCGTTGGAGGAATGGAGAATTCAGAACGGTTTTTCATGGACTTTATTTCCCCCGATACCAGCCATGACAAGTATATCCTGGCCCACGACTGTGGTGTATGTACCCAGATGATAGCAGACCATTGCGGACATTTTGATATGCTCTCTACCCTTTCCACGGCTTGTTCCTCTGCGGCCAACGCCCTGATTCTGGCAGCGGACATGATCCGCACCGGAAGGGCTTCGACAGCCGTTGCCGGGGGGAGTGAATGCCTGAGCAGATTTCACCTGAACGGATTTAATACCCTCAAGATTCTGGACAAGGATCCCTGCAGGCCTTTTGACAATACGCGTGCCGGGCTCAACCTGGGTGAAGGGGCTGCTTACCTGGTGCTGGAATCTGAAGAATCGGCAAAAGCACGGGGTGTGAAGCCTATATGCCTGCTGTCGGGTTACGGGAATGCCTGCGATGCGTACCACCAGACTGCCTCTTCCCCGGAAGGCGACGGTGCCGTCCTTTCCATGACCAAAGCCCTTAAGGAAGCGGGCTTGTCTCCGCAACAGATAGATTATGTGAATGCACACGGCACAGGTACTGCCAATAACGATGAAAGCGAAGGGAAAGCCCTGATGCGTATGTTCGGAGCAGATTCGGTTCCCCCTGTTTCCTCTACAAAAGCCTTTACAGGACACACAACCAGTGCTGCAGGGAGCGTGGAGGCGGTCATTTCCATAATGGCCCTGCTTCATGACTTTCTGCCTGCCAATCTAAACTACAGCAATCCTATGGAAATGCTGTCTTTCATACCTGTCACAGATGAAAAGCCTCTCCGGCCCTTATCTCATGTAATGACCAATTCCTTTGGGTTCGGGGGCAATGACACAACCTGCATTTTTTCAAAAATTTGACCACTATGGGTGTATATATACAGGCTGCTGCCCAGATATCCGTACAGAATCCCCTGTGTGACGACTGGCTGGACAATCCCATTCAATACCGGGTTCCTTACCAAAGGGCGATAGAGGCCGATTACAAGCAATTTCTTGACCCCGTTGCTTCGCGCAGGATGGGCAGAATCTTGAAAAGGGCCATTGCCACCTCTATGACCGTAGTGGAATCTTCAGGCATCACCAACCCCGAGGCGATCATCGTGGGAACTGGCCTGGGTTGCCTGGAAACAACTGAAAAATTTCTACTCGCCCTGGTTCAGGAGGGAGAAGAATTCCTGCAACCGACCAACTTTATCAATTCCACGCACAATACCATTGCATCGCATATAGCGGTGCATTTGAAATGCAATGCCTACAACAGCACTTATGTGCATCTGGGTGTTTCCTTTGAAAGTGCACTGCTGGATGCTTTTATGCAGTTCCAGCTGGGTCGCATACACTCGGCACTGGTGGGAGGTCATGATGAAATGATCCCCAATTATTTCTATATATTGGACAAAGTCGGATACTGGGAAGGGAAGCTGGCATCTGAATGTGCCGTGAGCTTTATGTTAAGTGATGAGCCGGGTGATAATCCCATGGCCCTGATCCGGGAGGTAGTCCTTTTGCATAACGCAGATGAAAAACGTATGGAAAGTGCCATAAACCAGGTGTGTGAACGCCTGGGTACAGAAAGGAAGGAATGGGTCAGTCCTCCGTCAGTAAAACCCGTATTCGGGGAGTCTTTCACCAGTCAGGCTTTTGAAATGTATGCAGCTGCGGTTAAAATGCAACGCGGCCTGATTGCTGACAACATCCTGCTGATAAACCAATACAAAGGCACCGAAACCTCTTTGATATTTTTATCAAAATGCTGAAATTCACACTTTTATCCCTAGCGCAAACCTTTTTACTGGCATCCGGGCAAGTCTGCCTGAAAGTGTCTATGGAACGCATGGATAAATTCTCTTTCAGCTGGGTGTATTTCAGACAATTGTTCACTAACTGGTACTTAGCCCTGACCGGTGTGTTCTTTATTGGTGCAACGATCTTATGGATGTACATCCTCAAACATTATCCATTTTCCATAGCCTACCCAATAACCAGCTTCGCTTATGTCTTTGGCATGCTTGCTGCATTATTCATTTTCAGAGAAGCCATACCCCCTACCCGCTGGATAGGTGTTGCCCTGATTGTGGCGGGTGTTTTTTTTCTGTTAAAACAATAACATCATGACACGCTTCCTCTTTTCTCTGTTCCTGTCGGGATCCGCACTGTGCGGAATCACATTGACGGAACAGGGCCATACGCAGCAAATGCTGGATGCGCTTAAAAATATACACACCCTTGAGTGCGACTTTCAACAGGAACGGGAAGTTTCCGTTTTAGCTGAAAAGGGCATTTCCCGGGGCAGGCTGATCTTTAAGAAAAACAAGGCGCTGTTGTGGCAGTACCAGATACCCGATCAGTCCGGTTTCTTGCTACGCGGGAATGATATGATCATTCTTGACCATTCAGGAAAGCCGTTTCCCGATAACGGTTCTTCAGGATTGTTCAGGCATTTGGGCAGGATCATACTCATGGGGATAGATGGCAGTATCCTTGAAAACAAAGAGCTATTTGTTCCGGAAAACATCCCCTCAGAAGATTACATACACATCAGACTCATTCCCGCACAACGGGAAATGAAGCGGCTGTTTTCAGATCTGGAGCTTTTTTTCCGAAAGGAAGACTATGTGATCCAGACAGTTGTCATAAACGAAACCTCGGGGGACAAAACAACGGTGCGCATGGGTAATATCCGTATCAACCGGCCCCTGGAAGATAAAACCTTTGATGCTTATGTTTATCAACAACCTTTACCGGATCGTTGACAAAGTAGTTTACGGGGAACAAGCCCGGGTAACCATTTTGCTGAACAGGGACAGTGTCATTTACAAAGCGCATTTTCCTGGCAATCCTATAACTCCGGGAGCCTGTATTGTAGAGATGGGCCGGGAGATTGCCTCGCTGATTCTGGAAAAGGACCTTGTTCTGGAAAAGGCCGATAATATTAAGTTCCTTGCAGGCATCCATCCCGGCAACACACCCCGTGTGGTGTTCAAGTTACAGGTGCAGGAACAGGAGAAGGGAAAATGGAGGGTCCGTGCAGAAGTTATGGATGGTGACAATATAATGACCAAAATGACCTTATGCCTGAAAGAGACGCTGTCTGTGTGATCATTCCGACGTATAACAATGCGTCTTCCATACTCCCGGTGGTTGAACAGGCCATGGGGTATTGCAGGAATCTGGTTGTAGTCTGCGACGGTTCCACCGACAATACCCGGGAATTGCTGGAAACCCTGCCCGACAAGCCGGAGATCATTTCTTACAAAAAAAACAGAGGCAAAGGATATGCCCTCTCCCGTGCTTTTTCGTATGCCCTTTCAAGAGGTTACCGCCATGCCATCACCCTGGATGCAGACGGCCAGCACTACCCGGACGAGATACCTCACTTTATCAAGGCAATGGAAGAACATCCCGGTTCCGTTATTGTGGGGAGCCGTTCCCTGAAACAGGAAAACATGCCCAGGGAAAATACGTTTGCCAACCGTTTTTCCAATTTCTGGTTTACCTTACAAACTTTCATACGACTGCCCGACACACAGACCGGATACCGGCTTTATCCGTTGTACAGGATGCAAAAAATGCGGTTGTTTACCACACGGTACGAGACAGAGCTGGAAATTCTTGTAAGGCTTGCCTGGAGAGGGATCCCTGTCATTCCCCTGCCCATAAAGGTGTTTTATGCTCCTGCCGCAGAGCGCGTATCGCATTTCAGGAAAGGCCGTGATTTTTTGCGAATATCTCTGCTTAACGCGGTGCTCACGCTCACGGCACTGGTCTATGGTTATCCATCAATACTGCTACACAAATGGTTCAAACGTTCCTGAAAATATACGATTATTTCCGCAGGAACACCAGATCGCTCTATGTTCTGCTTGCTTTATGCGTTATCCTTGCAGCAGGAGGCCTTTTTCTGCTAAATTTTGATGAGGACGTCTCGGGATTCCTGGCCACCGGAAAGGAACATGAACGGATTGGCTATGCCTACAGGAACATAGGCGGATCAAACAAGATCATTGTCAGCATTGGCATGGCAGACCAGACCAAGGAAACTGACCCGGGCCTTCTCATGGAGGCGGCAGACCACCTGGCCGTATTGCTGGAAAAGGAGCCGGTACGCGAACACATCAAAGCCATAACCTACAAAGCCGATCCTGTGCTTACCCTTGAGGTTAGCGATTTTGTAACCAATTATATGCCTTATTTCCTGGAAGAAGAGGACTATGCACGAATTGACTCCCTTCTTCAGCCCCATATGGTGGAACAGCGGATGGCCGGGGTGAAGCAGACCCTGCTTTCACCGGCAGGCATGATGCTCAGGAACACCCTGCTTACAGACCCGTTGCTGTTTTCGGGGCCAATACTACAGAGGCTGGAAGGTTTCCGGCCCTCGGAACATTTTACAATCCTGTCGGATTACATATTTGCAGGCGACGGAAGTGAAGTCGTGCTGACCATCGATTCGCAGTATCCCGCGGGGGATACCGGGAATAACAAGAAATTAATCAGGGCCATTGACCAGGCTATAGAAGAAACCATTCCGGCCTTTGAAAACAAGGTGTCTGTCACTCCTTTTGGAGCTGCGTACATAGCCCTGACCAATGCCGGCAGGTTAAGGAAAGACACCTGGATCTCGGTGGCCATTGCCCTGATGATCATAGGCATCCTTCTGGCGTTCTATTTCAGAAGTGCCCGACAGATAATGCTCATTGGCGCATCCATTCTGGCCGGCTCCCTTTTTGCATTTTCCATGGCCGGGGTGCTTACCTCCTCTCTTTCACTGATTGCCATTGGGGCAGGTTCGGTAATCGTGGGAATAGCGGTAAATTATCCATTGCATTTTCTTTCCCATACCCGGGAAGGATATACGCCCAGGCAGACACTTGCCGATATCGTTCCCCCGCTCACAACCGGGAACATAACCACCGTTGGTGCCTTTCTTAGCCTGTTATTCCTAAGCTCCCCGGCCATGAGGGGCTTCGGCCTTTTTGCCTCTTTGCTCCTGCTGGGCACAATCCTCTTTGTCCTGATTTTTCTTCCTCATATGATGCCCACCACCGGAGCCGTATCCAATACCCTGAAATTCGGAAGACTGGCCGATTCTTCTCCGGAACGGAACCGCTGGATCATGCTGACATTGCTTATAGTAACCATTGTTCTCTGGGTGGGCAACAAGGGTGTTGTATTCAACGCCGACATGCAGTCTATAAACTATATGACTCCCGTGCAAAGGGAAAGCATGGAAAAGCTTCTGAACCGTACTCAGGGTTCACAACACGTATTGTATTATGTTTCAGAAGGGAAGACCCTGGATGAGGCTTTGACACATTATGAAGCGGCCCGGCCACAGATTGAGCGGTTCCGTCAATCGGGCATAGGTTCTTTCCTCCCCTCGCGTTCCATGCGAGAGGAACGGATTGGCCGCTGGAACGATTTCTGGAGCTCACGCAAAGGTCCGTTCCTGGAGCAATTCAATGCCTTTGCCAGGCAAAATGGATTCCGGGAAGGATCGTTCTCCCGCTTTGAAAAAATCCTTGAACGTTCCTACCCCACCGGTGAACTAAACGATTTTGGTCCTATTCTGAATAACCTGGCTGCCAACTACCTGTCGGAAAAACCGGAGAGGAGCCTGGTCTATACCATGCTCCACATAGACGCTCACGATGCACCCGCCATAGAAGCGGAGCTTAACAACCCTGAGTCGCCGGCATTTGCCTTTGACACAGGTTCTGTCACACGGCTGATGATCTCTTCCCTATCCTCTGATTTTGATTACGTGCTTTGGATTTGCGGTTTTATTGTATTCCTTTTCCTGACCCTGTCTTTTGGACGTTTTGAACTGAGCGTGATCGCCTTCCTGCCGCTTGCCATTAGCTGGATCTGGATACTGGGGATCATGAGCCTGCTGGACCTTGAATTCAATATAGTCAATATTATTCTGGCCACATTTATTTTCGGTTTGGGGGATGATTACACCATTTTCATCACTGAAGGCATGATGCACGAGTATGCCTATGGCAAAAAAATGCTCAGCACCTACAAGAATACAGTCGCTTTGTCTGCCCTGATAATGCTTGCCGGGATCGGGTCCCTGATCGTGGCCGTACATCCGGCCATGCGTTCGCTCGCCCAGGTGACCATAGTGGGAATGATATCGGTGGTAATAACATCCTACATAGTACCTGCATACCTGTTCCGTAAACTGGTAACAAAGCGGGGTCGTTACCGCCAGACGCCCCTGACCTTATGGAATATGTGGTGGTCCTTATTTGCCTTCACTTTCTTTTTGCTGGGGGTGGTCTTCCTGTCTGTTTCAGGTGCGGTACTTGTGCTATTGGGAGGAAGGAACGAAAAAAACAAGCTCCGCTTTCACGGGATCCTTCAGGGTATGTGCCGTTATGTGATTTCCCACATGCCCGAATCGCCCATTGAACTGCTCAACAGTGGGGACACCGATTTTTCCAGTCCATCGGTCATTGTTGCCAACCACCAGTCTCACCTGGATCTGATGGCTATCATCATGCTCCATCCCAAAATCATTGTCATGACCAACTATCGTGAATGGAATTCCCCATTCTACAAGACAATCCTCCGCTATGCCGATTATCTTCCTATAGAATATCTGAATACCCACCGTGACTTAGTTCATGAAAGGGTAAGGCGGGGGTATTCTGTCATGATATTTCCCGAAGGAACGCGCTCGGCTGATTGTTCCATACTCCGATTTCACAAGGGTGCGTTTCACCTGGCAGAAGACCTGGGACTTGATATCACACCGGTGCTGCTACACGGCTTCGGGCACGTGCTCCCCAAGGAGGACCTGTTATTGCGCAAAGGGAAGATGACGGTAAAGATACTTCCCCGGATCAAAGCCAATGACCTTACATATGGAATAACATACCAGAAGCGTGCTAAGGCAGTAAGACAGCTCTTTATCAGGGAGTATGATGCCCTTTGTGCCAGCGTCGAGGATGCCGGTTATTTTGCCCCCACCATACTTCACAACTACCTGTACAAGGGAAGGGATGTTTATGCCTCGGTGCGACGCTCAATGCAAAAAAACAGTAATTTTGCAGAACAGATCAAGGCTTTGCCTATAAGCGGAGCATATTTCCTGGAGGACCACAACCGCGGTGAATTTGCCCTTACAGCTTCGCTGGTGCGCAGGGATCTGAAGATAAAAGCGTATATTGCAGATGTTAAAAACCGTGAACTGGCGGCCCATTGCATATCGGTTCCGGATAATTTAACCTACACAGACAAACCTGACTCAGATGAGCAATAAATACCAAGTGGTGATCATAGGAAGCGGACTGGGGGGACTGGTATGCGGTTACGTTCTGTCCAAAAACGGTCTTCGGGTGGCCATAGTCGAGAAGAACAATCTGCCCGGGGGATGCCTGCAGACTTTTGTGCGCAAAGGGGTAAAATTCGAGACCGGGATGCATTACATAGGCAGTATGGATGAAGGACAGCCGCTGCAACGTTATTTCAAGTACCTGTCCCTGGCCGATAAGATCAAATTAAGCCGCCTGGAAAAAACGGGTTACGATGTGGTCTCCTATATGGGTGACCGCTATGCCTATGCCAACGGTCATGATGGTTTTACAGAGACTTTGTCACGGCACTTTCCCGGGGAGAAAAACTCTATTCAGATGTACATCCACCGGATGGAAGCCATAGCTGAACGTTCCCCCTTGTACTCTTTCCGCAACATGGAAGTCCCTTACTGGCTGGACAGCACCAATATGCAGATTGGCGTGGCGGAATATATACGATCTCTTACCGGGGATGACAGATTACAAAATGTACTGGCAGGCATCATGCCTTTATACGGCGGTGTTGCCGAAAAGACACCCCTGTATTATCATGCCCTAATAACCGATTTTTACAACAAAAGTGCCTTTCGTTTTGTGGGTGGAAGCGACAATGTGGTACAAGTGCTATGCGATTCAATTCGTCGCTTTGGTGGAGAGATAATCACCGGAATGCCTGTCACCAAAGTCGAATTCAATAATTCGGGAGCTACCGGGATTACCCTGTTGAACAAAGAATTCCTTCAGGCAGAGCATATAATATCGGACATCCATCCGGCCATCCTGATGGATATGATTGATACGCCCCTGATCCGAAAAGCCTATAAACAAAGAATCCGGAGTATAAAACAGACGTTGTCCAATTTTACTGTATATATCAAATTTAAGAAAAATTCGGTACCCTATCTGAATTACAACTTTTACCACTACCCAAAAAATTCTGTCTGGGATGGCCATTTTTTCTATATGCATATGTGCGACGAGCAGGACCAGAAAACTGTCCGCAGCGCGGTACTTTTCGAAAGTATGGCCTGGGACGAGGTGGCACGGTGGAAAGACATGCCCCGGGGCAACCGCGGGGCAGAATACGAAGACTTCAAGGCAAGAAAGTCACAACAGATGCTGTTGAACCTTGAAAAACAGTTTCCCGGGACAATCCGCCATATTGAAGACTACTGGACGTCTACACCGTTGACATACAGTGATTATACCGGTACACTGGAAGGCTCTATGTACGGAATCCTAAGGGATAAGAATGCACATACCCAAACCTTTATTTCGCACCGGACAAAAGTTCCCAACCTTTACCTAGCAGGACAGAACATCAACGCCCACGGCATAATGGGAGTCATTATAGGGTCGGTTCTCACTTGCGGGGAAATCATTGATATTAATAACCTTACAAAACAAATTAAGAACGCTTAACAACAAACCACAGTATGGCACAGAGAATCAAAATGAAGCTCATATACCCCCGTTGGGAGAAACTTCCGGGACAGACAACCTTCAACCTTCCACCGCACGGTCCCGTTGTGTTTGCAGCGGCGCTTCCGGAACACGTTGATGTTTCTTTTACAGACGAAAATGTGGAATCCATTGATTTTGAAGAAGGATGCGACCTGGTGGCCATATCCATGATGCTGTCCACACAGGTGAAGCGCGGATGGACTATAGCTGCTGAGTTCAGGAAAAGAGGAAAACAGGTCATTTTCGGGGGCATTTCCACCATGCTTCACGCAGAAGAGACCTTGGAGCACGGCGATGCCGTTTTTCTGGGCGAAGCCGAGGGCCGAATGGAAGAGCTGATAGGTGACTGGGAAAAAGGCAGGCTCAAAAAGGTATATAATTACATGGGACAGCTGCCTTCTATTGAACTGGTAGGACCCGCCAGACGGGATCTTTACAAAAGAGAACTATACAACCACAAGGGCGTGCAGATGGTTGACCTGTTCCATGCCTCTCGCGGATGCCGTTTCAATTGCTATCCCTGCGCCGTATCTTACCTGGGAGGTCGTGTTTTCAGACCGCGTCCCTTTGATAAGGTTATCGAAGAAATGGCCGGCATTGATAACAACAGGCTGTTCATCGTTGACAATTCCCTGGCACAGAACAAAGAATGGGAAATGCAATTGTTTAAGGAAATCATCCCCCTTAAGAAGAAATGGATAAGCCATACCATAGAGGACGATCCAAAAATCCTGGACCTTGCAGCACAGGCAGGTGCATGGTACGTTTACCAGGCTGTTTTTGACACATCCGACTACATCAAGGAGCGTATCAAGCGTTACCACGATTACGGGATTGGCGTGGAAGGAACCATTCTCCTGGGCCTTGACAACCAATCAGAAGATGATATGCGCCGTCTAATCGATTTTTTACTGGAGATTGACCTGGACCTTGCCGAGTTCACCATCCTGACACCCTACCCTCATACAAAAGCCTACGAAGACCTGATGCGTAAGGGAAGGATCCTGGATTACGACTGGGACCACTACAACGCCGGACAGGTGGTATACCAGCCTGCACAGGTCACCCCCGAAAAGTTACAGGAGTTGTACGAGTACGCCTGGAGTTCTTTCTACAGCCAGGAATCCCAGGAACTGAAAATGACAAATCTCTTCACTCGGGTCATGAGACGCGAAATGGAAGACGGAACGTGGAGGCCCCGGGACAGAAAACTAATGAATCAATCGTTCGGGAAAGAAGTCAAACGCAATATTGGAAATATTTGATACCATGGAAGTTCAAGACAAACATTTTGATGAAATATTTGATTTTAAGGGCAAATGGGATGTTCCTTCAAAATGTGGATTGAGGATCCTGTATCACAAAGACATCCCTGTTGTCATAGCCACTGAGTTGTATAACCACAATCCCGGTTCCTCTGTCACCTATGCCGGTGGTTTGCTGTTTGAGCAGATATGCACGGCCAAGGGACTGGATCCTGAACGGGTTGTTTATATTGAATGCAATCCAGACACCCATTCAAGACTTTCTTTTTATTCTGAAGAGTACTTCCGCGTGAAATTTACCCAGATGGACGGGAAATTCATTAACCCGAGCTATAATAAATTATCGGATGAGGAAATAAAAGATCTTGTTTTCCCATGAAAGTTTCGCAGTCTATACTATCGGGTATTCTGCTTATGTTATCCCTATCGTTACAGGCACAGCAGGTGTTGCGCCCCTGGGAGGGAATCAGGGAAAAAAGCCGCGTTCGACTGTGGCATTACCACCCTGAATCTGAACAGGCCCGTGGTTCAGGCATCATCATTCTGCCCGGTGGCAGTTACCACCACCTGGGTATCCGAAACGAAGGACACAATGTAGCCGCCAGACTGGCCAGGGAAGGCTATACTGCCTTTGTTCTTCGTTACAGTACCGGAATGTATGGGCACAGATATCCTGTCATGATGGAAGACATCCAAAGAGCCGTCATGCTGATCAAGGAAAATGCCTCTGAATACGGTATCAGCTCCGATAGCGTAGGTTTGATAGGCTTTTCGGCAGGAGGACACCTGGCCGGATGGATGGGAACATACTACGATACTAATTATCTGGCCCGTTACGGACTGAATCCTGACCGTTCCCTACGCCCTGCCTTTGTGGCTATGATTTATCCGGTGGTTTCCATGACAGACAGTCTTGCGCATATCCGCTCCCGCCGGAATCTGATTGCCCCCGCACAGCCGGTGGACTTGAAAAATAGCTTATCCCTGGAAAAGGTCGTCCGACAGGATATGCCGCCGGTTTTCCTGATGGCCTGTCAGGACGACCCAGTAGTGGATCCTCTGAACACCATCCGCTACAGTGATGCATTGGAAGAAAATAAAGTGCCCCACCGCTTGCTGCTATACGAACAGGGCGGGCATGGTTTCGGGTATAAACCTGGCAAATCCAATGATATTGAGGAACTTTGGATTCAGGAGTTCCTGCTATGGCTGGAAACAGAAATTAATTATTAACAAAACACTATGGATATCAAATATACATCTACGGAAGAAATCAAACTTTTCCAGGAAAATCTGTTGCGGCGGGAATTGTCCTACCTGCAGGACAAGTCTCCCTTTTATCGCAGGATGTTCCAAAGGGATGGGGTCGATATCAGAAAGATCAGGACTCTGGAGGACCTTCAATACATACCATTCACCAGGAAAAGCGACCTCCAGCAATTTAACGAAGATTTTATCTGTGTTCCCAAAGAACAACTGACCGATTTTGTTACCACATCGGGAACCATGAGTGATCCGGCTACATTTGCCTTTACTAACAGGGACCTGGACAGGCTGGCTTATAATGAAAAGGTATCTTTTGAATGTGCCGGTACAAAACCCGGAGATTTAATCCAACTGATGACCACCATGGATAAGCGTTTTGTGGCAGGCCTGGCCTATTACCTGGGCATCCGAAGCCTGGGAGCAGGGATCATCCGTGTGGGAAATGGCATTCCGGAGCTGCAATGGGATACCATCATAAGGATGAAACCCGACACCATTATCTGTGTACCTTCTTTTATTCTCAAACTTATTGAATACGCCGAGGAGAACAATATACCCTATAGAAATTCGAGCATCAGAAAAGCAGTCTGCATAGGAGAAAACCTGCGGAACCAGGACTTCTCACTCAACATCCTGGGCCGGCACATCCGGGAAAAGTGGGATATTCAGCTCATATCTACCTATGCTTCCACAGAACTGGGTGCCACCTTCTGCGAATGTCCTTACGGAAAAGGAGGACACCACCTTCCGGAACTGGTTATCTGTGAATTGATAGACGATAACGACCGTGTTGTGCCTGCGGGGGAAACAGGCGAACTGGTGATCACCAACCTCGGCCTGGAAGGAATGCCTTTGTTGCGTTTCAGGACCGGAGACCTGGCGCGGTTCCACTATGAACCTTGCCAGTGCGGGAGGAAAACAATGAGAATAAGTCCGTTGCTGGGACGTAAGAATCAAATGATCAAATTCAAGGGCACCACCCTCTACCCGCCTTCCCTATTTGATGTGCTGGAAGACATACCCTATATCGGCTGTTACCAGGTGGTACTGTCCAGCAATGTACTGGGTACCGATGATGTACATGTGAAAGTTTCTGTCAAAGAAGGATCTGCTATCATCCCGGAGGATGTCACAAAAGCGGTCAAGGATAAATTCCGGGCCAAGGTACGCGTTGCCCCCGAGGTGGAGATCGTTCCCGACGGGGAACTCAAAGACGAAGTATATAATGATAAAATGCGCAAAGCCCTTAAATTGTTAGATAAGAGGAACAATGTCCCTGGATAAAAGATTTGACGACATTCGTCCCTATACCAACGACGAGATCCCGGCTGCCATGGAACGTCTTGCTTCAGAATCGCTGCTGGATCAGGTTTTTTTGTGGCTTTATCCCGGACAGCCCAGCCAGGATTGGCGGAATAAGCTACGCTCGGTAAAAAGCAGCGAAGAGCTCCAGGAACGTATTATGTATCCTGCGGCAGAGATAATCATCAAAAGAACGATAAGCGGATTTTCCAGTTCGGGAGAAGAAAATATTCCGCTCGGTAAAGGTGTCCTTTACATTTCCAACCACAGGGACATTGTCCTGGACGCCACCTTGCAGCAACTGGTACTTTACAGGAATGGGATTCCCACCTCAGAAATATCATTCGGGAGCAATCTGATGCAATCTCCGGTGATCATGGACCTGGGAAAATCCAATAAGATGTACAAGGTTGTCCGTAAATCGGTAAATATGAGGGATTTAGTCAAAAACTCAAGGCTTTTGTCCGATTATATACGTGACACGATAAACAGGGGCACCTCGGTCTGGATCGCGCAGCACGATGGGCGGAGTAAAGAAGGGAACGACCTTACCGATCCCGGTCTGCTAAACATGCTATCCATGAGCATGAAAAAAGACCGCGTTGGCGCCCTGGCTTCACTTCATATTGTCCCGGTTGCTGTTTCATATGAAATTGAACCTTGTGATATCTTGAAAGTCTGCGAAGTACAACAGACAAAAAAGCAGGGCTTCTATAAAAAAGCCTCGGGAGAAGACCTTATCAGTATCGTGACCGGGATCACCCAGAAGAAAGGAAAGGTGCATATAACCCTATGTCCTGCTATTACTGTGGAGGATCTGAAGCCTTATGCCGGATTTGCACAAACTGAATATTTCTATAAGGTGGCAACCCTGATTAACCAAAGGATATACAGTGGATATAAACTTTATGGTATCAATTACGCAGCTTTTGACAAGATTACAGGGACAAATGAATTCAGGGAGCATTACACAGAAAAAGATATAAAACTCTTGGAAAGTCGTGAGATGTTGCTCCCGGCCAGTGACAGTCAAACGAACGCTGCTCTCAAAGACTTGCTTAGGCGCCTGTATGCCAATCCGGTAATGAACAGCTTGAATAAAGCCTTATGAATGCTTTGGTAAAGCGCATACCGATTATTACATTGATTATGATTATGGCCGCTGCCCCGGCAGGGGTTGCTGCTATTGGGCAGGGGCAGCAAAAAACAGCAGCCGAACGCAGCGCTGTTGGAAATATCATTCATTTTTTTTCTCAACCGGTGAATTACTCCCGTGAACCGGTGCATCCCTCACAGGTAGTGATTTTCGCTGACTCTCTGGCCGGGGTGAAATCTGTTGATCCGGCAGACAGGATCCTGGACTATATATGGGAATCACAACGTGAAGCGGGCAGAACCCGTTTTGAAAAACAGGCAGACGGAACTTACCTGGCCCGCCTTGTCTGGGCTCCCGGAACGGAAGGAAAAGACCCCTCAAAAGACTTCAGAAATCCGGACAAAACACTTAGGAACAGGCCTATCAAGGACCTTGTATATAGTGATGGCATAGTCTATAGCGACGGGAAGTGGCTGGCCCCCTATATGTATCACCCCAATTTTGGAATCACCGCCAATAAAGGGGTAATCTTTTTCAACAAAGACGGTGATTTGATCATCCGCGGAACCAAATGGGGTTTTTCCTCCACGGAATGCTTCAAGCCCGTGATAATCGCGCCCTGATTATTTGACCACCAACGCATTGGCGACACGCCTTTCACCCTGGTTGTCAAAATTTTTATTGTCCGACGGGTGATTAGCCACTTCTACGGGTTTACGCAAATTTCTGCGCACACATAAGGTAGAGGAACCACCTCCGTCCAGGTTGATTGCATCATGGGATCTGAGCCATCGCATGATACGTTGCAGTTCTTCCATGGTCATACCGGCAGCTTCATCTGCCCTGCCATCCACAACCACCAACAGGATCCTCCCTCCCCTTCTTATTCCCAGAGCAGTCCTGGGATGGCGTGCCTTGTTGAATTGATTCTCAATGACCGGTACATCCTTCCCAGCTGAACGCAATACAGGACCCGAGGAAATTACATCTTCAGCTGCCAGTCCTTTTTCCCAGCGGTCCTGATCATCGGTGAGCATCACATGGTCAGGAACAGCATAAATGGACAACTTGCCTTTGTCCGATACGGCGATAGACCCGGATTGACGGAACGTGCGGAGCCCTTCTTTCGGAATCCTGTTGGGTGCCAGCTCATTTTGATCAATTCGCAGGTAGTTGACAGACTTCCAGGGGGCATCCCAGGCAAAAAAAGAACCGTTTATTCCGGCCAGGGCATCGGCATATTCCACAAAATCACTTGTAAGCACGAGTGCCGTATCGGCCACGATATCAAAACGGAAAGAACTCCTGACTTCCAGCACGGATACAAATTGATTGGAATTGAACAGGGAGCTGTCTGTAAAAGCACACTGACGAAGCATGATCCCGCCAAGGTGCAGTAACCTTTTTTCCCAACGGGCATTAACAAAAAGCACGGAATCTGCATCCGGTGTGACGGAAAGCTCTTGTTTCAGCCCCTGTGAATCGGTGGCTGCAAGCAGAAAAATCCATAAAAACAATAGCCAGCCTATATTCCTTTTCATCGTGCAAATATTTATATTTGCTAAAATTACAAAAATTATGGAACGGGTAACCGACTTCCTTTCTCTGCTGAGTCAAAACAACAACAAACCATGGTTTGACGCGCATAAATCCCAATACCGGGAAGCCCTTGAAGTTTTTAATCATTTTACCGTACAGTTCATAGAAGGCATTGCCTTATTTGACAAGGATGTGACCGGTCTGACGGTAAAAGATTGCACATACCGCATTTATCGGGACCTGAGGTTTTCGCCCGACAAAACACCATACAAGACCTATATGGGTGCGTACATCTGCCCGGGTGGGAAGAAATCCGGATTTGCAGGGTACTATTTTCATATTGGGGCACCGGCAAACGACTGGTCCGGAAATTATTTCATGAGTAGCGGCTTGTTCCAACCTGGGCCGGCAGTCCTGAATAGTGTGCGGGACGACATACTCTACGATGCAAACCCCTTCCAGAGGGCCATTGCCCTGGCAGATGAATTCGAACTGGACACTCAGGACAGCCTAAAAAGGGTCCCGGCAGGATATCCGGCCGATTCACCTTATAAAAGTTTTTTCAGGCTCAGGAATTTTCTTCTGGCCAAATATTTGGACGATAAATTCATTCTTGATAAGAATCTGTTAAAAAACGTCTTGTCCGGATTTAAAAAGACCCATACCTTTGTCGCCTTGCTGAACCGATCTGTTTCTTATGTCATCACATCCCAGAATTAAAGCAGCCATCATAGGCTTTGGCCGGATGGGCGAAATGTACCTGCACCAGATGCTCAGAAGTACGCAATGGGAAGTTCGCGCCATCTGCGATACCGACCCCGATGCCCTTGCCGTTGCCGCCAATATTGCCCCGTCAGATACCGTACTGACTGCCCATGAAGATGATATTTTTAATGATCCCCAAATATGCATGGTAGTCCTTTCTGCCCTGGCCGATTCGCGCAAAAGGCATCTATTCAAGGCAGTGGAACATCATAAGCACGTGGTTACCGAAAAACCGCTGGGTTCAAACATAGAGGAAGAGTACGAAGTGATGGAAAAGATCAGGCAAAACAACCTGATGGTTACCGTAAACCTGCCGCTCAGGACAGCATGGTATCACAAAGTTATCAGGGAATTTATCTCATCGGGAGAAATCGGGGACCTTGCCATTGTCAGGATTTGCCATATGACACCGGGATTAGCACCCGGAGAGGGACATTGGGCCGAAGGACCGCTGTTTCACGATTGCGGGCTGCATTATGTAGATATTGCGCACTGGTATGCCCAGAGCGATTTTAAGACCTGGAACGCCCAGGCCATACGTATGTGGAATTACCACGAACCCTGGTGGCTGCAGGTTCATGGAACATTTGAAAACGGTATTGTCTTTGACATTACCCAGGGGCACGTATATGGCCAGCTTGCAAAGGACCTTACCCATAACGGGTATGTAGACATAATAGGGACCAAAGGGATAGCCAGAATGACACACGATTTTGTGACGGCCACGGTAGAACTGCACGGCATTACAAAAACACAGGTGATCCGGAAGCCTTTCGGAGACAAGAACCTGGATGTTTTACTGGACCTTTTCGCCCGTTCCATTATACAGGGAAACCTGGATCCTTCCCTGCCTAAGGTAAAGGATGCCGTTATAGCCTCTGAATACGCATGGAAATTCCTGGAAGATGCAGCCCGGCATGATATGCCCGCAAGGGGCGACAACAAGACCCTGGAAGAAATCAGGGAAAGGAGGAATAACAAACGTATTGGTTACGGGCTGTTAAGAAAAAAGAAGAAATATAATGACTAAGACATGGAACGTGCTGTTATTGTTGGGGCCACATCGGGCATTGGGCGTGAAGTTGCACAAATCCTGCTCAAAAAAGGCTGGCATGTAGGTATTGCCGGCAGACGGGAAGACATCTTGAGGCAAATGAAGGCGCTTCAGCCACAGGCCATCGAATATCAGGTTATAGATGTCACCAGCGAAGATGCCCCCGGACGGCTTCAAGATCTGATTAACAAGTTGGGAGGCATGGACCTGTACCTGCATTGTTCCGGTTATGGACGAATCAATCCGGATCTTGATCCTTCCATAGATACAAAGGTTGTCCGGACCAATATAACCGGGTTTGTTGTCATGGCGAATTATGCATTCCGGTTTTTTAAAGAACAGAATCGCGGACACCTGGCTGCCATCACATCGATAGCCGGCAGGCGTGGCACGGGTCTTAACGCCGCTTATTCGTCTTCAAAACGTTTTCAGATGGCTTACCTGTCTTCACTGGCTCAATTGTCCCATAATGGAAAATACAACGTCAGGATCACAGATATTCAGCCCGGTTTTGTAAAAACGGACTTCCTGCAACATTCCTACCCAATGATGATGAAAACCCCTTATGTGGCCGGTAAAATCGTCAGGGGATTATGCAAAGGGAAACGGTTCATTGTTATAGACTGGCGCTACCGCATAGTGGCATGCGTCTGGCACATGATACCCCATTGGATCTGGGAGCGGATTAACCTGCAGGCGTTTGTCAGTTGGTAAGGCTCCTGTAGTAGTTGTATAGCTGCTCCAGTGCCCGCTGTAATATGGCTTTAGGGCAGGCGGCGTTCAGTCGCATAAATCCCTCCCCTCCCGGGCCGAACATGGCCCCGTCGTTGAGTGCAAGCCCTGCACCGGTAAAAAAACCCGGAATATCTTCAATACCCGCTTTTTTTAATTCCCTGCAATCCAGCCAGACAAGAAAAGAGGCATCGGGCCTGGCCGCCTTGATCTGGGGAATCAGGCGGGGCAGTCGTGTAACTACAAAATCTATGTTATTCTCCACGTAATCAAGCATCTGCCTGTGCCATTCCTTTCCCTGGCTATAGGCTGCATGTGTGGCAACGGTGGCGACCAACGTGGGGTCGTCCAGTTCATTGGCATGTAAAAAGCTGTAGAAGCTTTTTCTTAGCTGCGGATTCTCAATGACAGCGAAAGAACTAACCAAACCGGCCATATTGAAGGTCTTTGAAGGGGCCCCGAACACAATGCCCACCTGGGCCGCTTCCTGGGAAACGGTCGTGAAGGGGATATGGCGGTTCCCGAACAATGGCATGTCGGCATGGATCTCGTCAGAGATCACAGTCACGTTGTATTTATAACAAATACGGGCTAAGTCAGCTAGGGTTTCCTTACTCCACATACAACCTCCTGGATTGTGCGGATTAGACAATACCAACAGGGGGCACCTGCGGCGTTTCAATATATCTTCCAGATGATTTAGATCCATATGGTAACGGGTTCCATCCCAGATCAATGGATTGTTTTGCACTACCCTGGCGTTGCGTTCGGTTACCATGCTGAAAGGATGGTAAACCGGCGGTTGTATGATTACAGAATCGCCTTTCCCCGTATAATGTAAGATTGCCAGTCCTATACCCTTAACTATTCCCGGAATGTAGGTAAGCCACTCCCGGCGTATTTCCCAGTCATGCAGGTATTTCAGCCAGGAGATAATGGACTGCCAGTAATCCTCCGGAGCTATTGTATAACCAAAAATCGGGTGTTTCAGTCTGTCTTCAAGGGCTTTTCTTATAAAAGGGGGTGTTTCAAAGTCCATATCGGCCACCCACAGGGCAATCAGGTCTTCTTTTCCGAACAGGTCTTTTAACCGGCCTAACTTTACGGTATTGGTTCCGCTTCTGTCAATAATGGTGTCAAAATCGTATCTCATAGCAAAATATTATCCAGTGTCAGGGGTTTTCCGATATCCGTGATCTCCAGTCCCGGGATTTCTATACCCCGTATAACATGAGACCGTGCTGAGTCCAGGTAGAAGTCGATTACTGAAAAGACCCGGGGCCATGGCTCCATCAGGGGCATTGCACGGGCAGACATGATGTGAATGCCGGCAAAGGCACGCATAGTGCAATCGTTTATGTTACAGGGTTCCCCTACCCAGCGTATTTCTCCTTTTTGAGTATTTGTCCACCCCACCAGGCGCCAGTGCCGGTCAAAAAGCAGCTGACGCGGGGTATCCCTCCGGCTAACCAGCAAAGTGGCCAGATCCGATGCTTTGTGACGTGCGAAAAAATGGTCCAGGCGCAGGTTTGACAAAATATCCACATTGTGTATCAGAAAAGGTTCCTGGGGATCAAGCAGTAATCGGGCTTCACGGATTGCCCCTCCCGTGTCCAGCAGCAACGGGCTCTCATCGGAAACAGCAATCTGCAGGGGAAGTTCTTTTCTTTTCAGGTACTCGTCCAGGTAAGTTCTTATCTGAGGGGCAAAATGGTGTACGTTGACCACAACGCGGGTAACACCCTGATCACACATCTTGTCCAGCAACAAACCCAGTAATGGACCCTGGCAGCCGTCCTTGAGCCTTACAGGAATAAGGGCTTTGGGTAGCTTATCTGTAATGGGTTTCAAACGGGTACCGAGACCCGCAGCGAGAATCATTGCCTGCATGGTCTGCCTAGTAATCAATTTCCAAATCCAGTTCACGGTGGTACAAATGTACCCTGATGTCGTATTTTTTAGCCAGGTACTCGGCCATATGGCGTGCACAATAGACAGAACGGTGTTGTCCCCCGGTACATCCGAAGCAGCACATCAGGTGGTTGAACTTTCTTTCAATATAACGTTGTACGTGTGTGTCCATCAATACGTAGGCATGCTCCAGGAATCTTTTCACACCGCCGTCCTCTTCCATAAAACGGATCACTTCCTGGTCTTCACCGGTAAAGTGCCTGAAATGCTCAAATTTGCCTGGATTTTCCAGGCCACGGCAATCAAAGACGTAGCCTCCGCCATTCCCGCTTAAATCGTTGGGTATACCTTTTTTGTAGGCAAAACTGCACACCGTAACCTGGAGTTTGCGTTCTTTGTCCATATCTGAATACTGACGCATCTTTGTCAGTTCCAGCAACAGGGAAGACATATAAGGATACTCGGTAAAAGGTTCTTTTAGCAGTTTACGAATATTGTCTATGGCATAGGGAACGCTTTGCAGGAAATGGGGTTTTTTCTCAAAATAACCCCTGAAACCATAGGCTCCAAGTACCTGAAGGGTGCGGAACAGGATAAAATGACGCAATTGTCTTTGAAATTGCTTTTCATCCACAGGTGTATATTGCCTTAGGGCCTTTAGATAGGCAGAGAGGAGTTCTTCTTTGAGTTCTTCCGAATAATTGGCCTTCGCCTGCCAGATGAAAGAGGCTACATCATAATAAATCGGTCCCTTCCTCCCTCCCTGAAAATCAATAAAATAAGGTTCTTCGTTGACCAGCATGACATTCCTGGCCTGATAGTCCCGGTATAAAAATGTCTCTGAGGGGTCCTGCAACAGGACAGCGGACATTTTACGGAAATCGCTTTCAAGTTTTATTTCGCTGAATTCCAACCCTGTTGCCTTTAAAAAGCAATATTTGAAGTAATTCAGGTCAAAAGAAATCATTCTTTCATCAAATTCCGGCTGCGGATAACAAACACTGAAATCGAGTCCTTGCGCTCCTTTGAACTGCAGGGCAGGTAACGCCTCCATGGCTTTGAAAAGCAAACTTTTTTCCCTGGGGTTGTAATTGCCCCTGGAGCGCCCTTCATCTACGGCATTGTATAGGATCCTGTCTCCCAGGTCTTGCTGCAGGTAGCATGAAAAATCACGGCTGTGGGCATACACCCGGGGAACAGGCAATCCCTGTTTGTAGAAATGTTCTGCAATGGCTATAAAAGCTTTATTTTCTTCTTTGCAGGAACCAAAAGTGCCGATGAGAGTGTCCTTCTCCCCTACTATTCTGAAATACCGCCTGTTACTCCCCGAGGAAGGCAACTCGGTAATGGTGCTTGCTGGAAAACCGGTATATGATTTAAAAAGAGATTCGAGTTGTTTCATACAGACACAAAAATAACTAAAATATCAATACGGAAGGGGAAAACCTATGGTTTCATCACGGCATTCCACATGGCTTTCCGCAAAGTTCCCGCATCATCATCGCCGTTATACATCCAGCACATGAGCCCTTTCATACCCTGTGACAGCGCCCACGAACCCTTGATTGCTATACTGGCGGCATTGTCGTAACCGCAGTAAAACGCTCCTGTACTGATCCGGCTCACATAAGGAACAGAGGCTGTCGGATCCCAGTTATTAGTTGAATACAGGGACGGATCCAAGTTTTTTATTTGCCGGTAAGTAATGGCCGAAGGGCTTGTAGAAAAGGAAATCCTCCCATAAAAAGGAATGCCGAGCACCATTTTTTCTGCGGGGAAACCGGCTGCCCTGTATGCTTGCAGCGTCCTGGCACAATCCCAGTAAGCCCGGGAATCCTCCAGGGCCGAATGGTGGTGAGGAGCCTGGTCCATATCATAGGTCATGACATTGACAAAATCCACATAGGGTTCTACCCCGCGCAGGTCAATATAACGGGTTCCACCGGAGACCTCCCGTGCATTCATAACATAACCTGGAAAGGTGATGAGCAGGTCAGGGCCCAGTGTCTGGCGCAGCTGCTTGATCAAAAGAACGTGGTTTTGGGTGTCGGCAGCCGGATTGCTGGCATGGCCGCTCCAGGAAAGTCCCGGGAACTCCCATCCTATATCAATTCCGTCAATCCCCCGGGTCTGAATAAATTCCAGGCAGTCCTGAGCAAAAGCCACCCTGCCTTCCTCGGTACTGCTCATCGCAGAGAAGCCGCCCCCCTGAGCATTGTCTTTATTGACAACGGTATGGGTGAAGGCAAGCAGGATTTTGAGACCGGGATGGTTCTTTTTCAGATCAACCACAGCAGCAAAACGGGATTCATCTCCCTGCAGGCGGAATTCCCGGTACTGGCCGTTCACAACGTACAACTCGGCAAAGGCATAACAGATATGGGTCAGCAGCGAGGGATCAGGGATCCCCTGGCTGTAGTATGTTACATAGGATAAAGCTACCCGCCCTTCAATTCGCGCGGCCGGGACAAACTCTTCCGGTTTTTCTTCTTCTTCCGGGCCGGGTTCGGGTTTTACCTCTTCTCGGTTACAGGACAAAACCAACACGAAAAAGAGCAGAAAACTTAACTTTTTCATAGATCATCATATCAATAAAGATAATAGCGCTGTGACAGCTGGCGAAAGGATTCTGCGTCTTTGTACCAGAAATCCCTGATATCACTGAACTGGTAACGTTCTGCAAATTTGGCCGTAATAAACGGACTACCTACCACTTTGGTAATACGTTCCAGGTTAAAGATAATCCCTGGATTGAGCTTGTGCATTTCCTGTATTACGTAAAAATTAACATCGGTCAGGGGAGCTGCTGCCGGATCTATCAAATGTACCTGAACCCCGCCCAGGGTTGTGCCCTGTCCCCTGCTGTAAAAAGGCCTGAAATAAATGGGCCTGAAATGTAGGCCGGGCAGCTGAAGGTTGTTCAGGTTGCGGGCCAGTTCTTCAGGTGCTATGGTGCTGTCTGCAGGGGCAAACAACTGAAAAGGAAGTGTATAACCCACTCCTATGGAAACTACGGATAAATCCCCTGCTATACCGCTCATAGGATAGAAGAAGGCTGTGATAGCCTGGGGAATATGCGGGGAGGATGCTATCCACTGTAAACCCGTCTGGTCATAGAACATGTCTCGATTCCACCCTTCCATTGGTACTACGCGCAGGTTGCAGCGGGCACTCTCCCCGGGCCGGGCACCCGAGCCCAGCATACGCTCGCCATTGAGAAGCAGTGCCAGTTCTCCGCAAGTCAGGCCATATACGTAGGGAATCCTGTATTGGCTAACAAAGGTAAAGCAGCCGTCTTCCACGTAACACCCCTCTACCTTCCTGCCTCCAATAGGATTGGGCCGGTCCAGGACAACAAATTCAATACCCAGTTCCGCACAGGCCTCCATGGCCAGTCCCATGGTGGAAATATAGGTGAAAGAACGAGAACCGATATCCTGGATATCGTAAACGAGCACATCTATGTTCCGGAGCATTTCGGGGGTGGGTTTCCGGGTGCTTCCGTAGAGCGAATACACGGGAAGCCCTGTGGCCGGATCGTTCACAGTGGAGATGTGATCACCGGCATGCACGTCCCCACGTACCCCATGCTCGGGCCCGTACAGGGCCACCAGGTTGACGTTGGGTGCTTCAAACAGGATATCTATAGTAGACTGAAGGTCACGGTCCACGCCGGTGGGATTCGTTATCAGGCCCACCCGTTTGCCTTCCAGACAGGAAAAGTTGGATTCCCGTAACATATCGATGCCTGTCTTTACCACAATTTCCTGTGATTGACAAGATAGAGAAATCAGGAGTATTACCAGAAAAAGGGACCCCTTGAACATATAGTTTTTCATAACCGTAGGTTTATTATTTTTTACCGTAATCTTCCGGAAGTTTCCTGCTAACCATCCAGGAGGCAAAGATGCCGGGGAGCGTGCATAAACAAACAAACCAGAAAAACCTCTGGTAACCCAGCGCTTCCTGTATGGCCCCTGCAGCCATACCCGGTAACATCATGCCCAGGGCCATGAAGCCGGTTCCTATGGCATAATGTGATGTTTTATGTTCTCCGTTAGCAATATAGATCAGGTACAGCATGAATGCGGTAAAACCGAACCCATAGCCTAATTGCTCCATAGCAACGGAAGCAATAATCACCCAGATATTCTGTGGCAGAACCGAGGCCATATAAACATAGAGCAGGTCTGGCAGGTTAATGGCCAGGGCCATGGGCAGGATCCATTTCTTAAGGCCTTGGCGTGAAACAACAATGCCCCCAATGATTCCTCCCACCAACAAAGAAATTACGCCTATGGTCCCGTATACCATCCCTACTGTGGCCGTTGGAAGGGCCAGACCTCCCGCTTCCCCTTTGTCAAGCAGGAACGGAGAGGCAATTTTTACTAGCTGTGATTCACCCAGCCGGTATGTGAGAATAAAGAAAAAGACGAGTCCCAGGTCTTTCTTTTTGAAGAAGGAGCCGAAAGTAAGAAAGAAATCCTTGAGCAGTCCCACAGGGGTGATATTGTCCCTGGATTTGTCGCTTGCAGGACGTGGCAGGATAAATTTGTGGTACAGGGCAAGTGCCAGGAAGATAGCAGCCAAAAGGTAGAAGGAAAGACTCCAGGCCAGGGGAATGTTCCCGGCTGTTGAAGGCAATATTTTGCCTTCTTCCAGCCATCCGGCCAGCATGACCAGGATTCCCTGACCGAAAATGGTGGCGAACCGGTAAAAAGTATTCCTGATCCCTACAAAGAAAGATTGCTCCCCTTCTTTGAGGGCGAGCATATAAAATCCGTCGGCCGCTATATCATGGGTGGCCGAACTGAATGCAATCAGCCAGAAAAAAGCCAGTGTAGCCCTGACAAAAAAAGACGCCGGAATAAAAAAGGCAACCCCTGCGAATCCTACCGCCACAAAGCTCTGCATCAGAATAATCCATAACCGTTTGGTCTTGATAAGATCCACAAACGGGCTCCACAGGGGTTTGATGACCCAGGGCAGGTACAGCCAGCTTGTATATAAGGCTATGTCTGTATTGGACAAACCAAGCCGCTTGTACATGATCACGGCTATGGTCATAACCGCCACATAGGGCAGTCCCTGGGCAAAATACAACGTGGGAATCCACGCCCAGGCATTCTTTCTTTTACCGACTGAAGATTCGTTCATCAATAAATAATTTGTGCCCGGGAACCCGGGTAGTAATGCTGGAGAATCTGTTTATAGGAATAACCGCGCGAAGCCATTACCGCACCCCCAATCTGGCACAACCCCACGCCGTGTCCCCAGCCGGCCCCATAGAGGAGAAAACCGTCCGAACGTTTGACAGGGATGAAGGCCGAGGAATACAGGTGGGATTCTGAAAGGGCCTTGCGGATAAGCAGGTCTTTGCCGATGATGAGCGTCTTTTTTGTTCCCACAATCTTCAGGCGGCATATCCGTCCCGAGGCTCCCCTTTCCAGGGGAATCAGCTCCTGCACCAGGCCAAAGTCAACGCCAATGCGTCTTTTGATCAAATCGGAAAGCTCTTCGAATGTGTAGGCAACTTCCCAGCGGTAAAAACCTTTTGTTTCCTGATCGTATGTATTCAAGACCTGGGAAAGGACTTCGTTGTCGGCGGTATTGCAGAAAGCGGGCGGAGCGCTGCGGATCCAGATCTCGGCCTGTACAGGATCGGTAAGGTCCGGAAAAGGCACCTCGTCGGGTAAAGATTCCCCATCGTATTTTCCCTGCAGGTAAGGGTGCTCGGCAGGTTCCCAGGAGGTGGAAAAACGCTCCATGATGCCCCCGCAGCATTTTGAAAAGCGTGCATCACAAATTTTTCCTTCATAGGTAAGGACCTCGCCGGCCGTCTGGTTAACGGCCTGTGTGACATTATCAATGGATTGAGAAGGACGGGTGATGCCCTGGTAGCGCTGGCAATGGTCATCTGCGCAGACATCAAAAAGGGTATGATCCTCCCTGTCCCACCATTTGATCCATTCCTGGTCGGTACGCACTTCGCTGGGACAGACTTCTTGCTGCTGTTGCGCTATTCCCTGTCTCTTTTCAATTTGTGATAGCAGCCAGCTGCGCGATATGACGGCATGGGCCTTCAGGTATTCCAGGGTGCTGGTGGCGCTCATTTCAGAGGCAATGACACTGACCAGGTAGTCTTCCAGGGGAAGTACATTCACAGCGCGGATCATGTTGTTTTCAGAAATCAAAACCAGCGACCCGCGAAAGCGTTGGTCTTCCCTGCGTTCCCAGTGAAAGTCAATGCCTATGACAACGTCTTTCAGCACAAATGAGGCGGAATGGTCCTGAGGTTCAAAAACAAACCGGTTTCTGACCTTATCCTGAAACCGAACCTGTCCGCTCTCTGCCGTAGCCGTGAAACAGCCCGAATATGCCCCATAATTGCCTTCCAGCTCAAAAGAGATGGAGGGTGCAAGCAGGATGCCTACTTCAATTGTTTTCTTGCCTGAATTTCCCATGTACGCAATCTATCTTTGTAAAGGTTGTTTGCATTGACCTTTTCCGGTTCAAGTGCCGCATCTGAATTACCTTCCCAGCGCCTGCAGTTGTACAAGACTTCGTATATGCGCCCGATCTGGTATTGCCTGGAAAAGCGCAGGCCGAGCCCGTAATCTTCTCCGTAATTGGTGTTGGGCAGGAGGAGTGTACGCAGGACGGGAGCATAAAATGCCCGCGGGGCTCCCAGCCCGTTGATACGCAGGGCGTTGTTTCTGCCGTTATCAGGAGTCCATTCACGATGGTCGATAATGCCCGGAGGGAGAGTATTCAACTTGAAATCAGTCATCCTGTAGGTACCGATAATCATGCCGCACTGTTGCTGGTAAAATGCTTCTACGATCCGACGCAGTGAATCCGGCCCGGAATATACATCGTCGCTGTCCAGCTGTACCAGGAACTTTCCGCATTTGGGATGATGCAGGGCCGTGTTCCACAAGCCGCCCACAAACAAATCCTTTCTGTTGGGTGTGATGAGGATCAGACGCGGATCATCCCTGAATTTTTCAATTATTGATACCGTCTTGTCTGTACTGTGGTGGTTCACAACGATTACATTGAACTTAAAGTCCGTTTCCTGTCCCAGGGCTGAACGGACTGCGTCTTCTATAGTCTTTTCACGGTTAAATACAGGGATCATGACCGAGGCTTCGTACTCAAAATCCTTCCTTCCCAGGTCTACCGGGCTAAACACCGGAGGGAGGTAGGCCCCTATGGCTTTTAGGTGCTCGGTACAGACTTTCTCCATATCTACCTGCACTTCACGGTTCTTTGGATCAACGTAATCAAAAAGTTTCTCCCCGGACTTACGGGTATCTGTTTCCTCTTCTGTGTATAGAACTTCGTTTATGTGTACCAGAGAAGCCATCCTGCTGACAGTCAGCCTGAGATTATACATGCCGGCATACGGATAGTCACCCGTTGTCTGAACAACGGCTTTTTTAAGATAAGATGTGTTATAACACAATACCGATCCAAAATTGAAATCATCCCGCAGTGCCCCCTCCTGGCATTGAATGAGTGGCATTTTCCTGCGTTGCCCGCCAATTATCTGGTAATGATCTGCATACAACATTCCCGCACCGGTATCATCTCCCAGCTGGACAAAACGTTCCAGGGCAAAATAACCGGGAACCAGGGTTGTGTATTTGGTATAGATCAGTGTATAATCCGCCGTAGCGGCCTGGGCTATGCCGGCCACAGTGGCCGAAGAGGTCAGGTTGCTTACCTTAATGACTTGCAGCCCGGTATCTGAAAAGTCGGCATGCTTGTCTGCAGATAAAAGAAATATGCGGTTAATAATCTGCAGGGATTTCAGATGCGACAAGGTGGCTTTTACCTGGTAATGATCGATAGCAGGAATAAAGCAATCAATTCTTTTCATAAAAAAATGTCGGTTTTCTTTTTATTATAGGCAAAGGTACAATCTTTTTACTATTTTTGCCGACTGTAACCAAAGTTATCATGACCCGATCCTGTTCCTTGCCAGCAATCCTCTTTTTCCTTACTCTTCATCTGCTATTGAGTGAAATCCTGCCCGCCCAGGATCACACCGCAGTTAGCAGGTATTATGTGGAACAGAGCGGTGGCTATTCACCCCTTTACAACGGGATAATACCGCCTATGTATAGCATGTTCTACGAAGGTACCTATTACCTTGTTTCAGATGCATATTACCCGGGGACCGTCCTGTATAACGGGAAATTGTACGTTGATATGCAACTCAACCTGAACGTGCATAGGGATGAATTGTACGTAATGATACCGGAATTCAATTCCAGCTCTGTTCTCTTGAAGGCCCATGTAGAATCGTTCACTATGGGCGACATGCATTTTGTCAATATCGTGAAGGAAAAATGGCCTAATGCTCCGGAACAGGGATATTACCGTGTCCTGTATTCGGGAAACGATATAAGTGTCCTGAAAAGGACCGTCAAGAGAATGAACAGTGCGACAGCAGCCAATGACAGAAAGGTGTCTTACGTTTTTGAAGAGAGTACTTCTTATTACATCCTCAGAAACGGTTATTTTCACCCGGTTAACCGTAAATCTTCGGTTTTACAGGTTTTACCCGAACTGCGCAAGGAATTGAATCGCCATATAAGAGATGAAAAGCTCAAATTCGGAAAAGACCAGCGGGAAGCCTCTTTAGTGTCGTGTGCGATGCTATATCAAAAGGAGGCAAAATGAAAAGACGCTTATACTCCCTCCGGCATATACTCCTGCTGTCTATTTCATTGTCAGTCATTGGTGTGGCCTATGCTCAGGAATCTTACAACCTGCGTTATGTTACCCTGGATTCCATAGTAAGGACACTGGAACATCGTACTCCTGACCGTTTCTATTATGCACCTGAACAAACAGATACCTTATTAATCACCCTGCAGGCTGAAACAGGAAATGTGTTGGAAACGCTTGGCAGGGAATTGAAAAAAAGTGGTTTTTCACTTTACCGCGTGCAACAACACCGGTGGGCCATTCTCAGGGGAACCCCCGTAAGTGGAATACACGAAGGTTTTTATTCCGATTCCATGGAAAACGGGAAACACAACCAGGAAGAATTATCACAGATTTCAGATAACGGGAAACAGGCTGCAGATTCCGAAAACCGCCTTTATACACTGGGAGATCCACAATTTTCCGGTCTTGAAGGAAGTGTCCGCCTTACCGGGTATATACATGACCACCTGAGCGGAGAACCCGTTTCGGGGGTAACCGTTATGACTGAGGACAAGAAATATTACGCCATGTCCGATTCCTACGGATTTTACTCCCTTTCTATGCCCAGAGGATACAACACGCTCATCATTCAGGGTTTTGGCTACAAGGATTCGCGTCGTTACCTCCGGATATTTTCCGACAGTGCTCTGGATTTGAACATAGCAGAAGAGGTTTTTTCTTTGCAGGGTATTGTTGTCTCGGCAGAAAAAATGGAAAATGTACGAAATGTGCGCCTGGGCCTTGAACGTGTCAGGGCAGACAGAATCCGCCATATTCCAATGGCTTTCGGAGAAGCAGACGTGATCAGGGCGGTGCTGACACTGCCAGGTGTCAAATCGGTGGGTGAAGCGGCCGGGGGGTTTAATGTCAGGGGCGGCGCAACAGACCAGAACCTGATCCTGTACAACCAGGGGACCATATATAATTCATCCCACCTTTTCGGGCTGTTTTCGCTCTTCAATAACGATGTGATCAGCAGCCTGGAATTGTACAAAAGCTCAATTCCTGCAAAGTACGGCGGCCGGATCTCTTCTGTCCTGGAAGTTAATTCAAGGGAAGGCAATAAAAACCGCTTTACCGGATCGGCAGGTATCGGACTGCTTACCACAAAACTCACACTGGAAGGGCCCATAATTAAAGACAGAACATCAGTTTTGATTGCCGGACGCACAACGTATTCAAACTGGCTCATGAAGCTCATTCCAAAGGAAAGCGGGTACAATAACGGTTCGGCCAATTTCTATGACCTGAACGCCGGAATATCGCACCGTTTCAATCAGAACAACCACCTGTTTGTGAACGGTTATTTCTCCCGGGACAGGTTTTCTTTTGATCCCAATGTCTCCTACCGCTACCAGAACATCAACGGTTCTGTCCGTTACCGCAGCGTCCTTACAGACCGTACCGATATGGTCCTGACCCTGGCCTATGATAAATACAATTACCATATGCAGGATACCACTAATACAGCCATGGGTTATGACATGTCGTTTTCTTTACAGCAGGTAAGCCTTAAAGCCGATTTTTCCACCCGTCTGAACGGGAAACACAAACTGGATTATGGACTCAATGCCTTTTATTACATCCTGGATCCGGGTACCTATGTTCCGTTTGACCATAGATCCCTTGTTTCTGCGGACATCCTGCAAAGAGAACAGGCCTTTGAAACAGCCCTCTATCTGAGCGATACCTGGGAAATCACACCGGAACTGTCTGTGGAAATGGGGTTCCGGTACGGCTTATACTCTGCCCTAGGCCCCAACCGTCATTACCTGTACCATCCCGATAAGCCCAGGTCGGTGGAAACCACCATAGATAGTGTTTCTGTAGGAGCTGGTAAAATGATCGCCCCCTATCATGCTCCTGAATTCAGGGTTTCTATGCGCTATGCCTTTACCAGCGATTTTTCGGTCAAGGCCGGATTCAACAGCATGCGACAGAATATCCACATGTTATCCAACACAACGGTCATATCCCCCACCGACATATGGAAATTATCCGATGCCAATATCCGGCCCCAGAAAGGCTGGCAAACAGCCCTTGGTTTTTATAAAAACCTTATGAACAACACCCTGGAGCTTTCTGTAGAAGGATACTACAAACATATGGACCGTTATCTGGATTACGCTTCCTTTGCCCGCCTGCTGATGAACCACCGTATTGAAACCGATGTCATAGAAACACGCGGAAGGGCATATGGCGTGGAGGTGATGCTTAAACGATCCCTGGGAAGGCTCAACGGCTGGCTATCCTATACCTATTCCCGTACAGAACTCAGACAGGATGATCCCAGGGTGGCGGAACCTGTAAACAAGGGGAACTGGTACCCGGCACCCTACGACAAGCCACATGATCTGAAACTGGTCGGAAATTTTAAATTTACACACCGTTTCAGTTTCTCCATGAACATGGACTATAGTACGGGAAGGCCTATGACCATGCCCGTTGGCACTTATTACTATGCCGGAGGCTGGCGGCTGTTGTACGGTGACCGGAACGCCCACCGCATTCCGGATTATTTCCGGTTGGATATATCGTTCAACATAGAGCCGTCCCATAAACTTACCCTGCTCACCCACAGTTCCGTTACTATTGGTGTGTATAATGTGACGGGGAGAAAGAATCCCTATTCTGTATTCTTCCAGACAGAAGGCAACACGGTTAATTCCTATATGCTTTCCATTTTCGGATGTCCGATTCCCTACATAACATACAACATAAGGTTCTAATGTCTATGCCTATGAAATACCTATGGAAGCTTTTGGGAATCGTATTTCCCGCACTGATATGGGTGTCCTGTATTGTTCCATACGAGCCGGAAGAACTAGTAAACCTGGATGATATCATAGTGGTGGAAGGGAACATTTCACTGACCGGTCCCTTTAGTATCCGAATAACAAGGAGCACACCCATCAGCTCCTACCAGTACGGGCATAAAACCATTAATATAGAACGCAACGCAAACGTTTTCGTTCGCAACAGACAGGGAAAGAAATACAGCCCCAACTCGGTTACTGCCCAGGGCGAGTACCTCTTTGACTTTTCCCCGGAGAACCCAAACCAGGAGGAAGAATACCAGTTGGTTATAGAGTCACAGGACGGGCGCTCCTATGAGACAGATTTCCGCAAATCCCGTCATAGCAGCGACATGGAACTGAATTATAAGATTGATACGGTAGCGGAAAAAATCAGCATCTATGTAAGCTCCCATGACCAGGCCGGATTGTCCAGGTATTACTATTGGCAGTACTCTGAAACCTGGGATTATGTCTCTCAGAGGCCCGCCTATTGTTATTTTGACGTTTCCTCTGTCAAGGAAACTAATAATTTTAAACCCTGGATGTATCGCTGTTGGAACAGCCGCGCATCTTCCGAAATCCTACTGGTTGAGACATCATCGCTTGTCCAGGACAGGATCAAAGATCTGGAGATCCATTCGATCAATTTCCGTGACATCCGCATTACCCAGCATTACAGTATTGATGTAATCCAGACGGTGCTGGACAACGATGCCTACCTGTATATGGAAAATATGCGAAAGAATTCGTACGATATCGGGGATATTTTTTCTCCCCAGCCTAATGAGATCAGCGGTAACATCCGTTGCGTTACCGACCCTTCTGTCCGTGCCATTGGATTTGTATCTGTGTGTAATTCTGTTAGGAAAATGCTGTTTATCAACTGCGTAGGACTACCCGGCTATATCCGGGAACCCATGCCTCCGGACACCATAGTCCCTTTAGATGCCAAGGTGGGCTTTATGCTGTCTCTAATCCAGCAGGGGTATTCCCCCCATACGATAGACCCTCTGGCTAAAGTCAGCTACTGGAACCTTACAAGATGCATAGATTGCCGGAACAAAGGCGGAAAGCCGGTGGTTCCCCCCTTCTGGCCGGTTGAATGGCCATGGTTTTGAAAGTTGAAATTATGAAACGGATCCTGACAGTACTTATACTATCTGCAACTTCCCTGTTGCTCCGTGCGCAAAGTCAAATGCTGCATGAACGGCTGTACCTGAGTACAGACAAGGAGTGTTATATTGCAGGCGAACCTATGTGGATTTCTGCCTTTTGCTACGACGCCGTATCAGGAAAACCATCTCCTGTGAGCGCCGTGGCTTATATAGAACTTCAGAACCTTTCGGGCTCAGTGGTACAGGCTAAGATAGCCCTAACTGACGGCCGGGGCAGCGGGTTGATTGACCTGCCCGTATCCCTTCCTACAGGAAACTACCGTCTGATAGCCTATACCCGTTACATGTATTCAGAAAGTGAACATAATGTGTTTAAACGGATCATAACAATCTACAACCCGCTGACATCACTGCGTTCCGATAATGTAAAAGTTGCTTCGGGCGCAGAACCGACCCGTTTCCCTGAGACACAACCCGAAAGCACAAGGGAACTTAACGTGTTGACCAACAGCAAAGTGTACCAGTCCGGAGAACAGGTCAGGATAACGCTCAGCCATTCCCTGCCCGGTGGAGTGTCGCTGTCTGTCTCGGTTTTCAGAAAAGACAATTTAAACCATTTCTGCAATCCCTCCATATCGGCGTTTGTAGACAGCACACGGAATCAGTCTTTTACTCCTTTCCCTTTATGGAGGGTTGATTATCCGGGAGAAGTCATCCGCGGACATGTAGTGGACGAAAATAACAATCCGGTTGCCTCCTCAAGGGGTTTTGGATCGTATATTTCCATTGCAGGGAATCAGATACAATATTTCACAGGGGAGTTAATGGATAACGGCAGTGTACGTTTTTTTACTTCCAACCTCTACGGGGACGGTACCCTGATAAGCTATATACCATCGCTCAACGACAGAAAGTATCACCTGGTGCTGGATTCTGTGTACATGAATCCCAGGGTTAACGAGCTCCCGGAACTTATCCTTGATATAACACAACAGCATGTTTTAGAAGAAAGAAGCCTGAGTGTTCAGTTGTCTCAGGCCTTCGGTCTGGATACTCTGTTCAGGGAAGAAAAAACCGAAACAAACCTGTTGTTTGAAAACTCGGGGATTGTTTACAAACTGGACGAGTATACGCGCTTCCCGACCATGGGAGAAGTAATTGTAGAATTCATAAGAGAAGCCCGTTTCCGGACGGTCGGCGGCTCCCGCGTGCTCCAGCTGCGCCTGAGAGATGCCGGCGGAACAGTTTATTATGTGGACGATCCAACCCCGCCCCTGGTACTTCTGGACGGCATCCCGGTCCGGGACCATGAAAAAATATACGCCTACGATCCGGCCCTGGTCAGGGAGATTATAGTTTATCCGGACAAATATGCCTTCGGACCCATATACTACAACGGGATACTATTTCTGAAAACTTACCGCGGCGACTTTCCTGACATGAAGCTGGAGGAGTCTATGCGGATTCATGAATTCCAGGGTGTCCAGAATTCCCATTCTTTCGGGACTGTACCCGGTGACAGCCGCCTGCCCGATCTGCGCCATACCCTGTACTGGAATCCCCGGGTTGATCTTAAAGATACTGACCCGGTCACATTCAGGACAACAGCATCGCAAACAAAAGGAACTTTTGTGGTGGTAGCCGAGGGAATGAACCGGGAGGGAAAATCTTTCAGGAATTCGACAGAGTTTACAGTAAAATAATTTTTTTCAACGTCCGGTGACCTGCAGGTAAATGCTTTTAGCCACCTGATAATCCCTTATGGCATCAATCCTTTTATCCTGACTTTCCTGCAGAAAACCCCGGGCGGCAAGCAATTCGGTAAGGCTAACAGTCCCGGCCCTGTAATATGTTTCGTTTAGACGGGCATTTTCCTGCGATTCCTCAACAGTAAGTTCTGCCAGCAGGTATTTCTGGTAAGCTTCCACAAATGAACCCCAGGCCTGGCGGATCTGCATAAGCAATTGTTGATGCCCGTCTTCCCGGCGTATCTGCGCTTTTGATTCTTCAAGCTTCTTCTGGCGGATGGCGTAAGAACCCCTGCCCCAATCTGATATGGGAATACGAACGGCAGCCATGACGGCTCCGTTCCAATTGTTTTTATCTAAAAGATTTTCGTAATAATAAAACGCACCTACACCTACCTGGGGCATATAGGAAGCGGTTTCAATCTTTTTTTCCAGTGATGCCGCACGCACGCCCATTTCAAGGAGTTTGTATTCTGTTCTGAGAGAAAGCACGGCAGCAGGCTCAAGAAAGTACTGTATGGGATCGTCTACCAGAATATCCTGAGCAGGGGCGATCACAAAATGATCCACCGAATCTACGGGAAAACCCATCTGACGGGCCAGGGCCATGGTTGCCAGGTATATTCCGTTCTCAAGTTCCACATTTTTTGTGCTCAGGGTATGCTGTTGCAATTTAACCTTCAGCACTTCGTTTTGTCCCAGGACACCTGCATTTACAGCCTGATGTACGTCTTTGTACAGGGAATCCAGCACCTGCTGCATCAGGGCAACGGTTTTTCTTTTTTCATACAATGAATACAAAAGCCAGTAATATTCATCTGTCTTTGCCAGTACTTCATCTTTTTTCTGTGCAGTAAACAGTTCACTGGCACGAACACCGGTATCGGCAAGTTTTGTAGAATAAAAAATCTTTCCCCCCATAAAAACAGGCTGTACAGCCATAGCACTCACCATTACCCCGTCTTTGAGAAGCGACATGCTGCCCAGCATGCCCAGGTCAAGCGATATCACAGGATTGCTTGCCTTAAATCCCATTCCGAAGGCAGATATGTTGGGGAAAAAGTACGTCATGGCCTGTTTCTTCATCAGAAGGGATATTTGTTCGCCGATCTTCATCTCCTGCAGCTGAGCATTCTTTTCAATGGCCATTTGCCTGCAGTCTTCAAGGGTATAAGGCTGGGCGGCCAGATGCTGAAATATGGCAGGAAAACAGAGAGTAATTATCAGGAAAATGGTCTTCCTCATTATAATTTCAGTTTTTCAGGTTCGCGAATAGATTTGATCTTGTCCTGTTTCCTGTAAAAGAGCCAATAAATAACGGGCAGAAAAACAGACACAAAGAACATAGAAGTAAGAACACCAAAAAAGATGGTGGCTGCCATGGGTGCCCAGAGTGAATCGTTGGTGATTAGCATAGGGATGACTGCAACAGCTGTAGAAGAAGATGTCTGGAATATGGGCCGGATACGCCGGCATCCCGCCATGAATGCTGCTTCCTTAACGGAATTGCCTTCTGCGCGGAGCGTCTCGGCATAATCGAACATGATAATACCGTTTCGAACAACCAGTCCAATCAGGGTCACCAATCCCAGAAAAGTGGTCAGGCTTACCGGCAGACCAAGAACCCAGGTCCCGGCAAAGGCACCCAGTATACTTAGCAAGGTAGAGCCCATGACCAGTAATGAGAGGGAGATTTTTTTGAAGTGAAATAGCAAGATCAGAAAGATTAGGAAAATGGCAATAACTACCCCTTTTAATATGCCGGGCATCATGGATTTGTCGGCCTGGTAGGTGCCGCCGTACTGGTACCAGACCCCATCGGGCATGGGGGTATCTTCCATAATATCAACAACCTGGTCAAACACGTCGGTGGATATTTTTCCGTACTTCAGGTCCATCATCAGAGTGAGTGTGGGATACCCGTTCCTTCGGACGATCTGGGATATGTTCCATTCCGGCTCAAGGGTGGCAATCTGGCGCAACGGGACACCCGCACCCGGTATAATTCCCTGAACGTATTCATCTCCCAGCCTGTCAGGAGAAGGGGGTTCGTTCTGTCTGTCTGTACGAATCAGCACTGGAACCGTCTTCCCGTCTGACCACATGGAAGTCGCAGGCACCCCGGAATATCTGGATGCCAGGTTAAGGGACAGTAATCCCGGATTGATACCCACGTGGGCAGCAGCGACCGGGTCTACGTTAACTCCTATGCCATATTGCATGCCTCCGAAATCGGAACGGACACTGGCTATGTAGGGGATTTTCCTGAATTCGGCGGCAAGAGAATCTGCCAGAATCATCATGGCTTCCTTGTTTTCTCCCTTGAGCCTTACTTCTACTTCATTGGCAGATAGCAGGGAATAATCCAGCCTCCTGACCCGGACATACGTACCGGGAAAATAATGCATGTACTTCTCCTGAAATAAAGCCACCAGGATTTCTGTAGCCTTGTAAGATGGCGTATTGACTATAAACTGACCATAATGAGGCCCGGGTATCTGAGGCGTATAGGAAGCCTGGAAACGGGGGGCACTGGTGCCGACAAAAGAGGTAATGGCCAATACCCGCTCGTCCTGCTGCATAAGCCTGCGCAGTGAATCAGTCAATTTTTCAGTTTCTCCCACCGAAGAACCGAACGGAAGGTAAATTTCAACCACGAACTGGTTTCTGTCTGCCATGGGCATCAGGCGCTTAGGCAACTGCTGGTAAACAAAATAAGGCGCTACCAGGAAAAATATGATCACCGCTATCACCCATTTGTGATGGGCAAAGGATTTGCGTAATGTTTTTTCATAGAATATCCCAAATAATTCCAGAATGGAAACGCCTCTCTTACTTTTCTGCCGCTGTTTTTCCACCACCTGCTTTAACCCTTTCCGGATAGTAAAGTACTGGAAATAAGGTATGAACAGCATGGCTATCAACAAAGAGACCATCAGAGAAATGGAAATGGTCCAGGGCGCCATGAAGATGAACTCTACAAAATTTTCGGGAAATGTCAAATAAAAGGGGAAGAAAGTGATGCTGATGGCCAGGGTAGCTGAAAAGACTGATTTAAAGTAGGAATTGGCTGCTGTAATGGAAGCTTTCCACCGGCTCATACCCTGATCCAGCAGAGTCATATAATTGTCTATCACCACTATGCTATCATCCACGACCATGCCCAGGACAACCAACAGGGAAGCCAGCGTCACAGTGTTGATCTCAAAGCCCAGAACATACATTATCCCCAGGGATATGAAAATGGTAATGGGAATGGTTGCTGCGGCAACAGAAGCCACGCGCAGGGGAAGCATCACCATCATTACAGCGATAACTGTCAAAACGGCCAGGAGCATTTCCTTAAGAAATGAATAAACGGAATCCTTCACCACCTGGGGCTGGTCTGCAATCCGGGAAATGCTAACATCGGGTGGAAGTTCCGATTCAAAGTCCTTCAGTACCTGGTTCACCTGTTTTCCCAATTCCACCATATCAAATCCCTTGTTCATTTCCATGGACAGGAGCAGGCATTTTTTTCCGTTGTTTGTTATGTAAGAAGAAGGGGCCGGGTATTCCCTGGCAACACGACCAATATCCTTGACGCGAAGAACATTGCCCAAGGGATCAAAGTAAACCGGCTGTTCCAGAATTTGTCTTTCGTTCTGATAGGCATTGTTCAGGTGGACCGGGATGCTCCCGTTGAGTGAATTGACCGTTCCGGCAGAAGTTACCAGGCCCGAGGAAAAGAGCTGTACCATAATCTGTTGCGTATTTAAAGCATACGCAGCCAGTTTCTCTTTGTCCAGATATATGTTGATTTGTTCCTGCTGCTGGCCATAACGCTTGATATTGGTTACTATGGGCAGCGGCCTGAGGCGCCCTTCCAGCCTGTCAAGACAGTCATCCAGCTGATCGTATGTCAGGGATTCGCTTTCCAGGGTTATGAGAATGGCCGAGGTTTCGCCAAACTCACTGATGACCATCAGAGGCAATACTCCGGGAGGCAGCTGGGCTTTGAATTCATCCAGATCGAGGCGCAGGTTTGTATAGAAGTTGCGTGGCGTTTTTTCCTTTTCTGTAAGATCCAGGACAAAGTAGACTATCCCCTCCCGGGTCAGGGAGTAAGTCTTTTCACGGTCTATCTCTTTATAGCTGAGGATACGTTTTTCCAGCGGGATGGTAAGTTGTTCTTCCACCTGCTCCGATGAAGCTCCCGGGTAAACACCCACGACCAGGGCATTGCGGATGGTAAAATCGGGATATTCCTTTTTGGGCATATTGGGCAGGGCAAAAATACCCAGGCCAACAAGGAAAGTAACCAGCAGTAAAACGATCTTATGGTTGTGCATTGTCCATTCGACAATGCTTTTACGTTTTCTACTCATTTGTGACGGTTACCTTTATGTTTTCGCTCAATCTCTGATATCCTTCCACCACAATCCTGTCGCCGGGAGATATTCCTTTCAGTACCGAGATCCCGCCCGGCACAATCTCACCCACCTGGATCATCTTTCTTTGTGCTACATTATCCTGGTCCAGGAGCCATACAAAATGACCTTTTCCGAATTCCAGAGGAAGCACGGCGCGAACCGGCACCACAAGAGCAACCTCCATGGGCAGGTTACTCAGAAAAACCTTGCAGACCATACCCGGAAGCAATCCCGGGACTTCCCGGCCAAGAGAAATCCTGACCTGGTAACCATGGGTATAAGGATGTGCCTGCACGCCTTTTTCTGTTACCTTTCCCTCCAGTTCCAGGTTCCGGAGTGCTCCTACCACAATACGGGCCGCCTGTCCGGTACGGGTGTCAAATATCTCATTTTCAGGAACAGAAACCCTGACCATGGGATGGTGCGTATTCAATAAACTCAGCACCGGCTGATCAGGCAATACGTTCATTCCGGGTTCCATCATGCGTTTTCCCACCACCCCGCGTTGTGGGGCAATGAGTTTGGTTTCTGCCAGGGCCATTGCCGATATGCGCTCGGCAGACCTGGCCTGTTCAAGCTTTGTCTGGATATCGATGTATTGAATTTCCGGCAGGCTCTGGGATTCGTACAGCAGGGTCATTCTCTGGTAGGCATCTTCTGCCTGCCTGAGTGCGGCTGCCGTAGTGGCATGCATGTTCTCCAGCAACTCAGCATCGGTCTGGGCAAGTAATTGTCCTTCCCGTACCTCCTGCCCTTCTTTGACATAAACGTTTTTAATTTTTCCGGGAGTCGGAAAGCTCAATAAGACATTGTTCGATTCTTCCAACACACCTACATACTCCCTTTCCGAACCTAAAGTGGTTTCGGACACAGTGTGCACACGTACATTTACCGGAAGTGGTAATTTCTGGTGTTTATGCGGCTTAGACCCACAGGAAGACAGGAGTGAAAGAAGACCAAGAACAATTAATATACCAGATTTTTTGAACAATTCCATAACAGATTGGTTAATGAATGCAAAAGTAATTAAAATCAATCAAAAGCGTTATATTTGCAGCCGATATCTATGAAAAACAACGATAAAAAAATCCTGCTTCATGCCTGTTGTGGCCCCTGTTCCACAACAGCCCTGGAACGATTATTACAGGATTATTTCGTAACTGTCTTTTTCTATAATCCGAATATTGCACCGCATAGTGAATATACTCTTCGCAGGGATGAAGCGAAAAGATATACGGAACAAGCCTATGGCGGGAAGGTTCTTTTTGTAGAAGGTCAGTACAAACCCGATGTTTTTCTTAAAGCTGTAAAGGGATTTGAACAGGAACCCGAAGGTGGGCTTCGCTGTGAAATATGCTACAGGCTGAGACTGGAAGAAACTGCCCGGTATGCAAAAGAAAACGGTTTTGAAAACACACGATTTTATGTAGATGACGGTTATACCGGCACAAACTTCAACCGTCCGGGATTTCTAAAAATGCTGGAAGATATGGAACTTGGTTATGTATCTGTTTTGATTGTGAAGGATATGTCTCGACTGGGTAGAGATTATCTGCAAGTGGGTTATTACACTGATACGTTCTTTCCTGACAGAAACATTCGATTTATTGCCATCAATGATTGCGTTGACAGCAATGACGGTGAAAATGAGCTTGCTCCTTTTCGGAATGTCATGAATGAGATGTATGCAAGAGATATCAGCCGAAAGGTTCGTTCTGCTCATCGTATTCGCGGTAATTCCGGCGAGCCGTTATCACAACCGCCATATGGGTATATGAAATCACCTGAGAACAAAAAGAAATGGGTGGTTGATCCCGAAGCTACGCAGGTTGTGAAGGACATTTTCCGTATGTGCCTCGAAGGTAAAGGCAACGAAACTATTGCCCGAATCTTACAGGAAAACAAGGTGCTTGTTCCAATGGTTTACTGGCACGAAAAAGGTCTTGACAGAGGCGGCAAAAAAACACAGCCTAATCCGTATAAGTGGTGCAAGACAACTGTTTCAAAAATCCTTGCGCAACAAGAATACTGTGGTGATGTTATTAACTTCAAGACCTATTCCAAATCGTTTAAGAATAAGGCCCGAATTCCGAACTCAGAAGAAAACTGGACAATCTTCAAAGGTGTACATGAGCCGATTATTGACCGTGAAACCTTTGAACAGGTACAGAAGATAATCAGCAAGACCAAACGCCGTGCGCCGAAACCTGAGAATGCGCAGAAGAATATCTTTTCTGATTTGCTCTATTGTGCTGATTGTCACAGCAAGCTCTGGTCGCATGTCAACACGGTTAATAAGGAGATTCAATATTTCAGCTGCTCCAATTACAAAAAGGATACCAGAGGAGATTGCGAAACCCGCCACTATATCCGTGCCGACGCTGTCGAACAGGTTGTAATGCTGGAGTTAAAACGGCTGGCCTCTTTTCTCCGGGATGACGAGGATACCTTTGCTGAGCTACTTGCACAAAAAACCAACCAAGATATTCTTGCCGAGAAAAAGCGAACTGATGGCGAATTGCAGAAATCCACGATGCGAATCGAAACAGTATCTCGGTTGTATGAAAAGCTGTATGAGGACAATGCAACGGGAAAAGTCACGGACGAATGGTTTATGCAGCTATCTCATAAATACGAGTTGGAGCGTATGGAACTTAAAGCAAAGATAGCAGAACTGCGTGAACGGTTGGCTTCTCTGGATACAATGCAGCAAGGTAAAGAGCAGTTCATCAGTGCGGTACGGAAGTTTATGGAGATGGAAAGGTTAACGGCTCCTTTGCTCCGTGAATTGATCGATCACATTGATGTTTATGAAACGGAAGGCAAAGGGAAAAGTCGCACTCAGCATATCGCCATTTACTATCGCTTTGTTGGATATATCGAAATCCCGGATTCTGCTTTTATGTACAATTATACGGCAGATACCCGTCAGGGAGTGGCGGTGGAATATGTCCCGAAAGCTATTCCAGCATAAGAAAAGAGCAGGACAAAAATCCTGCTCCATGCATAAAGAAAGAATTGAAAATTAAAGGCAAAAAGAAATCGAGTGCTCATTTCGGACTTAAATCCGTTATGAACACTCGATATGGTG
>ENA-UOOK01000161-UOOK01000161.1-fermentation-metagenome-genome-assembly--contig:-NODE-161-length-81894-cov-31.563607_pt1 | contig 81894 bp, 73 predicted proteins | sample MGYA00245777_ERZ724023 | MGnify/ENA primary metagenome ERZ724023 (study PRJEB28704, sample SAMN03018312) | fermentation metagenome | biome: anthropogenic terrestrial biome; feature: soil; material...
ACGCGTTTAAAAAACAAGATTAGGATTTCCGGTACATCGATCACCGCCCGCGAAGGCGGTCGTTGGGGGTGGAGTGTATATTGCAAAGCGATGGCAGAACAAGCTGGAAGGGTGGGGGATTCTTACTTCATGTATCGCTTCAGATCATCATACACACAAGGGGACGGTTCTCTTGTGTCAATAAAACAGGCATGGTATGATTTGGGGGAAAAGGGAAAGGGGGCGTGAAGGTGTGCCCAGGAAGCCAAGAGAGAAGAGTGAAACCGGAATCTACCATGTTATGGTAAGGGGAATCGGCCGGCAGGATATTTTTCTGGAAGAAGAAGATTTTCAGAGATATCTGGATACTGTTGAAAAGGTATCGCTTGAAAGCGGGGTTAGTGTACTTGGGTATTGCTTGATGACCAATCACGTTCATTTATTGTTAAGGGAAGCCGACGGCGATATATCAGCGTATATGAAGCGCTTGGGTGTGAGCTACGCCTATTGGTATAACTGGAAATATGAAAGAACTGGTCACGTGTTTCAGGACCGCTTCAAAAGTGAATGCGTTGAGGACGACGCATACCTACTGACAGTCATTCGCTACATCCACCAAAATCCCATCAAAGCATCCATCATAAACCGACCAGAGGAATATAAATGGAGCAGTTGCGCTGCTTACTATAACGCAGATCGGCATAGTGCCACATTTCCTGATCCCAGTCCAATTCTGGGCATTGTTCATAAGGAAATTAAATTAGCGATTAAAAGACTTCAAAAATTCACTGAAGAGGGTAATGAAGATAGCTGCCTGGATTGCGATGAAACCAAACGAATCAGCGAGAGTGAGGCATACGAAATTACCAAGGAAATATTGAAGGGTAAACCGATTACCGCTTTACAGACGATGGATCATGATGGAAGGGACAAAATATTGGGTTGCTTAAGAAAGGAAGGATTAAGCCTACGGCAAATATGCAGGATAACCGGCTTGCCATTCCACATTGTCCGAAAGGCTTAGATTTTGACACGGGAGAACCGTCCCCTTGTGTTTAGTTTCTTGTGTTTTACTAGGGACATAATGTGACCCCACGGCAAACAGGGTACGGAAAAAGCATGACCGCACAGGAAAATCCCGTGCGGTCCTCACGCTTTTTTATTTACATCAGAATGCTATACCACCGACAGGCTACTGATGTTCTCCATCGGCAGTACCACCCGCAGGGTAAAGATACCGGCCTCCTTTTCAAAGGTAGCAAAGCCCTTTCGCTTTTCTGCAATCAGTGCTATAGAGCGGCAGCCGAAACCGTGACCCTCCTGTGCGGAGAAGGGCACACCATCTTTCTGCTGAATATCCCCGATGTAAGCGTTTCGTATCATAACCAGCAGCTTATTTTGATTGACAGAGCAGCTTACCCGAACGGTGCGTAAAGACTCGTCCTCTATTTTGCTGGCAGCAGAGATAGCATTTTCCAGTCCGTTGGACAATACGCTGCAAAGCTCTGTATCGGAAATTCCCAGTTCCTTGGGCAGCTTAGCTTCGGTGAGCAGTGTGACTCCCACCTTTTTTGCTTTGCTGTCAAAGGAGGAAAGCACCAGATTGACCATGTCGTTTTCACAGAACAGGATTGGTGTAATGTTGTGCAGTTCCCTTTGTGCCTGCAAAAGATAACCTTTTATTTTATCTATATCCCCACCTTCTGCAAAACCATACAGCAAAGATAAATGATGCCGCAAATCGTGCCTGTGAATAGCTGCCTGCATTTGGGATTCCCTAAGCATTTCCATCTCTTTGCTAAAACTATTTTCCATCACCCGCAAAGCCATATACTCTATCTTCATTTCCGCCTTTTCGTACAATGTCTTGAGAAAGATTACGGTAAAAACAAAATAAATAATCACCACGGCAGAATCCATGAATTCGACAATAGCTGCTCCACCTGTATAAAGTAAATTGGTATATACGGTAAGTGCATATTCGATAAAGTAATAAAGCATAGGTACCGCAATAATTAAGTTCAAAGTTTTGCTGTTTTCATATTTTAGGCGTACTACATACGGTGCAACCCATTTTACGATGATAAGCAACAGAGGTAGAGTGATGGCGATCTGTACTATAAAGGAAATATCAGCGTTATAGCCCCAGAAAGAAGAAATTAATGTGCCAATCCATTTTCTCGGTGTACAAAACAGGTAGGCAGAAAATACCGAAATTCCTGCGAGGAGGGCTGGTTTTTTATAATAGAATTTTACCAGCAGAAAAAGTGGCAAATGTATTAAAACAGGATAAGCCTTGGATAAGGATTCCGTTCCTATAATGGAATAGGCGAGAGCCTGTATCAAGCCGAATACCAAAAGCAAAACACCGTATTGCCCAACGTTTTTGCGAAAGGATAAGCCGGAAAACGATAGCGTAAGCACAACGCCGAATAAAAGTACACTTGCAAAGTTTAAAAACTCCAATAGATTCATAGAGTAGTCCTCTCTTCCCAAAACAGCTGCTTGACATAGGCATCGCGCACCTCTTTATACAGTGCCCGAGATACAGGGATGCTGTTTCCTTGATGGGTAGTCAGTCCGTTTGCTGTAAGCTCATTGATTTGAAACAGGTTAACGATATAGGAACGATGAACCCGCATAAATTCGGGTCTTGCCAGGAGGGGCTGCTCGAACTCGGAAAGGCGTGCCGTTACCTCACGAACACTGTTATCCGCAAGGTGAAAATACACCTGCTTATTCACAACCTCCACATAGACAAGTCTTGAAAACAAAATCCGTGTAATGCCGCTTTTTGCTTTTACGGTTAACCCTTCCTGTGGTTTTTGGCTGTCTGTCATCAGTTCATTAAGAACACCAAAAAGTCGGCCTTCTTCTACCGGCTTTAAAATATAATCCATCGCCTTGACGGTATAGCTTGCCACGGCAAACTCCGGCGAAGAGGTCAAAAAGACGATTTTTGCCTCAGTGTCAAAGCTGCGGATTTCTTTAGCAACCTCAACCCCGTTGACCGCAGGCATAATCACATCCAAAAGATACAGTGCAAAATCACCGCTTCTTACCGTGGAAAGCAGCTCCACTCCACTGTGAAAGGCTTTATATGTAAGCGAGGCATTATGCTCTCGCTGGTATTTATCTAAAAATGACGAGATACGGGCAAGCTCCTCCTTATCATCATCACATATTGCAATGCGCAAATCAGTTCACCTCCGTTAATGTATAAAAGCCCAAAATATTTATACCGCAAAACTTATCGTTTTTGAAGCTGCGTTTTGCATTTCACACCGTTTCCTACTACATTTCACACCGGAAGCCACATCTTTTCTCACCAATTGCTATGGTATTTCTGTATTGAACTGATTTTGCAGGCATGAAAAAAGAGGGGGTGCCCTGTTTGACTGCAATAATTGCCAGTTCCATTGCTTTTTTCAGCACCGCCGCATTCATAGCTTTGTGGTTTTGGGTGGTTAGAAAGGAGTTAAAAGCCAAACAAAATATGGTTGAAGGTGCTCAGGTACAGCTTGCCGCCAGTCGAATGCAGTGTCTTAAGGCAAGGGACGCTTCCAAAGCGCAAAAGGCACTGGAGATACTTGACAGAAGCCATGACATCTATCACCAATCACTGGAGCTTTACCATATGACTCTGCATAAACCATGGAATCTCGTTCCCGGATTTCTTATGGGATTTCGTCGAGTGACGGATAACAGCAAAGGAGGTGGAATAATATGATTTACGCCTGCGAGGATTGCAGCTTTTTATTCTACCGGGCGCGCGAGGTAAAGGAATGCCCCTCCTGCGAGAAAAACCACATCCGCCCCGCCACCGGGCATGAAATCGAAAAGCTTCGTAAAACCATAGCTGCAAAACAATATATACTTGACGAGGCACAGAGAGCACAAAGGGACGGTTCTCCTGTGTCAAGGAAAGGGGTATGGTAGAGGCAAAAGTGGGGAGGGCGGCCGGGCAGCGGTAAGCGCAGACTATGGTTTGATTCTTCCTAGTCTTTGGTGGGTAATAGGATATGCGATTGTTATAATGGGCATTGCGATTATCGTTTTTAAGAGGAAAATGGATAGTGAAAACATATAATGCAACCATAGACGATAACTAAAATCAGAATCCCTCAGAATGTCTGGGGGATTTTTTCTTTCTGAAGAGGTGGATTGAAAGGGGACAGGTTACGCGTCCAATTTTAGGTTCGACTAACCGAGGCAAAAGAACCGTCCCCATGCCTGGGGGCGGCCGTTACGATAAACGAATAAAATTTATTGATAAACAATAAATATATGTTGTAAAACAATAATAGATTTTGCTATACTACAAATACTTAAAGGGTGCCTCCGCCCGGTTCAGAAAGGAAGAGGTTTATGTGGAATAAGGAGAAATCCATCACTCTTAGTAAGCTGTGCATTGTAGTTTTTTTGGGCCTGCTGTTGGCTGCAGTCGTTTCAGCACCCTGGTTGACCCGTTGCTTTGTGGGCGTTTCACAGGCCGGACAGCAGGGGAATACATCCTATTTTATGGCAACCATCTACGTGGGAGCTGTTCCTGCTGCCTATCTTCTCTATAGTCTGTTAAATCTGCTCCGCCGGATCGACGCGGGTCAGGTATTTATAACGGAGAATGTGGAACTGTTGAGGCGAATATCCTGGAGCTGTTTTTTGGGAGCGGCAATAGCTCTTATTTCCATGCTCTACTATTTTCCGTGGTTCTTTGTGGCAGTGGCCGCCGCTTTTATGGGCCTGATTGTGAGGGTTGTGAAAAATGTATTCGCACAGGCGGTGGAACTCCAGGATGAAGCAGATCACACGGTATAGGGGAGAGGAGCAGGAGTATGCCAATCGTAGTTAATTTGGATGTAATTATGGCCAAAAGAAAAATGTCCTCTGGCGAACTGGCTGAAAAGATCGGCATCAGCCAGGCTAATCTCTCTATCCTGAAAACCGGTAAGGCCAAAGCGATTCGTTTCTCCACCATGGAGGCGATCTGCAAGTCATTGGATTGTCAGCCCGGCGACATACTCGAATACCAAGAACCGGATGAAGTATAAGGAGGCTTTTGTGAATGAATGAGCTTACTCCTGATAAAGACCACGCAACTTTGATTTCAGAATCAGCAACTGTGGGCGTTCCCGCAGAAAACCCCCAGGAGATTTCCCTGCGGCCCAAGGGAAAAGTACCTTTTGTTGCAGACCGTAATGACATTCTTTTTGCCCTGTTTGCTTTTATATTGGGATTTATTTTTGCCCGTTGGGTATTGTTCTCCTGGCAGGGCTGGGGGGTAACCCTGTTTACCCTGGCATTTTGCAGTTCAGTGACTGTGTATCTGCTGAAAAAGGGTATCCATATTCCCCGGGCCGGGTGGTTCTGGCTGGCCGTGGTGATGCTGATAGGGTTAAGCTTCTGTCTTTGGACCAACAACGGCCTTGCTCCCCTGCAGGGTATGCTGTTATTTGGCAGTGCCGTATACTGGATCATATGTGCTGCCGGGCTGCTTATCCTTGGCCAAACCAGTGATTTGGTTTTATTGGACAGCTATAATGCTCTGTTGGTGATTCCCTTTAGTAATTTCAACTGCCAGTATAAAGGTCTGGCTGTTCTCGGCAGCAATTATCGTACCCGGGGAAGACAGTTTTTCTCTATAGCTTTGGGGCTATTATTATCACTTATAGTGGCGGCCATGGTTTTGCCCCTGCTGATGAAGGCAGACAGCGGCGGTTTTGCCAAAATTGTCAATGGAATATTAATTGGCTTTCGCGGGATGGGGGCAGGATTTTGGGAATCGTTCTGGGATGTCATTCTGGCTATACCCATAGCAGCTTATATATTCGGGCTGGTTGCCGGCAGCGCTCATAAACGAGGCGCCGACTTTTTTAAGGAGGACAGTACGCTCAAGCAAATTTCAGCCCTGCGGGTACTTCCCATGACTACGGTATACATTCTGTTAGGTTTGCTATGTATGCTTTATATAGTATTCATCGGGAGCCAGCTGCCTTATTTCTTCTCCGCATTTGTTGGTAAACGGCCGGAAGGTTGGCAGATTTATTCCGAATATGCCCGCAGCGGATTTTTTGAGTTGTGCCGTATCTCGGTTATCAACCTGATTGTATTGACGGCAGCCAATATTATGAGCCAAAAGCAGAGCAGGGATAGTATGACCCTGAAGGTGCTCAACTCATTACTGGCGATTTTAACCCTGGTGCTTATTGCCACCGCCTTTAGCAAAATGGCGATGTACATAGGGGCCTACGGACTCTCTATGCGTCGGCTGCTGCCCTGTATTTTTATGATTTTTATGGCCATCATATGCGTTGGAGTTGTAGCCCTGCAAAAATGGACCTTCTCCATTACTCGCCTGGCAGTTGGGGTTGGTGCAGTTATGTTCTGCCTGCTGTGCTGGTTGAATCCGGATAGCTTGGTGGCTCGCTATAATGCTGATCGTTATCTTGCGGGAACGCTAAGAAACTTTGATGTGGAGATTTTATACCGGTCCGGACCAGCCGGTGTTGATTCGGCCCTGATGGTATATGAGCAGACCGATGATGAGATTTTACAGGGAAAACTGAAAAAATATCTGCTGGTTCAGCAGCAACAGGCGGTTAAAGTGGCTGGAGAGCCGGGTGACAGCCTGCAAAGAGCCCGTGTCCGGGATAAAATTACTGAATACTTTGATTAATTAACTTATTTTTCAGGAATGTGGTCAAGAATATAGGGAATAACCTCTTCTGGTGAAATACCCAAAGCAAGGGCGAATTCTTGATTTAGATGTTTTTCAGCGGTGTTCATTATCGCCTCATCCATCTTGGGCAATTTTTTGCCCACTGCGGCTCGGGTTTCTTTTTCCGAATGCAGCGTCTTGATGATTTTAATCCATTCTTCGTTTTTTCCCGATTTCAGAGCAGTTTTAAAATCAGCGCTTCTTCGTCTCTCGTCCTCAGGCCAAATGATCTCCTTTTCCGGCATCGTCGCTATTAACGACAGCACCTCATCTTTAGTGATGATGGGCCGAAGTAAAATATTTTCATTATCTACCGGGACCCTGATGGTCATATTATTATCATCGACCGGCTTTAGAACATAATATTGGGTTTCGTCATTACCGGTATACTCGTCTTTCCCGATATCTAAAATCCGGCATACTCCGGTTAAACCATAAACCACATAATCATTCACTTTATACATGCCTATCTTCCTTTAAATATTTAAATAGTAATCGACGTGTCCCGCTAAATAATATCCCTTAAAGAAATTATAACAGTAAAATATATAATAGTGTAATAGCTTACCCCAATAGTTTTCGTAAGTACCATAAAGCGATTGGGGAAAAACCTAAAAAGGTGTATGAAAGTAAATTTTTGCCAGCAGGCACAATTACACAGCCAATTTCAGAAAACAGGGGTGATCTTCATGCCCGAAGAAAAACGGAAGTTTTCCATGGCTTCCTGAAAATCATGATGAGTATTGACAAAGCCCAGGCAAATGGGTATATTTATTTATAAATCGAAATTGCAAAGGCATTGACGGAGAGAGTACGTTTCAGCCGAACGTTGCAGCGAGCCGGAGAGGGTGCAAGCCCGGTACCAGTAGTCTGAATCCGAAAATCACTCCTGAGCTGCGGACCGAACGATTGATCCAGTAGGCTCCGACGGTTTTCCCCCGTCACCGGGAACGCATATGATGGTATGTCGTATTAATGGGTGGTATAGCGAATGTCTTTTAGGCTTTCGTCCCTTTATGGGACGGAAGCCTTTTTGCTTTGTAAGATTATTGAATTGCCATATTTATGGCAATTGCTAAGGCTCAAAGTACTGCGAGCGCAGCTCTTGGGAGCTTGCTCCTTAGAGCTGCGGCCTGCCCCTTGCGGGTACAGGCGCGCGCTAAGGGAACGCGCCTATCTGGTAGTTTTATCAATCATAATATGACTGGAGGAAAAGGCAATGGCAAGCAATGATATGGTAGAGATTCGCTGGCACGGCCGGGGCGGACAGGGAGCCAAGTCGGCCTGCCTGCTGCTGGCGGATGTGGCCGGTTTAGAAGGGAAATTTGTGCAGGGATTCCCGGAGTATGGCCCGGAACGTATGGGAGCTCCGATTACGGCTTATAATCGCATCAGTGAAAAACGGTGCAGCATCCATTCCAACATTTACTATCCCGACTATGTGGTGGTGGTGGATGAGAGCCTGTTGGACAACGTCGACGTTACCGGAGGACTGAAAGAGGGCGGGGCGATAATCATCAACACTCCCTGTTCTCCCCAGGAAATGCGTCTCCGGCTGGGGGGATGGAGCGGAAAAGTCTGTACCCTGGATGCCCGCCGCATTTCGGAAGAGACTCTGGGCCGAAACTTCCCCAATACCCCTATGCTGGCCGCTGCGGTCAAGGTGAGCGGTGTTTTGGAAACCGAGCGTTTTTTAGCCCATATAGAAGAATCCTTTAAACATAAATTTGCTGACAAACCCCAGGTTATTGAGGGCAATATGGCAACACTGAAAAAATCCATGGATGAGGTGCAGGTAGGATGATTTATGCGAAGGATATCAATGAACATACCCCCTGGCAGGATCTGACTCCCGGCGGGGAGATCTACGAGCCGGGAACGGCCCGGAACTTTGATACCGGCGCCTGGCGGAGCAATACGCCCGTTTTTCATGCCCAGGCCTGTAAACACTGTATGCTTTGTGTTCCCTTCTGCCCGGACAGTGCTATCCCGGTGCAGGACGGGAAACGTCTGGACTTTGATTATATGCACTGCAAAGGTTGCGGCATTTGTGAGAATGTGTGCCCCTTCCCGGCGATTACTATGGTGACGGGAGGTGTGGCCAGATGAGCAGCCGTCTTTCCGGCAACGAAGCCGTAGCTTATGCCATGAAGCAAATAAACCCTGATGTTATGGGAGCCTTTCCCATCACTCCCTCCACCGAAATTCCTGAATACTTCGCCCAGTATGCGGCTAACGGCGAGGTAGACACTGAATTCGTAACCGTGGAGTCCGAGCACAGCTCCATGTCGGTATGCATTGCGGCGCAAGCGGCAGGAGCCAGATCGGTTTGTGCCACTTCATCCTGCGGGCTGGCCCTGATGTACGAACTTCTGTATGTGGCGGCTTCCTGCCGCCTGCCTATTGCCTTGGCTTGCGTCAACCGGGCACTTTCCGGGCCCATTAATATAAACAACGACCATTCCGACTCTATGGGAGCCCGTGATTCCGGCTGGATCCAAATTTACGCCGAAAATAATCAGGAAGCCTACGATAATTTTCTCATGGCCATGCCTATCGGCGAACACTTAAGCGTGCGCTTACCGGTGATGACCTGTATGGACGGCTTCATTACCAGCCATGCGGTAGAGAATATAGAGCTTTTGGAGACGGAAGCGGTGCGCAGGTTTATCGGGGAATATAACCCGGAAAACTATCTGCTGAAAAAAGAGAATCCGCTGGCGGTAGGACCTTACGATGTGAGTCCCTACTACATGGAACACAAGGTCCTGGAGGCGGAGGCCATGAAGGCGGCCAAGACCCGCATACTGGAAGTGGCCGCGGAGTTTGAAAAAATTTCCGGCCGGCGCTACGGCCTGTTTGAAGAATACAGAATGGAAGATGCCGAATTGGCTTTGGTTCTGATTGGCTCCAGTGCCGGAACTGCCAAAGCGGCCGTCGACAAGCTGCGGGAGGCCGGGGTAAAGGCCGGGGTGGTCAAAATCAGAGTATTCCGTCCTTTCCCGGGTGAGGAACTGGCCCGGGCTCTGGCGGGGACCAGGGCGGTAGCCGTCATGGATAAGTCCGAAGGTTTTTCCGCCAGCGGTGGTCCTTTATTTGCCGAGACCCGCAGCGCTTTGTATGATCTGCAGGAACGCCCCTATATGATCAATATCGTTTACGGTCTGGGCGGCCGCGACGTAAAGACCGAGGATATCGAAAAAGTATTCGCCCGGCTGGCGGCCATTGCTGCCACCGGCGAGGTCGGACCGCTATATACCCATATGGGACAGAGGTCAAGGGAGGAGATAGCATGAGCACGGTATATAACCTGAAACGGGAAGTAGAAAAACCGGCCCGTCTCACCGGAGGGCATCGACTCTGCGCCGGCTGCGGCGCCGGGATTGTGGTGTCCGGGGTTCTGCGGGCTCTGGATAAAGAGGACCGGGCCGTAGTGGTCAATGCTACCAGCTGCCTGGAGGTCTCCACCTTTATCTATCCTTACACGGCCTATATGGACAGCTATATTCATTCTGCCTTTGAAAACTCCGCCGCTACCTGTTCCGGCGTGGAAGCAGCCTATAACGCTTTAAAACGCCGCGGCAAGGTGGAAGGAACCGTCAAGTTCATCACTTTTGCCGGTGACGGCGGTACCTATGATATAGGGCTGCAATCCCTGTCCGGCGCTATGGAACGCGGTCATGACATGGTCTACGTCTGCTATGACAACGAGGCTTACATGAATACCGGCATCCAGCGCTCATCTTCGACCTCCCGTTTTGCCCGTACCACTACCACACCGATAGGTTCGGCGGGGCAGGGCAAGAAACAGAATAAAAAAGATCTGACCGAGATTTTGGTGGCGCATCATATTCCTTATGTGGCTCAGACTGCCCCGATAGGCAATTTCAAGGATCTGCACACCAAGTCTTACAAGGCCATCTATACCGAAGGGCCTTGTTTTCTGAACATATTATCCCCCTGTCCCCGCGGCTGGGATTACCCCATGGCCCAACTGGCGGAGATCACTAAGCTGGCGGTGGATACCTGCGTCTGGCCCCTTTTCGAAGTGGAGGAGGGCGTATGGCGTATGACCTATACCCCTAAGAAAAAGCTGCCCGTGGAAGACTTCCTCCGTCCTCAGGGAAGATTCCGCCATATGTTTAAGCCCGGCAACGAGTGGATGATTGCAGAAGCCCAAGCCTATGTGGATCAAAAGTGGGAAAGCTTGCTGGAGCGCACCGGCGTTTAAACTTGAGCTGACGCTGGAAATAAAATCAAAAAATATGGTATGATAACTGGTGATAAGGAGGTTTTGCCTGTGGAACCAACCATGTTTACCAATGAAGTCATTTTATCCTGGCTCCAGTATTTTTCCCAAAACGCCCCCGTCAACCTGGCAAAACTTAAGATGCTGGATATTACCGGGAAGAATAAGAACCTGATTCCCACCGTTATGAGCAACCGGGCCGTACTGGTCTTTACCGATGCCGGACATCCGGAGATCTTCTACGACATGTGGAATGCGGAACTGGGAGAATGCGATATCTGGTACAATGAGGGCTCAGATCCGGAAGGCCCGATCAAGCACGACAAGCTCTCCGACATGATCAACCGCGGGATCAATGCCTCCGCAGCCATGTTGATCGTGAATCCCCATGCGGCCACGAATTATCAGATAGGTATGGAGAACAGCCGTTTCTCCTGCGGCTCGGTTCAGTATGTGTGCCGGGAAGTACGGGCTATCATAATGAGTAAGCTCAACCTGGGGGACCGGGATAATATATGTATAATCTCAGGTGAGAGCATCGCGGTGGAGGCGGCCATGATCGCTGCTGAGGGCAGTGTCATTGCGGTGGAATATGATCGCCGGGATCGGACTACCATGCAATGTAATGTCGATAAATTTGGCCTGAACAATGTAATAGTGGTTGAATCTCTGGAAGACAGTACCCTGAATAATTTGCCGGCGCCGGACATAGCGTTTATAGTGGCTTCTCCACGGATCGGCAGTGAAATAAAGAGCCTCTTGGCCCTAAATCCTGCCATGGATTTTGTCGTCTATACATTGGACTTCGAAATTCTAACCTCTCTTCCCGCTCTGCTTCGGGAAAACGGCCTGGAGCGCACGGAAGCCATCCATATAGCGGTATCGCGGGTCAACAGTAAAAAAATGATGGAGCCCTTTCCGGCTCCCTGGCTGATTTCGGCCCGAAGCGTTAAAGGATAGTAATAACGCTGCGGTCTCCTGGCAGGGGCGGTTAATATGCTGATTTAAGGCATACAAACAGAAACGGAGTAATTGAAATGGCAAAGCAGGGACTGGTAAAAACAACGGGGGTTATAATCATTGGCATAATTGCTTTTATAGTAATTGCCGTTGTCGCTTTGTTGATCATAAGCGGCGCTTTTAAGGAATCCACATATCTGGAGCCCTGGAAAAAGGATTACGCCTCGAAATTCGACGACCCGAGAATTAAGCTTACGGCCCACGGGCTGCTGGCCGCCAACGGCCATAACATGCAGCCCTGGAAAATACGGCTGGATAAGGACGACCCCGAAGTGTTTTACCTATATGCCGACAGCGAGCGCCAAACAAAAGAGGTGGACCCTTTTGCCCGGCAAATGATGATTACCCAAGGTGCTTTTTTAGAGTATATCAATATCGCCGGACCTGAATCAGGGTATAAAACGAATATAGAATTGTTCCCTCAAGGCGTTTACGACGAGCCCAAATTGGATGAGAGCATGGATGCCATGCCGGTAGCCCAGATCGCGCTCACTAAGGCCACTCCTGCCAAGGCCTCTCTTTACGACTATATGTTTTTACCGGATACCAATAGAGCGCCCTATCAGTCCGCCAAGCTGAGCCCTGAACAGATCAATGAGCTGAAAAATATAAATACCGATGATAATATGACTATAAAGATTTTTCAGGATAAAGAAGACCTGGACAAATTAGGAGACTACGTTATGAAGGGAGCCTTCATTGAAGCAGGCGTGAATCGGGTCATGGAAGAGACGGAAGCCATCTTTCGCGCCAATGAATATGAAAAAAACAAATATCGCTATGGTTTTTCCGTTGAAGGGCAGGGTACTTCAGGAATCATGAAGCATCTTATGCAGGGACTGGTCACCCTTTTCCCTTCCCTGAACAGCGGAAAAGCGGCAGCGGATACGTTTATTAAGTCTGCTCAGACAGGGGTAGATAATACCCCCGCTTATGCCATGATCATTACGAAGGATAATACCCGTTTAAGTCAGGTCAAAAGCGGTATGCTTTACAGCAAAATGATCCTGGCAGCTCGGCAGCAAGGCTTGGTTATGCAGCCGCTCAGTCAGGTTCTGGAGGAATACCCTGAAATGAACCAGCTCTATGGCGAGATCCATCAAGACTATGCGCCTGAGGGAGGAACTATTCAAATGTTAGTTCGCTTAGGCCAGCCCGCCCAAGAAGTTCCGCAGAGTATGCGGCGTGACGTAATGGAATTGATTATCGGAGAATAACTTCCCGCTTGTCGTGAAAAAATTAAGCTTACAAAAGAACTTAGCGAATGAATGGTCAATATCTAGATCGTACTACCACCGGTAATTTTATTTAACGAGGTGGAATTATGTGCCTGATACTTTTGGCTTACAACAGCCATCCCCGCTATCAGTTGGTGATAGCGGCCAATCGGGATGAGTTTTATAAGCGCCCCACCCGGCCGGCAGCCTTCTGGCCGGAAAATCCTGGTATCCTGGCGGGAAAGGACCTGCAGGAGGGAGGGACCTGGATGGGGGTTGCCACGACCGGCAGGTTTGCCTCCCTGACCAATTATCGGGACCCTTCCCGTTATCAGCCCCAGGCGCCGTCACGGGGGCGTCTGGTTCGCGACTACCTGCAGAGCAGAATGGGGCCTGAAGAATATATAAAAATTCTTCCCGGCGGCGGAGAAGCATATAACGGATTTAATCTTTTGCTGGGCGATGGCGCCGCTCTGTTTTATTACTCCAATCGGGAAAAGCTTATGCGCCCGGTGCCGGCAGGGGTTCACGGCCTGAGCAATGCTCTGCTGGATGTACCCTGGCCTAAAGTGAGGCGGGGAATAAAGGTTCTTACCGAAGTTCTGCAAGATGATGATATAAAAGCGGAGCAGTTGTTTGACCTGATGACAGACCGGGAATTGCCGGACGACCGGGAACTGCCCCAGACCGGGGTAGGCCTGGAAAAAGAGAGGATGCTGGCGCCGACGTTTGTGACCAGTCCCGATTACGGCACCAGATTGACGACGGTTATTCTGGCAGACCGGCAGCATAATATCCAATTCTGGGAGCGCAGCTTTAGCCACCGGGAGGACACCTGGGACCAGGTATACTATAAAATATCGGGGGCGGCCGGCGGTGGGAAAAGTGAATAAAAAATTTTATCGGGACGCAGATTTCCGCCCATAATCTTTACACGAAATTCGGAAAATCTAGGGAAATACGCGAAAAATTTTTGAAATAATCCACGCAGTTCCCTAAAATTCCCGGTCTATTGTTTTTTAAGTTATCAAACCATTAGATTACATATGGCATTGGAGAAGGCAACCGGGTCTTCTATGGCGATGCCCTCAATAAGCAATGCCTGGTCGTATAAGATTTCACTGTAGGCTTTAAGTTTGTCCCGGTCATGCTCGTACAAATCTTTCAAGGTGGCAAAGATAGGGTGATTAGCATTGACCTCCAAAATCCGTTCCGCCTTGACTTGATTCTCTGAAGGCATGGCGTTTAATATCTTTTCCATTTCCAGTGACAGTATCCCTTCACTGCTCAAACAAACGGGATGGGATTTAAGCCGTTGCGACAGCCGTACTTCTTTCACCTTATCCCCTAAAGCTTCCTTCATATAGTTAAACAGTTCCTTAAAGTCCTCGGCCTGTTTGGCAGTCGATTCTTTTTCCGCCTCACTTTCCAGGTCCAAATCTCCGCTGGCCACGGATTTGAATTCTTTGCCGTCGTAGTCATGCAAAACCTTGAGGGTGAATTCGTCCACCTCGTCGGTCAGGTAAAGTATTTCCAATCCCTTGTCCTTGACCAATTCCGTTTGCGGCAGGCGGTCGATGCGTTCTATGCTGTCACCGCCGGCATAGTAAATGTATTTCTGGTCTTCCTGCATGCGGCCGATATACTCTTCGATCGTCACCAGCTTCTGCTCACGGGAAGAATAAAACATAATCAGCGGCTTCAGCAGCTCCTTGTTGAGGCCGAACTGGTTGTAAACACCCCACTTAAGCTGCAGGCCGAAGCTTTTAAAGAAATTTTCATATTCTTCCCGCTGCTGGTTTAACATATCAAGCAGTTCGCCGGCTATTTTTTTCTCCAGACTTTTGGCGATCAGTTTTAGCTGACGGTCATGCTGGAGCATTTCCCGGGAAATATTAAGCGATAAATCCTGGGAGTCCACCAGGCCCCTGACAAAATTAAAGTGGTCGGGCAGCAGGTCAGCGCATTTGTCCATGATCAAGACCCCGTTGGAATAGAGCTGCAGGCCCTTTTCATAATCCTTGCTGTAGTAGTTGTGGGGAGTACGGGCAGGGATGAAAAGCAAGGCATTATACGTAGCCCGACCTTCAGTACTGCTATGGATAACCCGCAGAGGATTTTCATAATCAAAAAACTTTTCCTTATAAAAATAGAAATAGTCCTCATCCGTCAGCTCGCTCTTATTTTTGCGCCAGATAGGAACCATGCTATTGAGGATTTCCGTTTCCACATAGGGTTCATACTCGTTTTCGCTGCCTTCTTTAAGCCGCTGTTTTTCCATATCCATTTTGATGGGATAGCGAATATAATCCGAATATTTTTTAATAAGTGACTTGATTTTGCGGGCATCCAGAAACTCATCGTAATTGTCCTCGTCATTGTTGTCCTTGAGGTTGAGAATAATAGCGGTTCCCACACTATCTTTGCCGGCGCTGGTGATAAGGTAGCCGTCCAGACCTTCCGATTCCCATTGCCAGGCTTCCTCTGAGCCATAAGCCCTGGTTGTTACCGTAACCCGCTTACTGACCATAAAAGACGAATAGAAGCCGACCCCGAATTGGCCGATAATATCAATATCCTCCAGACCTTCATTTTCCCGGATAAAGGCCAGAGAACCACTGTTGGCTATGGTGCCCAGATTGCTGTCCAGTTCTTCCCTGGTCATACCAATGCCGTTATCGGAAATGATAAGAGTCCGCGCCTCCTTGTCTACGGTGATTCTAATGCTGAAATCTTCTCTTTCCAGACCGACATTTTGGTCGGTCAAAGAACGAAAATACAACTTATCCACGGCATCACTGGCGTTGGAAATCAATTCTCTCAAAAAGATTTCCCGGTTGGTATACACGGAGTTAATCATTAAATCCAACAGACGCCGGGATTCAGTCTTAAACTGCGTTTTTTCCATGATTGCAACACCTCACAATGGAATAATAATTTTATTTATGATTATCAGCGCCGAAGGGTCAGACTCCTTCGGCGTCCGATTTCCTTTTGATTCCATTACAGCCTGCGGTTTCCCGCGGTCCGGCTGTTACCAGCCGCGGCTGCTGCCGCCGCCGCCGCCGGAACCGCCGCCACCAAAACCCCCGAAGCCGCCGCCGCCGAAGCCTCCACCGCCAAAGTAGCCGCCGCCTCCGCGATAATAACGCCTGCCGCCCCCGCTGCGGGGACCTCCTCCCGAGGAACCTCCACCGGGACGGATCATACGGAATATTATATAAAGGGCAATCAATATGCCTATGACCGCCGGCCAGGAGAATCCATCCCGCTGAGAGGAAGGGCTCTGACCGGCTGTGCCGGCCGCAGCCGGCTCATAAGGAATATCATACTCCGCGCATACTTCCTTTAAGAGCGCATTATAGGTTTTAATAACCCCGGTATCGAACTGTCCATCTTTAAAATAAGGCAGTAGATACTCGTCCTGGATCCGCCCGGTTTTAGCATCGGGCAAGGCTCCTTCCAACCCATAACCTATTTCGATCCGGCTTTTTCTTTCTTCCTGGGCGATCAGCAGCAAGACCCCGTTGTTTTTTTCCTTATCCCCGATGCCCCACTGGCGCAAGATTTCCAGGGAGTATTCCTCCAGAACCACATCTTCCCCCAGAGTAGGAACGGTGACGACTACGATCTGGGCTCCCGTCTTTTGCTGCAGGCTTTGGCTGGCATTCAGGATAGCAGCCTCAGTTTCCGGGGACAGCATGCCGGCGTTGTCCAGGCAGTAAAAATTGCGATCGGGTTGGGGTATATCCATAGCCGCCAGTGCCGGCAGGTTAAATACCAGCAGCATTATCAAACTTGTCAGCATCAATAAGTTCTTGCGCATATTATATCATCTCCCGGCGGAAAAGTACGGAACCTCCGTAGGCTTCACCTGATTTAACCATTAGAACTTAACCTCGGGCACCTTCTGGGCGCCTTCGGCAGCTTGGAAGTATTCCCGAGACTCGAAGCCGGCCATGCCTGCGATGATATTGCCCGGGAACCGCTTAATGCGGGTGTTGTAAGATCGAACTGCATCATTGTAGTCTCTGCGGGTCGTGGCCAGGCGGTTTTCGGTTCCTTCCAGCTGGTCTGATAACTGGCGAAAGTTGGCATCTGATTTTAATTCCGGATATCTTTCCACCACTACCAGCAAACGGCTGAGAGCGCTGCCCAGATCGGCGTCAGCCTGGGCCTTTTCTCCCAGGGTATTGGCTCCGGCCAGTTTACTGCGGGCCTCCGCCACTTGGGTAAATATCTCCTTTTCCTGGGTGGCGTAAGCCTTGGTGGTCGCGACCAGATTAGGAATCAGATCGGAACGCCTTTGCAGCTGGCTTTCCACCTGGCTCCACGCATTGTCAATTTTCTCGTTATCAATGACCATGCCGTTATACATGGACACGCCTGACACCAGGATTATGGCCAGAACGGCCACAACGATCCATAAAGTACGGTTTTTCACCGCATTTCCCCCTCTCAGAGAATAAGAATAATTTGACTATATTTTATTACATTTAGCCTTCGGGCAGCAAATCAAAGTATGGGGAACAGCCGGGCAAGCTCATGGACGGGGTCGGCTAAAGCATGCTATCATTGTTTTATGGAAAGATTTTTCTTGAATTAGGAGGCTGTTTATGAATAAAGTTGAAAAGGCACTTATTCATGCTCTGTTTGTACATCTGCATCACAACACGGATAAAGCTATTGATTTTAGCCTGTTCCAACAACTTAATCAAAAGGTTGACCAGCTCTGGCCCGGCGCTTTATTGGTGGGCCCTGAAGCTAATGATGATGCGGCCGTATTTAAGATCCCCGGTTCGGATTGCTTTATTACCGCTAAAATGGAAAGTCATTGTTCGCCCTGTGTTCCCCGGCCCTATGATGCTGCAGCCACCGGAGCCGGCGGAGCTATGCGCGATGTGGTCGCCATGGGCGCCCGGCCTATGTTTCTTTTGGATTTCATAGGCACCCGTCCGTTGGAAGAAGAAGTTATCGTCGGCCCCTGCGGGTTTGCCGGTCAATGCACCTGCGGCCAATGTGAGGTTATGACCAGTCAGGACAGAATAAATCTGATGCTTAAAGGGATTGCCGCCATGTGCGAAAATATGGGGGTATTTGTAGTGGGAGGCGGTTTCTCCACCTCCTTCAGTGACATCGTACCGGCAACCGTAGTAGCGGTAATCGGCCGGCAGGTTACGGACAAACCCCTGACCAAGCCGGCTAAATCTCCGGGAGATAAGATCATTATCATCGGGGAAACCGGTACCGATGGCAATGATACCCTCTTTAGAGCCGGGCTGGCATCGGTGATGGAGCCTGCGGTTGCTCTTTTTGCTGAGGAGAAAACCACTATGGAGGCTACTTTGGCCGCTTTTGCTACCGGGAAAATCAAGGCCTGTTCGGATCTGGGAGCAGCCGGAATCGGCGCTGCCGTTTGTGAATCCGCCCGCTTTGGAGGATTGGGAGCCCGGGTGGAATTGGACCAGGTACCGGTGAGAACTGCCGCTATTTCTCCCGAAGAAGTTTTTATCTGCGAGACCCAGGCTCGTATGCTGCTGCAGGTGGAGCCCCGGCATGTTGCGGAGGTCCTGGAGGCTATCCGCAGCCAAAATGGCACTGCCGCGGTAATCGGCGAGATCAATGACCAGGATTATAATGTTTTCACCTATCAGGGTGAGGTGGTGGCTACCATTCCTAATAAACCTTCTCCGGAAATCCTTAAGGAGCTGATGGGTTAGGGGCGAGCTGATATTTTTACAGCCAGGTAGAGCCACTGAATATAAAAAGGGGAAATAGGGCGGGGCTGTGGGAGATAAGTCCCGCCCTATTGCACCAAAAGATATATAAATATTAAGGGGTTTAATTAATCAGGTTATAAACGCTGAATTCAGTCTGTCTTATTACTTCTGACCCATATGTGCATCCTTTCAGCTTCCTTGATCAATTCATCCCGCAGGTCAGGATGGGCAATCTCAATCAGTGCTTCCGCCCGCTGCCAGGTTGATTTGGCTTTGAGCATGGCAATACCGTATTCAGTAACCACGTAGTAATTGATGCTCCGGGGTACGGTTACCGTAGCGCCGGGAGTCAGTAGAGGGCGGATGCGGGACTGCAAATTGCCTTCTCTGTCAGTAAAAGTGGAAGTCAGGCAGATAAGCCCCTTTCCCCCCCGGGAATAATAAGAGCCCAAGATGAAGTCCAATTGTCCGCCGGTTCCGGATATATGACGGATACCGGAGGATTCTGAAGCCACTTGGCCATAGAGATCCACTTCAATGGCGTTATTAATCGCCATTACCTTATCGTTTTGCCCGATTATAAAGGGATCATTGGTATAATCAACCGGATAGATGGCACAGCAGGGGTTCATATCCAAAAAATCATATAATTTATTGGTGCCCATGGCAAAAGTGTATACCATCTTGCATTTATCCAGCTGCTTGCGGCGTCCGGTAATACGTCCGGCTTCATACATGTCGACAAAGGAATCGCAAAGCATTTCCGTGTGCACGCCCAGATCCTGCAAATCTGACTGGGCGATCATAGCGCCTACGGTGTTGGGCATGGCTCCGATACCCAACTGCAGACAAGCCCCGTCTTCGATTTCCTCTGTGACGATAGCGGCGATTTTCTTGTCGATATCTGATATAGGCAGCTCGGGAAGTTGGATCAGAGGCTGATTGTCACCTTCGACTATATAATCCACTTCGGAGATATGAATGGACTCCCGGCAGCCTCCGAGACAGACGGGGACCGATTCATTGACTTCTATAATCATCGTTGAGGCCGTATCACAGACCTGGGGGGTAAATGAAACCGAGGTTCCAAAATTGAAGAAGCCATGTTGATCCATGGGAGAAACCTTGATCAAAGCCACGTCGGCTTTAACATAGCCGCGTTCATAGAACCCGGGACCTTCATGATAAGTCAGAGGAACGTAATTGCACATATTCCGGTCATGCAATTTGCGGCTGGCGGCGCTCATATGATAATCCTGATAGATTACATGTTTCCTTTCCGGATCAGCCAGAACCGTTTGGGGCATAAAAGGACAGGTAGTAGTCCTGATATTGACACCGTACAGTTCATCAACCCGTTTGGCCAGAGCTGCGTCCAGGTAGCTGGAGCACATGACGAACTCGCCATAGTGGACCAGGTCTCCTGATTTAATCGCTTTCATGGCTTCATTGACCGGAACCAGTTTGCGCTGGTATTCCTTAAGATAATCCATGATAGGAAAATTCTCCTTTCCGATCAAATTAGGGATTGGATAAGGGCTTTGCCAACAGCCGGCGGGCCGGGAAAAGAACCTTCTTTTGCCTTATTCCCGGTCCGGGCTTTATAGGCTAGTATTCAAAAACATCAATCGGGACATTGATGGCTGATGCATCTGCTCCGATTACGATATCGGCAACATTCCATACATTGGGCACCACATTACGGAGATAATACTGGGCGGCGGCTACCTTGCCCAGATAAAAATTGTAGTCGTAGTGCTCTGCCCCTACTTCTTTGGCTTTCCTGTCAGCCAGCAAAGCCTGATCAAGGATCAAGCGCCCGCAGTATAATTGGGCGGAAGCCGTCAATACCCGGCGTGAATACAAGGGGACCAGGCTGATATTGCTCTTATAGTATCCCTGCAGGGCGTTGACCATTTCCTTATAAGCCTTCAAGGCTTTATCCAGCTGGGCGAAATCAACGGCAAAGGTTTCATTGTCTTTATGGGCTGCGCAGAAATCGACCATTTCCTGGACCCAGCCCGCGAAAACGGAACCGCCCTTCATGCTCATTTTGCGTCCTACCAAATCCAGGGATTGGATGAAGTTGGTGCCTTCCCAGATGGAGTAAATCTTACAATCACAGGCCAACTGGGCGACCGGGTATTCAGAGCAATAGCCGTAGCCGCCATAGGTTTGAATAGCCTCACCGATAAGCCACCAGGCTTCATCGGAGGGATAGGCTTTGCAGAGCGGAGTGGTCATTTCAATCAGGTCGCTGGCTGCCTGTCTGACTGCCGGATCGGGATCCCGATGGCGCTGGTCAAAGGCCAGATAGACCCGATACATCATGGCCCGCATAGCTTCAATATGGGCCTTGCCCATCATTAAAGTGCGTTTGATATCCTCATGGTTGATTATAGCTACCCGCCCGGATTTAGGATCGGTCATGAGACGTCCCTGGATTCTTTCCTTGGCATTGTCACGGGCATTGGCAAAGGAGTTGATGATGCAGGACAGGGCCATATGGCCGGTTTCCATTCGGGCCAGGTTCATCATCTGGAACATCTGGGCCATGCCTTCGCCTTTACCCTCGTTTTCACGCGGATCTTTCCCCAGCAGCCAACCGCGGCAGCCGTCGTTTTCACCGGCAGACAGAGACGCAGTAACAGATCCATGCAGACCCATCTTATGTTCGGCCCCGGTGGTCTGGAAATCATTGCCGGACAGGCTGCCGTCTTCATTGACCCAGTACTTGGGAACAACAAAGAGCGAAATACCGGAGGTCCCGGGTCGAGCCCCTTCAATGCGGGCCAGGTAAAGGTGAATGATGTTTTCGGTGAAATCATTATCACCGCCGGTTATGAATATCTTGTTGCCTTTGATTTTGAATATGCGGGGATCATCAGTGGGGTAAGCCTTGGATAAAATATCACCGACATCAGAACCTGCGCTGGGTTCAGTCAGACACATGGTTCCGGACCAGGTCCCATCCATCATCTTGGGCAGGAACATGGCTTTCAGTTTATCGTCGCCGAAACTTTGAATAAGGTCGGCGGCGCCGCTGGTCAGCAGGATATAGGGCATGAAAGCCGGATTGGCGGCGCATATCAGTTCCCAAACCGCGGCGTAGAGCATTTCCGGCAGCACCATGGCATCCGGGGAGTTATCAATATTGCTGGTACCCCAGCCTTCACTCTGCAGCTGATGGAAAAGGGGACCAAAGCTGGCCGGAGTGGTTACCTTGCCATCCGCGAACTTAACCGGGTCATTTTCACCGTCATCATTGGTGGGCTCAATAACTTCTTTACACATTTTTAGGATAGGTCCCAGAACCGATTTGATATCGTCCCGGGAATAGTAGTCGGCAAACTGGGGGTAGTTGAACACTCCTTCAGTCGGCAGCCACTCCTGAATAATAAATTCGAAGTCTCTTATATTATTAACCGCAAAGTTAGCAGCCATTTTAATCTTCCCTCCATTTCTCTTAACAATTGTTTACCGCTTTTTTAATGGTCTAAAAGACCGTTAACTGTAAACAGTACTTAAATAAATCTGCAACCCCCCAATGCTTGCAAAATACAACCAGTATAGGGGTGAAGTTGTATTAAGAAAATCCACGTGAATCCCATATAATTTGCGCTATCCGCGTCAATTACCTAACCTTCCATGGCCCGCAGAACCGTCCTGCAGAGCATACCCAGGGGGCATACCCATAGGGCACAAGCAAGCGAGCAAGCAGGCAAGCAACGGCAATGAAAATAGTCCGCTTGGTCCGGCCAGGTTTTTTGACGCAGAGTTTAGGGAATCTGGGAGAATACGCGGAGAAATTTTAATCCCCCAGTTCCCCTAAAATTCCGCGCCGGTTCTTTTATTAAGGAATCTACACTAGTTTTTAAATATCTCTGGTCCACAGGGAGCACATGGCCGGTCCCCCGCCGACACAGAGGGAAGCGCCGCCAATGGTCTTGCCCTGTTTCTCCAGTTCATAGTAAAGGGAAACAACGATGCGCAGGGCGGTGCATCCTACCGGGTGGCCCAGGGCGATACCGGAGCCATTGGCATTGACCTTGCTCATATCCATTTCGATGCCGTATTCTTCCTTTAGCATTCGCCCCACTCCAATAAACTGGGGAGCAAAAGCTTCATTGATTTCCCAGTATTCCACATTTTCATACTTCATTCCGGCTTCTTGCAGGCATTTGGGGATAGCAACCGCCGGACCCAGGCCCATGACTTCAGGGGCTACGCCTTCGGCACAAATGTTTATCAGCTTCATAAGCGGTTTTAACCCCAGTTCCAAAGCCTTGGTCCTGGACATGATAATAACGGCAGCGGCGGCATCATTGAGACCGGAAGCATTGGCAGCGGTAACCACGCCGCCTTTTTTGAAGGCCGGAGATAATCTGCCCATGGTTTCCAGGCTGGCATCGGGAATCATGTGCTCGTCTTTATCATAAATGGTGACACCCTTTTTGGTTTTAAGCTCCACCCCGACTATTTCCCGCTGGAAGGTGCCGTCCTGGGTGGCCCGGGTCGCCCGCTGATGGCTCATAAGAGCCAGTTGGTCGCATTCTTCGCGGGTAATGCCGTATTTCTCGGCGATATTTTCCGCAGTTATGCCCATATGGCCGGGAACCAGACGATCCACCAGTCCGTCATGGAGCATGGCATCTTCGATCTGTCCGGGGCCCATGCGGTAGCCGCTTCTGGCTTTGGGAATCATGTAAGGAGCATTGGTCATGCTTTCCACCCCTACTACCAGGCCGATGTCGGTTTTACCCAGCTGGATATGGTTGATGGCGATGTCCAGGGCGCGCATGCCGGAAGCGCAGTTCTGGTTGACGTTGCAGGCATTGCTTCTGACCGGCAGTCCGGCAGCCATCCCCACCTGGCGGGCCGGCAGGGAACCCTGCATATGCGGATAAACCTCGCCCATTACGATTTCGTCAATCAGGGCAGGGTCAATCCCGGCCCGGTTAATTGCTTCTTTGGCAACGATAGTGGCCAGTTCTATGGCCTGTTTATCTTTAAGGCTGCCCAAAAATTTGGCTATCGGAGTTCGGCAAGCGCTTACTATTACCACATCCTGAATTTCTTTCATCATTTAAAAACAACCTCCCTTTAATTTTAAAGTCATGCCCTCTATGGTTATTTCCATGCCGGGGATAATTAAAGAATCTATAATCCCTGAAATAGTGGTTTTCTCTTTTCCAGGAAAGCTCCCATGCCTTCCTTTTGGTCGGCGGTGGAGCAGCACATTCCGAACATATCAGACTCAATACTCATGGCCGTATCCAAGTCAGCCTGCATCCCCCGGTCAATAGCATGCTTGGCGAAGCCTACGGCCAGGGAAGCGGTGCCGGCAATTTTGGCCGCCATTTTTTGAGCCGCATCCATAACTTCGTCGACCGGATAAACATGGTTGACCAGCCCGATGCGATATGCTTCGGCTGCGTTTATGGTGGCAGCCGTGAAGGTCAGTTCCTTGGCCCGGCCTGAACCAATTAAGCGAGGCAGTCTCTGCGTGCCGCCGAATCCGGGGATAACCCCCAGACCAACCTCAGGCTGGCCGAACAGGGCATTGTCAGCTGCCAGCCGAATATCGCAGGCCATAGCCAGTTCGCAGCCGCCTCCCAGGGCAAAGCCTTTGATTACAGCAATAACCGGTTTTTCCAGCAGTTCTATCATCCGCAGGGTTTTCTCGCCATAATCGGAAAACGCGCGACCTTCGGCTGCAGACAAGGGCTGCATGTAAGCGATATCTGCACCGGCGACAAAAGCCTTTTCGCCGCTACCGGCAATAATCACTACTTTAATCTCTCTGTCTGCAGCGATATCATCAACAGCAGCTCTTATTTCGGTAAGCGTATCCTTATTAAGGGCGTTTAATGCCTTAGGCCGGTTGATATACAAAGAGGCCAGATAGCCTTCCTTTTCCAGAATAATGTTTTCAAAATTCATAGCTTTTCCCTCCATCAGGGTCATATTTTAAGTCCGGGCAAACAATGATTAATAATTATAGAAGCCTTTTTTGGTCTTCATGCCCAGCCAGCCGGCGCGGACGTATTGTTTCAGCAGGCCCGAGGGTCGATATTTGGGATCTCCGGTTTCTTCGTAGAGGGTGTTCATAACCGCCAGGGCGATATCTCCTCCCACCAGATCACAGAGGGTAAGCGGTCCCATGGGCCATCCGGCCCCCAGCTTCATAGCGGTGTCGATATCTTCCGCTGAAGCCAGGCCTTCATAGAGAATAGCGCAGCCTTCGTTAATAGTGGGAACCAGGATGCGGTTGACCACGAACCCCGGACCTTCTTTAACCTTTACCGGTTTTTTGCCGATTTCTATGGAGAGGTCGCAAACCGTTTGCACAGTTGCTTCCGAGGTCTGCAGGGCAGGAATGACCTCGACCAGTTTCATCACATTGGCCGGGTTAAAGAAATGCATACCCACCACCTTGTCTGCCCGGTTAGTTATAGCAGCAATTTCCGTGATGGAAAGGGAAGAGGTATTGGTGGCGATAATTACCTCCGGAGCCAGCATGGCATCCAGTCTGGTATATATGTCTTTCTTGACCTCCATCTTTTCAAAAACCGCTTCAATTACGAAGTCGACATTTGTCACATCATCAAATTTATCGGTGCCGGTGATATTGGCCAGCACTGCGTCCTTGGTGCCGGGAGCAGCTTTCCCTTTTTCCTCGGCTTTGGACAGGCTCTTGCCGATGGCATTAATAGCCCGGTCAACAAATTCCTGTTTAATATCGTACAATACGACTTTTTTACCGGCGGCAGCCAGCGCCCAGGCGATACCCTGTCCCATGGTGCCTGCACCAAGCATTGCAATGGTGTTGATCGTCATTATAATATACCTCCCAATTAATCAATTTTATTTCTGCGGCACTAAGCGGAATTAAGCTGTCCCATCCCCCCTTTAGACAATACAGATTATGGATATGATTCCATAAAACATAAAAATTGCCCTCGGCAAATTTAATCAGCAAAATTCATACCAATTAATTACCAAACCTAAAAATATACATTGAAAAGGCGGCATTCCACAGTTTGCGTCATGCCGCCTTATGAGTAAAAAGCAATCGCTATACTATTAAAGTATATCAGAATAGTTCAATCGCCATGTGACGAAAAGCCTGATAGTAAGGTTATGGTGCTTAGTATGACACTTATCCCAAAATCATAGACCAACCCCGGCGGCTTAAAAACAGGTGCTTTTACTCTGCCGTCCGAATGATCGGTAATATTATGCCAATCCGCGCCTCTGTTCAATATGTATAATTTTTTTGGTTATTAAATATTTTGGGAGTAAGATATATCAAAATAGGACAGGAAGGATGCTGGAACGTGAAGCGAGGCTTTAGTTCAGGCCGTATTTAGCCAGCTTGCGGTAAAGAGCCGAGGTATAGATTCCCAGCATTTTGGCTGCTTGAACTTTATTGCCGTTAGTTTTTCCCAGGGCTTGAATTATTATTTGTTTCTCCAGCCGTTCCAGACTTTCGGACAGGGTGGCGGGATTGGCGTTATCCTGGCTGGAGGGAGAATAAGCATTTTCCGCCAGGTGGGGAAAGTGCTTCACGGTAATGATGTTTTCACGATTCATATCGGCCAGATTAATGGCTCGCTCCAACAGATTCTCCAATTCCCTGATGTTGCCGGGCCAGGAGTAATTCTGCATAAGCTCAATAACCTTATTGGAGACCTTTTTAATACTGGTGCCCAATTTGTCGTTTATTTTTTTTACCAGGGTATCCACCAGCGGAGGAATATCTTCATTACGGTCCCTTAAAGGAGGGATATTCAAGGTTACGACATTAAGGCGGTAAAAAAGATCCTGGCGGAACTTCTGTTCTTTTACCATTCGCTCCAGGTTGCGGTTGGTGGCGGCAATGACCCGCACATTAATAAAAATCGGTTTGGTTCCGCCCACCCTTTCAACCACCCGGTCCTGCAGCACGGTTAAAAGCTTAGTCTGCATGGTTAAGGGCATATCGCCGATCTCATCCAGAAAAATAGTTCCGCCCATGGCAAGTTCGAACTTACCATGTTTGCCGCCTTTTCGGGCTCCGGTAAAAGCCCCCTCCTCATAGCCGAATAACTCAGATTCAAGCAGGTTTTCCGGCAGGGCGGCGCAGTTTATCTTTACAAAGGGATGATTTCGGCGATTGCTGCAGTTATGAATGGCATGGGCGAATAATTCCTTGCCGGTGCCGCTTTCACCGGTTATAAGCACGGTGGAAACAGTATGGGACAATTGTGCGGCTACCGATTTTAGTTTAAGAAAATTTGGGGAGCTGCCCACCAGATCATTAAACTCCCACTGGGCCTGGTATCCTTGCCGGATTTCTTCGCGATAGATATTTAACTCCTTTTCTGTTTCCTGCAGTTTGTTCATTAATATCTTGGCCCCCGACATATCCATGAACAGGCTGTGGGCAATGGCGCCGATGATTTCCCCGTCCTTGATAACCGGTTGACGGGTAACAATGGTATCGCGACCGTTGATGGCATAGATATCGGCCTCATCAAAACGTCCGGTCTTAAGGATTTCCGGCAGGAGCGAATTCGGGGTGACCTCCAGAATATGTTTTCCTACTACCTGGCTTTTTTCCAGCCCCAGGGAGTTCAGGTAGGTGGGATTCATGGCGGTGATTATGCCATCCTTGTCCACAATCACATAAACCATATAAGGATTTTCGATCAAAGCCTCGGAAATGGCCCGGAATTCCTTTTCCGTTTCCTGCAGCTTGTGCATAAAAATCTTAGCGCCGGACATGTCCAGAAAGAGGCTCTTGGCAATGGCGCCGATGATCTTGCCATTTCCCATAACCGGCATCCGGCTCATGATAGTGTCCCGTCCCTTGATGGACCAGATGACCGCTTCGTCAATCCGCCCGGTTTTCAGAATCTCCGGCAGTTCCGAGTTGGGCAGGATATCCAGAATGTATTTGCCCACCACCTCTTCTTTATGCATTTCCAGAATGTCCAGGAAGGTTTGGTTCATGGCGGTGATTATGCCGTCCTTGTCCACGATGACATAGAGCATATAAGGGCTTTCAATCAAAGCCTCGGACAGAGCCTTAAACTCTTTTTCCGTTTCCTTCAGCTTCTGCATCATGATTTTGACTCCGGAAACATCCAAAAAAAGGCTCTTGCCGGTAGCCCCGATAATTTCTCCGTTTTTGATTATCGGCAGGCGGGTGACGATGGTATCCCGGCCGTTGATAGGCCAGATATCAGCTTTATCCACCCGGCCGGTCTTGAGCACTTCGGGCAGTTGGGAAGCAGGTATTACTTCCAGTATATGCTTGCCGATAACGTCCTTTTTCTCCAGTCCCAGCTCGTCCAGATAGGTCTGATTCATGAGGGTGATAAAACCTTGTTTGTTTACGCTTACGTATACCATATAAGGACTTTCGATTAAAGCATCACAATAAGCGCTGAATTCTTCTTCGGTTTCCTGCAGTTTTTGCATCAGAATCCGGGCGCCGGACATATCCAGGAAAAAACTTTGCCCGATGGCCCCTACTATTTCTCCATCTTTTACGATAGGGAAACGGGTTACCACAGTATCGTTCCCGTTGATGGGCCATATGTCGGCCTTGTCAATCCTGCCTGTTTTCAGTACCTCGGGAAGCTCGGAGTGGGGCAGCACCTCCAGCACGTGCCGGCCCACTGCCTGGTCCCGGCTCAGGCCCAGCAAATCCAGAAAGGTCTGGTTCATCAAGGTGATGCGGGCATCCTTGTCCACTATCACCAGCGCCATAAAGGTGCTCTCCACCAGGACTTCGCTGATGTCTTCAATATTATACCCAGGCATTTATTCTTCTCCCCCGATTAATTCATTTTCCCTTCAATGGTCAAAACATACCCCGGTATCAGGCATCATCTTCATCCCAAGGCCTGAACCCTCTTCCGTAAACCTCAACCGTATCAGTTATGGTAAGAAAAGCCTGATGGTCAAGCTGGAAGATCAGTTCTTTCAGACGTGGGATTTCGGATTTACCGGTGGTTACCATAATTATATTTTCGACCTGCCCGGTATAAGCTCCTTTTCCTACTAAGTAGGTACATCCCCGATGCATTCCGTGAAGGATGGCATCAGCGATATACTCCGATCTTTTTGACACTATTATAACCGTCTTTTTGGTCCGGAACCCGGAAGTGACATTATTGACCATGGCCGCACTGGCAACCATGGTTATGGCGGAGTAAAGGGTCAATTCAATATTGGTGGTGATAAGTGCGGTAATTAATACGATACCGTTGGTAACCAAAAGCGTAGTACCGAAATTGACTCCCCAAAGACGGTGGATGATACCGGCAATAATATCCAGACCGCCGGTAGAACCCCGAAACATCAGAGCCGTGCCAACTCCGCATCCGCTGAGGGCTCCGCCGAATACGGCCGCCAGGAGCAGATCATTAATCCCCAGATGCACAGGCAGTGTCTCCAGCAGGCCTAAAAAGACCGTAAGGCTTATGGTTCCGACAAAGCTGTAAAGAGCAAAGCGCATGCTCACCAGTTTCCAGCCCGCAATAAATATCGGGATATTTAATACCATATACCATAACCATATGGGGTAGGGGGTGGTAAAGTGGAGAGCTATAGCGATGCCGCTTAAACCCCCGGTCACCAGATGAGCCGGTGCAATAATGAATTGGATGGCGGCTGCGGTCATGAAAGAGCCAAAAGCTATGCCGGCGATATCTTTAAACGATATTTTTTCCAGGACAGCATGCGTAGACATTCAATAAATCTCCTTAAAGTAAAAAAATGCAAAAATGTTGACATAACTCTTTAAATATTATCATAAATCAACCCCATAATGGGATGGTTTTTATTATGAAAATAGGGAATTATAATTCCCGCCGGGCAGTGAATTTCAAATTTATTATTTGACTGCACCGGCAGCAAATGATAACATGCAAGCGAAACATTTCAATTCCCCATCGCGGCACATTAAGACCGCGTGACCGGGACCCGGTATCCAGAACTGGCAGTATACGATGCAGCAACTATGACGATTTAACGAGGTGTCCGGTGAGTAATAAAACTAATGATTCAAGCAATAGAAAAGTTCCTTTTTGGATTACATTGCTTCTGGCGATTTCGTGTGGGGTAATCGTTGCCAATGTCTATTATTCTCAGATTATAGTGGGCCCGATAAGCCTGACCACCGGAATTCCTGCTCAAGCTGCCGGCCTGATTGTAACCATGACTCAGATCGGCTACGGTACCGGTTTGCTCTTTTTAACACCTTTAGGGGATATTATTGAAAACCGCCGACTGGTGGTAGTGACCCTGCTGGGGACGGCCTTAGCCCTGGCTGCGGCAGCTTGGACCCGGCAGGCGGTGCCGTTCCTGGCGGCTTCGCTGTTTATCGGGCTGGGGTCGGCGGCAACCCAGATACTGGTTCCTTATGCCGCTCATCTCTCGCCCCCGGAAATCCAAGGCCGCACCGTAGGTAATGTTATGAGCGGACTGCTGATTGGTATTACCATGGCCCGTCCGGTATCCAGCCTGATCACCGACCTATTCGGCTGGCCGGCGGTATTTGGCTTGTCGGCCCTGGTAATTATTCTGCTGGCAATTGTTCTGGTATTAGCTCTTCCACCCCGGCAACCCTCGGTTAAACTTCATTATCCGGCTTTAATCCGTTCCATGGGGAAATTGCTGCTGAATACTCCGATCCTGCGCCGCCGGGCTGCTTACCAAGCGTGTGTGTTTGCAGCTTTTAGTGTATTTTGGACTACGGTTCCCTTGCTGCTATCAGGCCCGGTTTTTCAATTGTCCCAACGGGAAATAGCTTTATTTGCCCTGGTAGGAATATCAGGGGCGTTAGCGGCGCCGGTAGCCGGCCGGGTTGCCGACCGGGGTCTGGTCCGTCCTGCTACTGCAGTAGCTATGGGCATGGTGCTGTTATCAATGTTGCTGCCATTGTTGATTCCATCCCATTCGCCTGTTGCTATGCCGGTTTTGGTGGGAGCCGCGATTCTGCTGAATGCTGGGGTATTTGCCAACCAGGTGCTGGGGCAGCGTACAATTTATGCCTTGTCGGCAGAGGTGAGGAGCCGTTTGAATGGATTATATATGGCTATGTTTTTTGCCGGAGGAGCGGTGGGTTCGTCAGTCGGGGGATGGGCCTATGCCACCGGAGGATGGAGTCTGGCGTTATATATAGGAACGGCATTTACCGTCATTACTCTGCTCTACTTTTTGACAGAAAAATAGCGTAATAATTAAGTGCCGCATCCGTTTTCTGCAGAATTTCCAGCCGGCTGTCCCGCTTTTCCCGCCGGCTGCTATTATTCAGCAATTCCTATACCGATCGCACCCGGTCCGGAATGAGCTCCCACCACTGCTCCTACCTGGCTTTTATAGATAGGTCCGTGATAATTGAGTCTTTCCCGCAACTGAGTGATCAGATAATCGGCATCCTCTTCACAAAGAGCGTGCTGTACGCAGATGACTGCATCCTCAGCTTGTTTGATACGCTTGACCGCCTCATCCACCAGGAGCTGCAAGGCTTTTTTTCGGCAGCGTACCGCCTTGATAGGATGGACTACTCCACCCAAAAATTCGCATACCGGTTTAATATTGATTAATTTTCCCAGGAAAGCGGTTGCGCCGCCTATTCGTCCTCCGGCCCGCATATAAGTAAGCTCATTAACGGAGAAAAGGGATACTACCCCGGGCAAAAGCTCCCGTATCCGCTTGACCAGTTCCTCGGTCACCATCTGACCCTGCTCAATCAGCTGGGCGATTTTGATTTCCAGGGCGGCCTGGCCGCAGCCGCAGGTATTTGATTCCATAACCTCAATTTTGGCTCCGGGGTGAGTTTTGATAAACGCATCGGCAGCCATAGTGGCTGCCTGAAGGCTGGCCGAGAGTGGCTTGGCAATAGTGGTGACAATGAAATCCCGATAGCCTTCGGCATACTTTTCCTCAAAAGCCTGGATCCACTCCGCGATTCCCGGAATTGAGGTTTTGGGGACCGAATTAGGCTGATTCTTCATCCGCAGATAGAAATTCTCGCTGCTGATATTAATATGCTCGCGGTACTGCTGCTGTCCGCCGAAATTTATATGAAACGCCACCTCTGCGATGTGGTATTTTTTAAGTATCTCCCGGGGAATGCTCCCGGCAGAATCAACTATTTGCGCTATTTTCCGCTGCATTTCATCCGCTCCTTAGCAATCAAGTCCATCAATAGAAAACCGATATTAATTACCTTAATAAATTATTGCCCATATTGAGCAAGTCTATAAACCATGGGCGTTACCTTTATAATTGACAGTTCTTCTCTAACCGATTATTGTTGATAATAACAACGAAGTTCGAAATTAGTCAAATACTTAATAATAATGATACCATAATTATCCGTATTGCAGCATAACAACTGTATGATACGGTGGACGGGTCGAACTGACCTTGCGGGGGTTGTTGTGTTAAGGGGGGCTTCTATGTATATACATTTAGAAGGAGGTTTTATTTGCCATGGCGGAAGAGATTCGTTGGGTCAAAACTCACTGTGCACGAATGGATCATGGTGGCTGCGGCCTGCTGGTAGGAGTCAGAGATAATAAGATAATTCAGGTAAAAGGCGACCCGGAAGGATATTTGAATAAAGGGTATACCTGCTACAAAGGCAGGGTATCGGCTGATCGCTTAAGCCACCCGAACCGCCTCCGCCATCCCCTCAAACGGGTGGGAGAGCGGGGCGAGGGAAAATGGCAGCGTATTTCCTGGGAGGAAGCTTTGGATGAAACAGCTGCCAACTTGCTCAAAATCAAGGAAAAATACGGAGCCCGGGGGATGGGCTTTGGGGTCGGGATGCCCAAAGGGCTGGAACATTTCGTAATGATTCGGCTGGCCAATATTTTTGGTTCTCCCAATGTTATAGCCTCTCAGGATGTATGCCATGCACCGCGGGAGGTTACCGGCCTCCATACCTGCGGGTTTTATCCGGTTGCCGACCTGCATAACCCCACCAGTCTCATACTCTCCTGGGCCAGTAATAACCTTTCCACCAATGAAGAGGGGCAAATAGGCGGTCTTACCCTGGAGCAGCTTAAAAAAGGCGCCCGCTTGATCGTGGTTGACCCGCGCCGGACGGAACTGGCCCAAAAAGCCGATTTATGGCTGCAGCTCAAGCCGGGAACGGCGCCGGCCTTGGCCCTGGGATTCCTGCATGTGATCATTGAGGAAGAACTCTATGATAAAGATTTTGTCGAAAAATATACCTATGGTTTCGAAGATCTGGCCCAGCATATAAAATCGTATTCCCCGGAAGTGGTTGCGGAAATCACCTGGGTTCCCCCGGAGTTGATCAGGGAAGCGGCTCGAATGTATGCCGCCGCCAAACCTGCCGCCCTGCAGTGGGGAAATGCCATTGAACATGACGTGAATGTCTTTGATGCCGCCCGCTCCCTGGTTTGTCTGATGGCTATTACCGGAAACCTGGAGGTGCCGGGAGGCAATATCAATGCCCATGATCCTAAAATTATGGGACTGGGCGAGTTCGTACGCGCCGACCTCATTCCGGATAAGCGCAAGCAGATGCTGGGCGCTTATCACAGTACCATCCCTCGGTTAATGACGGTTCCGCCGGCCTATTTCCGCCAGGCGGTGCTTGAAGGGAATCCATACCCGGTCAGGGGATACTACGGTATGTGCACCAATCCCATGGTGGCCTGGGCTGACAGCCAGGTGACCTATGAAGCCTTCAGAAGTCTTGATTTTGTCGCGGTGGCCGAAATATTTATGACCCCTACTGCTGCTATGGCCGATATCGTCTTTCCGGTAGCCCATCAATATGAAATGAATGATATTGGCCATTACGGAATCGGACACGGAATGATACTGGCGCGCCCCCGCATCGTCGAGCCGCCGGAGGAATGCTGGCCTGATATAAAGATTATGAATGAACTGGGAAAACGGGTGTCGCCGGCGGAATTATGGCATGATGATTTTGAGGAATTTCTCGAAGACATAGTCAGACCTGCAGGTTTGACTTATCAAGAGTTTGTTGCCCGGGGTTATCTTAAAGGACCTGATCGCTTCAGGCTGTATGAAGAGAAAGGATTCCGTACCCCTACGGGAAAGGTCGAGTTGAAGTTAAGCACGGCGGAAAAATTTAAATTAAAACCCCTGCCGGAATTTACCTCCCTGCCGGAAGAACCTGATGCGGAATATCCGCTTCTTCTGATAAGTGCCAAAAGCCGTTATTACCTTCTGTCTTCCTACCGCTGGGTTGATAAACTCAGGCAGAAAAGACCGCAGCCGACGGCTGAGATCCATCCCGAAACGGCAAAGACCTATGGGATCAGCGACGGCGACCAAGTAACGATTACAACCAGGTACGGCGAGATCATTCAGGTAGCCAAGGTTACCGATATCGTTCATCCTGATGTAATCAGCGCGTCCTTGGGCTGGTGGTTTCCGGAAGGGGATGAAAAAGAGCAGTTTGAATGGAAGAAATCGAATTTCAATATGCTCACTTCTGTCAGCAAACTGGGCAAGGAGTTCGGAACCCCCAACCTTAAGAACATACCCTGCCGGATAAGTAAACTATAAGGGTGGGAGTATCCGAACCGCAGATCAGATAAAAAGAGAATGCTTTTTAGATTTTTAGCCAAGGGCTACAGTTACTGCATAGGTTATGCAGGCTGCAGCCCTTTCAGTGTTTTTTTATTTGGACTCTGAACGGCACAATGTTCCGGAGAGGGGGAGATCCTCAGCTGTCTTACTGCCGGATGGCAGTCGGTCTTCATTTTCGTTCAGCTTCCGCATCTCCCCATACATTAAGGTAGCAGTCAGCATGACGGATAGAGTATCGGCGATAGGCGCTGTGCGCCATACTCCTTCTATACCCCAGAAATGGGGCAGAATAAGAAGCAAAGGGATAAAGAACAGGACTTGCCGGGATAAACTGAGTATTGCCGCCTGACGAGCTTTGCCGACTGCCTGAAAATAGTTGGAGCTTATAATCTGAAATCCAATAATAGGAAACATGGCCATAAAGGTCAGCATGGCATGGGTGGCCAAAGCTGTCAGGGCAGGATTTTGGATGCTGAACAGTCCGGCCAATTGCTCAGGCCAGATATGAATAGCCAGGTATCCCGTTACAGCTATGCCGGTCCCGGCCCAAACCGCTTTTTTCCAGGTCTGCTTGACCCTTTTATATTGCCGGGCCCCATAATTGAAGCCGATAATCGGCTGCGCCCCTTGGGCCAGCCCCAATATGGGCATAAACAACAGGGTGGAAATGCTCATCATAATACCGACTGCCGACAGGGCCATATCTCCGCCATAAAACATCAGAGTTTTGTTAAGTATGAGCTGCTGTATGCTGTTGGCCACCTGCATGGCAAAAGGGGCAAAACCAATGGCCATGATACTGCTCAGAATAGGCCAGCTGGGCTTCAGATTCTTTAAGCGTATTTTGACCAGACTTCTGCCGCTCAGGAAATAGCTCAGCACCCAGGCGGCGGATACCATTTGTGCCAGGACGGTTCCGAGAGCCGAGCCTTTGATCCCCCAGCCCAGGATGAAAATAAAAACATAGTTCAGCCCGGTGTTAAGCACCGCCCCCAGCAGTTGCGTATACATGGCCATTTTGGGGTTACCTTCAGCCCGAATGAAGTTGTTGCATCCCATACTGATGGAGCCAAACACCGAGCCCAGCATAATAATATGAGTAAAATCCCGGGCATAGGGAAGGACCTTAGCATCTGCGCCAAAGGCAAGCAATATGGGTTCGGTAAAGATAAAGAAGATGGCGGCCAAAATAGCCGGTAAGAGAATTATCATGGCCAGGCCATTTCCGGCCACTTTTTCCGCCTCATCCTGGCGCTGCTCCCCCAGACGAATTGATATTAAGGCGGTAGCGCCGATTCCTATTAAAATAGACACGGCCATCAAAATAATCATTATAGGAAAGGCAACGGTAGTCGCCGCTATTGCTAGTTGACCTACCCCCCGGCCGACAAATATGCGGTCTATAATATTATAAAGCGAATTAACCAGCATGGCGATAATGGCAGGCCAGGAAAAAGTCCAGAGCAGCTTGCCGATATTCCCGTCACGCATTTCTTGCGAACGATCCATAAAAATATTCCTGCTTTCTACTAATCTGTAACTTTACTATTTTAAATGAATAAGTAAAGAAGATCAAGATTTTTTAAAAAGTATATGCTGACATAAAATTAAAACCGAAAATATTTTATTATGGGGATTCTTGTTTCTGGGTAATTGATGCTTTTTTATCTTCTCCGGGGCGGTTCGAATTCCGGCAGGTGCTGCCGGTAGCGCAACGGGATAAAATGGGTCTGGAGGCGGGGATTGCGGCGGGAATCAATGCTGATCCCGGCAAAATAGAGCTTCCAGAGTTCCCGGTAGCGATCTTCTTCCGGGCCGGATGAGTCCAGCTGATGGTCAAAACCGGTCAGATACCACCGCCGCTGCGGGGCACGCCTTTCTTCAGGAGGGTTTTGCCCGTCGTAAATAACCGCTATATTTCTTTTTACATCATGAATTATCCAGCGCTCGTTCGCCATGCGGTCGGCGAAATGATCGGCGATCAGGGGAAGAATATCATGGTCAGGAGACAGGCTGGCGTATAGAAACCGGCCCTGGTCGGTAAACCGGAGCAGTCCTAAAAAACGCTCGACCTCCCGGGCGACCCGGCGGGCGATTTTATGCAAAGGATACACCTGGGGGTGGGAATGATAAAAATCAATTTTTGTTCCCAGGCGAAATCCCAGGCGCAGATAGCTGAGAATGACGTTTTCTTTGTCGGGATAGGAAGAGAGAAAAGCTTTATAAACCAGGAGCAGGGAAGACCCGGATATTTTTTGCTCAATAGCCTGGGATACTCTGGCGGTCTGGGCGGAGTTGCTGGTAACAATGCTGCTGCTGCCGGTCAGGGAACCCTGATAAAGCTCCTGAGGGTAGATGCCGTCAGCTTTCTCCCGGTAATAATTATGGTAAATGCAGCTTAACAGCCCCTCAAAACTGCCGTCGTACAAATAATCCATCGCTATTCCTCCTCGTAAATGCATAAATCGGGTCAAAATAAAGTCAACTGTGTCGTTTCGGGAGGCGGAGGTGCAATCGCCCGGCGGACAGAGGCCGGATCAAAGGGCTGGGGACCGTCATAAATGCCTTTGCAGGTAATGAAATACCGGGCCCATTTGTAAACCGCGCCCAGTTTTTTTAACTGGTCGGCCGAAACCGCGGCTAGCCGCCGCTGGGTGGTTATGCGCCAGGCTGATTTGGGCCCGATGCCCGGAATGCGGAGCAATTCTTCATAGGAAGCCCGGTTGATTTCCAGCGGAAAAACATCCGGGTGGCGAAGGGCCCAGGCCATTTTAGGGTCGATATCGGTCTCCAGGTAGGGATGGTCGGCGTCGACGATCTCGTCGACCTCAAAATGATAGTAGCGCAGGAGCCAATCCGACTGGTAAAGCCGATGCTCCCGCAGAAGGGGCGGAGCGGTGGACAGGGCGGGCAGATTGGCGTCCTGGTTGACCGGAACATAGGCCGAGAAATAGACCCGTTTCAGCCCGAAAGTCTGGTAGAGCCCCTGGGTGGCCCGCAGGATGACTATATCGCTGTCCGGGGCGGCTCCGACAACCATCTGGGTCGATTGCCCGGCCGGGACAAATTTGGGGGTATGGCGCAGCCGTCTGCGGTCCTTCCGGTTGACCAAGATCTGGTCCCTGACCTGCTGCATGGGGGTGTAAAGCAAGGGCAGTGATTTTTGCGGCGCCAGCAGGCGCAAGCTCTGTTCACTGGGCTGTTCTATGTTGACGCTCATTCGGTCGGCCAGCAGCCCGGCTTGCTGAACCAGGTCAGGGTCGGCTCCGGGGATGATTTTTACATGGATATAGCCGTGAAATTCATATTCCCGGCGGAGCAGGGCCAGTACCTGGATAATCTTTTCCATCGTGTGCTGGGGCGATATTTCCACCGCGGCGCTGAGAAACAGGCCTTCAATATAATTGCGCCGGTAGAACTGGATGGTCAGGTCGGCGATTTCCCGGGCGGTAAAACTGACCCGGGGGACGTCGTTAGAGCGCCGGTTCACACAGTAGCGGCAGTCATAAATACAGTCATTGCTCAGCAGGACTTTGAGCAGAGAGATGCAGCGTCCATCCTCGGACCAGGAGTGGCAGATGCCGTAAGCTTTGGCGTTTCCTATTCCTCCCCCGTTCTTCCGGGATACTCCGCTGGAAGCGCAGGAGACATCGTATTTGGCCGCAGCGCTTAGAATCGTCAGCTTGGAAAGGGTATCCATAAACTCACCTCAAAGAAGACTTATACATGTTTGTCCATATTGAACCGAAAAACTACGGAATAATCGCAACCAGGCTGAATTAACCTGAAGGCGAATGTTTGTTCGATAATTATAGCATATTAAATACTATATTCAAACAGATGTTCGGTATTTTTAATCAAAGTAAAAATCAGCCCGAAGTGAAATGTATGCTATTGAAGTATCGTATGCTTTATAAATTGAAACAGTTGAGGAGGGATAGCATGATAAAAAAACAGGCCAAGTTGCTGGCCAGCCTATTGATTCTGATGATGATTCTGTCGCTGGTCAGCGCTTGCGGAGAAAAAGCTCCGGATACTAAAAACGCCAAGACCGCTCAAGCTGCCGAATTTGCCCGCTACCAGCCAGTGGTGGTGGAGGAAAAGCCTCAGGTAAAGCCTTATGCGATTGCCTCCGATCTCGGCAATGTGATCAACGCCCGGCGCTTCGAATTCTCTACCGCCAGCCGGGATTTGCTGCTGCAAAACGGGTTTGTGGTAACACCGGATAAAGCTTTGGAATTTTTCACCTGCTACGAAATCAATCGCTATGACCAGATTCCCAATTTTGTAACCACTGATTCCATGCTGCACAATTATCATCTGTATTTCAGCTATCTGTTGAAATCCATTGAGAGCCAACATCTGGCTCCCGGACTCAAGCAATTAAACCGCGGCATGCTGGCCGCTGCGATCGAACAATATGACGCTTTGAAAGGCACTGCCTGGGAAAACGCCGCCCGGCGCAACCTGGCCTTTTTCAACGTAGGGAGTATTTTGCTGGACCCCGGAATAAAGCCGACCGGGTCCGTAAAAAACGAAGTTGAACAGGAACTGGCGCTGATCAGGGGACAGGCCGGAATCGACATATCTCCGGTGATGAGCATAGGGGTTTCCCAGGACATATTGGAGTCTTTAAAAGAGGATTACACCCAGTATATTCCCCGGGGCCACTATACCCAGGGCGAAGAGTTGCAGAGATATTTTCAAAGTATGATGTGGTACGGCCGCATGACCTTCAGGGCCAAAAACGAGGATGAAACCCGTTCCGCGGTGCTGATGACCCTGGCTTTAAACCGGGATGGAAATCTTTCCCGCTGGAACGACATATACGACGTCTCTACATTTCTGGTGGGGAAAAGCGACGATTTGAGCTATGCCGACTACATGGCTCTGCTTAATAAAACCTATGGAGAGAAAATTACTTATGCGACGCTGACCGGAGATGAAACGCGCTGGAAAGCTTTCCGGCAGGGCCTGGCCCGGCTGCAGCCCCCTAAAATCAATTCCATCCCCATATTCGACCCCGAAATTCAGCCCGACCGCAATAAGGAAATCCTGGGCTACCGTTTTATGGGGCAGAGGTACACGCTGGACGCCGACATCTTTCAGAGGCTGGTATATCGTGAGGTAGGGGAGAACTCTCAGGGAGAAAAGCGTCTCCTGCCCAAAGGATTGGATATTGCGGCCGCTTTCGGCTCGACTGCGGCCGTGGACATTCTCAGGGAGATGGGTGAATATGATTATGACCGGTATGCGGAGAACATGTCCCATATGCAGGATTACACCACCGGGCTGGATATAACCTCCTGGAGCCAGAACCTGTACTGGAACTGGCTCTACACCCTGAAGCCGCTGACCAATGAGAAACCCCCGGGCTATCCGGTCTTCATGCTTAACCAGGCCTGGCAGAGAAAAGAACTGACCACCTTTTTAACCAGTTGGACCGAGTTGAAGCACGACACCATTCTCTACAGCAAGCAGGTGGTGGCGGAAATGGGCGGAGGCGGCGAGGAGAAAATTGACGATCGGGGTTATGTGGAGCCTAACCCGCAACTGTATGCCCGCCTGGCGGCTCTGGTCGCCATGACCCGGGAGGGGCTGACCGCTCGAAAATTAATTGATGCTCGCGATCAGGAGAATCTAAACCGGCTGGAAGAACTGGCCCTGGCTTTGAAAACCATTTCCGAAAAGGAACTGCAGGAAATTCTATTGACCGATGATGAATTCGAACTGATCAGATCCTATGGCGGGCAACTGGAACACTTTTGGCTGGAGGCATTGCGCGACCGGGGGGTGGAAAGCCGCTCCGAATTGTTGAATAATCCGGCTATGCTGGTGACCGATGTGGCCACTGCTCCTCCCGATACGGTGCTTCAGGAGGGAAGCGGATTCATTGAAGATATTTATGTGGTAGTGCCGGTGGAGGGTAGCCTGAGAATAGCCCGCGGGGGCGTCTACTCCTATTACGAATTCAGCGGCCGGACAACGGAGCGCCTGACCGATGAAAAATGGCGGGAGATGCTCATCAATGACGGCGAGAATCCGGAAAGGCCTGACTGGACCAGGGCCTATGCCGGAGCGGAGGAGACCCGGGTCAAGAGTTCTTGGGAGGATGAATGACATTGCCGGAAACAGATTAAAACCTATTTTATTAATTGGCATAAGCTTATTTTTTGTCATCCTGGCAATGGCTTGGATTGAAAAAGAGGCCGCCCCCAGAGAATGGCGGGCTGATTTAAACGATAATGGAATTGAGGAGCGATACTTTCTCCATAATCATCAGATAACCGTTAGTGAAAACCAACGTACCCTATGGCAATCCCCGCCAGCCTGGGAGGTTGAGCAAATAGTGGTTGGAGACGCGACCAACGACGGGCGGGAGGAGCTGCTTTTCCTGCTCCGGAAAGAAGGCAGCTACGGATCTTCCCGTCCCTTTTGGCGGACCGGAGCGGATCGGATTTGGAGCAGCCATCTTTTCGTGTATTCCCTCCAGGGAGAAAAGCTAAGGCCGGTTTGGTGCTCGTCCGCTTTAGACCGGCCCTTATACGATTTACAGATCGCCGCCGACCCCGCCGACGGCCAGAATTATTTGACCGCCCGGGAGAAACAATGGGGATTCAAGCTAGGACCGCGACCCCGCCTGCGGCTTAAATGGGACGGCTGGGGCTTTACCTGCCTCAGCTGGAGCAGAGCGGTAGCAATTGCCTGATATTAAGCTAGAATAATAAAAGCCGTGAGGCTGTCATCAGTTGGGAAAATCTTTTAGTTATTTTCATAGTGGGGAGTGAAAGGATAAATTGAAGTGGTTAGGCATATACTTCGGAATCTATGTCCTGTTTACCATCGGTGTTTATCATGTATTGGTAGTCAAACTGGAGGCAGGTTTTGGGGTCTGGCCCTGGATAGCTTTTTTGCTGCTGGGACTGGCTTGCCTCTGCTTTGCTTTGACTGCCTCTACTGATGCCTGGTCTATGTGGTGGGGCTATAATGCCTTCATCAATCTGTGGTCGGTAAAAGAAATGTTTGATCAGAGGGAGCGGGTCAGACAGCAATGTTGCCGATAGCAAATAAAGAGCCGGCTTTTACCCGGTTTGGTCATTGACATGGACGTGATATTTGCTGAATAAGCCGTACCTATCCCTCTGCACCTGCCTCTTCATTACTGTGCAGACGCCCTCGTTTCAAGGAGGCCAGTATTCCCAGCCCGCATAATATGGTGAAAACGATAAATGATACCCTCATGCAGGCCATAATGGTGGCGGGGTCGGCTTCGGCCAAGGGCACCTGCCCCACGAACAGGGCAATCAGGAGGGTGACTATGGACATGCTTATGGCCTGGCCGACCAGCCGCATGGTGCCCAGGGAGGAGGAAGCTATGCCGTAGAGCCGTATGGGGACCGACCCCATAATGGCGTTGTTGTTGGGGGATGCAAACAGAGCAAAACCCAGACCGGCCAGCAGCAGATTGGCTACCAGCCAAACCGGAGCCGTAGTGGCTGATATAAATATGAAGAAAAACAGGCTGAGAGCCGAGCACCCCATGCCCAGAGAGGCTACCAGCCGTGGTTCCAGACGATCAGACAGAGTTCCGGCCAGAGGGGATAGTATAGCCATGAGCAGGGGCTGGGCCAGGAGAATAAGACCGGCTGCCTGGGAGTCATATCCTCTAACCACCTGAAGGTATACCGATAACAGAAAGGTTACGGCAAAGGTGGCGCTGTAGTTGATCATGGCCGCCAGGTTGGAAAAAGTGAAGGCCATGTTATGCTTAAACAGCCGTACCTGCAGAATGGGATAGTCGCTGCGCAATTCCCAGAATATAAAAAGGAAGAGTAAGACCAATCCCAGTAAAACCAGGTAGCGCGACCATACAAAGTCGGCGACGGAAGAGAGACCGTAAAGGAAGGCCAGCAGCCCCGCTATATAGAGCAAGCTGCCGGAAACATCAAATTTCTCGCCCCGGGCTTCCGCCCATTCGCTGCGCAGCCGAAAATGGATCCCGGCTATGGCTAAAAAGCCGAGCAGGGTAGTCAGGTAAAATATGCTGCGCCAGCCCCAATAGTGATTCATCATCCCCCCCAGCACCGGTCCTACCGATAAGCCCAGGTAAGTGACGGCAACACTGTAGCCCAGAGCGCGACCTCTTTTATGAGGAGGATAAACGGAAGTGAGAATAGCCATGCCGGTACTGAATATCATGGCTGCGCTTAAACCCTGCAGAAAACGAACGCCTATAACCATTTCCATGGATGAAGCCAAGGTGGTCAGCAGAGTGAAAAGAGTATAGAGAATAGTTCCCAGCAGATACATGCGGCGTCTGCCATGGATGTCGGCCAGACGTCCAAGGGGCAGTAGAAATATGGCTGAAGCCAGCAGATAAGCGGTAATCGCCCAGCTCGCCAATATGGCGTTGCTGCCGAATTCATGCCCCATGGCAGGCAGAGCCAGATTAATTGAACTGCCCATGAAAGTAGTCATAAACGAGGTGGTCATAACTGTATATAAGGTAGTTTTTTCCCTTGATGTATTTTCCATAATCATTGCTCCATCTTTTAATTCTTTCTGATAATCTCCAGAGATGATGGGGATCTCTCCCCACTATTTCGGAGTGATTTTTACTGCCCTTCTACGATTGATGTTATTATACCTCCTTAAGTCTTCCAGTAAAAGGTCAAAGCTGATTCCTCTTCAAGCTATACAATCAAGCTGATAATTAAGATGATCAATAATCAATTTGAGAAAACATTAACTAACTTTTTAAAGATATTTTAGAAAGTTTTAGCAGGCGGTAAATTAGCTTATGATCGGCTATTTTTCCACGTTTTCGGCATCAGCAGCATCGAAAAAATAAAATATTTAAGCCTGCTGCAGGAATGGCACGTAATTTGCATATCTGATTGGCATTCGTTTGATTTAAAAAAAAAGGAGGGGTGGGAGTGGGAACAGGTGCACAGGCTTTGGAATGTTTTGTTGCTGGGTTAATCGGAGTCTTTCTGGTCATGGCCCTCTTGCAGTTGGCAGTTGTGTTTAGTTCCAAATTAGCCATCTGGATAGAGTCACGCGGCAAGAAAGATGATGTCTCACAGGCGGGCAAGAGTTAAGAGACTAAAATTAGGAGGTTAATCAAGCAATGGATATCGTAAAGGACATACTTTTATCAACTGGGTTTTTTGCTTTAACCTGGGGTCAGGTATTAATGTGGATCATTGGCGGTACCCTGATCTATCTGGCCATTAAAAAGGGATTTGAACCACTGCTTTTACTGCCGATAGGTTTCGGCATACTTATGGCCAATTTGCCGCTGGCGCCGCTTATGAATGAAGGCTCCGGGCTGATATGGCGCTTTTACCATTACGGACTGGAATGGGAAGTCATTCCTCCCTTGATTTTCTTAGGACTTGGCGCTATGACCGATTTCGGCCCGGTAATCGCCAATCCCAAGACCCTGCTGCTGGGGGCCGCTGCTCAAGTAGGGGTATACCTTACATTTTTCCTGGCTCTTCTCTTGAAATTCACGGTACCCCAGGCATCAGTCATCGGCATTATCGCCGGAGCTGACGGCCCTACCACCATCTACCTGGCTTCCAAGCTGGCGCCCGAGATGATGGGAATCTGTGCCGTAGCCGCTTACTCTTATATGGCTCTGGTGCCGTTGATCCAGCCCCCGGTAATGAAGGCCCTGACCACAGAGGAAGAACGCAAGATAGTCATGAAATCCCTGCGCCCGGTCAGCAAGCTGGAAAAGATTTTCTTCCCCTTGGTAGCTATGATAGTAATTTGTTTAGTGGTACCCGACTCCTCTCCATTAATAGGTATGTTCATGCTGGGCAACCTGTTCCGGGAGTCAGGCGTGGTAGCCCGGCTTTCCAATGCGGCCCAGAACGAGTTGATGAATATCGTGACCATCTTTCTGGGCATATCGGTGGGCGCTACCATGTCGGCCGAGACCTTTTTAAACTTTAAGGTCATCTACGTATTCATACTGGGTTGTGCCGCTTTCATATTGGCAACTGGTACCGGCGTTTTATTTGCCAAACTTATGAATATGTTCCTCAAAGAGAAGATCAACCCGCTTATCGGGGCTGCGGGAGTATCGGCCGTTCCTATGGCAGCTCGGGTTGTGCACAAAGTCGGGTCGGAAGCCAACCGCCGCAACTATCTGCTGATGCATGCCATGGGGCCTAATGTTGCCGGTGTTATCGGCACGGCGGTAGCCGCGGGCATGTTTATCAGTGTTTTAGGTTAGAGAATTACTTTATTGCAGATATTAATCTAGGGAAGGGGGGAGAGACGGCACCGTCATCCATTAAAGGTTTTGAATTTATCTGTGAAAGGCTGCAAGCAGTAACTTGAAGTTCACCAATTTAAAATAATTAATGATTTGGGAGGTAATAATAATGGCAAACTTTGAAAGTCCTTTATCCGGCAAAATTCTTGAGCTCAACCTGGAAGTAGGGCAGGCAGTCAACGAAGACGACGAGGTCGTCGTTATTGAAGCTATGAAGATGGAAAACCCCATATACTGCCCGGCAACCGGCACGGTCAAGGAACTGAAGGTCAAAGTCGGGGATCAGGTAAACGAAGGAGACATCCTGGCTGTAATTGAGTAGAGGTGTAGTTTTTTAATATAATTCGGAGGGTTGCATAATGGATTTTGCATTAACAGAAGTTCAGAAAATGGTTCAGGATATGGCCCGGAACTTTGCAGAAAAAGAAATAGCTCCTTATGTGGAACAGGATGAGGAAAACCATTATTATCGCCGTGAGATCCTGACCAAAATGGGGGAATTAGGACTTCTGGGATGGAGTATCCCTGAAGAATACGGCGGCAATGGCATGGGCTGGATGGAAGCAGTGCTGGCACTGTATGAAATCGCTAAGGTGCATACCTCATGGAGACTTTCCGTCAGCGGCAACTGCTGGGGTCCGGCTATGACCATCAACCAGTATGGCACGGAAGAACAGAAACAAAAATATATTCCCGGTCTGGTAAGCGGCGAATATGTAGGCAGCTTTGCTATCACCGAAGCCAACTCCGGTTCCGATGTGGCCAGCATGAAGACCTTTGCCGAAGACAAGGGCGACCACTGGCTGATTAACGGCAGCAAAATGTGGATATCCGGCGGGCACGTATCTGATGTGGGACTGGTCTATGCGGTTACCGAAAAGGGAGCCGGAGCCCGGGGATTATCCTGCTTCGTAATTGATTTCAACAATACCCCGGGAATTACCCGTATACCTATTAACACCAAATTCGGGATGTACTGCGCTCCTACTTCCGAACTGGTATTTGAGAATGCTGTCGTTCCTAAAGAAAACCTTTTAGGACCTTTGAATAAAGGTTTCCAGATTTGCATGTGGCAGCTGAACAATACCCGTATGGGCTGTGCCACCGGCGCTGCCTCTTTATCAGCCGCAGCCACCGAGGGTTCGGTACAGTACGCCAATGAGCGTACCCAATTCGGTAAGCCGATCGGCAAATTCCAGATGATCCAGCAGCAGATTACCGAGATGAAGCTGGAGGACGAGGCCGCCAAATACCTGGTTTACCATGCTGCCTGGTTAAAGGACAATAATCTGCCTAACCAGCAGGCTACTTCCATGGCCAAACTTTATGCCTGCAAAGCTGCGGTCAATGCTGCCAACCTGGCTATGAAAGTCTATGGTTCTTACGGTTATTCCACTGAATATCCCTGCCCCAGATGGCTCAGGGATGCCAAACAGTTTGAGACCCTGGAGGGAACCTCCAACATTCATACCACGATCGTCGCCAACATCGAACTGGGCTATACGCCTAACAGATAAGCAAACGTAGAGGGGATGCACATTCCCCTCTGCTTTAATAAAAAACTGCTGTTTACCGTTTTAAAGAAGGGAGGCCCTGGAATGGGAGAATACGGTTATTCAATGCATCCTTATTTCAAAGAGATGCCCGAAGTGGGCAAAGCTCTTAGCCGGGAACTGAAGCAAAACATCGAACAGATAAAAGAGGTGGAAGCCGAGGTAGCCCAAGAGGCGGACCGGGTGAAAAATACCGGCAAGGCTACTGAAGCCATGAACAGTAAAGGTGAGATGACTGCCTGGCAGCGTCTTGAGTACCTGGTAGACCCCGGCACCTGGTGCCCTTTGCACACCATATATGATCCGGTGGGAAACGAAGAAGGCAATACCGGAGTTATTGACGGTCTGGGTAAAATCGCCGGTAAATGGGCGGTTATAATCGCTTCCAATAATAAAATTATGGCTGGCGCCTGGATTCCGGGACAGGCAGACAATATCCTCAGGGTTACCGATATAGCTAAGAAACTGCATATTCCCCTGGTATGGGTACTTAACTGCAGCGGAGTTAAGCTGATGGAGCAGGAAGAGGTTTATGCCAATCGTCGCGGCAATGGCACCCCTTTCTACCGTCATGCGGAACTGAATCAGATGGGGATTCCGGTAATCGTAGGCATTTACGGCACTAATCCTGCCGGGGGCGGCTACCATGCCGTCAGTCCGACCACCTTAATAGCGCACCAGAAGGCCAATATGGCCGTCGGCGGCGGTGGTATCGTAGGCGGGATGAATCCCAAGGGCTACTTTGACGATGAAGCGGCCGAGCAATTGATAGAAGCTACCCGCAAGTTCAAGTCCACTCCTCCGGGCCGGGTTGAGATTCATTATAATGGCACCGGTTTCTTCCGGGAAGCCTGTGATACGGAAGAAGCAGTTCTTGATACCATTAAAAAGTATATTAAGGATATGCCGGCTTATCATCCTGATTTTTTCCGGGTGGCAGATCCCGCCGAACCCAAATTCCCGGCCGAAGATATTTACAGTCTGGTACCGTTCAATCAAAAGCGGGGCTATCAATTAAGGGAAGTACTGGCCCGTCTCTTTGATAACAGCGAGCATATGGAATATAAACCTGATTATGGGCCTGAGATCTACTGCGGACTGGCCAAAATCGACGGCTATCTTTGCGGTTTTATCGGCAACAATCAGGGAGCTCTGGGCGATTATCCGGAATACACCGACCAGTACAAGGGTATTGGCGGTAAGCTCTATCGTCAGGGTCTGATTAAGATGAGCGAATTCGTAACCTTCTGCGGCCGTGACCGCATACCCGTGGTTTGGGTCCAGGACACCACCGGCATTGATGTGGGTGATATAGCCGAGAAGGCGGAACTCTTAGGTTTGGGACAGTCTTTGATCTATTCCATTGAAAGCACCGACATCCCCATGATGCTGCTGGTATTGAGAAAAGGCACCGCTGCTGCTCATTATGTCATGGGCGGGCCTAATGCCAACAACAACAATGTCTTTACCCTGGGAACAGCCACTACTGAAATCTATGTCATGCATGGCGAAACCGCAGCCGCAGCCTCCTATTCCCGCCGTCTGGTCAAGGAAAAGGATGCCGGTAAGCCTCTGGGACCGGTGATCGAAAAAATGAACGATATGGTCAAACAGTATCATGACAAATCCCGTCCGGCTTATTGCGCTAAGAGAGGTTTTGTGGATGAAGTAGTCAATATGACTGATCTGCGTAATTACTGCAAGGCTTTTGTAGGTTCGGTCTATCAGAACCCGGCCTCCATCTGCCCCTTCCATCAGATGATAACCCCCAGGGTTATCCGGGGTTAATAAGTTTTCCCTTAAATGCCCGCTGGTATGGTCAGACCCCCCCACTCCTCCCCACACAAGCGGGCAGATTGAGGGAAAATTCATATAATGCCGCTACGGCATTCGTTATGCGGGCTCCTGTGCACAAACAGGAGCCTTTATTGATGCCGTAATGTGCAAAATGATAAATCTTGATAAAATGATAAAAAATTTTTTTAGCAGAAATGCTAAAATAGCCGGTTAAAGGCTTGGCATGAAAATTGCTATAATAAAGTATACAATTGATAATATAGTTAGGGGGGATGTGAATTGAAGCCGGATTTAAGCATAGAAGTATGTGGCAGAATGTTCAAAAACCCAATAGTTGTTGCTTCGGCGACGCCAACCAAGGATTCAAGCTTTATGAAAAAATGTGTGGATTATGGTGTCGGCGGGATTGTAGCTAAAACGGTAACAGTTGAATCCCGGCTGCAAAAACATGTATCACCGCGTTTTACCATACTGCATAAGAAGGCTTGGCCCTTTGCTTTCTCCAATTACTCCTGTGAGTTTCTTGCTACGCATACGCCGGAGGAGTGGGCCCAGGAACTGGCCGGGGCGGCTCGGTATTGTCACGCTCATAATACCAGGCTGATAGGCAGCATATCGGGTACTACCCTTCAGGTATGGGCTGATCTGGCCCGGAAGATGGCTGGTACCGGTGTGGATATGTTGGAACTTAATTTTGGCTGCCCGCATCCGAACGATCTGGGCTATAAAAGCGGCCTGGAACTGGGAAGTGATCCGGAGCTAGCCTGTGAGGTAGTCAGAACGGTAGTTGCGACGGTTGACCTGCCGGTATTTGTGAAGCTGACGGCGGAGGCAATAAGTCCGGTCATGATGGCGCGGAAGATGCAGGAGTGTGGAGCCAGCGGGGTTACGGTGATGAACCGTTTCCCGGCTCTGGATCTTGATATTGAGACTGGAAGACCTTTGCTGCATGGCTCTTTTGCCGGCGTAGGGGGCCCCTGGATGCGTCCGCTGATGTTGAAATGGGTAGCCAAGGTGGCGAAGGAAGTTGATATCCCGATATCAGCCAGCAGCGGCATTTGGGGCTGGCAGGATATTGTGAAGGCTATAATGGCAGGCGCCAGCACTGTACAAACCTGCACCGCCCTAATGTATAGCGAAATGGGTTTCCGTAAAATCAATGATTTCATAATTGGCCTGGAGTCCTATATGGAAAGGAAAGGCTTCTCCAGTATTGCTGAACTGAGGGGCATAAGTCTCAGCCAAATTGTGACCTGGGATAAAGTAGATCGTGAAACCAGGGCTATTTCAGTAGTTAATCCGCAAAGATGCACCGGATGCGGTATGTGTAAGGGCTGGTGCCTGTACGGGGCCATTTCTTTTAAAAACAAGAAGGCCATAATTGATCCCGGCAAATGCGACGGCTGCGGCTTATGTGCTTCCCTTTGCCTGGACGAAGCCATCTTCATGCGAGGTCCGGTTCCCGTTTTCCTGGGCGACTTTAACTAGTGCTCTTATCCTGGGCGGAAAGGATTTTTTAGGGTATGAAACTATACCAGGCTCTCAACTTGGGGCAGCGTGCGACAGTAGCGTTGGTCGGCGGGGGGGGCAAGACCAGCATAATGTACCATCTGGCGGAGGAAATCCCGGCGCCTTACCGGGTATTAATAACTACCACCACCAAAATAGCAGCGCCGGAGCCGGGAAGATACCCTTGCTTCTATACTGACCGGGAAGGTTATGAAGAGGCCCTCATCAAGGTTCTTCAGTCCGGGCAAAGACCGGTTTTGGCCTCGCAAAGAATTAAGGAAAATAATAAGTTTGATGGGGTTAAACCCTCAGACCTCGCGGCTCTGTTTAAAACCGGTCAGGTGGACTTTATACTGGTGGAGGCGGACGGGTCCAAAGGGCGGCCGCTGAAGGGGCACCTGGACTATGAACCGGTAATTCCGGAAATAACTACCCGGTTGATAATAGTGATCGGAGCCGATGTTTTAGGACGTCCTCTTGATGCCGAGTATGTCCACCGGCCGGAGATAGCGGCGGAGCTTACCGGGCAGGAAATGGGCACTATAGTAAAACCTGAAACCATAGCGCGGCTGATTGCGCACCCCCGGGGAATATTGCGCACCAGCCCTGCCCAGGCGGAAAATATAGCCGTTATCAACAAAATTGATTCCCTCGGCACCTGGGATGAGGTATATGAAACTGCCCGGCTGCTTAAAGAAAGCAAACGGCTCAGTAAAATAATTTTATGTTCCATGCACAGTGAAAATCCGGTAGCGGATATAATAGAATAGAAGTGCTTTTAAGAAGCCAGGGTATGATTTAATGGGACTTACGGGATCGTTAAATCATACCTTGTGCTTTTAAAAGCGGATTAATCCTTCAGTGAATTGATCTCTTTCAGCCGGCGATACAGGGTGGCGATACTTATGCCCAAATATTTGGCGGCTTGTTCTTTGCCCTCCGTGGTTGTCCCGAATTTCTCCAGAGCCTGACAGACAGCTTCGATTTCCATATTTTTAAGTTTACCCGGTTGATTGGGGATAGCGCCTTTAAAGAGGCCGCCGTTTATCTGCAGGGGTTTGTTCTCAGTGTTGCCCACTCGGAATAGACGGTTGGGAAGGTGCTCCATCCCTATCATCTGCCCATCTTCACTCATGTTAATGGCATATTCAATGGTATTTTGCAATTCTCTAATATTACCCGGCCATGAATAATGGAGCAGCATTTTCTGAACCTGAGGGTCGATTCTCTGCAGGCTGCGTCCCATATGCTTGCTGTATTTGGCCAAAAAATGTTCGATCAGGATAGGAATATCTTCTTTCCGCTCCCGGAGTGGGGGAATGAAAACCGGAATAACGCTCAGCCGGTAGTACAAATCATCACGGAATTCATGGTTTTCTACCATCTCTTCCAGGTTGCGGTTGGTAGCGGCGATAATTCTGACGTCAATGGGAATCTGTTCTATACCGCCAACTCTTTCAATAACCCGGTTCTCCAGCACCCGTAAGAGTTTGCTTTGCAGATGCAGAGGCATGTCCCCGATTTCATCCAGAAAGATGGTTCCTCCCCGGGCCAGCTCGAATTTGCCCGGTTTGCCGCCCTTCTTAGCTCCGGTAAAGGCCCCTTCCTCGTAACCGAACAGTTCGCTTTCCAGCAGGGAGTCTGGTATAGCGCTGCAATTGAGGGCGATAAAGTTTTTATCGACCCGATAACTGGCGGTGTGGACCGCATGGGCGAACAGTTCCTTACCCGTACCGCTTTCGCCCCGGATCAGAATGGTAGAGTCGGTCAGAGCAGCTTTGCGCAAACTCTCTTTAATCTGTTTTAGGGCCAGGCTATTGCCCTGGATATCGTCGAAGCTGTATTTGCTGAAGCTACCCATCAGTCTGGACGCATATGACTGTACCTCGCTCAGATTGCGGATAGAGATGTTGACTCCCATATGCTCCTTGTTTTCTCCCAAAATAGGCACTACAGTTGCCATAAAACTTTTTTTTCTGCTCTTACTGGTTTTTTTATAGTCAAGCTCGGTTTCCAATGGGCGCTCATCGGCAAAAGAGATATTAAGGTCGGGGAAAAGCGATAATATTGACTTCCCCAGCACGCGGTCTTCCTCCAGTTCCAGAAGCCTGGAAGCAGAGCGGTTCATATGCACGATGTTATTGTCGCTGTCAGTAGCGATGATGCCTTCGTGGACGGAATTAATAACATAATTATACCTTTTTAACAGAACGTTCAGTTGGTTTTGCATCAAACGCTCGTTGATGACACTTTCAATCATAACGGTTATTTTGCCCAAAAATTGCAGCACCTGGGATTCACTTTCCAGCATAACGGCCCGCTGCTGCTCGGTGGTAGCGGCAATGCAGAAACTCCCCAGCATCTTACCGTTGACCCTGATGGGAAAAGCGACTACGAACAAATGGTGACAAGTACCGTAGTTTTTACATCCGATACACTCCGGAGCCATACCCGGTTCGCGGGATATGAAAATATCACTCCCCCCCTCATCAAACAGACGGTCGGTAAGACTGCCGTGATGATAATACTCCTGTCCGGCAGGATCCCTGCTGCCGGCGGAGGAAGCAACCAGATTCCGGTTGGCATCTATAATGACAATATCCACTTTGGTAACAATCGCAACTGCCTCGGCAACCTGTTGAATAAATTCCTGAATAGAATTCAAGTCGTAACTCAAGATTATCCCCTCCTGCAAGTCCACGACGATTTACGACAGTATTCAACCAAATATATGCAAAAACAATGCCACCGGTAAAATGACTCTATCAAAGCGAGAAATCCTAAATTGAATTTATCAAATTGAAAGTAATTATCGGATTGAAAAATTTGCCGCTAACCTCCACTAAAAATAGAGTGTTAAAAAGCCGGATAAGTTCTTTAAAATTGAACTGAAAAACAGGATAAGGGTTTATTTATGTAGACATCCTATAAGGACTGATTGAAATGATATTGAACATTATAACACATAAATGCTCCAAGGAAAAACCTTTATTAAGGTCGACCTCAGAGCATTTATGCGGAGAGCAGGAGGAATGAATTATTCAGCTATTTATAATTCAGTCACGGTAATAGCGAAATCCGGGCAGATCATTACGCATTTTTCACAACCGTCGCATTCTGCCGCATTTACTACCGCCATAGGACGGAAGCCGTTAACATTTACATCGTCGGATTTAACAAAGACTTTGGGAGCGCACATTTCCAGGCAAAAGCCGCATTCCTTGCAATTCTCCGGGTTAATTTCAACTTTGTAGTCGCCATCTAGCATTTTGCCATCGCCTCCTTAAGCATGTTGCCCAGTTCCACACCTTTTTGCAAGGCTTTTTCATTATTGCGGTTGGATTTGAATTTTTTGTCTACTACCGCCGCGAATTTAGCGGGATCGACTACCGGCTTAAGCTGCAGCAGACAGCCTAAGAATATGATATTTATAGATGCCGGATTGCCCAGTTCAAAGGCGGCTTTGGTAAAAGGAGCGCCGAAGCGATTATTGCCTTTACCGGGGGTAACCAGATCGGAGTCATAAATAATGGTGGTATCAAAACCGTCGTATATTTCCATAGCTTCCTGCGATAATACTACTATTACATCAGGATCTTCCACATGCTGAAAAATGATCTCATCGTCAGAAATAATAACTTCGGAGGAAGAAAAACCACCCCGGCTTGCTATTCCGTAACTTTGAGTCTGAACTACATTTTTGCCTTCGTTCATACCGGTTTCAGCCAGCAGGATTCCTGCCATGATCAAACCCTGGCCGCCGGAACCGGCTAAAATTACTTCCTGTCTATTTTTCATTAATAATCACCACCTGTTCAAATATTATTTCTGCAAGGCTTTGCTTCTTATTTCTTCATATCGGGTATTAAAATCGGCTGCGTCTTTATTGACCAGGCTGCCGATTAAAATATGATTATCTTTTTCCTCCGCGCTGAGCTTATCGAATACATCTTTGGTGACCGCCTTATCTCTAAGGGATCTTAACATCTCTACCGCGGGGTTGATTTTATTGCGGCGGCCGAATTGGGTGGGACAGGGACTGATTACTTCCACCAGTGAAAAACCCTTCTTGGTCAGGGCATCCTTGATGCTGCTGCGGAGCAGACGCCCGTTGTAAATCGTGGTACGGGCTACATAGTTGGCTCCTGCCGCTTCGGCCAGAGCACAGACATCAAAAGGCCTTTCCGGGTTGCCGAAAGCGGTAGTAGCAGTAATAGCATCATGGGGAGTAGTAGCCGAGAATTGTCCGCCGGTCATACCGTAGTTCAGGTTATTGACGATTATAGCGGTAATATCTATATTTCTGCGGGCGGAGTGGATGAAATGATTGCCGCCGATAGTGGTGCCGTCACCGTCACCCATCAAAGCCACTACATGAAGCTCAGGCTTTGCCGCTTTGATTCCGGTGGCAAAGGGCAGAGCTCTGCCATGGGTAACATGCAGGGCGTTGGTAGTCAGATAATCGTCGGCTTTTCCCCAGCAACCGATGCCGGTAACTACCACCGTATCTTCATTGGTATATTTTAATTGCTCAAAGGTCCTGGCCAGAGCACTAAGAACCGTTCCATTGCCGCATCCCTGACACCACATGTGCGGTAATGCTTCCTGGTTTATAAATTTGCGTCCGGTTATAAAAGACATAGTACGAGCGCCTCCTTAGTTACTTTGTTTAACAACTTGCAGGATATCCTGCGGGGTAATAACTTCACCGTTATATTTGTTCACCCGGCGGATATCAGCGGCTGGTCCCAGAACCCGTTTAACTTCGTCAGCTATTTGGCCGCTGTAGTTCATTTCCGGAATAACCACTGTTTTAGCTTTGCTGCCGTATTTAAGTACTTCCAGATCGGCAAAAGGCCAAACCGTCACTAATTGCAATACCCCGGCTTTAACCCCTTCCTGCCGTAATTTCAAAGCGGCGGCGCGGGCAACCCGGGTGGTGCCCCCAAAGGCTATCAGTAGAATATCAAGCTGGGCCTCATCGGCATCAAAGGTCTTAGTTTCAACTATTTCATCCCGATGCATAGCAATTTTTTCGTGCAGCTGTTTGATTTTCCAGGTAGCATTGGCCGGGTCATTGTTGCTATAGCCTTCGGGGCCACACATGGAACTGGTTATATGAAAAACATACTCACTACCATAGGCAGCCAAAGGGGATACCATATCTTCCGAAGGTTCAAAGGGACGGTACTGAGCGGGAGGACCCGATGGTTTTTTGCGGTCAATGACTTCTAATTCTCCCGGCAGCGGCTCAATAAAATTTTCCCGCATATGGGCCACAATTTCATCTGCAGCCAGGATGACCGGGGTTCTGAATTTTTCCGCCAGGTTAAAGGCCTTTACGGTTAAAGCAAAACACTCGGCCACTGATGCCGGAGCCAGGGCAATAATGGCCTGATCCCCATGGCGGCCCCACTTGATCTGCATCAGATCGGACTGGGAAGGTTTGGTAGCCAGTCCGGTACTGGGGCCGGAACGCTGAACATTAATAATAACGCAGGGGACTTCACCTATAGTCGCCATCCCTATATTTTCCTGCATCAGTGAAAAACCAGGACCGCTGGTGGCGGTAAATGCTTTGCTGCCAGTCAGAGCGGCTCCCACCATTGCTCCCACACTGGCGATCTCATCTTCCATCTGCATGTACATGCCGCCTACCTTAGGAAGCTTTTTGGAACATTCCTCAGCTATTTCTGAGGATGGGGTAATAGGATAACCTGCAAAAAAACGCGCACCGGCGTAAATTGCTGCTGCTGCTATAGCCTGATTTCCTTGAACTAGTCTCGGTGTTCGATCCAAAATTATCCCTCCGGTTTCTTGAAGTTTATAATAAAATTTCTGTCTGTCATTATAGTCATGCAAGTTCTATGCCACACTTGCAAGGTCAGATTTTTCCCCGGCTGACGACTAACCAGCCCCGAATTTCAGCAGTGCCGCTCTGATGCCTGGCTGATATTACCAGCTATAAACAGCGTTCCATTTCGCATTATTTAAATTTATTCTCATCATGAAAAATAATCAGACCATATAATTATCAGCCGGCGGCTTCTGGAATGACTACCTTATTTATATTTGTTTATCATTCTGCAGCTTAAACAGAAGTTAAAACGCGTTCTGTAGGCTTTAAGGTTTTTTTGCCCTTGATTGCCGGGCAGCCCTTTTGCTAAGTTTTTTACCTGCCATAAAGGGTTGGCATCAATTTTGCATTATATGGTGAGCAACACCTATTAAACAAAAAACCAGAGGAGGTTATATAGTTGAAACCAGATTTAAGTGTAGAGGTATGTGGAAAAAGATTTAAGAACCCCATAGTAATTGCTTCGGCAACACCTTCAAAAGATGCTGCGTATATGAAGAAGTGTGTTGACTATGGCTGCGGCGGCATAATAGCGAAGACCGTTACCGATGAAACGAAGCTGCAGCACTACGTATCTCCCCGTTTTACCGTACTGCATAAGAAAGGTTGGCCGAGCAACTTCTCCAACTACTCCTGCGAATTTCTGGCAACACATACCCCGGCGGAATGGGCGGAAGAACTCAAGGTTGCTGCCGATTATTGTCACCAAAATGATGTAATTCTGGTGGGCAGTATTTCCGGCAGTTCCCTGGAAAGCTGGGAACATCTGGCCAAGCAAATGGCAGCTACCGGGGTTGATATGATGGAACTGAATTTCGGCTGTCCCCATCCCAAAGATTTGGGTTATAAGAGCGGGCAGGAACTGGGCAACGACCCGGAAGCAGCTGCGCAAGTACTGAAAGTGGTTATTGATGCTATCCCCGATATGCCCGTATTTGTAAAGATTACGGCAGAGGCGGTTAACCCGGTATATATGGCTCAGAAAATGAAAGAATGCGGGGCTGCCGGTCTGACCGTGGTAAATCGCTACTCCGCTCTGGAACTTGATATTGAAACCGGGCGTCCGCTTCTCCACTCCGGTTATGCCGGAGTAGGCGGCCCCTGGATGCGTCCGATCATGCTCAAATGGGTAGCCAAGATAGCTCAGGCCGTCAATCTGCCCATCTCCGCCACCAACGGCATCTGGGAATGGGAAGATGTGGTAAAGTCAATCATGGTAGGCGCCAGCACAGTTCAGACCTGTACCGCTCTTATGTACAGCAGCAGAGGCTTCCGTAAGATCGGCGATTTTGTTAAAGGGCTGGAAAGCTACATGGAACGTAAAGGCTATGCCACCATTGAAGATCTGAGAGGCATCACTTTACCGCAGATCGTAACCTGGGATAAAGTTGACCGCGACAGCAAGGCTATTTCCATAGTCAATCATGAAAAGTGCACCGGCTGCAAGATGTGCCGTCATTGGTGCTTCTATGAAGCTATTACCCTGGACGACGACGGAATTGCTACTATTGATAAGGAGAAATGCGACGGCTGCGGGCTCTGTGCGGCTCTTTGCCCGGATGACGCCATCCACATGGAAGGACCGGTCCCGGTATTCCTGGGAGACTTCAGCTAATAAACAACTGATTGCTAAACCCTTTAACGTTTGTACCATGGCGGGGGATTTACCTCAAAGGCACAAATTCCCCGCCCTCTGGTTATAGTTATTAATATTTGTTTAGGAGGTGGAACGCATGAAAGTTGCAATCCTGCAGTTGGCCTTTAACCAGGATGATAATAAGGCGGCTCGTATTTCCCGGGTGGAAAATATACTGGATCAAGTTAAAGGGGCGGATCTGGTTCTTTTGCCCGAGGTCTGGAATATCGGTTATTTCGCTTTCGACCAGTATAAATCCCAGAGCGAAACTCTGGAGGGTGAGACTATCGCCTGTCTCGCCGCCAAGGCCAAAGAACACGGCATGTATATTTATGCCGGCAGCTTTATTGAACGTGACGGGGAAAAATTGTATAACGGGACTGCACTCCTGGACAGGAAAGGTGATATTTGCGGACACTACCGTAAAATTCACCTTTTTGGTATCGGCTCGGAGGAGCGTAAGTACCTCAGCCCCGGCGATAAGGTTACAGTATGCGACACCGACTTCGGTAAAGTGGGATTAAGCATTTGTTATGATGTCCGCTTTCCGGAACTCCATCGCCGCATGGCTGCCGCAGGTGCGGAAATAATTTTAAGCTGTGCTGCCTGGCCCTATCCCCGGGTCGAGAACTGGCTGGTCTTAAATCAGGCCCGGGCCATCGAAAACCAGTGCTTTTACCTGACCTGCGGCTGCGCCGGATCCAGCAGTGGCAAGGGATTTATCGGGCGCAGTATGGCGGTTGATCCCTGGGGCAATATAGTCACCAGTGCCGGTGAGCGGGAGATCATATTGCAATTTGATATTAACCCTGAAGATGTTGCTCAATGCCGGGGGCAGCTTTCTTTCTTAAAAGATAGAATTTTAAGCTTTTAATTAAGGCACAATATCAAATAAAGGAGGTGAAAAAAGATGGAAAACAAGCTGGAACTATTTGTTGACGGCGACCTGAATCAGCGCATTGAATTTGTTTGCAACAAGATAGTGAATGCAGGATATACCGGACGCAACCAAGCAGAAGTAAAAAAACACATTGACGAGTTAAAGGAGCTGGGAGTACCTGCTCCAGACAGTGTACCTACTTATTACCCCAAACCGGCCAGCTTGCTTACCTATGGCAGTTACCTGGAAGTGGCCGATCAGGACAATTCCGGGGAAGCGGAATTTATCTTGCTGATTGGTGAGGATGAAATATACGTTGCTGCCGGAAGTGACCATACCGACCGCAATCTTGAAGTGAACAGCACCATCATTAAAGCCAAGCAGATGTGCTCCAATGTTACATCCAGGGCAGTATGGCGTCTGTCTGATGTCGAAGATCACTGGGACGACATAGTTATACGGGCCATGATTGGCGCCGAGAAGGAACTGTACCAGGAAGGTACGTTAGGCGCCATTATGACTCCGCGGGAGCTCATAGAAAGAGTAAAACCGCTGGTAGGCGGCGACCTGGTCGGTACCGCTATTTTTTCCGGTACCGTAGCCACAATCGGAGAAATCAGATTCAGCAACCGGTTTGAAGTGAATCTGGAAGACAAAAAACGCAAGCAATTACTCTGCTGCAGCTATGCCATCAATACCATGGATTGGTTCAATAACCCTGAATAAAAACTATCAGGGTTAAAAATATTAAATTAGGAGGTAATTGACATGGCAAAACCGGAACTGGAATTTTTTGATCACGATCTAAACATCGGTTGGCGTCAGGTTGAAGGAGCCCAGGAAGGTATTATTGAGAAAATCCTGAGCCTTGATCCTGAAACTGGTTCTTACACCAGAATACTTAAATTCCCTCCGGGTACGGTAACAACTGAAACCCTGGTTCATGACTTCTGGGAAGAAGTCTATATGCTTGAGGGTAGCCTGGAAGACCTCAAGAAAAAGGAGACCTATATCAAAGGCATGTATGCCTGCAGACCGCCTGGAATGTACCATGGCCCGTATAATATTCCTTTCGGCTGCACGACCTTGGAAATCAGAACTTACGAGAAGAAATAAATCGTTCTCCAAAAAAACAAGAGCAAGAAACCCGGGAAAACCTATCCCGGGTTTCTTCTGTGGATATAAGGAAGCTTTATAAGGCAATTTTAGCAGTTATCAAATTAATAATGCCTGGATGTCAGAATGATAAATGATAATACCTGGAATAATGAAAAGCCTATTTTACGGCATTATGTTTTTTGGCACGAACCTTGCAAAGCTATAGTGGCAATGCTTTAAAAATTATTTAAGGAAGGAGCTTAGAAGGTTTAAGAGAGTTAAGCGCGATTTGCGCCAAAAACCATGGGAGAGAAGGGGGGAGTCGTCAAGCCAATATTGCATAGCTGCCAAGCTCTGTAAATAAGGGCTGTAAATGGTTCCCGCAATGGTAAAGAATCCAGTGGAACCAGACATTTGGAAAGACTTGATTGTAGATTTATTCACCAAAATACGCTCTAATAACAATTAGGATGATTAAAGGAGGAATAATGTTGAGATTTAGAAAAAAAGGGTTTCTAATGGCATTAATCCTGGTGCTGGCGTTCAGCTTACTGGCGGCTGGCTGTGGTGGCAGCGGCGATAAAGACACCGGTGATAAAACTGATAACAAAGAGCCGGCGAAAAAGTATGTTATGAAAGTAGGTTCGGTTGAACCGACTGAAGCTGTTCAGCACAAGGCTCTGGAACAGTTTAAAAAAGCGGTTGAAGAAGCTACCGACGGCAATGTATCAGTTGAATTATATCCCGCTTCCCAGTTGGGCAATGCCCGGGCTCAGATCGAAGCTACCCAGATGAATACCCAGCAGGGGGTATTGCTGCCTAACTCCAACTTTGTCGGCTTCTATTCGGGTGCGGCTATTACCGATCTGCCTTACCTGTTCCCCAACCGGGAAACCTGCCATAAAATTATGGACGGTAAAGTCGGGGAAGACTACATGGCTGGTTACGAGTCCTCCGGGCTGAAAGTGGTCAGCCTGTGGGAGAGCGGCTTCAAACAGTTTACCGGCAACTTCGATATCACCAAGCCCAGTGACTATAAGGGCAAGAAAATAAGGGTCATGGAAAACCCGGTTCTGATCGCTCAATATCAGGCCCTGGGTGCTACCGCCACTCCCATCAACTTCTCCGAGACTTATAATGCCCTGCAGCAGAAAGTTGTTGACGGACAGGAAAACCCCATGTCTTCTATTTATGATATGAAATTCCACGAAGTGCAGAGCTGTTTAACCATTTCCGACCATGGCTGGCTGCCTCTGGCGCTTGCCCTGAATAAAAGCTTTTATGACAGCCTGCCGGCCGAATATCAGACCGCTGTCAAGGAAGCGGCAGCCGTTGGCCGCGATTGGCTGCGCGACGAGCTTACCCATGAAGAAACCGAGACCTTCATACCTGGTTTCAAGGAAGCCGGCATCAAAATCATTGAGCTTACCCAGGAGCAGAAAGACGCTTTTGCCGATGTAATCCATCAGCCTACGATAGACGCCTGCAAAAAGATGCTGGATGACAAGGGTATTGCAATGCTGGATGAAATCCTGGCAGCAGTGGAAGCAGAAAAGAAATAGATCAGAACGTAATGTAACCGAATAACTGAGGACGGGCCTTTGCCCGTCCTCGGTTCTGATGGACTTCTTCAGAGAATCTGTGGTAAAAGGAGGACAAAATGGCTGTACTTGATAAAATAAGCGAGTTTTTCGGTAAATATGTCGCTGCAGTTATCGGCATCGCTCTGTTGACAGTAACTTTGATATTGACCATTAATGTCGTGGGCCGTTATGGCTTCGGGATCTCCCTTACCTTCGGAGAAGAGCTCGCCACCTACACGATTATATGGATAACTTTCGTCGGCAGCGGGATATGCGTCAAAAGAGGAATCCATGTCAGTGTTGACGCCTTTGTTAATTTTATGCCCCCAACCATGAAGAAAGGTTTCCTGGCTTTTGGTCAGATAGTAGGACTTTTATTTAGCCTGGTTCTGTTCTATATCAGTATCAAAATCTGCGGTCAGGTAGCTGCTGCCGGGCAAATCAGCCCTGCTATGAGATTACCGATGGTCATTGCCTACGGATGCCTTCCGGTGGGGACCTTCTATATGGCCGTCGAATATATCAGAAAACTTATTGATATGGCTATCAACGGAATTGATATCGGAGAAGACGACGTTGATGCCATAATCGACAAGAGTATATAAGGGGGGAGGGACAAAATGCTTAGTTTAGTTGCAATTCTGTTATTCTTGGGGTTATTCTCCGGTATTTCCATCTATGTGGCTCTGGCTGCCCCGGCTTTTATTGCTATTCTGGTCCAGCATATACCCCTGGAGGTGTTGGGGCAGCAAATGTTCAACGGCCTGGATAAATTCGCCCTGATGGCCATACCGTTCTTTATTTTGGCCGCCAATGTTATGGGTAAAGGCGGTCTGGCCAAGCGCATACTGGATGTGGCCAATTTGATTGCCGGCAAATACTACGGCGGAACTGCCATAGCCACCGTTCTGGCCTGTATGTTTTTCGGCGCCCTGTGCGGCTCCTCCCCCGCTACCGTGGTGGCCATAGGATCCCTGGTTTATCCGGCTTTGCTGGAAGCGGGCTATGACAAGAAGTTCTCCATGGGTCTGGTCTGCGCCGCTTCTTCCATAGCCATAGTTATACCGCCCAGTATCACCATGATTGTTTACGGTTCTGTCACCGGCGCGTCAGTCGGCGGTTTGTTTATGGGCGGCGTTGGACCCGGTGTACTGATGGGTCTGTTAATGATGGTTTATTGTTATTTCTACGCTAAAAAGAAAGACATCAGGATGACGGTAGAATATACCCCCCAGGAAAGAAGAAAAATGCTGCTGGAATCCACTTGGGCCATGGGTGTTCCGGTAATCATTATCGGGGGTATTTACGGCGGGGTATTCACACCTACCGAATCCGCAACCGTTTCCGCCGTTTATGCCATAATCGTCGGTATGTTTGTCTACAAGGCCATGAATTGGAAAGATCTGCTGCAGGTATCTATCGACTCAGCCGTTACCACGGCTCAGATTTTGATGCTGGTAAGTGCCGCCTGTGTTCTTTCCTGGGTATTTACCGTGGGTCAACTGCCCCAGGTTGTTGGCGGAGTAATGGGTACCTTCCAGCAATCGGCGATACTGACCCTCCTGGCGATGAACGTCGTGTTGATTATCGCCGGCATGTTTATGGACTCGGCTCCCTTTATCCTGCTGCTGGCGCCGTTGTTCTATCCTATCGCTCAGAAACTGGGCATAAGCAATGTTCACCTTGGTATTATCATGACCATGAACGGTGCTCTGGGCATGTTTACCCCGCCGTTCGGACTTAATTTGTTCGTCGGCATGAACGTTTTCAAAGAGAAATTCCTGCCGGTGGCAAAGTCAGTAATACCCTATTGCCTTATAACTGTAGTTGCCATCCTGATAGTAACCTTCTTGCCTGATATAGCCATGTGGCTGCCAACCAAAGCCTACGGCCCTGCCATTCTAAGATAAGGCCCAGGTTGGTATGAGACATTACCATATAAGTTAAGTGCGGTTTATTAACAATAAACCGCACTTATTTATGAGGACTTTCCCTGAATACAAAGCTGCATTTAATTTATCAAAATGATTGAGCTGCAGGATAAAATTTAGCATTTTGAAAAAATGCCCGGAACTTTGAAATAGATTGGCAATCATCAAGGATGTTTAATTCAGGCCCGGTCGAAATAAAAAAATTAACGTACTTCGGCAATATCAGAGTGACTGCCGGCTGGAACAGCAAGTGGCATAAGAATTGCATGTATATAGAATAAGGACATTGTCTCAAGGGCAATATACGAGGCGAAAGGAGTGTTTTTTAAAAGGTGAGTATGAGTATACAGGAAGTTAATCTGAATGTTAACGGACGCCCGGTTAAACTTATGGTTGACCCGCAGAAACCTTTGCTAAAGGTTCTGAGAGACGACCTGAGATTGACGGGAACCAAGGAAGGGTGTAATGAAGGAATATGCGGCGCATGTATGGTTTTAATGGATGGCATTCCCACCACTTCATGCAAGCTCCCGGTAGAAAAGGCTATTGGCAAGAAAGTCCTGACTATTGAAGGCTTAGGGACCAGAGACAATCCGGATCAGATTCAAAGAGCGTTTGTGGCTGTAGGCGCAGCCCAGTGTGGTTACTGCACCCCGGGTATGATTTTAACCACCAAAGCTTTGCTGGATCGCAACCCCAATCCTACTCGGGAGGAAGCCCGTCAGGCGATTAAACGCAATCTTTGCCGCTGCACCGGTTATAAGAAGATAATTGACGGTATTATGCTGGCGGCCGAATTAAGAAAGAATCCCGACGCCTATAAAGAGCCGGATATCAAGGATCTGCGTCTGGGCGGACGTATTCCCCAGCTTAATTCCTGGGGCAAGGTTACCGGAAGCCTGCAGTTCGGCACCGATTTTTACATGGAAGACATGTGCTATGCCAAGGTCCTGCGCAGCCCCCATTACCATGCCCGGATACTGAATATTGACGCCAGCGAAGCCGAAGCCATGCACGGCGTGGTATGTGTGTGCACTTCCAAGGATCTTAAAGGCCCCAACCGGGTTAAATACATTTTCTTTGATACCAGAGCCATCGCCGACGACAAAGTGCGCTATTGGAAGGAACCGGTAGCTATTGTGGTGGCCCGGACCGAGGAAATTGCGGAAAAGGCTTTGGACAAGATCAAGGTCGATTATGAAGTACTGCCGGCTGTAACCGATCCCTTTGAGGCTTTAAGACCGGGAGCGCCTGAAGTACAGGAAGATGATTATCCCGGCAATGTGCAATGCACTCAGAACCTGCTGAAAGGCGATATTGAAGAAGGATTCAAAAGAGCCGACTATATAGAAGAATGCGATTATTATGCACCGGCCAATGCCCATGGTTATCTGGAACCCGACTGCGGTATCGGTTACATTGATGATGAAGGCCGGGTCTGCCTGTGGTGCAGCGGCCAGGCTCCCCATTATCATCGCGACGAGGTAGCCCGGGTACTGGGATTGGGAACGGACGAAGTGCGGGTGGTTGAAAACGGAACCGGCGGCGGTTTTGGCGCCCGTATCGACCCCTTCCATCAGCTGCTTCTGGGACTGGCGGTTTATAAGGCGCGGTGCCCGGTAAAACTCCAGTTCACGGCGGAAGAGAACTTCTACGGAGAAGTCAAGCGGCATCCTTTCTATATCAAATTGAAGACCGGCGTAACCAAGGAAGGGAAGATAGTGGCCCACTACGGCGAAATCCTGGGTGACGGCGGCGCTTATGCCCTGGCCAGCCCCGGCGTTCTTATGCGCGCTATAGTCCATTCTTATGGTGCTTATGATATTGAAAACGTTAAAATCCTGGGGAAAATAGCCCTGACCAACAATACCCCTTCATCGGCTATGCGCGGTTTCGGCGCTTCCCAGATGTGTTTCGCCATTGAAGCTCATATGAACAAGATCTGTGACAAGATGGGATTTGATATCCTTGAATTTGCCAAGAAAAACGGATTCTTGAAGGGGGTCCGCACCGCCACCGGCCAGTTGATTGAAGACGAGCCCGGCTTCAAAGAGGTAATTGAGGTGATCCAGGATCATTGGGCCAAGAAAACCAACAAGATGACGGCTCCGGAAGAATTGGCCAAGCTGCCTCCCCATATCAAACGGGGCAAAGGCTTTGCCACCACCTGGTACGGCATCGGCAAAACCGGCTTGCTCAACCTGTCCCGCTGCAACGTGGATGTTCTGGACGACGGCAGGTTGCTGGTAAGAGAAGGCGCATCTGACATCGGCCAGGGAGTCAGCACCGTGGTAGGGCTGATTGCCGGCGAAGCCATGGGCATGACTCTGGATCAGATTCAGGTACAGGCGGGCGATTCCCTCAAATGCCCGGATTCCGACCTCACCTGTGCCAGCAAGCATACCTTCTACACCGGCAATGCCACCCTGATGGCCTGCAATGACCTGAAAGAAAAACTGTTTGCGGCCGCCGCGGTTGAACTGGAAGCCAATGCCGATGAACTGGATACCAAGGGCGGGTATGTCTTCCTTAAGGAACAGCCGGAAGAGAAAATATCTTTTGCCGACCTGAAACGCAAAGGCCATGAACTGGGCGGCTTTGGCGAATTCTTCATCGAAATGGAAGGCCTGGATCCGGAAACCGGACAAGGTAAATTGTATGCGGTATCGACTTATGGCGCCTGTCAGGTCGAGGTGGAAGTCAATACCGAGACCGGAAAAGTTAAGGTTCTTGATGCGGCGGTTGCCTTCCAGTGCGGTAAAGCCATCAACCGTCTGGCTATGGAAGGTCAGATGGAAGGCGGCATCGGCATGGGTGTCGGCTATGCCCTGATGGAGGAATACATCACCGGCAAGACCATATCCTATAAAGATTATCCTATGCCCCGCTCCACCGACGTTCCCCTGGACATGGATTCATATGTAATCGAAATCCCTCAGGGTCCGGGACCCTTTGGAGCGATCGGTATGGGTGAAGCGGCTCATTTCCCCATGGCCGGCGCCATTATTGCGGCTATTCATGAAGCCACCGGCATCTGGTTCAATGAGATCCCCATTACTCCTGAAAAAGTGCGGGCGGCTCTGGCAGAACAGAATAAATAAGCTAAGATGTGAGGTCACAGGGCAGTTTATGCTGCCCTGTGACTGAGCTTAGATAGAGAAGGCGGGTGACAGTTTGATTGCAGGCTATATTAAGGCCGAAAATGTGAGCCAAGCATTAGAGGCTCTGGACAGCAGCCAGCCGATGGCCCGGATTTTAGCCGGAGGAACGGATCTTATGCAGAAGACCAGAGCCACACGCCAGAAGAAAAACAATGACATCGTATTTGTGGATATAAAGGCCATTGAAGAACTGAAGGGGATACGCCGGGAAGGCGACGACCTGATAATAGGCCCGGCCGTTACTCTGGATGAACTTATGCGTCATGAGATGATTGCCGCTTATGCCCCTGATCTGATCAAAGCGTCAGGATATGTGGGTTCCATGGAACTGCGCAACCGGGCTACCGTAGGCGGCAATATCTGCACCAAGAATCCCGCCGCCGATTTATTGGTGCCTTTGCTGGCCCTGAATGCCAGGATTGAGGTTGCTGATTTAAACGGCCGCCGGGAAATGGAACTGGCTGAGGTTATTGACGGCAGATTCAAGGGTTTTGGGCGCAGGACCATTATTACCGCCATCAAAGTGCCGGCAGCGGAGACGCTGATCACCGGTTATCGCCGCTGGACCCAGAAGAGCATGGGTCGTTCCTATTTAACGGCTATGGTCGTCATACAGCCGGCAGAAACCGGTAAATTAGCGGTAAAAATAGTTATGGGCGGCGCCGGTTTATGGCCGGGAAGTTTTACCGAGATAGTATCCCCGGATACGGTGAAAAATATAGAAAAGCGCAAGACGTTTTGCCAAACGCTGGTCCAGGATAAACTGGGAGCGGCTGCTAACGATGACGCGGCTTACAGAAAGCAACTGGCCTGGGTACTTATTTATGAAGCCCTGGAAATCGCCTTAAAGGGGGTAAAATAAAATGAAGCAATTTATCCATCTCGTGATCAATGGGCTTCCCTGGGAAGGCGATGTTCAGGTTAATCGCACCCTGCTTGAATTTTTACGCGACGATCTGGGACTTAATGGCGCTAAGCAAGGGTGCGACGGCGGGGAGTGCGGAGCCTGTGTGGTGATGCTTAACGGCAAGCCGGTGCAGTCGTGTCTTATCCTGGCGGCCGAGCTGGACGGAAGCAGTATTACCACTATAGAAGGTTTAAATGACGATATATCCCGTATAATTGAGGAAGCTTACGTTGCCGTGGGCGCGGTCCAATGCGGTTTCTGCGCGCCCGGCATGGTGGTGGCAACCAGGGCGTTGCTGGAGGAGAACCCCGATCCCACCCCGGAAGATATAAATAATGCTATGGTGGGACATCTGTGCCGCTGTACCGGCTATGTGAGAACCGTTGAAGCGGTGCAGTACGCGGTCAAGCGCCTTAAGGCAAGTGAGGCCAGGGAGGTGAGAACCAATGTACGATGATTTGATTGGCAAAGGTGTTCCTATGGTAGATGGATTAGATAAAGTAATGGGCCGGCATTTGTTTACGGCTGATATGCAGCTGCCGGGAATGCTTTATGGTAAAGTGCTGCGCAGTCCTTATCCCCATGCCCGGATTGTAAAGATAGACACCAGCAAGGCTAAAGCCCTGATAGGAGTAAGAGCCGTAATTACCGGACGGGATATGGATTTTCCCCGATACGGGGTAGCAGGCCAGAGAATATTGGATGAGCAGCTTCTGGCCGGAGACAAGGTGCGTTATGTGGGGGATGAAGTCGCGGTGGTGGCGGCTATCGACCCGGATATCGCCCTGCAGGCTTTGGATCTGATAGAGGTTGAATACCAACCTTTACCGGCCCTGTTCGACCCCCGGGAAGCGATGCAGGAGTCGGCGGCGCTTATTCATGAAGATCAGGATTCCAATATCCCTTATAAAATCAATTTTACCCGCGGCGACATAGAGCAGGGCTTTAATGAAGCGGCGGTTATCGTAGAAGATAAATTTTATAGTCCCCTGCATTACCAGGGTTATCTGGAACCCCAGGCAGCCGTGGCCGATTGTGACGCCAGAGGCCGGGTATCCCTCTGGATACCGATGCAGGCGCCGACATTGGGGCGGGGTACTTATGCCAATGCCCTGGGTATAGGGGAAGAGGACCTGCGGGTTATTCAGATGCCTATTGGCGGGTCTTTTGGCGGCAAATTGGAATACAAACTGCATGCCCTGTGCGCTTTATTGTCCCGGGCAACCAGATGTCCGGTGAAAATGGTCAATACCAGGGAGGAAGACTTCCAGGTCGGCTTACCGCGGGTACCGATGTACATTAAGATGAAACTGGGTGTGCGTAAGGATGGAACCCTGGCGGCCAAGCAGACTGAGATAGTAGCGGACAGCGGGGCCTATATCAATTATGGCCATGCCATCATGCTCAGTGCCGCCCATCGCCATGATAATTTATATCGCATCCAAAATATAGCTACCAAAGCCTGGCTGGTCTATACCAATAAAGTTGCCACCGGATGTTTCCGCGGCTTTGGTAATCCCCAGATTCATTTTGCCTATGAGAGCATTCTGGACATGGCGGCGGAACAGTTGGGAATGGATCCGGCTGAACTGCGCCTGATCAATTCGTCCCAGCCTGGTGATGTCACCCCCCATGGCTGGAAACTGTTAAGCTGCGGCCTCAGTGACTGTATTAAGCAGAGCGTTGCCGCCTCTCATTGGAAAGAAAAACGCGCCCAGCATACGGATGAAAACGAGCGTTTCGCCCGGGGAATCGGAATCGGATGCTGTCTGCATGTATCAGGCAACCGGACCTTTTTACCGGACTGGGACGGGGCCCATTGCGTTATAAGGATAGACATCACCGGCAAAGCCGTCGTTTCACCAGGTGAAACTGATCTGGGTCAGGGTTCCCGGACGACTTTTGCTCAGATTGCGGCTAATGAGCTGGGATTTAATATTGAAGATGTCAGTGTTAACCTGGTTGATACTGATATCAGTCCGCTGGGGTTAGGCACTTTCGGAGACCGGGCCACAACCCTGGGTGGCAATGCGGTACGTATGGCTGCTATTGACGCCCGCAACCAGATTATTGCTACGGCGGCGGAGAAATTGGAACTGGACCCTGCCGATTTGTTCATAAGCGGCGGGATATGCTACAGCCATTCCCATGCAGATATAAAACTGCCTGTGGCTGATATTGCCAAAATGGCCTACTATAAGATGACCGGAGGCCTGATTACCGGCCATGGCAATTATGCCCCGCCGGATGTCAGAGTGGTGGATCCTGACACCAAATTCGGCAATGTTTCGGCCGCCTATCCTTTTGTAACTCAGATATCCGAAGTTGAGGTTGACCGCTGGACCGGTAAAGTCAGGATTCTCGACATGGTTTCCGCTCACGATCTGGGAAGAACCATCAACCCTCTGCTGGCGGAGGGGCAGGTGCAGGGAGCGGTAGCCCAGGGAATAGGTTTTGCCCTGATGGAGGATATGGGAGTAAAAAACGGGGTTATAGCCAACCGCAATTTTGAACGCTATAATTTACCTCGTATCAGCGACATGGCTCCTCTGACCAGCATTTTGGTGGAATCGAATGATCCCAACGGGCCTTATGGAGCCAAGGGATTGGCTGAGCCTGCGTTTACGGCACTTCCGCCCTCGGTCGCCAACGCTATTTATCATGCCGTAGGGGTGAGAATTAAAGAATTGCCTATTACCCCGGAAAAAGTGCTGAAAGCGTTGCAGGAGAAAGAAAAAAATATTTAGCTGTGGGAAAGGATTAATATCTGCCCTCCATTTAGTCAGACTATAAACTAATAGATTCAGATCAGATGCAGCAACAGATTGATAATTAAAGCAGTAATTGATTTGGCTTATAAGCAGCACCGGGAGGGCAGACCTGCAGCTAATATATGAAATTACCGACCAGGGAAGGGATACAGATGTCAGGGGGCGATAAGCAATGATAAGGCAGACTTTAAGGGTGGAAGATTCCGTCAATAAAATACTTTGTCATGATATGAGCCGTATAGTACGGGGAGAATACAAAGGGCCTGCTTTTAAAAAAGGACACCTGATTAAAGCTACGGATATACCTGACTTGTTAAAAATGGGTAAAGAAAAAATATTTATCCTGGAACTGGAACCAGGCGAGGTACATGAAGATGAGGCCGGTGTTCGTCTGGGAGCAGCCGGCGCCGGCAACGAGGTGGTATGGACCGGGCCTAGTGAGAGCAGGGTGAACCTCTATGCTAAATCTGATGGCCTCCTGAAAGTTAATGTCCCCCTGCTGGAAGCGATTAATGATTTACCCGATGTTATTTTTTCTACCCTGCCAAATAACACCGTAGTCAAAGAAGGCGACATGCTGGCTGGGACCAAGGTTATTCCGCTGGTAGTGCCTGAGGAAACGATCAAAACGGTGGAAGACCTTTGCCGGCAGGCCGGCAGCCCGGTTATTGAAGTAGTTCCTTTTAAGAGCTATAAAATAGGGATTATAATCACCGGCAGTGAGGTCTATAAACAACGGATCAATGATGCTTTCGGGCCGGTATTAAATGAAAAGCTGGGAACTATGGGACAGGAGATACTAAGAATAGAATATGCTCCCGATGATTGCGAGCTTATCAGTAAAAAAATTACCCGGATGGTGGCCGATGGGGCCGGCATGGTAATTTTGACCGGCGGCATGTCAGTGGACCCGGATGATGTTACCCCTAAAGCGATTCGCTTATCGGGGGCGCAGGTCGAAAAATATGGCGCGGCCGCACTTCCGGGCGCTATGTTTATGCTGGCCTATATGGATGAGGTGCCGATTATGGGAGTTCCTGCCTGCGGCATGTTTTTTAAGATTACGGTTCTTGATTTGGTATTGCCCCGGCTTCTGGCCGGTGAGCGGGTAACCCGCAAAGACATTGTGGCTCTGGCTCACGGCGGGCTGTGCCGGGGCTGTGCCGTATGCCATTATCCCAATTGCACTTTCGGCCAGGGAAGCTGAGGGGGAGGCAGTAAAATTATGGGAATTACATTAAAACAAAATATGGTAATAGCAACCGTAGTCGGACAACAGGATATTGTACCTCATGTCGTAGGAAAAAAGACGGTTTTTAGCCCGGATCAGGCAGCAGAATATGATTGGGGATTTACCTGGCTTAAGGAGCCTTTGGAAGAATTGGCGGCCCGAAGCTTGGCCACCGGGGAATTCCGGCTCTGCAGCATAAAGAACCCGCTGCAGGAAGAACAAGAGCTTACGGTAATGGTTGACCCCTGTTTACCTCCCCATGAACTTATTATTTTAGGCGGGGGCCATGTGGCTAAGTCCCTGGGTGATTTAGGCAAATTGCTGGGTTATGTCATAACAGTGGTTGACGATCGGGAGGATTTTGTTACGGAACAAAGGTTTCCCCAGGCTGACCGAAGAATATATTGCAGTTTCGATGATCTGGCCCTTCACTTGTCCCCGGGACCCCGCACCAGTGTGGTTATTGTCACCAGGGGCCATAAGCACGATTGGAACTGTCTGCAGCAGATGCTAAAATATCCCCTGCAATACCTGGGAGTAATAGGCAGCCGCCGAAAGGTAGCGCTGCTCAGAGAAAAAATGCTGGCGGAAGGATATGCGGAAGCAGAATGCAACCGCATCTATATGCCTATCGGTATTGATATTGGGGCGCAAACTCCGGAGGAAATAGCTATCAGTATTGCCGCGGAATTGATCAAGGTAAGACGGGGAGGCCAGGCCGCGTCCCTGAAGATGGGAGCAGATGAACCGGTTACAGCCTGTGCCGCTGAAATCAGTTCCGCCGGGGAAATGAATGTTATAGAAAAAGCAGTGGAAGCGGCGGAACAGGGAATTCCGGCAGCACTGGCAACCATTATTGCCAGCCAGGGTTCCACCCCAAGAAAAGCCGGTTCCCGGATGCTGGTTTTAAACGATGGCGCCATTTATGGAACCATCGGCGGCGGTATAGGGGAGGCGCAGATAGGAAAAGAAGCGCTGCGGGTGATTGCATCGGGGTTACCGGAAATCACTACCGTCGCCATGAACGCGGAAAACGCCGCCATGGAAGGTATGGTTTGCGGCGGCACCATAGACGTATTCATTGAACCGGTTGATGAGTTAGGTCGGGTTTTGGTGAGGAGGACATGATAGAATGACAGCAAAAAAACCTCTGCCGGTGGTGATCAAAGGAGCCGGGGATTTAGCTTCCGGGGTCGCCTATCGCCTGTTTAAAAGCGGATTTACTATTATTACGACTGAAATTGCTCACCCCCTGGTAGTAAGGCGAACCGTATCATTTGCCGAGGCGGTTTACGCCGGGACGGTAGCGGTTGAAGGAATCACCGCCGCGCTGGCTGATTCCCGGGAACAGGCACTGGATATGGCTGAGCATGGAATCATCCCGGTTCTGATTGATCCTGAGGCCAGGATAATAAAGGAAGTGCACCCGGAAATAGTGGTGGACGCTATCATGGCCAAAGAAAACCGATTTACCCGTATTGACGACGCCCCGCTGGTGATAGGTCTGGGACCTGGATTTGTTGCCGGGGTCGATGTTGATGCTGTAATCGAAACCAAGCGGGGGCATTCCCTGGGGCGGGTGATATACGACGGCAGCGCTATTCCCAATACCGGTGTCCCCGGCGAGGTAATGGGGTATGCCAAGGAACGTCTGCTCAAAGCCCCGGTGGATGGAGTAGTCAAATCTTGCTGTACCATTGGGGATCAGGTTAACCAGGGTGATGTTGTGGCCTATGTGGACGATACCCCGATAAAGGCTGAAATGAACGGCGTGGTCAGAGGGATGCTCAAGGATGGCATATGGGTGCCATACCGGACTAAACTGGGCGACATAGACCCCCGCCGGGAAACCGACTGCCATACTATTTCCGATAAGGCGCTGGCTATTGGCGGAGGAGTACTGGAGGCGGTATGCAGCTATCTTCACCGTTAAAGTTAACGAGCTTGAATGCCCGATCTTGAGCCAGACTTATGGGCTCAGCTTGGCCAAGGACAGGAGGAGGCGTATAAAATGATTTCCGCCATAATTCTGGCTGCCGGCACGTCGTCTCGTATGGGCGAGACTAAGCAATTGCTGCCATTTAAAGGAACATCGCTGATAAGAACCGTTACCAGTAACGTACTGGCTTCATCGGTTGATGAGGTCCTGGTAGTAAGCGGTTGTAAAGCAGAGGCGATAAAGGCCCAGGTAGATGATTTACCGGTAAAGATAGTTTACAACCCTGATTACAAACTGGGCCAGGGCACGACCTTAGCCGCCGGCGCCGGTCAGGTAAACCCGGCCGCGGAAATTTTTCTGGTATTTATGGCTGATCAACCACTGATTGACGCCGCCATTATTGATAGCCTCATTGCCGCGTACCAACAGAGGAGTTGTCTGGCTTTGCGTCCGGTATACCATGGGCAACCGGGCCATCCGGTGATATTTGACGGCTCATTGCTGGAGGCTATGAAAGCTTTAAGTAATGACGAAGGCGCCCGCCAGATCCTGGCCGGATTGGGAAAAAAGGCAGTCGAATTGCCGGTGCCTTATCCGGAAGTTGTTTTCGATGTGGATACCCCTGAAGCCTACCAAAAACTGACCCGCCTGTAAATTCTATCAGAACAAGAGATATTGCCCGGCGAGATAAAAGAATATCAGAGTGAAGATGAGCTTGAAAAGGAATGGTTTCACCTTATGGCTGATAACTACGCCGAATTGAGCTCCTATAATAGCGCCTAAACCTAATAACATAGCGACCGGCAGATTGACAAAGCCTTGCTGCAGCTTAATCAACCCACCTATGGCGGTGTAGGGAAGCATGGCCAGCAGGGTGGTGCCCACGGCGCTATAAGGCTGAGCTCCGAAATGCCAGATTAAGACGGGCACCATGATAAACCCTCCCCCTATACCAAAGACACCCGCCATAGTTCCGGTTAACAACCCCAGTAATAATAGCTTTAAAGTTTGTCGTGGTACCGGATTTCGAAATATCCGGCTGGGAGGCGCCTTTTCCTGTCGTTCCCGGTACACCTCCAGCCCCATGCGAAAAGCCATGAAAAGAAAAAGCAGGCCCAGAAGCAGCTCCAGTATGGCCGTATTATCGCTCAGATAGGTTTTGAACAGGTGGGACCCCAGTAATACTCCGACCAGCCCACCGCTGCCAATCAGCAGCGCGCTTTTCAATCTGACATTTCCATCCCGAAAATGCCCATAACCTCCGGAGGAGGTAGTGAAGATCGACGCCAGGAGAGAGGTGCCCACTGCCGCCACCGGACTAAGTCCGAGAATAAACTGGTTGGCGGGAAGCATAATAATGCCCCCGCTGATGCCTAACAACGCCCCCAGGGTACCGGCAAGACATCCGATGATTAAGGCAAGTATATATACTGACATAATTTAATTATCTCCTATTGCTGACGCTTTTACAGCATGTATTATCCTGACTTTATCATTCTACTACAAAATCGCTTCCCCGGGCTGGTTCCGGTTAATATAATCGCCCTGGCTGCTGCCGACCAGCGGTGGTTGGAGTATTAAATAATTAAAGAAGCCGTGGCGAGGGTTTATGGTCCTGTTGGGGGTGCAAGCAGGAGGGAATATTCACGTAATAAGAGGTAAGAAGGAAAGGAGGCGATCCAGGCTTTGAAACGAATAATTGGTTGCTTTTTGGTTTTACTGCTGGTGGCGCTGGGTGCTTCACCGGCCCTGGCCGAGTTGCCAGGTGATTTTGCCGACATAGATGGGCACTGGGCCGAGCAGGATATTGCCGCAGTGAGCAATTTAGGGCTGATAACCGGCATCGGTGACAATGACCAGGGGGATAACCTCTTTGCTCCGGGCGCTTCGGCCAGCAGGGCACAGCTGGCTTCGACCCTGCAGCGTATATTGGAATTGGATTATGGCAAGTCGCCCTTGCCCAAACAGCCGGTAGCCAGTGACTACTACCGCGACGTGGATGATAGCGCCTGGTATGCTGAAGCGGTGATGTTCTGCGCCATCAACCAGGTGTTCGCCAGCGGAGGCAATTTCTATCCTGAACAGGAGATAACCCGAATAGAAGTCGCCCGGACCATCTATCGCGGCGTTAACGCCAAAGGGCTTAATATACCTATGATTATGCTTATGCCCCATTACCAGGATATGCAAGGATTATCACAGGAGGATACTAATGCCCTGGTATTTGTCAGCAACACTGGTTTAATGAAAGGAGACAGCCAGTATTGGAGACCCAACGACAAGGTTACCAGAGCAGAACTGGCTCAGGTAATGCATGGGTTAATAAAGCTTATTGCAGTCAATCAAGGGCACAATGGCCAGGAATACAGCTTGGCTCCCGGCCAGACCCTGAATCTGATGCTGGACAGCAATCCCACTACCGGCTACCGCTGGACTGCATTTTATGATGAAGAAATGCTGGCCCTGGTGGGCAAAGACTACCAGACTGATAACCCGTCGGGCGATCTCGTAGGGGCGGGAGGCCATGATTTTTGGAGGTTTAAGGCGCTCAAAGCTGGAACCACGGAGATTAGAATGACCTATGCCCGACCCTGGGAGAGCGTGCAGCCTCTAAAGACTTTTACCTTGAAATTAACCGTAGCCCCTGACTAGATTAAATAGACGATAAAAAAGCCTCCTCCGGGAGGCTTTTTTTAAAAAGAATCTTGATACTACAGTTATAGCGTGGAGCTTGGATGGATAAATATTCCGTCGCTTCGTCTTCGCAGGGTGATGCGACCTTAATCGGAGACATTTGGAAATCAGTCGGATTTACCCTTAGTGGGGCTATTATCCTTAAAATGACGATCAATAATGGTTTCCGCCAGCCGTTTCTGCGCCCCAGCCTGGGAGATCAAAAACATAGCCATCAGGAACCAATCGGTCAATTCTCTGGTTTCATCATCTATGCCGCTGGTTTTTTCCCGGATAACCTCTCTTTGCCGGGCGCAGATCTGCTTAAGCTGTTCAGCCTGCTCGTCATTTATTTCCTGCACCAGGTTATAGACTAAATCAATCCAGCTATTGGAGGCGGCATCCTCAGATTCATCATGTTTAATCGTGGGCTGACGGAGAATACTAAATAACAAAGAGATGTCATTAATGGATAAAACCTGTTTGGAATTATAAAGCAGCAATAACAGAGCTATATGCTGGCGGGAATATCTTTTGCGCCGTGGAGGTATTAATATTCCCGCTTTGGCATAGTTGTTGATCATGGTTTTGGTCAGCAATTTATCTTTGCTGTGTCTTTTTTGCAGAGACAGCTTTTTTTCGATAAAGTCGGTTACCTGATCTATGTAAAGCTCAATATCCGGTATATCGCTCAAAGCTATGGGCTGATCGGGAATTATTTCGTCAATCAGGGAATACAGCTCTTCCTTGTCCAAAGAATGACCTCCATTCATTATTTAATAGATAGCTCATTAATTAATATTTAAACAAATAAATCAGGTTATTGCAAATCTAAACCATGTAATGTAGTATGTATACATACGACATATAGTTTTAAAAACTATGTAAAACGATAAAGATAACTATGAACCTAACAGGAGGCAGGAATATGAAAATTACTCTTATCGAACCCCGAGCGCCGGGGAAACATGTTTACAGCAATGTTAACATGCCCCGTCTGGGGCTTCCCATTCTGGGAACGCAGTTAAAACAAGCCGGGCATGAGGTGAAGCTGATACTGGGTTCGCGCCGTGATATACGCCTATCTGATATCACCAGGGCCGATTTGATATGCATATCGACCACTACTTCCACGGTAATAGAAGCCTATCATCTGGCGGATTTTGCCCGCGATCAGGGCAAGCCGGTAGTAATGGGAGGCGCTCATGTGAGTTTTATGGCGGAAGAAGCTTTAAAGCATTGCGATTATGTTTGCCGGGGAGAAGGTGATCTGACCTTTATTCCTCTGATATCCTGCATTGAGCGGGGGGAGCTGCCCCTGGATATTCCCGGGCTGTCTTTTCGCCGGGATGGAAGCATCGTACATAATCCGGCGGCAGACTGGGTGGATATGAACCGGGTGCCTTTTCCCGACCTTAGCCTTTTTACCGGGCTTAAAATGTCCACTTACCCGGTCATGACTTCCCGGGGTTGCCCGTTTGACTGCACCTTCTGCAGCGTTACCCAGATGTTTGGCCATAAATATCGCTGCCGGGAAACATCGGCGCTGCTGGAGGAGCTTAAGCAATACCGGGGCAAGCAGGTATTCTTCATTGACGATAATTTTGCTGCCAATCCCCGGCGCACCAAAGAATTACTGCGGGCAATGATCCGGGATGACGTCAAGCCTTCCTGGTGGTGCACCCAGGTGAGGACAGACGCGGTCCGGGATGACGAACTGCTTCAGCTTATGTATGACAGCAACTGCCGCATGGTTTTTGTGGGGATGGAATCGGTCAATCCGGCAACCCTTAAGAGCTACAATAAAAAGCAGGAAGTTGAGGATATCGTCTATTGTGTCCGGCGCTTTCATCAGCTGGGTATTATGGTCCATGGCATGTTCGTCTTCGGAGCGGACGAGGACAGCCTGCAGACTATCCAGGAAACCCTTGACTTTGCCCTGAAAAACCGTATTGATACGGTGCAGTTCCTGATTCTTACACCCTTACCCGGCACCAGGACCTTTGCCGAACTGGAGCGTGAAGGCAGGTTATTGACTCGTGATTGGAATCTTTACGATGCTCATCATGTGGTGTTCCAGCCTTCCCAAATGTCGCCTTATGAGCTGCAGAAGGCCACTATCCGGGCTTTTAAAAAATTTTATGGGTTATCCCATATTTTCAGCAACCTGTTCATGACGGGATTCCGGTCGCTGGCATTCCGGGCCCTGGGCTGCTGGATGGTGCGTAGCTGGGAGAAAGAAAACCGCTGGTATTACCGATTTTTGCAGATAATTTCTAATCCGCAGCCAGCAGCCACTTGGGGAAGCCGGATTTCAAAAAGCATTGAAAGATTCAGACTGCGTAAATTAAAATATATTTGCAGCGAGAGATTCATGGAAATAGAGGTAGCCCAGGAACAGGGACATTATAGAGTGGATTTGAAGGGGTATTTAAATGATTTTTCACTGGCTGAGACCTTCAAAACCATCTCCGGGCAGATACCGAGGATATATCAGAATATCACCATTAATCTGGACGAGGTTTACTTTGCTTCGGAAAAAACGGTGATAAAGTTTATTGACAAACTTAACGAATTGACCAGCCGCGCCCGGAATATTGAAGTCAGAGTTGCCCCTGAGAACAAGTACCTGGTTCAGGTTCTGCAAAAATATGATTTAAAAATTCCTCAGTTCAGTATTTCGGGATAAAAGCAGGGGGCGGGCTTTACGCTCTCCCCTGTTTTGATTCAGCAGCCTTTAAAAATCGGGGGCCTTTTTTCCCGGGCTGCGGCCACCCCTTCTTTCATATCCGCGGTGGAAGCGCATAATATCTGGGAAAAGGATTCGAGGGCCAAAGCACTGTCCAGGTCTGCATCCAGGTTGCGATAAATGGAGCGCTTGATCAGACGGGCGGCAATTGGCGGATTATTGGCTATGCGACGGGCAAAGTCCAGAGAAAAATCCTGCAGCTTTTCCGGGGGTACTACATGGTTAAGGAGACCAATGCGCAGAGCTTCATCGGCACTGATGGGCTCTCCCAGCAGGCAAAGTTCCAGGGCCTTGGCTGTTCCCACCAGCCGGGGCAGGGTATAGGTTCCGCCCATTCCAGGATGAATGCCGATTTTTATAAATGACATGGACATTCTGGTATCACTGCTGGCTATGCGCATATCACAAGCCATGGCGAGACAGAGCCCGGCTCCGATGGTATGTCCCTTTATGACAGCGACCGTGGGGATTTCCAGGCTGGACAAAGAGAGAAAGGACTTGTAAAAATTGATCACCGTAGGCTGAGCCTGGGCCGAGGGTCTATTAAACATTTCAAAGGTATCCCGTAAATCTCCCCCCGAACAAAAGGATTTTCCCTGCCCGGTTACAATCAGTACCCTGATATCAGGGTCTTTCTGCACCATGGCGGCAGCTTCGGCGAATTCCACCGCCATTTGCGGTGTTAAGGCATTTATGATCCGGGGCTGGTCCAGGGTCAAAATAGCCATATGCTCTTTCTTTTCCAAGAGCAGGGTTGCAAACTGCAAGTTGCTCAACTCCTAACTGATAAGAATAGAAGGTTATGTTATGCCATATAATTTCACCAAAGACCTGACCAAAACCTTTTTGGGGGTAAAAGATGGGAGCCAGTCTCATTATCATAACTTATAATATACAGCATGGGCGAGGCATGGACGGGCATTTCGACCTGGAGCGCACGGGCCATGTTCTGGTGACGCTCAGTCCGGATATAGTGCTGTTGCAGGAGGTGGATTGCCGGCGTCCGGCTACCCGCATGAGCTGCCAGGCCAGAGAGTTGGCCCGGATACTCAATATGGATTATGCCTATGGAGTGGTGAAACGCTATCAGCCAGGATCTTACGGCAATGCCATTCTGTCCCGCTATCCCATCCGCAGTAAAAAGAATCATATTCTCACTGGCGGGGACGACCGGCGTTGCTGTCTGGAGGTAAAGATAAAAACCCCCCACTATAATTTTACCTGCTTTAATCTTCATCTGGGATTGAAGTCAGCCGAACGCTGTCGCCACCTTGAAGAGGTAGTCCTGCCCCGGCTGCGGGCTGTAAGCGGACCGGTAGTGCTGGGCGGTGATTTCAACGCCCGGCCTGAGTCCGCCGAGATAAACTTGCTCAAAGGCTATTTGCAGGATTCTTTTGCGGCCAATTCCGGGGAATGCTGCTGCACCTTTCCGGCCGACCAGCCCCATAGCCGCATAGATTACATATTTCTGAGCCGCTGCTGGCAAATCAATGATTACCGGATAATCCCCCATACCCTGGCTTCTGACCACTTGCCGGTGATAGTTAAGGTCGCCTGTCTGGGAAGTTAGAAGAACGTCCTCTGTTTTCTTTTATTCCCTATTTTTATAATTCACGCAATAAATTCGGTATAATTCATTAAGGGCTTCATCCAGGGCCTGGCTGGCGGCCAGAACTTCAGGATCGGTAAAGCTTTGTTTCAGGGTTACGAGGTTTTCCAGGTGCTCACGCAGTGACTCCACCCGGTTGATAATTGCGGTGTAATCGGGCCAGGGACTTTTCTCTTCCTTTATTATTTCTACCCAGGCTTGCTTAGTTTCAGCAATATCGTCTTCCCAAAGAATTGCTTGTTCTACTCTTGCCGGTGATGATGACATTTTTCCGCTTTCTCCCCTCAAACTTAACTTAAAAGCTTACCTAAGCCTTAATAAACCAAAACTGCCGGATGGCAGAGACTCACTTATCATCTATAAGAAGATAATCTTCTACTGCCAGTCCTTCCTGCTTGCATAATGAATAAATTCCGCTCCACAATTTGGCCCCGCCTTGTTTTTCGCCGCGCAGGATGCGAAATAAATAGGAATAGTCAACTCCCAAACGACGAGCCAGCTCGGGAATAGACCAGTTCTTGGCTTCTGCCAACTGCTGTAATGCAGAACAATTGGCCCTCATAATTACCAGCCCCAATTTTGCTTACTGACAATGTTTAATTCAGCTTATCATGTCTGCAGACAACAGTCAACCATTTATGACGGTACAGAACATAATTGTCTACAGGCAATATATGGGGTAGAATTATAGAAAGATTTTTAGGAGGAATTAGAGCTGGATTTCGATAGAAAGCAATTTGCCAGTTTACTTACTCAGGCCAAAGGCGATAGATCTATCAATAGATATGGGAGCGATTCCGGGGTAGACCCAGGCTATATCTCGCGGCTGCTGCGAGGCATGGTGAAAAATGCCCCCAGCGCAGCGATTATTAAGAAGCTGGCCGACGCGGCGGTTAACGCTATTAGTATCCGGGATCTGCTGGCTGCAGCCGGGTATATTGACCTTTTACCGGATGATGGCAATGACGAGCACAGCTATTTATACCAGTTTGAACAGCTGCAGCAATGGCAAAGGGTGATTGAGGAAGCAGCCCGCTACGATATTTCACCGGAAGAAGCTTTGGATTTTATCAGATCCTTGGGTAAATCAATGGCCCGAATCAGAAAAAATGAAAGTTAAGGCCACTCATTGATAGAGGTTTTCTGCCGACTGCCTCGAAAGTACAGCGAGCAGCATCATCTTCCCGGCAAGAGCCAGGGCTATGGTGTTATAAGTTATAAAACTGCGGAAATATTGCCCGCCCGGCCCATTGACTAGAATCATCCATTCCATTTATATATAATATACAATAATTAACATATATGCTACAATAAAACAAAACTGCTTATGCGCTGGGCAGTTAAGGAGGTGGGCATATATGTTGGTTACCAGGCAGGCTCCTGATTTTATTACGGAATCATTTCATCAGGGGAAAATTAGAAAGGTAAGTTTATCCGATTACAAAGGCAAATGGGTGGTTCTTTGTTTTTATCCCGGGGATTTTACCTTCGTTTGACCTACAGAGCTGTCAGACATAGCAGTTGGCTATGATAAACTCCAGCAGTCAGGGGTTGAGATACTGGCGATAAGCGTTGACAGCCCCTTTACCCACAAGGCCTGGAATGAAAGTGAACTCAGCAAAATAGTCGATGGCGGTATTCCTTATCCCATGCTCAGTGACCGGGGAGGGAAAATTGGAATGTTGTATGATGTATATGATGAGGAAACGGGGGTAGATATTCGCGGCCGTTTCTTGATTGACCCGGACGGAATAATACAGGCGGTTGAAATTCTGGCTCCGCCGGTAGGAAGAAATCTTGGAGAATTGCAGCGCCAAATCAAGGCTTTCCAGCATAATAGAGCCACAGGCGAGGTAATACCATCCGGATGGCAACCGGGAGAACAAACCCTGAAACCGTCAACGGCTTAGGCAGACAGGGATGAAAAACGAAAAAATGCAAGGGGGCTCATAAAGAGCTCCTTTGTTTATTTAGAGTTAAAATCTGTATTCGTGGTGAAGGCAGCTAGCATCTTGGAAGTCAAGTTGCTAAGACCGGTAATATAACTCAATATTATTAGACAAATAATAACAAATAATAATATAAGGAAGCCACTCATTAAGGAGGTTGGTGACTAAATAATGACGGCTATTCAATGGATACTGGCAGCCGTGGTATGCGGTGCCATTGAAATTTTTACCGTGGGACTATGGTTTCTCTGGTTGGCTCTGGCGGCCCTTATT
>ENA-UOOK01000163-UOOK01000163.1-fermentation-metagenome-genome-assembly--contig:-NODE-163-length-81279-cov-4.461760_pt1 | contig 81279 bp, 65 predicted proteins | sample MGYA00245777_ERZ724023 | MGnify/ENA primary metagenome ERZ724023 (study PRJEB28704, sample SAMN03018312) | fermentation metagenome | biome: anthropogenic terrestrial biome; feature: soil; material...
AATGTGGGTATCAATAAACCCCGGTAGTATGTAATGTCCTTCAAGATCAATTTGGATCGCAGTAGGATACTTTAAAGTCAAATCTGTTTCAGAAACTTCATGTATTAAGCCATCCTTGATCACCATATTTGCTTTATCAATCTTCTCTTGACCATCAATGATCAACGTCGCGTTTTTTAAAATAGTGATCATTGGTTAAGGTACTCCTGATATTCTTTCATGATACTAATACCACTACTTGTACCAATACGTTTGGCTCCAGCCTCAATCATCGCTAACATTGTCTTTAAATCTTTGATACCACCAGCGGCTTTGATCTTAACATCATACCCAACTGTCTCTTTCATTAATTTAACATCTTCAAGTCTTGCTCCATATGTACCAAAACCAGTTGAAGTTTTAATAAAATCTGGCTTTACTTCGACTGTAGAGATTCTATTTATTGGTTCGCTTATTCTATCGGCAGTAATAACTACTTCAGCTGCTAATGTAGGCTGGATATTTAATTTTACATTTATAATTGAATCGCTATTAATTATTATTTTCTTTGTAGAAGTTTCATAACCAACACCAGATACCACCATAAAATACTCACCAACTTCTAATTTAGGAATAGAATAAAATCCAAATTTATTTGATAAAGCTCCTCTTACAGCTCTTTTTTCTGTTGTATCTTTATAAAGAGCTACAGGAACTCCAATTATATTTTCACCGGATTCTAATTCTGTAACCATACCGGATAATGTAAAGGTATTTTCTTGTGAAAATAAATTTTTGGGAATATATAAAAACGATATAAGAAAAAATAGAACGGTAAGTATTGGCATTCTATAATTTATTTTTAGCGATTTAGTAATCATAAAAAGAATAAAATATTTAATAAGAATTATTGAATACATCATCAATATATGAGTACAAAATTAATAAACATTTATTTAAAACAAGTAATTATCATATTAAAATCTTACATATTTCAAAGATAACTGCAAAAAATAAAATGAGTTGGATTTAAAATAGGGAATAAAGCTATAAAGTTATTAATTTTTAATGTATGAATAGATAAAAAAAACCCACTGTTTTTAGCAGTGGGTTTTATATAATAATAAAATTTATTTATTTTTATTTATTTAAAAATTTTGCGAATTCATCAAAGCCACCATATACAGCATCTTCTCCTAAATCATCTTCGATGCGTAATAATTGGTTGTATTTAGCGATTCTGTCAGTACGACATAGAGATCCAGTTTTAATTTGCCCAGCATTAGTTGCTACAGCAATATCAGCAATTGTGGTATCTTCTGTTTCGCCGGAGCGATGCGAAATCACAGCAGAGAAATTATTTCTATGTGCTAAATCGACAGTAGTAAGTGTTTCTGTCAAAGTACCAATTTGGTTTACTTTTACTAAAATTGAATTAGCTACATTTTCTTTTATTCCTCGAGCTAAGAATTTTGGATTAGTTACGAATAAATCATCGCCTACTAATTGAATGCGTTTACCTAGTTTTTGATTTAATTTATACCATCCATTCCAATCATTTTGATCTAAACCATCTTCGATAGAAATAATAGGGTATTTATTTACTAATGTCTCGTACCAATCAATCATTTCATCAGAAGTGAGCAAATTCTGAGTAGATTTAAAGAATTTATATTTACCATTTTCCCACATTTCACTAGAAGCAACATCAACAGCTAATAATACTTGTTCGCCTGGCTTATAACCAGCTTTTTCAATAGCAGTTAGAATTACATCGAATGCTTCTTCATTTGATTTTAGAGATGGAGCAAAACCGCCTTCATCACCCACAGATGTAGAATATTTCTTTTCTGAAAGCACTTTTCTTAAGTTATGGAATATTTCAGCTCCCATTCTTAATCCCTCAGTAAAGCAGCATGCACCAGCTGGAATTATCATAAATTCTTGAATATCTACTGTATTATCAGCATGCTTTCCGCCATTTAGAATGTTCATCATTGGAACTGGTAATTTGCGAGCGAAAACTCCACCAATATATTTATACAAAGGTAATTCATAATAAGCAGCTGCAGCTTTAGCCACTGCTAATGAAGTACCGAGAATTGCATTAGCACCAAGTTTAGTTTTATTATCAGTACCGTCGAGCTCTAATAGCACTTTGTCGATTTGTAATTGTTCAGTAGCATCTAAGCCTTCGAGAGCATCATTGATTTCATTATTCACATTGTCAACAGCTTTTAAGACACCTTTACCCATATATCTGGATTTGTCGTCGTCTCTTAATTCGTGGGCTTCATATTCTCCGGTACTAGCTCCTGATGGAACAGCTGCACTACCATAAGACCCATCTTCAAGCATTACTTCTACTTCGATTGTTGGGTTTCCTCGAGAATCAAGGATTTCTCTTCCATATACATCTAAAATTAAAGAACTCATTATTTATCCTTTTGTATAATAATTGTTTAAAAATTTATATTTGTTGTTATTTATGATTTATAAGACGTTATTTAAATCTAATATTGCAATTGTAAAATTATAGGAAATTAATTTTAATTAATGCATTATTTTAATGTATAATAATCCCCGCCATTATCACAATGGATAGCCAAAACATCAGCACGCACTAAATTTACTATAATTCTACGCGCTCTTTGTTTAGAGATATTCACTAATTTTGCAAAATCATTTACGCTACCACGTTCATTTTTTTCTAAGAACTCAAAATACCTTTTTTCTTTATCTCCAATATAAATAGTTATTGGTTTTGAGAATTTACCTTGACCAGCTAAAATTTTAGTCATTTCTTTGCTGGCAGGAATTGATTTTTCTCCTACTCTAATATAAGCCTGCAAGCGTCTTTGTTCATTTTCAATTTTTATTAAATAATGTGGTTTTATTTCACTTTCTTTTATATAGCATACTACAATATATTTTTTCCCAAAGTATTTAATATCAATTTCAGGTGTGATTGGAGGATCAATTAAGAAATTACAACAATTATTAATAGCCTCAATCTCATATTTTTCGCTATCTATTCCATATATCTCACCATTATCATCGACACCTACAATCAAGTAACCTCCCTTGGAATTTGCAAAAGCTACTATTTCTTTAGCAATTTTATCCGGATGAAGAATTTTCCGCTTAAATTCGACCATAGAAGATTCCCCTGCTTCAATTAATTCTTTTACTTTCTTTAGGCTGATATTAGGCATTTTACTATCTTAATTTATACCTAATCTAAGACGGTTTTTTTATTTTTTTATGATATTTTTGTTTATCGCTTTAGAATAAATGCTTTAATTAAAGGAATAACTATATTAGCTCAAAAAATCTATTTCTTAATATTTCTTCTGATTAAATTATCAGGAATTTGATATGAATTTGGGATTACTTTTTGCGTATCTAATGGAGCAATATTTATTTTTTTAGATGTATTTTCGTTTGTCTTGTGGGGTGCGAGAATATCTTTTACAATTATTTTATTTTTCTTTACTTCATCAATTGCCTTAGAAATAATTTTTTTATCCGGAATTACCTTTGGTTTAATAGTTCTTACGACAATATTTTCAATTATTAAGTCCTTATTTAATTCTTTGACAGAAAATAAATTAAACTTTTTTAAAATTAACGGTAAATCTTCTATCGCAATATAAATTTCATCTTTTTTACTACCTAATTGAATTATTGGTTTATATAGCTGAATAATTTTATTATCTTCGTTTGTAGAAAATGAAACAAAAATTGCTGAAGGAATAAAGCTAATTTTTGAATTATTATTAGCAATTGTATATTTATCGATTCTCTTGAAATCAACTAATATGTTTGAAATTAATTCATCAATCGATAAATATTGTCCAGAAAAAGTCGTAATAAGCTTTGGATAAATTTTATTTTTATTTAAATAGAAATTATTAAAATTAGCACTAAACAACACAGTACTACTTAAGATAGTACAAATAATAATAAATAAGATATAATGTTTAGCTTTCATTCTATATTAATAATTAATACAAAAAAAGACACAACAAACATTGTGCCTCTTTCTGTTCTTTGATTTATGGGCGAAGTACGGGGTTCGAACCCGCGACATTCAGTGCCACAAACTGACGCTCTACCGACTGAGCTAACTCCGCCATATATATTAAGGAATACAAAAATATTATAAATTTATGATTAAACCAAATATTTTTAGAATTTCTAAATACCGTAATTATACTTTGTTACGAATTGCAATAGCGAAATGAAAATAAATCATTGCCTAAATTCATTCATATCACTATTTTCATCTTTGTCTTTATTCTTTAATATCTTGTTCTTAAAGAAATAGATAATAATTATTATAAAGATTATTACAAAAGAAGCTACTAAAATAGGGAAAAATAAAGACATTACGGAGAATCCAGTTGCTGCAACATTTTCCCCAGTTGAAACTACAGGATTACCCGTACCGACAGTAAATTTACTAGATAATAATCTTGTAATTGCCGTACTACCTTGCACTGTAGCTGCAGAACCACCACCTACGACTAAACCAGCTAACCATTTCATCCATTCGCTATCAGCAGGAAATACCGAAGTCATTAGTAAAGTACCTGCTACGACAGATAAAGGTGTTGCTATAGTATCTAATAAATTATCAATAAATGGTACATAATATGCAAGAATCTCAATCACAGTAGCAACTGCAAAACATATCACTGCAGGTAATGAACCCATCCAAGCAAATGATTCTCCCAGAGGTAATACTCCGAACATATTTGCAAGAGATGCAACTAAAAGCGGAATAAATATTCTAAAGCCGGCGCTGGCGCTTAACCCGATTCCAAGAGCCACTGCTGCAATAGTTTGATAAGTCATCATAATGATTATATTCCTTTCTGAATTTATTAATTATAGTCGTAAATATAAATAAAATATTTGCCTTAATACATTTTTTAAATAAAAAATGTGTTATTCGATATACAATACATATTTTTTTTAAAAAAGTTAATAAATTTTTCAATTTGTTTAAAAAGTGCTATTAATTCAATAAAAAAAATGTTTTATCTCATCACTTAAAACACGATTGATTATAATTTCTTTTTAAATAGAGTTTTTTTATTTACTAAATTTAAATAAAATAAAAAAAGATACGTTTTTCAATGATTACTAATAAAGAAAATACAAATAAAGAAAATTTAATTATGGAATTAAATAAAATTATCGACATAAGAAGCGATACTGTTACAAAACCAACAGATGATATGAGGCAAGTAATTGCAAATGCAATTGTAGGAGACGATGTCTGGGGAGACGACCCAACTGTAAATGAACTCCAAAATATGCTCTGTGAGCTTTCCGGGAAAGAAGCTGCCTTATTTGTTCCATCTGGCACAATGAGTAATCAGATTGCAATTGCATCTGCTACAAATTCCGGTGACGAAATCATTTGCGAATCTCAAGCCCATATAGTTCGATACGAAGCAGGAGCACCTGGTTTTATCTCCAGAGTAAATACTAAGCAAATCTCTACTACAGATGGTAGATTAGATTTAAATGCAATCATCGAAGAAATTAGACCGCTAAATCTACATTATCCTCTTACAAAAATGATTTGTTTAGAAAACACACATAATTATTTAGGTGGTAGAATCTTACCTCTTGACTATATAAAGGAAGTCGAATCAATTGCTAAAGAGCATAAAATACATTTACACTGCGATGGCGCAAGGCTATGGAATGCATCAGCAGCTACTGGAATAAGTATTAAAGATTATTCCGAACCATTTGATTCAGTATCTCTTTGTTTGTCAAAAGGATTGGGCGCCCCAATTGGATCTGTTTTAGTAGGAAGTAACGAATTTATTTCTAAAGCTAAAAGATTTCGTAAAATTTTAGGCGGTGGTATGAGACAAGTAGGTATTATTGCATCTGCAGGTATTTATGCAATTAAAGAACATTTCAAATTATTACCAGTTGACCATAATAATGCAAAAATATTCGCTCAAATTTTATCTAAATCAAATCAAATCGAAATTGATTTAAACAAAGTAGAGACAAATATTGTGTTCTTCAGCTATCCCATCAAGTTAGATCAAGAAAAGCTAATTAATACATTGAAACAAAAAAATATTCTTATCGGTGCAGCTGGGAAAAATTCTCTTAGAGCTGTATTCCACTTACAAGTAAATGAAGAAGAAGCAATATTTGCTGGAAATCAAATTGTAGAAACAATTAAAGAATTAATGAACTAATTACAAGAAAATTATAAAAAATGAATAAAAATCAAATCGAAACAATTGTTAAAGAATTAAACCAATTCCCACATAAAGTCGAAGGGAAAGCAAGGTTCGAAGATATAGATCTTATGCAAGTAGTGCATAATCAAAAATATATTTATTGGATAGAAAATGCGAGAATAGAATTTCTAAGAGATATGCTATTTCCTAATTTCGATGGGAATTTCTTGGATATATTTCCATTATTAATTGTTAGACATGAAGTAGATTATTTTGGAATAACTCGTTTTAATCAGAAATATGAAATATATTCAAGAGTAGCTAAATTGGGTAGATCATCTGTGCAAATGGAAAATATTGTAGTTATAAATGACATTGAGCCAGTCGTTCATAATTTAACTACTTTTGTTCATACTGAAAAGGACTTCTCCAAGAGCAGAGAAATTCCAGCTGAATTTAGAGAAAAGATTTTAAATTTTTCTAGAATTTAATAATAAATCTACATAAAAAAATTATCTTTATTTATGTTGCCAACACTTTCCATCTTTTGATGTAGTCATTCTTTTGCAACGATTGCCTTCAAGAGTTATGCCAGAGCATTGCACGGCATTTGGATTTGATTTTTTATTGTTTTTTTCTTTTGTTTTATTATCTTTCTTATTTATAATTAACTGCAGTTCGGTTTTATTTGTCTTTTGATATTTGATTTTTAATATTTCATTTTTATTTTTTTTCCCTTTAGAATAATTAATAATGATTTTATTAGGAATTTCATTTTTATATTCCTCAAAATCCTTATAATTAAGGAAAATAAATGGTTCTATTTGTGCAATCTTTAATTTATATTGATACATCTTTTCTTTAGTTTCAAGAAATATACTATTTATTTGCAATTCCTTTTTTCCAATTTTCTTAATTTTAATAAATTCATTATTAGAATTGATTATTTTGAAATCAGAAGCAAAAATAGTTACTACTGAAAATAAATATATAATAATTATTTTATTTATGAATTTCATATTTTTTTGCTACAAATCATAACATTATAAAAAGAGAAGAAATAATATTCATTTAATTGCAAAAATAATAATAAATTGTTTTATTAATTCGATGAATTTCCTTACTTTTGCGTATTAATTCAATTAATTAATAGATTATTACCAAATTTGAAAATAGAAAATGAAAGAAGCATTATTAACTAAATTAAATATCAAAGGGGCAGAATTTTATGCCTATCACGGTGTAAAAAGCGAAGAACAAACCTTAGGTGGGAAATATCAAGTAGATTTAGAAATGTACTATAATTCTACACACGCAGTAATTAATGACGATGTTGCTTTCGCCCTAAATTATGATGAAGCTATGTATTGCATTGAGGAAACTATTGTCGGGCAGACACAATATAATCTAATTGAAACTATTGCAAATGAGATACTAAACCAGCTTTTTGACAAATTCCCTATGCTTCAGAAAGCTCGAGTGAAAGTACGAAAATACTATGCTCCAATTAGAACTACTGTAGAATATATTGAAGCTGACCAAATCATGCTTCGCTCTTTTGGGGATGAAGACGAAGTATAATATACTTTTTATAGTTCGAAAAAATAACTAATAACAAATCCTCAAATTTCTTAATATTTGAGGATTTTTCTATAATTCTTATTTATAATTTATTTACAAAACCTTGAAATCCTCCGACTCAAAGAATATAGATATTTATTATACAATAGAAAAAAGCGAAATTGCTGAAATCAAAATAAAAGGTTCAAAATTTATCGCAAATGCATCAAATGCACCAGATAAAGATACTGCTCAAGATTTTATTAGCAAAATAAGAGCAAAGTATTTTGACGCTACTCATAATTGCTATGCATACAAAATAGGAGCTGATGGTAATGAATATAGATTCACTGACGATGGCGAACCAAATGGTTCAGCTGGGAAGCCTATACTTTTCACATTCACTAAATTTGACTATAGCGATATAGTTGTCGTCGTTACTCGATATTTCGGTGGGACAAAATTAGGCGTCGGTGGATTAGTAAGAGCATATTCAGATGCTGCCGAAGCAGTCCTCTCGATATGCAAAAGGAAAGAAATTCATTGCACTACGGCAGTACAAGTAAATTGCGCTTACGAAGATATTAATACAGTAAAAAGAATTTTATCAGAATATGCAGTATCTTTGAATGAAAATTATACTGACAAAATTGAAGTTATTGCTAATATCCACTCCTCAAAAGCAGAAGAATTTTGCAATGAACTATATAAACATACAAATGGCAAAGTAATCGGAACAATAATTGAATAATTGAATAATTATTTAATAAATTTCCCTCTAATTACATTAATTCCATTTTCCCATTTGAAGAAATAAACACCGCTTCCCAGATTTGCATTTTTAATTATTTTTTCACCTTCTTTACTATTTTCAATTTTAATATTCATTATCCTCTTGCCAAGCATATTATATATTTCAATAATATTTCCATTTGCTTCGGGGAAGTTATATTTAATTCTTAATTGATTATTATTTTCGATTATTTCAATTGAATAATTATTCTCAACTTGAGAAATCAACCTAATAGAAGGTTCCTTGCACAAATCAGAAATACACAAGGCGCCATTTTTTATGCTAAGATTATAATTACTTATGCAATTATCAGCTGGGGAAATCATTAAATCGGTACATTCTAAATTACCAAAAAGAGCAATTCCCTTTATATCAAATTGATTATTAGATTGAGATATTGGTAAATCAATTTTCAAAATTTCAGCTACATTATCTTTAAAAATCCTATATTTACTTAATTCGTCAGGCAAAAATAAATTTGGATTATATTGCAATTTTATAGACAATAATAAATCTTTGCAAATAGATAACTCATTGATATTTCTAAAATTATATTTAATTGGAATTGTTATATTTTCACCAATTTTAGCATAAATAGTATCGATTGAAATATCAAAAATTGGAGTAAGCTCTTTAATTTCAATTTCCAATAGCTTTTTACAATTTTCCGCAGTAGATATTTCTACCCAATATTTACCAGCCTTTGAGACAATAATCTCATTAGTGGTCTCATTTGTATTCCATAAATAATTATATCCAATTGGCACTGACAATATTGTGCTTGAGCATGGACATATTACTCCATTATTATTCGAAGAAATTTCATTTACAGGCAGTTCAGTATAATTTTCGACGAAAATAGAATCTTGATATGAGCAACCATATTCTAAATCATCAATAGTAAGATAAAAGTATTGCGAATTTGGATTTGTAAAAATTGGTTCGCTTGGATTATCTATATTTAAGTAATTCGAAGTCTGCCACGAAATATTATAATTCAAATTTTGATTAATTAAGTCTATTTTATATTTTATTGCATCTACTTTGCATTTCCTGAGGGTATCAATTATATTAAATTGCTCGTCGCATAAGGCATTCAAACTAAAATCATCAATTGCGAAATCGTTTCCATAACGTTCTTTTGATAAAGAATATATTTTAAAATTAAAAGTATCTGTATGCAAAGAATCGAGATAATATGAGTACTCATTCCATATTCCATCGCCGTTATATCTTAATGTCAGACTGTCTTCGTATATTCTATCATTTAATAAAATTCTAAGAGATGCAATATTTCTATTTGAATTTGGAGCTACCCAAAATGAAAATTTAAATCTTTTATTTTTATTTAAATTTTTAACTGTTTGAGAGAGAATATATCCACTATCAGAATCAAATCTGCCCGAATTAATAAAAAACATTAATTTTGCTTCATCTTGAGTATGATCTATATGGCTGAAATATTTATTAAGGAATGTATAAGGGTTAGAGGTAATAATATATGTACCCTCTGGATAAGCCGGATTAGTTGTAATTGGATATTCAGTTGTGTAATAATTTAAGCTATCAGAGAAATGTGGATTTTTTATAAAATTTTGAGTTCCGATACCTTGAGCATTTACAAAAGCAGTACTTAAAATAAATAAAAAAAATATAGTTATTTTGTTTATAAACATCATATTATTTCTGACTTATTTATTCAAATAAAATCTTAAATACTTGCAAATTTATTAAAAAATATGTAAACAATTTAAGTAAACATTTAAATAATTTCAGTAAATTTGTTTTTATTTTGATTTTATATTTATTTAATTAATGAAAACTTAGAATGGGCATCATTGATAGATATCTAATTAAAGCACATATTGCACCATTTATTTTTGGTACATTCACAGTAGTATTTTTATTCTTTTTCCAATTTTTGATTTTAAATTTAGACAAATTAATTGGTAAAGGCTTAGATAATTTGACCATATTGCAATTAATTGCTTATCAAATGCCAGCTTTTATAGTTCTTGCTGTACCGATGGGCGTACTTTTCGGTACGGTGATGGCATTCGGTTCAATGTCTGCAAATCATGAAATCACTATTATCAAAGCAAGTGGTGGTAGCCTGATTAGAATGATGATCCCTATTTTGATACTTGGTGCTGGGCTTACATATTTCCTTTATTGGTTTAATAATGAAGTATTGCCTGATTCTAATCATGCCGGAAAACTATTAATGCGAGATATTACTCAGAAAAAACCTACTTTTGGATTAGACAAAGGGCAATTTTCAAATCAATTAGATGGTTTCACTATTTTACCACGCGAAATTGATTCCTCTTCTGGTTTAATGCGTGCGCTCACTATTTATGACAATAGAGAAATGGACATTAAGAATATTATTTCAGCTGATAGTGGATATATCCGCTATGATAATTCAAGCCAAAAAATGGTGATGGATTTGTTCTATGGTGAAATTATTCAATATCCGGAAAACAATGTAAATAATGTAAGGAAAATTGATTTTGAGAAATATAGATTATTTACTGAAGCTCTCGACTTCGATTTAAATCGTTCGGAAGAATCGCAAGACGACCGAGGCGACAGAGAACTAAAAATTATCGATATGCAAAAAAGAGTGAATTATTCCAAAAATACTGAATCAAAAATCTATGAACGATATTTAATCACATTGAAGAATCATCTCGAGCAAGTCTTGTATATATCTAAAAGAAAAGTTGAAAATCAGACAATTGATTCAACAAATTCGCATACTGTAGTCTTAAATGATACAAATAAAGCTAAATCAACCAAAAACAATGTAAAATATGATACTTTGCAAGCAATTAATTCTGCAAAAAATCAACCCGAAAATAAAAATTTAAACAATACTAATTCACAGCCACAACGTCCATCTCTAAGTATTAGAAGAGATTTATCTACAGAAATGAATATTTTATATAATTCTCTTTATGGAGATGCTCAATTAATTAATGCTAATCGGACAGACCAAAAATCATATTTAGTTGAAATTCACAAAAAATATGCTATCCCATTTGCTTGCTTAGTATTTGTACTAATTGGATGCCCACTAGGAATTCGATCACGTGGAGGTAATTTTGGGATTAGCGCTGGAATAAGTTTGGGATTTTTTATTTTATATTGGGCATGTTTAATAGCAGGTGAGAAATTAGCTGATAGAGCTATAATTTCTCCATGGTTTGGAATGTGGCTAGGAAATATTATTGTCGGTATTCTCGGAATCATACTTACACTAAAAGTAAATAATGAAAATCTAAGCATATTATCAAAATTAAAACAATATTTCCCAAATAAAAATAAATAAAAATATTATTCGTACGAATTAGTCTCTTTAGTAACATAAAACACAAATATTACAAATCTTATAGGAACAAAATAATGGTTAATACGAAAGTAAAATATTTAGGATTAGAATTAGACAATCCTCTAATTGTCGGTAGCTGTGGAATCACAGAAAAAATTCAAGGTGTCGAAGAATTAGCTAAATATAATCCGGGCGCTATTGTTTTAAAATCACTCTTCGAAGAAGAAATCATAAGAGAAATTCAAGAAAGTGTCCAAAAAATGTATCAGACACAATCTGTTTATCCTGAAATATTTGATTTCTTTGATACAATTCAAGATGAAGATAGCGTAAGCAAGTATTTATTTTTAATCGAAGAAGCAAAGAAAAAAGTAAAAACTCCAATTATTGCAAGCATTAATTGCGTGTCAGCTTCAGATGAATGGGTAAGTTTCACTGAAAGAATCCAAGACGCTGGTGCAGATGCTATTGAATTAAATGCGTTTATTTTACCTACTAATTTATCAAATAGTGGCAAAGAAAATGAACAAATTTATTTTGATATTGCAAATAAAGTAAAAAAAATCTCTAAAATACCTGTTGCAATGAAAGTAAGCTTCTATTTCTCTAATTTAGCATTATTCCTTTCTCAATTGTCTAAAACTGGTATTGATGGATTAGTATTATTTAATAGATTTTTCTCTCAAGATATCGACCTAGATAGAATGATTTTAACTCCAGCAAGTTTATACAGCCACCAAGATGATTTATATAAATCACTTAATTGGGTTGCTATAATGGCAAATAGAGTAAGTTGCGACTTAGCTGCATCTACCGGTGTCCATACTCCAGAAGATTTTATTAAGCAATTATTAGCTGGTGCAAATGCTGTACAAGTAGTGTCTGCTCTATATAAAAATGGAATGGACCATATTGAGACTATCCTCAAAGGGCTCGAAGAGTGGATGAACCATAATGAATATGAAACAATTGATGAATTTAGAGGTAAATTAAGTCAAGCTCAAAGCTTGAACCCAGCTGCTTACGAAAGAGTTCAATTTATGAAACATTTCAGCGGAAAAAGCTAAATTATATTAAAGCTTTTTTACGCAAAATAGCAAAATGATTCTGAAAAGATTCATTATTTTAATAAAAAAATACTTTAGCCAAAATACCCAAATAAGCTAGAGTATTTTTTATTATTTTATTAATATTTTTTTAATTCAAATAATTTTCGTAATTTTGTAGTTCAAAAAATAAATATATCGCGGGGTGGAGCAATTGGTAGCTCGTCGGGCTCATAACCCGAAGGTTGTAGGTTCAAGTCCTGCCCCCGCTACTATCACACAATAAAAAAGTCGCATAAGCGACTTTTTTTGTATATGCTTAGCTTATTGTAATCAATTTTAAGTAGTAAAATAAATTATGAAAACAATATTTTTTAAAATTATAATCACAGCATTTATAATATTTTTCTCTACTAACTATAGCTTTTCTGAAGATGGAATAATAAGCAAAAATAATTTATTTAAAGGTAATTATATCTCAATACAATTAGAAAACGATGATATAATTTCTGGGAAAATCAATGATTTTATTTCTGATAAAGACTACGGAGAAGGAATTAAATTAGATACTGAAATTGGTGAAGCTATGATTTTTGAATATCAAATCAAAAAAATTATCTCTCACGAAAATACTTATCGATATAATAACCGCAGTATATTTTTGCCAACCGCATATCCTATAGAGGATGATCATTTTATTGGGTTATCAGAATTAGCATTAATTAATGCAGGATTTGGTATTACAAAATATTTTTCAATTATGGGCGCTCATTCAGTTATTCCCGGAGCTACTTATGATAGCCAAATATTTTATTTAAATGGAAAAGTTACTTTCTTTAACGACTATATAGATAAAAATTTAGGTAAATTGGCTTTAGCTGGTGGAGTAAATATAGCTCGCATAGGGAAAGAATCTTTAATTTGGCATGGCTTCCTCGGAGCATCACTAAATTTTAATACTACTACTATTTCTGCAAATTTATTCTATAAATTTGGCGGACAAGATTTATATGATTATAGATATAGAGATTTCATCTGGACTTATGGTTATACTGATGGTTCTTTCGGATTATCCCTTGCTCTTGATAAACAAATAAGTGAAAAGGGGCTACATGTATTTGTAGAAATTATTAATAATGATTTCACAAATTATAAAAAAACTTCAATTACCTCTGGAATACGATTCTCTAATCATAAATTCGGAGCTGATCTCGGATTGGGATTATTTGGAGGGCAACCTCTACCTATAATGCAATTCTTCTGGACTCCTTTTTAATAGAACAGACTTATTAATAATACTTATTTATCCGACCAAAATAGAACAATATGAAAAATTATTTAAGTTATAATATAGAAAAAAGAATTGCACAGTTAATATTCCCAAGATTAAATGTAAATCAATTTGAGGAAAAACGCGAATATTATAGAAATTTAGCAGAATTAGGAGTGGGAGGATTTTGCATTTTCAATGGCAATATGGAGAAAATGAGAGAAATAGTCGCCTATTTAGATAATTATTCAGAGATCCCACTTTTATATTGCTGTGATATGGAAAATGGAATGGGGATGCGTTTCGAAGAAGCAACTATATTCCCAAGAGCAATGGCTCAAGGAAATACAAACAACCCCGGCAATGCATATATAACTTCAAAAATAACTTCATTAGAAGCAAAAAGTTGTGGAATATTTTGGAACTTAGCTCCAGTAGTCGATATTAATATTAATCCAAATAATCCAATAATAAATTTAAGAGCTTATTCAGATAATCCTATTGTAGTTAGCGAATTCTCAAAAGCCTATATTGATGCTGCGAATAGTGAGAGGGTTATATCTTGTATAAAACATTTTCCTGGTCATGGAGATACTGATGTAGATTCTCATATTAATGTTCCAATTTTAAACAAATCTATTGAGTCGCTTACCCAGAATGAATTAATCCCTTTTTTCTCAGCAATTAAAAATGGAGTTCCTAGCATAATGGTAGGACATTTAGCTGTCCAAAGCATTGATGATAGTTGTCTTCCGGCTAGCTTATCAGAGAAAATAATCAATAAATTTTTAAAAGAAAAATTAAAATATGATGGTATTATCATTACTGATGCATTAGAAATGCAATCAGTCGAAAAGCAATACCCCAATGGCGAAGCTACTTTTTTAGCTTTAAAAGCAGGTGCAGATGTTTTGTTAATGCCTGAAGATCCGGAAATTGCATATAAATATATAATATCAAATATTAATAAAATAGATCTAAAAGCTATTGAAACTTCATTCGATAAAATTATTGATAATAAACGAAAATGCGGCTTGTTAGATGGAATTTTAAATCACTTACCTACTAGTATTGATATTGAAGAGCACAGATTACTGGCGCTTAATATGGCAAAATCTACTATTAAGATTACTCCCAAAGACAAAATTGAAGATTGTAAATTAGAAGATGAAGATTCATTTTTATTAATATCAATATTACTTGATGATAGAAATTTAGAAAAAGCTATCGTTTTTATGAAATTGCTCCAATCGAAAACAATTAATAATTGCGATTCAATGTTTATTAATAATGAAATCGATGGGTCTGCCGTACAATTACTTACAGAATCTGAACAAAACCATAATAAAGTTTTAATAGCTATTTACCAATCACCATCATCTTACTCCTTAAAAAAGGCACTTTCCCAAGAATTAATAAATATAATAAATAATTTAACTATCAATAAATTTTCAATAATATTAAATTTTGCTCCTGAAAATGCATCTAATCTTTTGAATTATCAAATTAAAATTGATACTTTTTCTGATGATTATAATTCTATGAATGCAGTAGCTGATCTAATATCCGGAAACGATGAAGAATATAATTTCGTTAGCAATATTAAAGAAGCAAAAAAGCAAAGAAAGAAATTAGAGAAAGAAAATTTAAAGAATTAAAATTGTGACTTTTCAAAATTTGACTCGTTTTATAATAGAGTATATTTTAGAACTCCTTGTTAATAGGGTTTTTAATACAATAAATCATAATTTTAGGCGTTTAGTTTGATTAAAATTAACAATTTATATACATTTATGGAAAAAAATATGAAGAAATTCGTTATTAGTAGCTTTTTATTTGCTATGTTTTTATTCTCTTGTGCAGAAGCACCTGTTTCGCAACCACAAATCCCATCTACTGGTGATGATGCAGCTCAAAATATGCAATTTGTAGTAGAAGAAGATTATATCGACGACGGTGATTATACTAACGATGATCAAGATTCTATTATTCAAATTAACACTTCTTTTAATATAAACAATTACTATTTTTTCCCAGATAAAGTTTTTATAAATTCTCATCTGATGGCAAAAGAAAAAGGTAATTCAGGAAAATATAAAGCAAAATATCATTGGAAACACATGAATTCAAATTATTTTGAATGGAGAGTAATTGGCTTCCATCATAATAATTATGAAATCAGAATCCCAACTCCTGATAGCTTAAGAATCAACACTATTAAATATTTAGATACTCTAAGTATTGTAGATGATGTTGATGACGATTATGATAATGAAATTGAATTTGGTTATGCTTTTAGACATTTATCAAGCCCAAATATCGAAGTAGAATTATTTGCAAATGGTCTTGCTAATTTAGAGCTTTTAAATATTGCTGATTTAGAAGGTAAATATAAGTACACTTTCAAAACAAATAACACTGGTAAAATTGTTTTATCAAAATATTCACTTAAAAATATTATACTTCCTAATTTATTTTATAAATTACGTATAACTGTAAATTCTGAAGTAAAAAGCGATATCAAAGGTATGAAAGCATTGAAGAAAACAAAAAGCTCTTATACTACTACTGTATTCATCAAAGGATAAATTAAGTAAATTAAATAATATTTAATATACATTTTAAAAAAGCCCTTTGAATTTATTTCAAAGGGCTTTTCATATATTTTGTAAAAAATCGAAATATTATAAGTAAGTTACTATCTCGTCTAATGCTTTTCGAGCAAAATGCTTTTCTGATGGTACATAATCATCTGATGGATATCCCAACGGCATAAGAGCCATAGGCACGAAGGTCGATGGTAACTTTAATTCATATAAAAGTCCATCAAAATCACAACTCCTCACCCATACTGAACCAACCCCCATTTCTGTAGCTTGAAGCATTATATGAGTTAAAGCAATAGCTGGATCAGTTATTAATAAATAATCTTCAGTATCCGGTGTGATTAATTCTTTATCATAACCAACTATTAAAATACAAGGAGCATCATAATGACTGATAGTAAACCTCTTCACTACATTAAGTGCTTCTTCAGACTGAGCTACAAATATCTTTTGAGATTGCAAATTCATTGCTGATGGAGCAAATCTATTAGCTTCTAGAATGGAATTTAATACTTCTTTTTCAATTGGTTGATTTTTAAATTTTCTTACAGAAAATCTTTTTTCAGCTAATTCAAGAAATTTCATATTATTTTAAAATTTAGTAAATACATATTATATAAAGATTCACGAATACGATTAAAAATTATTATACAATATTAAAGCAGCTTTTTCATCTAAAACTTAATAATTCAATAAATTTTTTTATATGCCTAAAGTTTTCGACAAAATTATGTTCTATGATGTGTTGCAACTAAGCTCATATAGCGGAGGTTGGTATAAAATCCCAAATATCCATAAAGCAGAAGAATTTTGTAAAAATATGGCAACATCTCATTACGAAAATTTTCCAGTTGGCTCAATACTTATCCCCAAAAAAAATAGACAAGATATATATAATATTTATTCATTTGCTCGCACTGCAGACGATATTGCCGACACTTTACTTGAATTTAATACAAATGAACGGTTATCTATTTTAGAAAATTATCTAAATAATTTAAGAATTTATGTCAGAGATTTTGATAAACCTAAGCATAATAAACCACTTTTTAACCCTACATTGCTCGCAAGTGCTAGAACAATAAGGGAATTAAATTTGCCTATCTCTCTGAATGAGAGGTTAATTCACGCTTTTGCAATGGATGCTAATTTTAAATCTCCTGATACTTTTGAAGATTTATTGAACTATTGTTCCTTTTCTGCGAACCCCATCGGAGAAATAATTTTAAGAATATTTGATTTATATAATGAAAGTACAATTAAATATTCTAATGATATTTGCACAGCTCTTCAATTAGCTAATTTCTGGCAAGATTTTTCTGTCGATTTACCTAATGGACGTTGCTATATTCCAGCTGAAATATTAGAAAAATATGATTTAAATGTTAATAATAAAATTGATTGGCATAAACACCCAAATTTTATTTTAGTTTTGCAAGAACTTTATAATTATACTGATAATCTATTTAATAGCGGAATTAATTTATTAAAGTATTTAAAACCATATAGACTAAAACTTGAAATTGAAACTACTGTGCGTGGAGGAAAATTAATACTTGAAAAATCTAAAGAATTAAAAGAAGATATTCTTATTAGACGTCCAATAATTAATAAAATAAATTTTATTCCTTTGCTGATTAAATCATTACTGTTTATTAAAATGAAACCAATTTAATATTATTAATGGAATATACCACAAAATATGATTTTGCTAAATACGAAGGTACAACTACATTGATAGATGAACCCTCTAATTTCTCTTTATCTTTTAATTTCCTACCAAAGAGAAAAAGCAACGCCATAAAATCAATTTATTCATTTTGCTCCTATATTGATGATATTGTTGATGAATTAGAAAACACAGATGAAAACATTAATATAAAGAAAAATAGATTATCCTTCTGGAAGCAAACTTTACATTTAATATATTCACAACCTTTGAATAAAATTAATCATATTTCAAAATTTGCTGAAGTCGTTAGAAATTTTAATATACCGCAAGAATACTTAAGCTGCCTTATAACAACTTGCGAAAGAGATTTAAATAAAAATAGATATGCTACTTATAGTGAATTGACTGATTATATTTATGGAGTCGCAGTAGTTGTGGGACTAATGTGCATTAATATTTTTGGAAACAATAATGAATACACACGAAACTATGCCCTAAATATAGCTACTGCATTACAATTAACTAATATCATTAGAGATATTAAACCCGATAAAGATAGAAATTTCATATATCTACCGCAGGAAGAATTAAATAATTATAATTATAATGTGGCTGATTTAATTAATGAAAAATATAATGATAATTTCATTAATTTAATGAAGTTTCAGACTCAAAGAGCTAAAGATTATTTCAAAAAAGCTGAAGAGTCTTTAGTTCCTCCAAATGATAGAGTTAATATGCTTCCTGCAAGAATAATGGGAGCAATTTATTATGATATATTAAAAAAAATCGAAAAGAATAAGTATAAAGTATTCGATAAAAAGATAAGAATATCTAATTTTAGAAAAATAATAATTACTCTTAAAGTACTTATTAAGAATTTATTTAATCGCTAAAAATAATATTAATATTTTCTTATTTACTTTAGATTAATTATTTTTGCTTTCTCATATAAATACATTTTTATTATATAATGAACAAAATATTAAATTCTGATATATTAAAAATCATTGCAAGAATAATGGTTGGATTAGTATTTTTAATCTTTGGATTAGAAAAAATACCAGTTCCTAATGTTTTTGCTGGTGAAATTATGAATTACGGATTCTTCCCTCTTTTTTCTGTAAATCTAATTGCAATATTTTTACCTTGGGTAGAAGTTTTAGTAGGAATATTTGTATTATTGGGAATTAGATTGCAGTCTGCTGCTACCTTTAGTGGAATATTAATGATTCTATTTATTATTTCTGTAGGAATAGCTATGGCAAAAGGACTTGATATTTCATGTGGCTGTTCTTCCTCACATAATATAAAGGTAGGTTGGCAGAAAATATTCGAAAATCTTGGGTATTTAATTTTATGTATCTATATTTTTATATTTCCAAATTCTAAATTTAGTTTAGATTATATTTATGGGAAATTCACCGAAAATCGGAAAGCAAATAATTAATTCTTTGACTCAATTTATTTCTCCTAATATTTGCGTTGTATGCAATGAATTAATTCAAAGTGAAAATTATAAATTTGATTTTTTATGTAATGTTTGCTTTAAGAAAATTCCATTTTTTAATCAAAATGAAGATTTGACTACTCGTCAAATTTTGGGAACAGATAGTACTAAAATTTCAATTAATTTATCAATTTCATTAATCAGTACTCATAGCGATTCAAATTATTTCCATCTAATTCATCAGTTAAAATACCAAAATCATAGAATAATTGGATTAAAATTAGGGGAAGAGCTTGCTAAATTTATGATAAAAAATCAATTCCCAGAATTCGATTTAATTTTACCTATTCCTCTTCATCCCGCTAAAAAGCGAGAACGCGGTTATAATCAATCTGACTTTATTGCAAAAGGAATCTCAAATATTTATAATATTCCTTTTAGCACAAAAGCTGTTACGAGATTTGTATATACAGAATCTCAGACTTTATCTAAAAGTGATATAGAACGTTATAACAATATTAAAAATGCATTTAAAGTGGTTAACGGTGGGTTAATCCAAAATAAAAATATTTTAATATGTGATGATGTTTTCACTACTGGTTCTACACTTAATTCCTTAGCTACAGAATTAAAAGAATCAGGAGCAAAGCAAATTTATACAGCTACCATAATTGCAACAAAATCATATATTGATTGAAAATTACACTTATTTAGAATGTGGAATAACGACGTTAAACGTAGTTCCTACATTTTCTTCGCTTGTGAAATTTATATCGCCATTGAATTTCTTCACTGTATCATATACAATTGATAGACCTAAACCTGTGCCAGCAATTGTTCCGACATTAGAGAAGCGATGGAAAGGTTTAAACATCTGCTGTTGCTCGCTCTTAGGTATTCCGATACCCTGATCTTTTACAGAGATTAAAGTTTTTTCATCATTTATTTTAGCTTCAATTGTAACTGTTGTATTTGGTTTAGAATATTTAATTGCATTATTAATAATATTATTTAGTACTAACTTTACAAGTGACTCATCTATCATCACTTCAGCTTTATCTTTGTCGATAATTAATTCCAGTTGGACATTATTTTTTAGGAGGAATTTCAAATTATTAGTTAAATCTTTTATTAACTTTGCAATATCAATTAGCGATGGATTAAATTGGATTGTTCCTCTTTCGGATTTATTTATTAAAAGCACGTCTTCCATCAGCATATTTAACGATGAAATTGATTTTTTAATCCTATCGTATTGAATTTTCTTATCAGCCGCATCCATTTTATGAGAATATTCTTGCAATAATTCTACAGATAATAAAATCGATTGAAGAGGAGTTCTAAATTCGTGGCTTACAATGGAAATAAATTTATTTTTGAGTTCGTTTAACTGTTTTTCTTTATCTAGAGACTCTTCAATTGCTTTAGTAGCTTTCTTTTGCTCTGAGATATCGACAATTACTCCAATAATACCTTCCATTGCATTTTCAGAATTATAGAAACAATTTTTTAAGTTAAGTAATTGTTTTTCTACTCCATCTATTATTATTGTTTCTTCATATACCTGAGAATCACCTTTCATAATTAGCTCTTCATCAAAATCATTATTAGTCTCATATTTAATATTTTCTTTTATTTTTTCTTCTATTTCGTAGAAAGTTTTCCCAATAATTTCTTTTTTTTCTAATTTTAATAGTTTAGCGTATGCTTCATTTGTAAGTTTATATTTTAAAGAATTAATTTCTTTATAATACAATGGATAAGGGATATTATCTACTAATCTACTAATAAAATCTAATTGAGTATCTAAGTTAATTTGGGAATTTTTCCTTTCGATAGCTAATGCAATTTGGTCAGAAATAGCTTGAAGGAATTTCTCATGAGACTCATCGAATTGGTTGATATTACTATAACTTTGCACAACGATAGCGCCAATTACTTCACCTCTTAATTTTAGTGGCACCCCCATCCAAGATAGAGCAATTGAACCTATTGCTTTGTCTAATAATTCCTTATCTGATGGATCAAATTGATATACAAGAGGCTTTTTTGATTTAATAAGATCTACAGTTTTGGAATGCTTAATGTCAAGAGAAATTGTACCTTCAAATTTTTCATCAATTTCATCGACAAAATAAGGGAAATAAATGCAATTTAATTCTTTATTAACAAGTGCAATATAAAAATTATTTGAAAAAATTACTTTTCCAATTGTTTGATGAATATATTTATATAATTCATCTAAGCTCACAGTTTCATTTACTGCATTAGCAATATCAAATAGTGCAGATACTTTATTAGAATGTTCTATATCTTTAGTAATATCTCTTGCTAATCCTTCGTAACCAACTATATTTCCTTCTAAATCGTAATCAGTTTGTAAATTTAATGAATAAAAATTTTGTTCACTATTTATAAAGTTTTTAAAAGAAATTGTATAAACATAACTTGAAGTAATCTTTTTGAAAGAAGTTAGGAATTCGTGATTTTTAATATTATCATTGAGAGTCATACTGATATGTTTGTTTATCATATTTTTAACATTAAATCCTGTAGCTTGCTCAAACGAAGGAGAAATATTTTGAATATTTCCATCTATATCAATATAAATATAAATATCTACTAAATTTTCAAAAAGTTTTCTATATTTTAATTCACTTTTATATATATTCTCATTAGCAAGTTTCTCTGAAGTAATATCGAAAATTACTCCGTCTATCATTTCTTCGCCTTTTTCATCAACGGATTTTGTATAGACATTATTTAACCATAAACTTGTGCCATCTTTTCTAATATATTTAATTTCTGTATGATAGCTGTGTTTATTGTCCATTTTATTTGGATCAAAATCAATACTATCTCTAATGTATTTTTTATTAGATGAAAGATTTACATCTTCTAAGCTATCATAACCAGTTATATCAAATAATGCGGGATTGCACTCTAAGTAATTCCCATTCATATCAATTCTATAAACACCTACCGGTAGGTGCTCAAGCAAAGAAGAATATTTTTCTATTGAGAATTCGAGTTTCTTCTCAGAATTTTCGCGATAAGAAATTTGCTGATTTAAAGAATTATTTACTTCTATTAATTCACTTTTTTGCTTCGAGACTTTATTTTCTAATTCATTTAATAATTTAGTTCTTTCTTGCTCGCTAATTACTTTGCTTGTAATATCAACCAAATATACAATTAAATACTTCTTATTATTATAATTTATAATTGATGCTGAGAGTTCGCAAAATACATCTTTATTATCTTTGCTCTTTACTTCAGTGCTTAAATTTAATATTTCTTTATGGTTGTATAATAATTCTAAAAAGTTATATTTTTCATTTTCATTTGACCATAATTGAAAGTTTTCAATTGATATCCCCTGTAATTCATCTGAGGTATAACCAGTTAAATTAGTAAAAGCTTTGTTACAACTATAAATATTACTAGTATCATAATCAATCACTAATACAGCAATTGGAGATAGAGATAATATTTTGACAAAACTTTCTTCTGTGTTTATTATAGTTTCATTAGATTCCCTTTTCTCTGTATCATTGATTATCATAACAAAACCGAAACCATTATTTTCTTTGATTGGAAGCATCATGCTTTGTACAATACGTACTTTTCCAGTTGGAGTAGTAATTTTATTAAAAGCTTTGATATTACTATATCTATTGGAACCAGTTGTAAGTACTTTTTCCATATCATAAACAGGTTCACTATTAGTGTACATATCACGGACGTTCATCTGCCCATATACAGAAAGTAGATCTAATCCTATAATATCAATGTCTCCAAATTCGCCTAATCTTCTTATTTCTTTATTAAAATATTTAATAAGTCCCTGAGAATCAACAACTATTACTCCTATATTTAGATCATCTAAATCTTCATAATTAAATGCTAACACTACATTATTGCTACTTGAATTTAAATTAGCACTATCTTGTTCTTGTGTCGATTCAAATAATGTATCAAAAATGTTTACATCATCTTGATTATTTTCCATAACTTCTTTCTCATGATTTTCAATATTATTATCAGAACTAAATGAACTTTTTTCCATATCTTGTTTTAATAGATCTCAAAAATAAAATATTTTTAAAAATAGCTATAATAAAATGCTAACTACTTAAATATAGTTGATTATAAAAAGAATTTATTAATTTTATAATTACTAAATTAATAAAAATTAAATCATTATTTATTAAAATAAAAATTATTTAAATAACATTTATTTAATTTCTATTTTATTTATAATTTTTAAATATAAGTATCGTCTTTAAAATAGGTAAACTATAACAAATATTTTACCAAAAAATAGAAATCAATTAAAATTTTTAAATATTTATATAAAAAAAAAAGAAAATCAAGTTATGGATGAAAATTTAAATGATGAAAAACAAAGTCATGGAAATAAGCCTTTGCGTCCAGCTTTTAATAAAACCATTGACTTGGCTAAAACATACTTTAATAATGAAGGAAAAAAGAATATGGCCCATAAAGAAAATTCTAAAAAACATAAAGATCTAAACGAAAAACAAAATAATGAAATTAATGTAGAAATAGAAACCCCTTCAAACTCTGATAATCATAGCGATAAAACTCAACGTGAGCAAACTCAAGCAGAAAATACATTTTCTGAAAACGAAGTAGCAGAAATGCTCGCTAAAATAGAAAATTTAACAAAAGAAAGAGATGAAGCAAAAGAAATAATGATTCGTAATGCTGCTGAACTTGAAAACTTCCGCAGGCGTACCATGAAGGAAAAAGAAGATATTGTAGTTTATGCAAATGAAAAACTTTTAAAAAAATTTAGCGAAATACTAGACACATTAGATTCAGCTGTAGAAACTGGTAAAAATTCCACCGATTATACTGCATTGCTAAATGGAGCAATTTTTATAAGAGAAAAAACTTTAAAATTATTTGAAGAGGCTGGTGCAAAACAAATCCCAATAGCTGTAGGTGATGAATTTGATGTAGATACAATGGACGCAATTTTAGCAATGCCTTCAGATGAAATTCCTGATGGACACGTTATGCAAATCGTATCAACTGGTTATTCTTTCCATGATAAAATATTAAAGCATACAAAAGTAATTACTTCTTCCGGTAAAGCAAATTGAAATAGTAATTAATATAAAATAAATAATAAAAGGTTTGTAATTTAAATTACAAACCTTTTTTCATATAATATTTTACTTAATCAAATTTTTATAATTGATTAAGTACCCGCAAATCATTTTCATATAAATACCTTATATCGCTAATCCCTGTCCTAAGCATTGTAACCCTTTCTATTCCAAATCCGAAAGCATAACCTGAATAAATTTCAGGATCAATACCTCCTGATTTTAGCACATTTGGATGCACCATTCCACACCCTGCTATCTCTAACCAGCCAGTATTTTTACAAATCCTACACCCCTTACCCCCACAAATATAGCAAGAAATATCGAGTTCAGCGCTTGGCTCAGTAAATGGGAAAAAAGATGGTCTAAAGCGGAACTTTGAATTTTCTCCATACATCCTTTTAGCAAATGTCATTAAAGTGCTTTTAAGTTCTGCAAGCGAAACATTTTTATCAATGTATAATCCCTCAATTTGATAAAATTCAGCAAGAGATCTAGCGCTAATAGCTTCATTTCTATATACTCTTCCCGGCATTATTGCCCTGATTGGTAATTCTGAAGATTGCATTACTCTAATTTGAACAGGAGAAGTATGAGTGCGAAGGACATATTCTTTATCACTTTTCACAAAGAAAGTATCTTGCATATCACGAGCAGGATGGTCTGGAGGAAAATTTAAAGCATCGAAATTGTGCCATCCATCTTCAATATCGGGACCTTCCGCTACGGCAAATCCCATACTTCCGAAAATATCAATCATCTCGTTCATAGTTTGCATTACAGGATGAGAAGATCCTCTGAAATTTCTTCTTCCGGGTAAGGTCAAATCTAAATCAGTATTTTCTTCTGCTTGGTTTTGCAATTTTTCCCTTAATTCATTAAAAATACGTTCCGCATTGCTTTTGAAAATATTAAGCTCTTTACCAATTACTGGTTTTTGGTCTTTTGGAACATCTTTTAATTTATCTACAAGTGATTGAATTTTACCTTTTTTCACAAAATATTCTAATCTAATTTCTTCAAGTGAATTTAAATCTTTTACATTAGAAATTTTGTTCTTAATTTCTTCGTTTAATATATTTATTTCGTTTAGCATTATTTTAAAATTAATTATTTGCATTATTTAAAGTAATACAAATTTACAAAAATTAACACATTTTTTAAGTTTAATTTACAAATTATATATTTTAAGAATTAATACTATCCTATTTTAAACGTCTATAAATGATTAGAAAAATTTTATTTATTAATTTAATCATTATTTATTATGCTAAAAGTCTCAATTTTGTCAATCGGTGATGAAATTTTAATAGGACAAATTTTAAATTCCAATTCTAAATGGCTTGCTGAAAAAATCACACAAATTGGTTGTAGCATCGCGAAAATAAATACAATTGGTGATTCTAGCAATGAAATTATCTCTGAATTAAATATTTTATTGCCTATTTCTGATATTATCGTTATTACTGGAGGTCTTGGTCCTACTCATGATGATATTACAAAAGATGTACTATGCAATTACTTTAATGATAAATTAATTGAAAATAATACTTGGACGAAAAAACTAATAGATCAATTTAATCAAAGAGGAATGGACCTAAGCGAGAGAAACAAAACTCAAGCTTTTATCCCAAGCAGATCCACATTATTATGGAATGATTTCGGAACTGCACCCGGTATGCTATTTAATGAAAATGGAAAATTAATCTTTTCTTTACCCGGTGTTCCTCAAGAAATGGTTAACATAATGGAAAACGTAGGGTTCCAGAAAATAATTGATTTACTAAACTCTTCAAATACTGAATCAATAATCTATAAAAATATTCAAACTAATAATATACCAGAAAGTTCATTAGCAGACTTAATAGACATAAAAGAAGATTTCCTAGGCAATAGTTCATTAGCTTTTTTGCCATCATATCGCGGAGTAAAATTAAGAATTGGTGCCTATGGGGAAAGCAAATCCCAAGCTGAAAAAGAGTTAAGTAGAATTGAAAATTATTTAATCCCAAGGATAGATAATTATATTATAAGCTTTGATGAGAGACCATTTGCGCAAATTATTTCAGAGAAGTTAATAATTAAAAATAAGACATTAGCAATTGCTGAATCATGTACTGCAGGCTTATTATCGGCAACACTTACAGATATTCCAGGTTCATCTAAATACTTCAAAGGCTCAATTGTAGCTTATTCCAATGATATAAAAAATAAACTATTAAATATAAATAATGAGCAACTTGAAAAATATGGAGCTGTAAGCAAAGAAATTGCTGAAGAAATGAGCAATAATATTAGAAAAATCTTTAATTCTGATTACGGTATCTCTATTACCGGTATTGCTGGTCCTAGTGGCGGAACCAAAGAAAAGCCGGTTGGAACAGTATGGATTAGTATTTCTTCAGCTGATATTACATTCTCTAAACTACTTAATTTTAGAGGTTCTCGAGATATGATAAGAGAAAGAACAGTACAATCTACTATGGTAGAATTTATAAAATTCCTAAAATAGTATTAATAAAAGAAATTCATTTTTAATTATTCAAAAATAATAATTAATTTTGTAAATTATTAAAATGTTTCAATAAATTTAAAAATAATTAAAAACAAATGAAAACAATAGCAGCTTTAGCTACACCTCCTGGTGTCTCTGGTATAGCCGTGATAAGAGTATCCGGACCAGAGGTATTTTCTGCTATTGATAAAATATTCCAAGGGAAACAAAAGCCCTCAGAAATGAAATCCCATACTATTCACTATGGCGACATTATTGACATTTATAATAATAATATTATTGTTGATAAAGCAATAATCTCAATTTTCAAAGCACCTAATTCTTTTACTGGCGATGATGTAATTGAAATTTCTTGTCATGGAGGAAAAATCACACCTTCTTTAATTTTAGATCTATTATATAAAATGGGAATTTCGCCAGCAGAACCTGGAGAATTTACTAAAATGGCATTTCTTAATGGAAAAATGGATTTAGTGCAAGCAGAAGCAGTGGCAGATTTAATTCATTCTATTTCTGTAAATTCATCTCAAACAGCTGCTCGGCAGCTAAATGGCAATTTCTCTAAGTCAATTTCTGATTTACGGCAACAGTTAATTAAAATTTGCTCACTCCTCGAAATTGATTTAGACTTCATCAATGATGATGTTGAATTTTCTGATTATGATAGAATGAATGCATTAATTAATGATACTATTCTATTTTGCGAAAATTTAATTAACCAATACAAAGCTGATAATATTCTTCGTTCTGGATTTCATATTGCTATAATTGGATATCCAAATTCTGGAAAATCTTCCCTTTTTAATGCTCTATTAAATAAAAATAGAGCAATAGTAAGTAATATCCCTGGTACTACCCGGGACTATATCGAAGATTATATTTATGTTAACAACATCCCTGTGAAACTTATTGATACTGCCGGATTGCGAGATACAATAGATATAATCGAACTTGATGGAATTAAATTAGCAGAAAATATGGTCTCGCAAGCAGATTTAATCCTATTGATAAATGATTTGACTTTAGGCGAAAATCACAGTAATAAATTATTTGAATATATTTCGAATAAATTTAAAGAAATACCAATTGTAATACTCCAGAATAAAATAGACATTGCTACTACTAACGATAACAACGACTTAGAACAATATACAGATAATAATATATACATATCAGCAAAGAAATCTATAGGTTTACATGATATTAGCAATATAATTGTTAAATACTATAATTTATCTATTAATCCTTCTCAAAATATTTTGGTAAATGAAAGACATAAAGCACTTTTAATTAATGTTATTGAAGAATTATCATTAGCTAAAAATGCTTTAAAAACTCATTCAAATGAATTAGCAGCTATTAATATTCGCAATGCAGCTAATTATTTTGGTGAGATAAGTGGCGAAAGCTTTAATAACGATGTGTTAAATTCAATATTTAGTAAATTTTGTATAGGGAAATAATAATGTTCCATGTGGAACATTTTGAACAATATGACTAACAAAAAATATGAAATAATAGTTATAGGTGCTGGGCATGCCGGAATAGAAGCAGCACTCGCAGCTGCGAGATTAAATTGCAATGTGCTTATACTTACTATGGATATTTCAAAAATTGGAGTTCCCTCTTGCAATCCATCAATTGGTGGTACTGCTAAAGGTCATATTGTAAAAGAAATTGATGCTCTTGGTGGTGCAATGGGATTTTTAGCGGATAAAGCTGGTATTCATTTCAAAATGCTAAATAAATCAAAAGGGCCTGCTGTTTGGTCTCCTCGTTGCCAAATAGATAAATACACTTATCCTATTTACGCTAAACAATACATTGACTTTTATCATAATATTGATATAATAGAAGATACCGCAGTTGAAATCATTATTAAGAATAATAAAGTTTCCGGCGTGCGAACAAAAGCTGACTCTATCATCGACTCACAAGCAATAATATTTTGTCCCGGTACTTTCTTAAATGGCAAAATGTTTACTGGAAATACCATTTCTTATGGTGGTAGGGTAGGAGAATCACCTTCTGAATTAATTTCTAATAAGTTAGTAGAATATGGATTTGAATATGGAAGATTAAAAACTGGTACTCCTCCTAGAATAGATAAAAATAGCATAGATTATAGCAAGGTAGTAGCTGAATCCGGTGATGATAATTTTAAACCATTCTCCCATAAAAGCAAATCAATTAGCAATATCATTAATTGTTACTTAACAAGCACTAATTTTAATACTCATGAAATATTAAGGACTGGATTCAAAGATTCTCCAATGTTTAAAGGAGTAATTGAAGGAATAGGACCAAGATATTGTCCTTCTATTGAGGATAAAATAGCACGCTTTTCGGAAAGAGATTCTCATAAAATTGTTTTAGAACCTGAAGGAATTAATTCTAATTCAATTTATGTAAATGGATTTTCTACAAGTCTTCCTCTAAATATACAAATCAAAGGTCTAAAATCAATTCCCGGATTAGAAAATTCAATTGTTACTCAAGCTGGATATGCTATAGAATATGATTATTTCCCTTCATTTCAATTACATTATACTTTAGAAACAAAATTAGTAGAAGGACTTTATTTCGCTGGTCAAATAAATGGTAGTTCTGGATATGAAGAAGCGGCTGGTCAAGGCTTAATCGCAGGAGCTAATGCAGCTCTTAAAATTTTAAATAAAGAACCATTTTCCTTAAATAGAAGCCAAGCTTATATAGGTGTAATGATTGATGATCTAGTAAATAAATATAGCGATGAACCTTATAGATTATTTACTTCACTAGCGGAATATAGATTATTATTAAGACAAGATAATGCAGAATACAGATTATTTAATAAAGCTTTTTCAGTAGGATTAATTGATGAAGAATATTATCATGCAATTTTACAGAATAATGAAGATGTAAATCGATTAGAAAATGATATAAAACAAATAAAAATAAATTATAACATTTTAAATAAATACTTTGAAGAGATAAATGAATCTCCAACTACTGGGACAATGTCTATATATGATGCATTGAAAAGAAGTAATACTAATCTAAACGAATTAATTAAATTAGCTGATAGCGATTACGATTTAGATGAGGAAATTATTGAGCAAGTGCAAATTAATACAAAATACGAAGGGTATATAAAAAGACAACTTAATGAAGTTAAATATTTTTCGGAAAATGAAAATAAAAGAATTCCTGACAATTTTAATTATGATAAAATTAAATCACTCTCAGAAGAAGCTAGAGTAAAGTTGCAGAAGATTCGTCCAATATCTTTCGGTCAAGCATCAAGAATTCCGGGAGTATCTGCGACAGATTTATCAATAATTGCAGTATACTTAAAATAATGTTCCACGTGGAACGAACTAATTAAATAATTTACAAAGTTATTTCTTTTAAAGATATGAATATATTAATTACAGGCGCAACCTCAAAGACGGCAGAAGCTATTACACGCATATTATATGCTGAAACAGATTGGACTATTTATCTACTTAGTTCGCATTTTACTTTTAAGCAAACAAGCCATAGAATTAAGTCATATACTGTGAATTATTTGAATTTAGTTGAATTAAAAAAGATTATTTACGAGCTAAAACCTGATGTTATAATAAATTGTGCTGCTCTTACTAACGTAGATGAATGCGAAACAAATAGAAAATTATGTATGGATTTAAATGCTACCTTAGTAGAGAATTTAGCAAGCATTAGCCGAGTAATTGATTGCCATTTAATTACAATTTCAACTGATTTTATTTTTAATGGGAAAAAAGGACCTTATGTCGAAGATGCTATACCTGAACCTCTTAACTATTATGGTAAATGCAAACATATAGCTGAAAATTCTTGTAGAGTCGGTTTGACAAAATATACAATTATTCGTACAAGCGTAGTATTTGGAGTGTCATCTCATAATAAGGGTAATTTCATATCAACCCTTTTAGAAAAATTCAATGCTGAAAAAGAATTTAAAATAATTACTGGACAATGGGGTACTCCTACAATTACTGATGATATTGCACAATGTATTCTGAAAGTACTATTATATAAAAAATATGGTATTTATAATGCTGCTGGTACAACATTTTTAAATAGATATGAATTAGCTGTAAAAGTAGCAAAATGTTTTGGCTTTGATTCATCATTAGTGATACCAATTTATCCTTCAGAAATAAATCAAAGAGCTATTCGCCCTGAAAAAGCTGGTCTTGTTACATTAAAAGCTAAAACAGATTTAAAATGCGAATATGCAGACATCGATAGTGCATTATTTTCATATAGACTGCAACTCAATGAAGGACAGCAATTTTATTCAAATTTTTTATATAATTAAATATTCATAATATTCCTTAATAAATTAATATGGAAATTTTATCTGACTTTATAAATAAAACAAGAGCTACTGAAATAATTAATAATATGAAGGGCAAAAAAATAGTAGTGATTGGAGATGTAATGCTCGACATTTATTATTGGGGAAATGTGTCGCGTATTTCTCCTGAAGCTCCTGTCCCGGTGATAGATGTAGAAAATATTTCAGCACATTTAGGAGGCGCTGCAAATGTAGCTTCTAATTTAAAATCTCTTGGAATTAAATCATATTTATGTGGTGTAATTGGTAATGATAATGATGGTGCTACATTTTCGGATCTTACAAATAAGATGAATATTGATATTTTAGCAATATACAAAGATAAAAATAGACCTACGACTGTAAAGACTCGAGTAATGGGAAATAATCAGCATATTGCTAGAATAGACCGCGAAAAAAGAAATCCATTAATTAAAGAAGGATATGAATATTTAATAGAGAATATTGAAAATATCGATAATTTAGAAGGAATTATAATTGAAGATTATAATAAAGGCGTAATTACTCTCGAGTTAATAAAGGAAGTTATTCGATTTGCAAAAAATAATAATATACCTGTATATGTCGACCCTAAATTTGATAACTTCTTTGAATATCAAGGTGTTACGCTATTTAAACCAAACTTAAAAGAAGCAAGTGCTGCTCTAGGAATGAATATAAGTTCGAATGAGGATTTGATTAAGGCCGGTAATTTATTATTAGATAAATTGCAAGCTGAAAATATCTTATTGACTTTAGGAGCTGGAGGAATGATACTTTTCGAAAAAAATGGTAATTTCTGCAGAATACCAACAATTGCAAGAAATGTATCAGACGTTTCTGGTGCTGGAGATACTGCAATTGCTACTCTTTCAGCTGCTGTAGCAGCAGGAGCTACGATGCCAGAAGCAGCTGCTTTGGCTAATTTTGCATCAGGAATCGTTTGTGGATATCCCGGGATTGTATCAATTGAACCTGAAGAATTAATCAAAATCGTCTCAAAATAAACAAAAATCGCGATGATAATTATAATGATAATTGTCACAACATTATTATTTATTTTTCGTTTAGTAAATTGTTTACTTTTATAATATTTTAAAGGATTTTTATGGCAATATTAAGTTTACTTATAGGTATTTTTGCCTGTTTATTTTTAATCCCTGGTTTAATTCCATTTTTGGGATTTATTAATTATATTAATGTGCCAATAGCAATTATTGGTTTAATTTTCGGTATGATTGCAAGAAAGAGAACTGCAGCGGCAGGTGATACAAATTATTTAGCTTGGATAGGTATTATTCTTAACTTGATAGCAATTGTGGTTGGCATTATAAGAGTGCTATTAGGTCAAGCTTTGATGTAAAATAATAATAATAACTATATTGTTAAGAGAAATACCCTACAATACTATTAATTGATTCAGGCACTAAAATAATAGTCAAGATAATTCCGGTCAAAGCTCCCCAAAAATGGGCACTATGATTAATATTATCTTGGCTATTTTTTGATAAATAAACACAATATACCAAGTATAATATTGCAAATATTGGAGCAGGAATTGGAAATGGAATAGGGAAAATGAGTAATTTTGCTGACGGATTAAGAATAATACTGCTAAACAAAGCTCCCGAAATTGCACCTGATGCTCCAAGCGACCCATAATTTATATTGTTCTTATTTTTTATTATTGATGGAATATCAGCAATTATCATCGATAAGAAATAAATAATTAAAAATTTACTACCTCCTATCCATCTCTCCAAATCAAAACAAAAGAAATAGAATGTAAGCATATTAAAAATTAAATGTCCCCAATCTGAGTGAATAAATCCACTTGTTATAATAGTATGCCACCTATTTTGCCTTATTACAAAATATGGACGCAGTATCAATTTGTTAATAAATTGTTGGCGAGAGAAAGCAATAATACTTATTGCAATAGTTGTAATAAAGATTAATAAAGAGATAGGAGTATCTATAATATTCATTTATTCTATAATAAAATAATTAATTGCAATTTGCGATTTTTATATATTTCGAATCTGGATATTCTCGTCTTAACCTATCAAAGGCTTCATTAGCTTTTTTGTTTTGATTTATATCACAATAGCATTGTCCTAAAAGAACTAAAGTAGGCTGAACAACATCAGCAGGCACACTTTTATCATTAATAAATCTATTGATAATTTCAATTGCTCCTGCTGTTGAATTGTCTTGACGTGTTGATTCTGCATAATAAAACATTGCTTGATAATACTTTGCAGTTTTCGTTTTTATAGCATCTGTATAAGTTTTAAATTCTTCTGCTGCAATAGCATAGTCATTATTATTGAATTTATTTAGAGCATTTTGGTATATATCGTCTAATTTTTATCAGCAATTGGTGAAGAATTATTTGATATAGGACTTTTTGAAAGATATATAAAAGTTGTATCTTTTATTATAGTACTTTTAGAATTATTTTTATTTGTAGCTTTATTTTGATTGTTTATCGGGGATAATAAATCATTTGTTTTTGAATTATTTTTATTATTATTGCTTCTTACTGATTGAGTACAAGAGTAACAAGAAATAATAAGACTAATAAATATTAGATATATAATTTTTAATTTCATTTTTATTCTAAATTTTTATTTTTAATAAATTTATATCTAAATATATGCCAAGATTATTATCATTTTAAGACTATATAGATTCTTTTTCCTTCTGTATTTTCAATATAGTTTTAACGAAATCAATAAACAAAGGATGACCGCTTACAGCTCTTGATTTTAATTCAGGGTGAAATTGACAACCTAAGAACCAAGGATGTGATGGCAACTCCATCATTTCAACGAGAAGTCCATCTGGAGAAAGCCCACTAAGTACTAAACCATTTTTCTCTAATATTTCGCGGTATTCATTATTAACTTCGTATCTATGTCTATGTCGTTCATCGATAGATTCGCTATTATATATTTTATTTGCAAGTGATTTTGGTTTTAATTGGCATGGATACGAACCTAATCTCATTGTACCACCTTTGTTTTTAATGGTTTTCTGTTCTTCCATTAAGTCTATTACAGGATAAGGTGTATCTTTGTTAAATTCACTTGAATTTGCATCTTTCATATTGCATACATTCCTTGCAAATTCAATAATACCGCATTGCATTCCAAGACATATTCCAAAATAAGGGATATTATTTTCTCGCGCATATTTAATAGTTTCTATTTTACCTTCGATACCTCTATCGCCAAATCCAGGACCTATTAAAATTCCTTCATAATCTTTCATGATAGAATTAATAGTATTTGGATTTATATCTTCAGAATTTACTAAATCTACATTTACTTTACAATTATTTATAGAGCCAGAATGAACAAATGCCTCTAAAATAGATTTATATGAATCTCTATTTCTTGTATATTTGCCAACGAGAGCAATTTTTACTTGATATTTTGGTGACTTTATTCTCTGAACGTAATTCTTCCAAGTGTTAATTTCTAATTTATTAAGAGGCATATTAAGTTTATTTAAAACTATTTCGTCTAATCGTGATTTAGCATAATGTAGAGGCACTTCATATATAGTATCATCTACATCAAGTCCATCTATAACAGCTTCTTCCTCTACATTGCAGAATAAAGCTATTTTTGCTTTTTCTTCTTTTGGAATTTTTTTATCTGTACGACAAATTAGAACTTCAGGTTTGATGCCATATTCCATTAGTGTTTTTACAGAATGCTGGGTTGGTTTTGTTTTTAATTCTCCAGCTGCTTTTAAATATGGGACATAAGTAAGTAAAATGTTTAGCACATTTTTACTTCCTAGAGAATAAGTAAGTTGTCTTGCTGCTTCGAGAAACGGAAGGGATTCAATATCACCGACAGTACCGCCGACTTCAATAATCATAAAATCTGTTTGACCACTGAAGTATGTCATTCTTCTTTTAATTTCATCAGTAATGTGTGGAATTACTTGTACAGTTTTGCCTAGATAGTGTCCTTTTCTTTCTTTTTCTATTACGGTTTCATAGACTTGCCCTGTTGTAGTATTATTTTTTTTGGAAAGAGATTTATCGATAAATCTTTCATAATGTCCAAGGTCTAAATCGGCTTCAGTGCCATCATCAGTTACATAAACTTCACCATGCTGAAGTGGACTCATTGTCCCTGGATCTACATTTATATATGGATCGAACTTCATCATCGTAACGCTGTAGCCACGCTGTTTAATAAGGAGAGCTAGAGAAGATGCTGTGATTCCTTTACCAAGAGAAGATAGCACTCCGCCTGTGATTATTATATATTTTGTTTCAATATTATTACTTTCATCAGTATTTTGCTTATCTTTTGCGCTCATGATTTTTTATAATTATTTGTGAAGTTTGTAATTTTGACGGTATTCAAAATTATTGAAATTTCTTTAGAATAAAAAGAATTACTGAAATATAATTTAAAAACTTATTAACAATTTTATAAAATTATCAAATAATCATTAATTGGTACAATTTTTTATATTAACTTTATTTAAATAAGAACGTTATAAGGATTACAAGAAATAATTGAACTTTTATTTTAGTATTTTTAGTTTAATTAATAATAAATGTTACAAGATTTTTTTATAAAATAGTAATTTTTGATAAGAATTTACTTATTTTTGTATATATTTTTACATATACCATTTAATAAGTAAGTAGATTGTAAAATATATTAAATTAAATATTAACATTGAAAATAATCATTAATTAATAATTTAGGTGCTTTATGCAAAATAAACTAACGATGCTATGGAAATTAATTTTCGTATTAGCATTATTTACATTCTTTTCTTCAGGCTTGTATGCACAATTACCTTTTGCTCCAAATTTAATTTCTCCGGGCAATAGGGATAGTTGTGTGATGCTAAACCATAGATTTATATGGCAAGAAGAAGTTTTTAGCAGTGAATATGAACTGCAAATCTCTCGAAATAGTAATTTTACTAGCTTAGTAAATTCTATTATCACTCCAAACACATTTACTGATGTAGTATTACCAGATTTTCATTATACTTATTTCTGGAGAGTAATCGTAAAATACGATAATAGAAATAATAATCGAATAGATACTTCAGAAATATGGAGATTTAAGACAGTATTCCCTAGCCCGACAATTCTACTACCGGCTGATGGAGCTACTTGCTTAGAATCTAATTTGCAAATCAAATGGACTTTGCCGGACTCTACAAGTAAATATAGAGTACAAATTAGCGAGAACCCAAATTTCAGTACTTTTGCTAAAGATACTGTAGTAGTTGGTTATGACTTTATTAATTGGAAAGCTCCTAAAAATAACATTATGTATTATTGGAGAATTCGTACTGAAATGCACCCAGGATGTGCTTCAGATTGGAGCCCTATATATTCATTTAAAACTACTCAAAAAGCTCCAACTTTATTATCTCCGGTAAATAATGCAATCGGTCGCGAGCAAAGTATCAAATTAATTTGGACTTATGATATAAATGAAGAAAACTATATGGTGAGATATTCAAAATCACCAAATTTCACTGGAGAAACTGTTAATTTAATTACTAATCTAGCAGACACAAGTTATGTAATTAATCAGCTTGAACTTAATACAACCTATTATTGGCAAGTAGCTGCAATGGTTGATGGTTGCAAATCTGATTGGTCAGAAATTTTTAATTTTACAACAAAATATCCTATTACTACTTTATTGTATCCAATTAGCAATGATGGTTGCATTTCTATGACTCCAGAATTTAGATGGAATGCTGTGCCAACAGCTCGCGGATATACTATTGAAGTAAGTACAGATAATAATTTCCTCGATATCGTAGCACAAGCTAATGATGTAAAAGATACTACTGTAGTATTAACTTTACCAAAAGGCATTACAAAGTATTTCTGGAAAATAAAAGCTGCTGATGCAAAGAATTATGGTGATTGGACTAATGCTGAGACATTTAACACAACTTTCGAAGCCCCATCTCCAATTTATCCATTAAATGCTACAAATGATTTAAATAAAAATATTACTTTTCAATGGGCAATGCCATATAGAGAAGTAGAGTATAAATTCGAGCTAGCAAAAGTAATTGATTCATTAGGATTCACTCTATACGAAATAGTTCATAGAGATACTTTAGCTGCAGGTGAATTAGCTTATGTATTACCACAATATAATACAAAATATGCTTGGAGAGTAGGAACTATCGATGCAAATAATTGTAATGGAATGTGGAGTGAATATGCTGTATTTACTACTAAATTAGGTGCACCTACTTTAATTTCACCAGAAAACAAAGCTGTAAAAGTAAGCATTAGCCCTGATATGAAATGGGAATTAGTAGATGGTGGCGAATACTATGAAATAGAAGTTGCTACTGATTCAACATTTGCAAGAGGTAAAGTTTCTCATTCTATGTCATATATTCATGGCAATGTAATACATTTCAGCCAAGACTATAAATACAATACAAAACATTTCTGGAGAGTAAGAGCTGGCAAAGGTCAATCTTTTAGCGAATGGTCTGAAGTATTTAGTTTCACTACAATATATCAACCAGCAGAAAAACCAATTATTATCGCTCCTGCTAATTTGTCAACTGGTCAAGCAACTGCTCCTGAATTTGTATGGAAGAAATCTGCTAGAGCAGAAAATTATAGAATAATACTTGCTTTAGATAATACTTTTAAAACTGTATTAATAGATTCTTCTTTTGCTGCTCCTGTCGAAGATGGCGATCTCGATATTACATTTAATTCAAATGTGATTCTTAATAATTATACAAATTATTATTGGAAAGTATCTGCTATAAATGTTGAAAATGATGTAGTTTGGTCTGATGATCATACATTTAGAACTATTGCAAAACAATTGCAAATAGCTCCTAAATTAATTTCTCCTTCGAATGACTCTACTAATTTAGAGTTGCAAGTAAAATTTGTATGGGAAACTGTTCCTACAGCAATTCTTTATCATATTCAAATATCAACTTCTAAAGATTTCGAAACAGATAAAATTGTAATTGAAGATAAAAACGTAAATTGGAACGTAAGAATGCTCCAAATGAAAGATTTTGGAACTGATTACTATTGGAGAGTCCGTGCTATTAATGAAGTCGGCGAAGGTCCTTGGTCAAATATTTTTAAATTCCATACTTATGGTAAATCTTCAGTAGAAGAAAATGAAATAGTTAGGTTCAATTTATATCCTAATCCAGTATTAAATAATCTTTCACTAAAATATATTAGCGATTATAACCAAAACGCAAATATTGCAATTAGTGATGCAACTGGTAAAATAGTTTTAAATCAAAATGTAGCTCTATCAGCAAGTTCAAATGAGATTAAATTAAACATTAGCTCTTTGCAAGCTGGTAACTATTTCCTTACAATTTCAACTTCTAAATCTGGTAACAACACGATTAAATTCACAGTAATTAAATAATCATTAGACCTGATTTAATTGCACAAAATATTATAATCGTTAAAATTAAAATAGCCCATTTTTAAAAAAATGGGCTATTTTTTATTTATATATGTTATTTCAATTATTTAATTACATTAAATTTACCAGAAAGAATTTTATCATTACTATTAATATAAATAAAATAATTTCCCATTGGGAGAATGCTTGTATTTATAGAAATCGTAGGTAAATTATCATTATTATTGATAGTATTATTATAAATTTCCTTTCCAGATTCATTCACAATTTTAATATTAAAACTATTACTTATTTCATTTCCAATTTCTATAAATATTTTCTCGGAAGTTGGATTAGGGAATATTTTAATTTGATTAATCATAGCTTCATTTACTGATGATTCTGAAGGTAGAATTGTATAGTAACCATCTGGAGCTGGCATTGGAGAAGAAATTATTTTTACATCTGATTTTGCAGTAATATAATAATCTACTTGTGAATATTCAGAGCAAGTTTTAGTGCATTTAATATTTGCTGAATATAGACCGTCATTGTTTTTTACTAAGACTAACGAATCCCATTCTGGATATAAATTATATCTAAAAAATACTTTTACTTCTTTAATTTCTTTATTACTTTCCACTTTAGCTATAAGTGGATATGAAAGATCTGTTTTGTTTAAATCATTTGGAGTAAGCAACCTATGAGATATACGAATTGGATTTTCTGCAGGGATTTGCTTTGTAATGCAGTGTATTGACCCACCAGAACCATCTAAAGCCCTCATATCAATAGTTTTAATTTTGTAACCTGGATATGCTTTTTTAATACTTTCAATTGCGTAGGAATCACCAACAATATCACCATTTATACCATTATTGAAAATAGGTTGGATGATGGTTTTATTTAAAATTAAATGATTAGAAAAAGTACGTGTATCGAATTCATAAGATTTATCATCAGTATAAAATTTACCATTATTCTTGCGAGGTGTTGGAATGTATTTTGCAGTATATTTGGCATTATGCACATTAGTTAAATTCAGTAGCGAATCTATATTTTTATTCAATATTTTATAATCTGTCAAATAGCTCATTTCCTGTGGGAATTTACCAAAAACAAATTCATTTTCATTCGGCATATCCGCATAAAGATCGATATGACCAGTACCTCCATCATGTAAAAGTGTTGGCAATACATATAATTTCTTTATATTCATATAATATTTGATACTATCGTCAATTTGAGTTCCATTAATTGGAGTTTTTATACGAATATCTAAAGAATTATTTGTATCTATATAAAATTGTCCTTCGGTATCTAAATTATTATTGCGGTAAGCTGTTGTTGTAAAAAGAGTTCCGTAACCATCTACTAGGATATTACCTCCTTCTGTTTCAAGTGAAGATTGTAATAAAGGATATTTCGAAAATTGGCTAATATAAGTATTAATATTATCGTCAAGAGGTCTGCCGGTGTAATATTCAAAATCCAATAAACCAATTTTATTTAAATTATCATAATAAAATGCAACTGGACCGCTATCCCGATACCAAAAAGAATTTGAAGGTGCTTTAATGAACCTTACATTAGTAAGAGGTAAGCCTTTATCTAAAGCGTATTTTTTAATTTCTATTGTATCGTTTAAATTGAATACTGTAACCCATGCTGGTACTTCTTCTTGTATATAATTAATCAATTTCAACATAATATTAGCAAATTCCGAATTTTCATTTAAATCAGGTATATTTTGAATTTTCACGTAATTAACTCTATTTGAATAGGGTTCATAAGACATACCAATATTTTCAAATAGGCTTATGACTTCATTACCATATTCATCATAAGATATATAGGGCCATGCTACTAAAATAGCTTGATTCTCTTCAAATTCTCCAGGTACTACCATATCAATAGGAGGAGCATTTAGCAAAATAGTATTAATTGAATCTGGAGAAGCTAAATAATTATCATAATTTTTGTTATTTTTAATTATTTCACTTGGAATTTTTATTCCATCAGGTTTAGGAATATTATGTGGCACTCGAGAATGAAAAGTTTTATAATATTCTTTTAATACTTGTGCAGATTTTTGTTTTTGCATTTTCATTAATTCATTTCTTTTATTATCAGCATTTGCATAATAATTTGATATAATCAATATAAGGAATGAGAATAATAGAAAATTAATTTTATTTTTTTTCATTATTGTATGTTTTAAAACTTTAAAATAATATTTTATGCAATATTGACGCTTTATTTATCATAATAATATTATTATTAATTTAAATTAAGTTTTCGAATATTTGATATAATAAAAATTGGTATTAAACTTTTTTTTAATTAAATTGCATTCTATTTAATTAAATAATTTATAATTATTTTAATATTTATTGTTTATCATTTTTGATTAGGAAGACATTATGACACCTAATAATGAATTACAGCATTATATCCAAAATCTTTGGGATAAAATTAATTCAATTAGTACGATTTTAAGGGAATTTAATGAGCAAAAGCAAAATCTTAAAGCTGAAAATGATAATATTTCCAATGAAAATTCTTCACTTAATGCACAAATAGAGCAAATAAAAAATGATCTAAATGATTCTTTGCATAATCATAGTAATAACAAAGATAGAATAATTGAATTAGAGAATACAATTAATAATAAATCAAAAATTATTGCTGATCTGCTCAAGAATGAAGAAATATTAAATAATCTGCAGAATGATTTCAACAATATTAAAGCAAAATATGATTTATCTTTAGTACGAAATGCAGAATTGGAAAATGAAATAAATAATAAAATTAATGAAATAAAAGAATACTCGGTTCTTATTGAAGAAAATGCAATTTTAAAAGAAACTAATAAATCATTAGAGCTAAAAAGTGCTGATTTTGAATTTAGTAGATTAGATATTATAAGGAAAAATAAAGATATTTTTGAGAAAAATAACGAAATAAAAAATCTCAAAGATAGAGTATCGGAATTAGAAAGCAAGTCTTTCGAATATGAAAAGATAAAAGATGAAAATAATAAGTGCAATGAAAAAGAACGAGAATTAAATTTATTAATCGAAGAATTACAATCTAAAATTTCAATGCTTAATGTGCAGCTCGAAATTGAAAAAAAAAAATTAGATGATAAGAACATAGAATATTATAATCGCACTGAAATACTAGAAAAAGATTTAAAAGAGACTCGTACATCTTATACTGAACTATTAGAGAATTATACAGAAAATAATTTAAAATTACTTTCGCTTATCGATAGCCACAATGCTTCATTAAATGATATTGAGGAATATGAATCATTTATTAATAATCAAAATAGTAAAATCGAAAATTTAAACTCCTTGATTTTTGATTATATAATTGATATCCAAAAACTCCAATCTGAAAAAGAAAATTATAATAATCTAAATCTACAAAATATTGAATATTTAGAAAAAATTAATCAATTAGAAGAAAATTTAAGCAATATAAATGATTTAAAAAATATTATTCAAATAAAAAACAATGAGCTAATTAGAATAATAAATGAAGATCAACATAATATTAGCGAAATTGATACCTTAACAAATGAAAATAATAATCTACAAATTGCAATAAATGACTATAAAAATAAATTAGAACAAAAAGTAATAAATGAATCTACACAAAATTCTCTAGTGGAATATTATAAAGACGAAAACTTAGCTCTTAATAATAAAATATCAAACTTAAATGAGCAAATTCTAGCTAATACCAAACTAAATGAAATATACGCTGATGATATAAATTCATTTAAAGAAGCTAACGAAAAAATTAAAGTTGAATTAGATGAAAAAGATAAATATATTAATAATATTGAAATATCTATAAAAGATTTTGAAATTCAATTAGAGAAAAACAATGAAGAAATTTCTGAACTTAATGCTAAATGCAAAAAACTCAGCCAACAAAAAATCGCTGTTGATTCATTTGCTTTAAGCAAAGATGATGAAATTATTAAATTATTAGCTGATAAAAAAGAATTAGAAGAAAGGGTTATTACTCTTCAAAATGAATCAAATTTAAATATTGAAGATATAACAAATAATATAAAAATATTAGAAAATGAAAATAACTCCCTAAAAGAATCTTATTCAAATTCAAATGATGAAAATATTAAATTACAACAAATTATTTCTGATAAAGATATTGAACTAACTGCGATAAGTAATTCTCAAAATCAAATAATAAAAGAAAATGAAAAATTAAAGGAAGAATTAAATATAGCAAATGAATCTAAAAATGATAATTTGCCAATTATAAATGAGCTTAAAGAAAAATTAAATAAAACCACTATTGCACTAAATAGAATGAGACTTGATTCTCAATCATATATTGATAAACAAGAAAAAACTAAAAAAATTAAAAACGAATTAATCCAAACAATTGAAGAATTCATTAATAATTTAAATTAATAAGTCTAATTATGATTAAAAATATACTCACAATAATAATTTCAATTATAATTATATCATCTATAGCTTGCGAAAATGATAGAAAACCGAATTATAATAACAATCTTTTGCAAAATAATTCTCCGGATTCTACTGATATAGACTTTATATGTGATTCACTCGAAACAATGAAATTTCAAAAGTACATAATAGCCGATGAAAATGATTTGCAATCGATTAAAAATGAATATGATTATTCAAATAAATCATCATTTAAAAATAAATTAATCAGAGTTTTAAACAGAAAAGATTTTAGATTTTTTAGAGTTGGTGATACAATAGTAAGACCTGATAGAATTACAAATAATATTTTGGATTATTCTATTTTCCCAAGTTGTTATCGCGAAGCTAAAGATATTCCTAAACTAATAGTAATTTCTAATAAATATCAATGCTATGCATGCTATGAAAATGGGAAATTAGTTCAATTTGCTGCAGCCAATACCGGCAAAGAGCGTACTCAGACCTATCCGGGTAAATATTATACAAATTGGAAAAAGAAAAATCACCGTTCATCAATTGATTCTAATTGGAGATTACCTTTTAATGTAAATTTCCATTTACAAGCAGGAAATGCTTTTCATCAATTTACTATGCCGGGACGACCTGTTTCGCATAGTTGTGTGCGACAATTTATGAGCGATGCAGAATGGCTATTTAATTGGGTGGAAAAAGCAAAATTCGACACAAATCGTAGAATTATTCAACAAGGCACATTAGTCATAATAATAGATGTTTTTGATTTTAACAGAAAGAAGTTCGGTCCTTGGCTTGATATTGCCGACAATAAATCTGCTAATATTATCTTACCGAAAGATCCAAATAATTATGAAGAACCATTTATCCCACTCAGCCAAATACCTGCTGGAGCAAGAGGTTCATTAAAAAATAAAGAAAGATATATAAATGCTGTAGATTCTCTTGTAGCAAGAGGATATTTAAGACCTGATGTAAAAGTAACCCCTTCTGTAAATTACAATCATCTAAGGAAGCAAAGAAGAGAAGCTGCTGCAAAAGCTAAAGCTGAAAAATTAAAGTTGGAAGAAGAAAGCAAAATCAAACAAAATACTCCAATTGAAGAACCTTAAAAGAATATATTATTTATATCAATAATGAAAAATAGTAACGATAATCTCGAAAATAATTATAATAATATTGTAAATATTGGTAAAAATGTATTTAAATCTGAAGCTGACACTGTAATTAAATGTGCTGAAATATTAGATGATAATTTTGCAAAAGCTGCAATAATCCTAGCTAAAGCTGAAAGAATAGTCGTAACTGGTATAGGCAAAAGTGGAATTATAGGACAAAAAATAGCTGCTACTTTAGCAAGTATTGGAAAGCATTCATATTTTATGCACTCTGTTGATGCTTTGCATGGAGATATTGGAATAATTCAAAAGAATGACGTTGTAATTTTGCTATCAAAAAGCGGTTCTACCGATGAGATAATACGACTTTTGCCATATATTAAGACTCGCTCAGCTTTCACAATAGCTCTAGTGTCAGACAAAGATTCATATTTAGCAGTAAATTCTGATATTTGCTTATATTTACCTGTAGAATCGGAAGCATGTCCATTAAATATAGTTCCTACAAATTCTACTACTGCAGCTCTTGCAATGGGAGATGCTCTATCGGTAGCAATAATGAAAATTAATAAAATAAGTATTTTCGATTTTTCAATGCAACACCCTTTGGGGCAAATCGGTAGAAATATCACTATTAAAGTGCAAGATATCATGCATTGCGGAAATAAAATCCCCGTAATTTTTAGTGGTATGAAATTTAAAGATGCACTTATCGAAATGACTAATAAAAAACTTGGTTGCGTGTGCATTTGCAATAAGCATAACAAATTAAAAGGTATTATAACAGATGGCGATGTAAGAAGAATTTTGCAAAAAAATGATAATATTACTAACCTCTATGCTGATGAAGTAATGACAAAATCGCCTACAACTATCTCAAAAGATATATTTCTAGGAGAAGCTCTATCTATTATGAGTAATAGAGAAAGTCAAATAAGTGTCCTACCTGTGATTGAAGATAATGGTACTTTGATAGGAGTAATTAGAGTACATGATATTGTGCGAAGTGGTATTTAATTAAAATACTTATTTAAATAATAATGCATAAGCTGATTTTAAGCATTTAAAAATATTTAATATATTTTTATAATATTAACAAAATATTTACAATTTATCTTTTTTGAAAGCGTTTTTAAACTAAGTCATAGTTTATATATACTATAAATAGTTTTCTTAAACATAATATAATTAAGTGAGGACAATATGCAAACCAAAATCACTTTCAGACACTTAAAATCAAATCCTTCATTGAATGATGCTGCTAACGAAATACTAACAAAAATTAGTAAATTCAATGATAATATCACTTTTGCTGATGTTGTATTTACTCAAGATGTAGATTGCCAAGCAGAAATTTTCTTGCAAGTGCAAGGCTCAACATTAATCGCAAAAGAAAGTAGTGAAGATTTCGTAAAAAGCTTAAATTTAGCTTCTGACAAATTAACTCGTCAGCTAAGAAAACATAAAACTAAAGACGCTAAATCTAAAGTAGAAGGAATAGAATACTAAAAAATTATGCTAAATAAAAAATAACGAAAAGCTCGATTAATAAAATTTTCGAGCTTTATTTATTTAAATAAGAAAAATATTCTAAATACTTTTGCACAAAATTTCTCACTTTAAGATTAAGAATATTCAAAAAAAATGTGAATTTAGTGTGAAGAAAATTCATTTAATTCACATTTTTAATTTCCAAATTTAATTTTTACACTTTTTATTTATAAATAAATATTTTTCCACTTAGTTATACTTTAATTAATTGAATTATTATCAATTGATAAGTAATTGATAATTTTGAAGTTAAATATAAATCAAGGAAAATCTATTCACATTTCCACAGTAATAATAAGTAATAATAATAAAATTTAAAATTATATAATATTATTATAAAGCTCAGTATTATTTTAAAATATTTGTGGATTTTTTGTGAATTAGATTTACTTAAATATTGCTTAATTTTGTAAGTCGATTTTACGAATTAACTATTTATTGAGCAATATAAGAGCTAATAACAAAATGAAAGTAATTTTCACCACATCAATTTTGCTTGTTCTATCTAATATTTTTATGACATTTGCTTGGTATGGGCATTTAAAGAAATTAAATGATCAAAAATGGTATATAGCAGCATTAATAAGTTGGGGAATAGCACTTTTTGAATACTTAATTCAAGTCCCCGCTAATAGAATTGGATATACTGAAATGTCAATAAGCCAATTAAAAATATTACAAGAAGTCATTACTTTGTCAGTATTTGTTCCTTTTTCAATACTTATAATGAATGAACCTTTTAAAACAGATTATATTTGGGCAGGACTTTGCATTTTGGGAGCAGTTTATTTTATTTTTAGAGCTTAAATTGAATATTTCAAACATCTATTCGTCAATATATTTTTAATAATTTTTTTACATTATTTCATTTTTAAAAAATGACATTTCCTGATTTAAATATAGCCTCGATATTTTGGAATATGGACCCAGCAATAATTAATTCACCAATTGCAATTCGCTGGTATGGATTATTATTTGCTTTGGGTTTAATAGCTGCATATCAAATATTAACTAAAGAATTTAAGAAATTACATATCCCACAATATAAGCTCGATTCTTTAATTTTTTACTTAATTATTGCTGTTGTAGTTGGTGCTCGACTTGGACATTGCTTTTTCTATGAACCAGAAATATATTTAAAAGACCCAATTAGAATATTTAATATTCGCGAAGGTGGTTTAGCAAGTCATGGTGCAGCAATTGGAATTATAATTGCGATGATATTATACAATTGGCGTCGAAAAGAATTTACTTTTATTAGCTTAGCTGATGTGCTTAGCGTCTCAATCCCTGTAGCAGCTATGGCTGTGCGAATTGGAAATTTTATGAATTCCGAGATTGTAGGAAAAGCAGCTGATGTGCCATGGGCAGTGATTTTTGCTCGAAATGATTTGATTCCGCGACATCCCGGACAATTGTACGAAGCAATTGCATATTTTTTTATGATGTTATTGATGCTATATCTTTTCTTTAAAAAAGAAAAGTATAACAAATCGGGATTTTTGAGCGGAGTATTTTTAATTGGTCTATTTACTGCAAGATTTTTAATTGAGTTTGTGAAAGAAGTACAAGTAGATTTTGAAACCACAATGTTCCTCCATATGGGACAATGGCTTAGCTTACCATTTATTATTTTGGGTATTTTACTAATATTATACTCAAGAAATCATTTTAATGATTTCTCTAAATGTACTATAGATACAAAATCAAAGGAAAATAAAAATAAATAATGAGAGACGAAAAATCAACTGCAATTGTACTATTAAGTGGGGGAATGGATTCTGCTCTTTGCTTAGCTTTAGCCGTCAAAGATAATTATATTCCAGCTACATTACACTTAAATTATGGGCAACGTACTCAAAAAAAAGAACTCCAAGCTTTTGAAAAATTATCGAATTATTATAATGTAAAAGAAAGATTAGTTGTAGATGTAAATCATCTATCGCAAATTGGAGGCTCTAGTCTTACCGATTCTAAAATAAATGTTGCAGAAAATGCTATAGAAGAATCTACAATTAATAATGTTCCAAATTCTTACGTACCATTTCGAAATGCAAATATTTTAGCTATAGCTGTAAGCTGGGCTGAAGTAATTAATGCTAAGGCAATATATATAGGTGCTTCGCAGGTTGATTTTAGTGGATATCCGGATTGCAAAGCTGAATTTTTCGATGCCTTTCAAAATGTAATTAATACAGGTACAAAACCTGAAACTAATATAAATATTATAACTCCATTAATAAATTTGACTAAAACCGATATAGTCAGAGATTCCTTAAAATTAAATGTTCCAATAGAATATACTTGGAGTTGTTACCAAAATGATGATGAAGCCTGTGGAGTGTGCGATTCGTGCTTATTGAGATTAAAAGGTTTTAAAGAAGCAGAATTTCAAGATAAAATTAAATATAAGAGCTCTTAAATAAATATTATTTTTATGATTTTATAAAATCATAATGTGTTAATTTAAATTTATCATTATTGAAATTTATTATTTTGAAGAGATAGTATCTGATACATATTTTACTAAAGAAATCACTTTAGAATAATTCATTCTACGAGGTCCAATTAATCCAATTGATCCAGTAGCTTTTCCTAATTTATATGAAGATACTATCATACTAAAATCATCTAAAGCATTATTATTCATTTCAGAACCAATTAGAATTTTTACATCAGGATTATATTTACCTGAATTATCAATTACGCTGATTAAGACATCTTCATTTTCTGTGAGTTCCATCAAAGAACGGATTTTGTAGATATTTTCAAATTCAGGTAAATTTAATAAATTTTGAGTTCCTACAATATGCAATTTATCATTAGTATTATTATTAGAAATAATTTTATCAATAGAATCAACGAATAGACCAATAATTGGAGATGAACTATCAATCCCTAGTTCACCGGCAATATATTTATAATGTTGATTGATATAATTATAATCCTTACCAGCTAATTTTTCATTAATAAATGAATTTAATATGTTAATAGCTTTTTCAGAGACTACGTATGAGATTTCCATAGTAATGGTTTTGACAAAATTAGAATCAAAAGCTACAACAATTAAAATATGATTACTACTTAATTTAAGTAACTCAATTTTTTTAATAATAATATTTGTCAATTCCGGTACTCTTACAATAGCTAAATAATGAGAAATTAAGCCCAAAAGCTTGCCTGCATCTTTTAAAATCGATTCATTTGAGCTTTGTTCTAATTCATCAGCTATAGATTTAAATTCATTAGTAAGCGAAATATCTTTATCAATTAAATTATCTACATAATAGCGATATCCTTTATCTGTCGGAACTCTGCCAGCAGATGTATGTGGATGCGAAATATAATCCATTTGTTCTAAATCTGCCATTATATTTCTAATTGTCGCAGGGCTTAGTTTAATATTATTTTCAAGGAATTTTGATAAGTTTCTTGAGCCTATTGGTGTGGCATTAATAATATATAAATTAATAATAGTACGCAGAATAGATTGTTCGCGTTCATTTAAATCTCTACTAATAGAGCTATCAATATTTAAATCAAATAATGGCAATTTATTATTTTAATACGTCTTTATATTTTGGTTCTATTTCAAAAACTCTAGCTGCAAAAGTGCATACTGGAACTATTTTATAATTATTATCTCTTGCATATTCTACAGATTTAGAGAGCAATAATTTTCCAAGTCCTTTACCTTCGTGTGTAGGATTAACACCTGTATGGAATATAACCATAGTATTTTTATCTTCGAAATCATAATCTAATTCTGCTATTTGATTTCCATTTTCTTCTAGATAAAATTTACCATTTTTATCATTATATTTATGCTTAATATCCATAATAATTTACTTTAAATTCAACATATATTATCTATTTTAATTATTAACGAATGAAGGTTAAAATTATTAATTATATAAAAAAACATCTATTATACATATTTGTAAAAGTCTCTCAAGGCTTTTCCTGTATATGAATTTTCTACTTTTGCTATTTCTTTTGGGTATCCTTTTGCTACAACTAAGCCACCACCGAATCCACCTTCAGGACCTAGATCTATTATCCAATCAGAATTAGCAATTACATATAAATTATGTTCAATTACCAAAACGCTATGCCCAGCATTCACTAATTTCCTGAATGCAAGCATTAATTTATTAATGTCGTCAATATGAAGTCCTGTAGTAGGTTCATCAAAAATAAATAAATTATGTCCGGGAGTGAGAGCTTCAGTATAATTTGCTAATTTAATTCTTTGAGCTTCACCGCCAGAAAGAGTAGAGCCGGGTTGTCCTAATTTTAAATAGCCAAGACCAATATTTTTAAGAGGTTCTAATTTTCTTACAATTTTTTCTTCATTTTTAAAGAATTCAATTGCTTCATCTACAGTCATTTCGAGGACATCTACAATTGATTTATCTTTATATAATATATTTCGAGTTTCTTTTTTATAGCGTGTACCTTTGCAGGCTTCGCATTCGAGACGAATATCGGGCAAGAATTGCATATCAATATTTACTGTTCCTTCGCCTTGACATTCTTCGCATCTACCACCTGGGATATTAAAAGAGAAATGTCCTGATTTAAAGCCTAATTGCTTTGCAAGCTGAGTATCAGCAAATACATCTCTTATGGAATCAAAAGCTTTTGTATATGATACAGGAGTAGAGCGAGAGCTACGACCTATTGGAGTCTGGTCAATCATTTCTAAATTGCTAATATGTTCGTAGCCGGTAATTCCATATATTTCGCCATTATTAGTTACATAATTTGGAACTAATTTCCTTAATCTTTCATAAAGAAAATCATTAATTAATGTACTTTTTCCGGAACCGCTTACTCCGGTGATAGTACATAAGCAACCGAGTGGAATTTCTACTTTATCCATTCGTAGATTATTCATTCTAGGTTTATTAATTGTAATAATTTTTTCATTCGAGACTTTATGACTCGTTATTTCAATTTTCTTTTTTCCTGATAAATAATCAGCAGTAAGAGTTTTAGATTTTAGTAAGCCTTTGAAATCTCCGCTATATTGGATTTCCCCACCATTTACTCCTGCTTTAGGACCCATATCAATAATATAATCAGCAGATTTCATTATTTCTGGGTCGTGCTCAATGACTATTACAGTGTTTCCTAAATCTCTCAATTCTTTTAAAATTTTAACTAATCTTTCTGTATCGCACTGATGTAACCCTATACTTGGTTCATCAAGTACATAAAGAGTAGTTGTAAGAGCTGATCCGATAGCAGAGGAAAGGCTAATTCTTTGTGCTTCTCCACCAGATAATGAATGAGTCAATCTATCGAGGGAGAGATATTCTAAACCAATATCGTTTAATAATTTTATTCTATGTACAATTTCTTCTAAAATTTGTCCTGCTACTTCCGATTCATATTTGTTTAATTTTAATTCTGCGAAAAATTCATATAATTTATTTATTGGATATTGAATTATTTCTGGAATATTTTTGCCATTAATGAATACTTGACGAGCAGAAGTCCGTAATCTCGAGCCACCACAGACCCTACAATTTGTATATCCGCGATAACGTGCTACTAATATTCTATTACTTATTTTATAATATTGGTCTTCTAATTCTTTAAAAAATCCATTCATTCCTTTATAGCTTTTATCGCCCATCCAAATGAAATCTTTTTGTTCGGTGGTAAGTTCATTATATGGTACATTTAGTGGTATATTTGCTTTGCTACATTGGTAAATGAATTTCTGATAATATTGTTTATAAGCCGGAGTGCGCCACGGTGCAAATGGATTTGCAGAAAGTGGTTTAGTTTTATCCGGAATTACTTTATCTTCATCGATGCTTATATCTCGCCCGAAACCCTGACATTTTGGACATGCTCCAAAAGGATTATTAAAAGAAAATAATCTCGGTTCAGGTTGAATATAAACTATTTGGCAATCTGCACATTCAAATTTATTACTGAAATGTAAAGTTTTATCCAGATCTAAAAATTTAATTGAAATATTACCATCGCCATTATGAAATGCTGCTTCGATTGATTCATAAAATCTTGATTTTGAATCGGAATCATCAGAATGAATTACCATTCTATCAACTAGGACATATATATTCTTAGATTTTTTTATGTTACTAATATCATCTTCATTTATATCATAGAGCTTATCTTTCTTAGCGTCATATATACGAAAAAAGCCAGCTGAGCGAGCGTAAGAAATCTCATCGTTGATTTTCATACTTTCACGGCAAGGATAAAGCACATATATTTTTTCGGAATAATATTTCTTAAAAATATCATCTGTTATTGACTGAGGAGTATCATGATGAACCGGTTTTCCACATTCTTTACAGATTGTATGTCCTATTCTGCCATAAAGTAATCGAATATAATCGTAAATTTCAGTTACAGTCCCTACAGTAGAACGTCCATTTTTGGAAGGTGCTTTTTGGTCAATTGCTATAGCTGGAAGAATTCCGGAGATCTTAGTTACATCTGGCTTATTCATTCTATCCAAAAATTGACGAGCATAGGACGAAAGAGATTCTACGAATCTCCTCTGCCCTTCAGCAAAAACTGTATCGAGAGCTAATGATGTTTTTCCGGAACCGCTCACACCTGTAATTACAGTAAGTTTGCGATGAGGTATTTCTACGTTTATATTTTTTAAATTATGGACTGAAGCGCCTTCAATCGATATTTTATTTTGCATTAATTAACTTGGAAAATATTTAATATATCAAAAAAGAGTAATAAGATTACTCGATTTAGACATAATTTTATTTTTTGAAAAAATTAAAAATTATTTTGTTCTTAAAATATTATTTAATTCCTTATTTATATTAGAAATTAATTATAGCAATTAAAGCATAAATACAAATAAGAAAAAAATAAATGTTTTATTATTGAACAATAATATTATATTTTATTTTTTGTTCGCCGACTGAAATAATTAAGTTATAAAATCCACGATTTAATGTATTAATTTGAATTTTATAATTACCGGTCTCTGTTAAATTATTTTTATTTAATATTGATTTATTAATTTGAAAATTTGCATTTGGTACTTTTTTCCCCAATAAATCAATTAATTCAAAACTAATTTCAGGGATTTCTAAATTAGCACTATTACCTTTGTCTATTCCACCAAGTGCGTCAGATTCCTCAAAAGTGTAGTCAATATTTATTGTAGATTTTGTGGGATTTGGATATGGATAACTTGTAGAAAATATTGTTTTATTTCCGAAATCACGAGTTGCAATTGTAATTGATAGTCCGCATTTGGTGTCAACAGAGTTACTCCATATTTTGCCATAACCTTCAAGAAAAATTATTTTTTCGCTACAAAGATCGATTAATCTTAGAGTGTCATTCTGTTTCCCAAAATCTGTCGGCGAATAACAAATAGAAATAGGTTTAATTTCATTAGGTGCAAACTGTAAAGGCAACTGGCTCTGAGGGATAGAAAAGGCAAAATTACCATTTAAAGACAATTTGCTTAAAGTAACTTGTTTAGAACTATTATTCTTAATATAAACATCTAAGCAAGATATATCTTTTGTATATAAACTATCAAAATAAGCTGTATCAAGATTATTAAAACTAACTAATTCAAAATAGTCATTTTCGAAATCAATATTATAGCTATAAATTTGGCTAGTATCAGCACAACCAAGAATATTTTTTGCAATCACATAAATATTTGCTGATTTATCTAATTCAATGCTATTTGCACCAGATGCAATTAATTGATTATTATCTGCATCGTACCAATCTACTTCTTGAGGTGTACTATTCGATATAACAGTATGCTTTTTGCCAGTGCAAAGTGTAATATTGAAACTATCTTGAAGTGCTGCGATAGGCATGGCAATTATATTTACATTTACAGAATCATAATAAATGCATCCAGTAGTATCAGTCCACGCAAAACTTTTCCATCCATTTGTATTAAAATATCGTGACGTATTATTATCACCATCGAACCAAGTAATATTATTAATTGGAGAATTAATTGAAACTAATACTGAGTCGCCATCGCAGGCTTCATAAAGAGCATTATTATTAAATGTCAAATTAGATTTTGGCATAAGAGTAATTTCAATTGAATTAGAAGTACCGCTATCGCATTCATTTGTAGATGATTTTAAGTAATAAACTCCCGGTTTATTTACTACAATTTGCTGAGTAGTTTCTCCGGTGTTCCAGATTAAATTCTGATAATTGAGATTTGCTTTAATAATAGCATAATCGCCAGCACAAAGTTGTACTTTATCAGCTGAAATCTTAGGATTAATTGTATCTGTAATAGGTTTATATTTATATACTCCATTGCCAACTACCCATCCAGTAGTATCATCAAGAAAATATAAATCATCTAAATGAGCTCCGGGAGAAATTCCACAAAATTTTGGTGTCCAAGTTTTACCATAATCTTTTGTAAAATAAATTGATCTATCGAGACCACACACCCAACCAGTACTATCATTTAAAAGAAATGAGCCATAGCAAGCAGTAGGGAAGTCTCTTTGAATCCAATTTTTACCGAAATCAGAAGAAAAAACAGCACCACCTCTTGCTTGAGATCCAGCACAACTATAATCATATGGTACTAAGATTGAATTTTTAAGTATTGATAATTCTTCGTGCCAATTATTAGCTTTGATTTTAGTTATCATACTCCAAGAAGTTCCGTAATTTAAGGTCTGCCACAACATTCCGCTTGATACAGCATATCCAGTACCATTATCGTAAAGAACAATATCAGAAAGTTTTGAATCATTAATTGAAAAATTATCATAGTGAACTTGATAAGTCCAAGAATTTCCACCATCAGTAGTTTTAAAGAAATATCTATCAGTGCAAAATCCCCCCACTAGTACGCCTTGATTTTCATTTATAAAATAAGTACCCCAGAAAGATACATCAGTCCTAGGAGACACATCTCTCCAGCTTACTCCACCATTATCGGTTCTATATAAGCGAGAATATCTTACATCTCCTCCTGAAGAACCGACACTTACTACATATCCTACTCTTTCATTTAAAAAAATTATTGATTCTAATTGTCCAGCATAAGGGATTTGAGAACCCGACCAAGTATTTCCTCTATCTGTGCTACGCAAAAGCATTCCATTAAAACCGCATATCCACGCATAATTTGGATTCTGCGGCAAAAAGAACACTTCTAACCAATAATTATTAATAAACTGCTGTGGAATTGTTTGTACTTCTTCCCATTGAGAAAATACACTAATTGGAAAAAGTAAGCAAGCAATATAAAGTATAAATCTATTTGATAATTTCATAAAATATTTTTATATGTTATTTAATTAATAACGAATAACCTCTTGAAAAGTTTTTTTTATAAGGGCAATTCATTAAAATTTAAATGATTGCTTGCAATAATTTATTTAAGTTTTAAATTAATCCTCAACTAATTTAATTGCTTCGTACTTTTCGCAAGATTCTACACATTTCCCGCAATCTACACATAGAGTAGAATCTATTTTGGCAACATGATTATTATATTTAATGGCATCGTACTTTTCGCAAAATACTTTGCAGTCACCGCAAGAAGTACAAATATCTTGATTAATGGTAGGTTTTGCATAATCTAATGGATATAGCTTTGAAATTGCATTAAATTCATTACATTCTGCTAAACAAAGTCCGCAGTGATTACACAGCTCTTCATTTTTTGTAACTTTTGCTGGATTAATGGCTTCAAATGGGCATTTCCCCACACATTTTCCACATTTTGTACATTTAGATAAATCAATAATACATTTATCTTTTATCGTAATTGCACCAAATTCACAAGCTAATTGGCACTGATGATGGCAGTTAGTAGGTTTGCACTTATTACGTATGGAATAAGTTTCTTTGGAATATGATATGCAATTCCCTTCGTTTATACATTTTTCTATACATTTACCACAACCTATACATTTATCCTCTAAAATATTATAAGTGGGAGTGGAGATAAATATTGCTTTATCTTTGCATTGGGGTTCGCAAGTGCCACATTCAATGCATAGGTCTTGATTTATAAAATATTGTGTTTTTTGAGGCAAAAGGATTGCTTTATAATAGCAACTTTCTACACAATCACCGCACCCAGTGCATTTATCTTCGATAATAGCATATTTAGTTCTAAATGGACTTAATACATTTTTTGTACAAGAACTCATAAATAAACTACCTGAGCATATTCCTATACCTAAAATTCCACAATCTTTTAGGAATTTTCTTCTGTTATTAATTGATTTATTTTCCATTTTGTTTTATTATTAAATTGCAAATCTAAATTCAACTCTTCCGAAATAAGTGTCTTTTATTAATTTTGTGGAAGTAATATGCCCCCCAATTAAAGTTGTTTTTAGATGATTAAAAAATCTAGCGCTTAATTCTAAATCTAATTCTTTAGTGTGGCTACCATTTGTTTGGCCAGAATATTGTACTTTAAAATACATATTGTTTAACCAAGGAAAATCAAATTTTGTAAATAATTGAAAAACTGGCAAATCTAATGCATCCATTTTCATTACTTCACCAATAAATAAATTAGTATATGAAGGATAAAACATTGTATTTTTATCTAATTCAATTTTGCCCACCATTGCTGCCCCAATCAAAGAGTTATACCCTTCTCCGAGTTTAAATAATTTACTTAATTCAAGGAAATATCCAAAAGCTCTCTCTTTATATACATACTGATAAAGTAATTCAGTTTTTAAATTAATACTTAGTGGTAAATTAAATTTGGAAAACAGCCCACCATAGTATTTGTAATCAGGAAATACTTCACCAAATTCTCCGTAGAAAATACTTCCTACTTCGCTGACAAATGGGATATTTTCTGTATCAGTAGCAAATTCAGAAAATTCATCTTCATCGCCTTCAGATTCTGAATTAGTAACTGCTTTAGTTTCTTGACTACTATTATTTACCCATTTTACTGAAGCAGCATAGAAATTTGATTCTCCAAAATTCTGTCCTAAGAAATCTACTCTGCCACCTCTTGTAAGGTTATAGACATGGCGAGTACCACAAAAATCTCCGTATCTAGCAAATTGCGCCAGTACAGTAGCAATATTTACTGCGTAAACCAAATTACCAGAACGATAGGAAGCACCTGCACCTACTACTCTTTCATCTACTAAGAAATAATCTTGTAATTTTGTAGTTTGTAGTCCTAATGAAAGCTTGATATTTTCTGAATTGAAATTGTAATAAAATTCTCTAAACCCCCAATGCTTTTTATCAACGGCAGAAAATTGTTCATAACCCGGATAATTAATAGTATCGTTCCCTTGCTTACCGGGACCGCCCTTAGAGTTATAAAAATTTTTATATCCACCTTCTACATAAAACTGATGCTTAGACTCCTTCAAATTTAAGCCTAAACCAGCTATTGCAAGACCATTTTTTACATTTCTATCAGTCATTCCAGCCATTGCTCCAGTTAATTCAATACCCCCTACAAAATACTTAGAACCAAATAATGGCTTAATTTGAGTATTTAGAATGCTTCTGCAGTCCATCGAAGAATAGCTATTAATAGAATTCATAATTAAAAAACATATTATCGAGATTGCTCTAAAATGCTTTGAATTCATTGGTATTTATTAGTTCATTTATTAATTGAAATATTGTTTAATTACATTATTCACTTAGTAATTAAAAACACAAATTTATATAAATGCAAAAATATATAAATTAAATTTTAAAAAACTAATTCAATTAGAAAAAAAAATTTTAGACATTAAAAAACTAAAAAAGTTTAAATTATGTGCTAAGAAAATCGTAATTTTATGTTTTGTATATTAAATCTTAAATAAAGTAATAAATTTAAATTATAAACAAATATAGGAATTATAATAATGAAAAAATTAGTTTTATTAATCCTCGTAAGTACGTTAGCTATTGCATTTATGAGTTGCAATAAACAAGAAGGAAATGTAATGAATACTGAACCGAAAGAAGTGCAAGAACTTAAAGACAAATTATCAGCATTTACTGAATATGAAATAACTACTGATTTGTCTGCGCTTACAGAAAATGAGAAAAAAGTCGTGCAGAAATTAGTTGAAGCTGCTAAATTAGCTGATGTAATTTTCTGGAAGCAATCAAATGCTGATGGCATTGCTATCCGTGATTCTCTCGCTAAATTAAATACTCCATTTGCCAAAGATTTATTAAAATTTGTAAATATTAACTATGGTCCTTATGACGTAATCTTTAGTCAAACTCGTTTCGTTGGTGATGGTCCGAGCAAAAAACCAGCCGGAGCTAATTTATATCCAGCTGATTTAACTAAAGAAGATTTCGAAAAATATGTGAAAGATCATCCAGAGCAAAAAGCAGAACTCGAAAGCCAATATACTATAGTTAAGCGTGATGGCGATAAATTAATCGCTGTTCCATATTATAAAGAATATCCGGAAATTGAGCAAATCGCAAAATTGATTGATGAAGCAAGTGAATTTGCTGATGATCCATCATTAAAAAGATATTTAAAAATTAGAGCTAAAGCTTTTAGAACAGATGATTATTTTGAAAGCGATATGGCTTGGATGGATATGACTAAATCGAACATTGAGACTGTAATTGGACCTATTGAAAATTATTTAGATAATTTATTTAATTATAAAACAGCTTGGGAATGCGGTGTATTTGTAAAAGATGAAGAAGCAACAAAAGAATTACAAGTACTTAAATCAAAAATTGATAATTTAGAACAGAATTTACCTTACGACAAAAAATATATTCGACCAAGTGCTGGCGGATTAGGTAATGTCTTAAATATTGTGAATGTAGTATATTTCGCTGGCGACTTCCAAGAAGCTGTGAAAACTATTGCTACTTCTCTGCCTAATGACCCAAAAGTCCATGAAATCAAAGGATCGAAAAAACTTATGTTCAAAAATATGATGGAAGCGAAATTCGAGAAAATAGTGATGCCGATTGCTCAAGAATTAATGAGTGAAGAAGATGTAAAATTCGTTGATAAAAAAGCTTTTACAAGTTTCGTAACTCTTCACGAAATTTCTCATACTTTAGGTAGAGGCTTCGTATTTGGAAATGATAAATTATCGGTTCGCGCTGGAATGAAAGATTTATATTCTACTATCGAAGAAGCAAAAGCAGACATATTAAGTATGTATAATCATCAATATTTAATTGAACAAAGCGTATATCCGCAAGATTATTTACGTAAAGCTACTGCTACTTATTTAGCAGGTCTTTTCCGCTCAATGAGATTTGGTAAAGAAGAAGCTCACGGTGGTGCTAATTTCATTCAATTCAATTTCTTACGTTCTAACGGTGCGATTGAACTAGTAGATGGAAAATTTAAAATAAATAATGAAATATTTATGCAAAAATATGTATATATATGAATTGAAAAAAAATCTAAAATTGTTCTTACATTAGAAGCAGAAGGCGACTATGTCGGAGCCACAGATCTTATTGCTAAATATGGTCACGAAAATAAAGAAATCGAAGATGCAATTGCAAAATTGTCTAAAATACCAAGAGATTTAGATACAAAATATAATATTAAGTACTAATGAATTTGAGAACAGAAAAAATATTTTAAGAAATAGAATTATATTTTATTAATTCTTTTATAATATTTTTTTAATTAATCTTGAATTAAATAATTCTTGTAAAAATAAAGTTTAGTTATTATAATAAATAAATCAGTTAAAAAATTATGTCTCAAAAAAGAACAAAAAAAGATAGCTATAAAATAGCTTGGTTACCCGGCGACGGTGTAGGAGTGGAAGTACTCGAAGCAACTAAAATTGTATTAGATAAGCTAAATTTCAAAGCTGAATATATCAATGGTGATATTGGCTGGGAATTCTGGTGCAAAGAAGGTGATGCCTTCCCAGAAAGAACAATAGAACTACTTAAAAATGTAGATGCTGCAATGTTTGGTGCTATTACTTCAAAGCCAGTAAAAGCTGCTGAAGCAGAATTAGTACCAGAATTACGTGGGAAAGGATTAGTATATCGCTCTCCAATTGTGAGAATGAGACAGACTTTCGATTTATATAATTGCCTAAGACCTTGCAAAGCATATCCGGGCAATCCACTAAATTATAAAGACAGTATAGACATAGTAGTATTTAGAGAAAATACTGAAGATATGTATTGCGGTGTGGAATTTAATCCAGTACCAAATGAACTAATTGATACATTAAATAAAATTTCTAAACCATTTGCGAAATTCGCTTCTCTTAAAGGAGATGAATATGCAATATCTTGCAAAATAAATACTCGCAAAGGGTCAGAAAGAATTATTCGAGCTGCTTTTGAATTTGCTAAAGAGCATAATCGCAAAAAAGTAACATTAGTACATAAAGCAAATGTAGTACGTGCTACTGATGGCTTATTCTTCGAAATAGCAAAAGAAGTTGCAAAGGAATATCCTGAAATTTATATGGATGATGCTAACATCGACGCAATGACTATGTGGTTACTAAAAAATCCAGATAATTATGATGTATTAGTTGCTCCTAATTTATATGGTGATATTATAAGCGATTTGGCTGCTCAAATGGTAGGAGGTCTAGGCTTTGGTTGCTCAGGAAATATAGGAGAAAATTTGGGTGTATTCGAGCCTTCTCATGGTTCGGCTCCTAAATATACTGGTTTATATAAAGTAAATCCTATTGCTACAATTCTTGCTGCAAAAATGATGTTGGATTGGTTAGGCGAAATCGAAATGGCAAATAAAATTGAAAAAGCAGTAGAAGATGTAATTAAAGAAGGCAAAGTAAGAACTTATGATATGGGAGGAGCAAATACAACTCTCGAAATGGGTCAAGCTATAGCCGACAAAATATAGTTGTTCTATAAAAATAATTCCACCTCTAATAATAATCAGAGGTGGAATTTTTTATTTACTTCCATTTTCATTCAGCATGAAAATACAAAATTGTCATTTACCTAATCAATTTATCACTGATATAATTACTAATTTTATCCGCATTAATTCTCACTTGTTGCATTGAGTCTCTCTCGCGTATAGTAACTGTATTATCATTTAAAGTATCACCATCGATAGTAATGCAGAATGGCGTACCAATTTCATCTTGTCTACGGTATCGTCTTCCAATAGCACCGCTTGTGTCATATTGAGCTTTAAAGTTTTTCTGCACATCGTCAAATACTTTTTCAGCATATTCTGGCATTCCATCTTTATTAACTAATGGGAATACTGCAGCTTTAATTGGTGATAATTGAGGTACAAATTTCATTACATTTCGAGTATCTTCTTTACCTGAATCATCAGTTAATTTTTCTTCAGTATAAGCATTACAAAGAAATGCCATTAATCCTCTAGTTGTCCCACCGGAAGTTTCAATCACATAAGGCACATATCTATCTTTATTAACTGTATCGACATATTCTAATTTTTTGCCTGAAAATTCTTGATGAGCTTTTAGGTCAAAGTCAGTACGAGAATGAATACCTTCAATTTCTCCCCATCCGAATGGGAATAAATATTCTATATCACAGGCTTTATTTGCATAATGAGCTAATTTTTCATGATCTTTGAAGCGAATTACTTCTGGTGCCATTCCATTCTCAATGTACCAGTGCCATCTTTTTTCTTTCCAATATTCATACCACTCGAGTTCTGTACCGGGCTTAACAAAATATTGCATTTCCATTTGTTCAAATTCGCGAGTGCGGAATAGGAAATTCTTAGTGTTTATTTCGTTTCGAAATGCTTTACCTATTTGAGCAATTCCAAAAGGTGGTTTCATTCTAGCACTATCCATAATATTTTTGAAATTCACGAAAATACCTTGTGCAGACTCTGGTCTTAAGTAAATTGTACTTGCTGAATCATCAACCGGTCCTAGGAAAGTCTTAAACATTAGATTAAAATTTCTAACTTCTGTCCAATCTGTACCACCAGATACAGGGTCAGGAATACTGAAATTCATAATTATATTATAATAATCATTAGGTTCTTTAGCTTTTGAGAGTTCAATTTCTAATTTATCAGCAATTTCATTTTTATTTTTTTTGCGTAATTTTTCAATATATTCTTCAATTAAATTATCAGCTCTGTAGCGACCTTTGCTAGCTTTGTTGTCTATCATTGGGTCAGAGAATTGAGTAATATGTCCGCTTGCTTCCCAAGTGCGAGGGTGCATTAAAATTGATGCGTCCACTCCTACAATATCTTGGCGATATGTCATAGCTTTCCACCAAGATTCTTTAATATTTTTTAGCAATTCTACTCCTAATGGTCCGAAATCCCAACAACCATTTAATCCACCATAAATTTCTGACGATTGAAATACAAAACCTCTTTGTTTTGCTAATGAAATGATAGTTTCTAATTTTATCATAATAAATTTTTTAAATATTAAATTTGTTAAATTTTAGACTTCAAAATTACGAAATAAAAGGAGAATTTACATTAAGTTTTTATTATTTAACTATTAAAATAAAAAACAATTATATCGTTTAATATTTTTTAATACTTTCTATTTTATAATATTTAGTGATAAATAAAATGAATATAATTTTAATAGGACCTCCCGGTTCTGGCAAAGGTACTCAAGCAAAGATGATTTCTTCTAAGTATAATTTAGTTCATTTATCTACTGGAGATATTATTCGAGAACAGATTAAAGCTAATACTGAATTAGGTAATATTGCCAAAACTTACATTGAACAAGGTAAACTATTGCCTGATGAATATTTAATTTCAATGATTAAATCATTTTTATCGAAAAAAGATGGTTCAAATGGATTCATTTTTGACGGTTTCCCGCGCACAATATCACAAGCTGAAACATTAGAAAAGATATTAGCTGAAAATGATTCGGAGTTAAATTCAGTTATAATATTAAATGTTAGCGATAAATTAATTATGGAAAGGTTAAGTGATCGCAGGATTTGTCCAGTGTGCAATGCTATTTACCATAATGTTTATAACCCACCAAAAAGTCCAGATGTCTGCGATTTAGATAATGCTTCTCTATTCCAAAGAGATGATGACAAAGAAGAAACGATTGCTTATAGATTAAATGTATATCATAATATCACTAAACCATTGATAGAATTTTATCAAAAGAAAAATTTAATAGAGTTGATTGATGGTTCATTACTTTTTGATGATGTATTTTCAGCAATTACTAATAAATTAGATATTATAGAAAATAAATAGAAAAGAAAATGCATTAATTAATATTATTTTTGCCAAATAATTAGTATTGAATCTTTGCCATAATTATTAGCAATCAATTTTCTTATTTGGTTAATTTTATTATTATTTATTTTGTTTTTCGAATTATAGATTAAAATTGGTTTAAGATATGAACTAGTGTCGTTGTAATAAATATTCATATCCTGAAAACCAATTTCAGTAATTTCCGGTGCTATAATTTGTAAATTTGAAAGCAATTTATCTGTTTCGTAATTTTTCAAACTTCTATAATTAAAGATTGAATCAAGTCTATTTGTGTTATAACTGATTAGTCTTTGGCTTTTTGATACTTCATTCATCAAATCATTTCTCATATTCATCAAATCTTTTGAATTGTTCGATTTAATTTCGAGTTTTGTATTAAAGATGTTATATCTACTTAGCGTTTTACTTAATGAATCTTCTTGCTTTTCGGTAAAATCATCAGATAAAAATGCCAATTCGATAATATTGGAGCTTGACGGATTATAATGAACTTTTTGATAAACTAGAGTAAATCCATTTTCAATAAATTCAGATTCTATAAATTGTTTTGATGAAATGATGAATTTTTGCTTTTCGTAAAGCATTATAGCAAAGTATATGCTTGGAAGCAGTACTATAATTGTTATTATTCCTAATGAATATTTAATAATTTTTTTTCTTTGTGGTGCTATAAATACTTTACTCTTAAAATTTAAAAATTTTACTATTATAATAGTTGCTACAAAAATAAAGGTACAATTTATTATATAAAGATACATTGCTCCAAAGAATATTTGAGCATTTTGTAATGCTAACCCATATCCAGCAGTGCATAATGGTGGCATTAAAGCTGTAGCAATCGCTACTCCGGGGATTGGATTCCCTTTATCCTTGCGTGTGATAGCCACTGCTCCAGTAAGCCCTCCGAAAAATGCGATTATTACATCATAAATAGTAGGAGAAGTTCTCGATAGTAATTCAGATTGTAGTTCTTTAAATGGACTTAACCAGAAATATATCCCTGATGCAATTAAAGATATTAATGTAGCAATTAATAAATTTCTACCCGATTTCTTAAGCAAATCTAAATCATATATGGCTATTCCGAATCCCGCTGCGACTATTGGCCCCATCAAAGGAGATATTAACATTGCACCGATTATTACAGGAATAGAATTTAAATTTAATCCCACTGAAGCAATAATAATTGCAAATACTAATGTCCATGCTGAAGCACCCATAAAATATGAATTTTCTTCTACATATTTTAAGACTGCATCAGGATTATCTATACCTTTATTAAGAGAAAATAACCTTTTTATATATTCTTTCATAATGAAAAATAATTAGAAAAAAAGAAATATATAATATACTAAATATAATTGTGATAAAAAAGTATATTAAAATATTAATATTATTTAGACGTTCCATTTTATATAGACTATTTATTCACTAAGAAAAAATAATATGATGGGAACAAAAGAAAAACAAAAAATATTTTCAAATTACAGAAAAAAAATTGCTAATATTTTAGACGAAAACGCTACATATTCAAATTGGATTGATTGGAAATGGCAAATTAAACATTCAATTACTACAATAGAGCAATTTCAAAAATTAATGGAAATTGAATTTTCCGAAGAAGAAATAAAAAAATTTGAGCATACAATAGAAAAATTTCCATTATCCATCACACCTTACTATCTATCACTAATCAACAAAGATAATTTATTCAATGACCCTGTATTTAAGCAATCTTTTTTAGATGAGCGAGAATTAATTATTACAAATAGAGATATTGCTGACCCTTTGTCAGAAGACAAAGATTCACCGGTATCGTGCATCACTCATAGGTATCCTGATAGAGTATTGTTTCTAGTAAGCAATGTATGTTCTATGTATTGCAGGCATTGTACTAGGAAAAGAAAAGTTGGTGATAAGGATTCCATTCCAAATAAAGAGAACATATTAAAAGGAATAGAATATATAAAAGAGCATCCAGAAGTGCGAGATGTATTGCTATCAGGAGGTGATCCGTTAATGCTATCTGATAAATATTTAGAGTGGATATTAGACGAAATATCTAAAATCCCCACTGTAGAAGTTATCAGAATAGGAACAAGAATGCCTGTAGTACTTCCGTATAGGATTACAGACAAACTCATTAATATTCTTAAAAAATATAAAAATTTGTGGATTAATACTCATTTTAATCATCCACAAGAAATAACAAAATCCGCCAAAATTGCTCTAAATAAATTATCTGAAATAGGAATTCCCTTAGGAAACCAAACAGTTTTATTAGCAGAAGTCAATGATTGCCCAAGAATAATTAAATCATTAGTACATAAATTAGTAGCAAATAGAGTCAGACCGTATTATTTATATCAATGTGATTTATCAGAAGGTCTAACACATTTCCGCACTCCAATTGGAAAAGGGATAGAAATAATGGAGAGCTTAATTGGTCACACAAGCGGCTTTTCGGTACCAACTTATGTCGTTGATGCTCCAGGTGGTGGTGGGAAAATTCCAATTACACCTAATTATATAGTTTCGTGGAATACAAATAAAGTTGTCTTGAGAAATTATGAAGGAGTACTATCAATATACCAAGAACCTCTAAATTATGCACATAATTTCTGTGATAGGAATTGTATTGATTGTAAACTTGAATTGCATTTAGCTGATGGAGAAGAATCTCACTTAATCGGAATTGAAAAATTATTGTCGGACTCAGATAAATCAATTTCATTGATACCAGAAAATAATGAAAGAATAAAGAAAAGAAGGATATTAAGAAACAATAAAAAGTTAATAAATGATTAAATCAAAAATATTTGACGATGTTAGTAACAATAGAGTTTATCTTTATGAATTATATCCTCAAGATTATCCAAGAATTATTGAATATTTAAATAATTTAGCATTAAAAAATAATTATACAAAAATATTTTCTAAAATACCTTCAAAATTTCTACCAGGCTTTATTTCTGACGGATATAGAATAGAAGCATATATCCCAAAGCTATATATTAATGATGATGCTGTGTTTGTCTGTAAATATTTTAATGATGAAAGACAAAAAATTAATAAATCCGAAATAGAGATATTTCAAAATATAATTTTAAATAATCATTATGCGAATTATACTATTCCTAAACAAGAAAGATATATCATAAGAAGACTTGGATTAGACAATGCTAAAGATATTAAAATAATTTTTAAAAATGTATTCGAGAGCTATCCATTTCCTATATTTGATGAGTCATATATTAAGGAAACAATAGCAAATAAGAGTAATATTTATTTTGGAGCAATATACAATGATAATTTAATTGCTGTATCTTCTGCTGAAATAAATGATATTTATAAGTATGCAGAAATGACTGATTTTGCAGTATTAGAGGAGCATAGAGGAAACAACTTAGCTATATTGCTATTAAATTATATGGAAGATGAGCTAATTAATGAGAAATATAAGATGTTCTATACTATAGCTAGGTTAAATTCACCTTCTATGAATATTATTTTCCTTAAGAATAAATATAAGTATTCAGGCACTTTGATCAATAATACACATATCGGTGGCAAAATTGAAAGTATGAACGTATTATATAAATATGCGAGGAAATAAAAAACATTTTAATATAATAAAATAAAAATAAGCACATTAATGTGAATTAATGTGCTTACTTATTTATCAAAAATTGAGATTTTAATTATTCGGCAGCTGGAGTTTCAGCTTGTGCTTCAGCTGGAGTTTCAGCTTGTGCTTCGGCAGCTGCTTTAGCTTCTTCTTCAGCTTTAGCTTTAGCCTCTGCAGCAGCAGCTTCTTTTTCAGCTTGTAATTTTCTTTCTTCGCGAGCTGCTTCGCGTTTTTTGCGTTGTTCTTTTAATCTAAAGTAATTTTTAGCTGTTTTTTCTTTATGTTCAGCAACTTTAGCAGCTATTTCTTCATCTGAAATGCCTTTAAATTGTAAAGCTCTTTGGAGGTAAGCACCTTCGTATTTCATAATATTGCGGACCATATCTGTAGGCTGAGCGCCGACATTTATCCAATAGATTGCTCTATCGTTATCAATTTTAAAGCTTGAAGGCTGAGTGTGTGGGTTGTAATAACCTAATCTTTCGATATAGTCAGCGCCTCTTTTTTTTCTTGAATCTACAACTACGATGTCATACGCAGGATAATGAGTTCTACCTTTGCGACGTAATCTTAATTTTACCATTTTCGGAAATTTCCTATTTTATTTTTTAAATTATTTACTAAAATATTAAATTAAAAAAGTGTTTATCTTAAAAAAGATTTATTTTTATCTTCCAAACCCCATTGGCATTTTTAATCCTTGCATAAAGCGAGATCGCTTGCCGGTAGAAATATTTTTCATAATTTTGCTCATATCTTCGAATTGTTTTAATAATTTATTTACATCTTGGATAGTAGAGCCGCTACCATTTGCTATTCTCTTTCTGCGTGAGCCATTTATAATTTTTGGATTTTTTCTTTCTTCTTTAGTCATAGATAAAATGATTGATTCGACTTTATTAAAAGCTTTGTCATCAATTTGTACATTTTTCATTTGTTTATCCATGCCTGGAAGCAAGCCAATTAAATCTCTTAAAGAACCCATTTTTTTAATTGTCTTTAATTGAGTCAAAAAGTCTTCGAAGGTGAATTGATTCTTTCGAATTTTTTCTTCTAATTCTTTTGCCTCTTTTTCGTCGAATTCTTGTTCAGTTTTTTCTACTAAAGTGAGAATATCACCCATACCTAAAATACGGCTTGCAATTCTCTCGGGGTGAAACGGTTCAAGAGCTTCGGTTTTTTCGCCAGTACCTACGTATTTAATAGGTTTACCGACTACTGATAGTACCGATAGAGCAGCACCACCTCTAGTGTCGCCATCTAATTTAGTTAGGACGACTCCAGTAAGTGCAAGCTGGTCGTGAAAAGCTTTTGCAGTAGTAACGGCATCTTGCCCAATCATTGCATCGCAAACGAATAGGGTCTCTGTTGGTTTTATCGCATCAGAGATGTTTTTTACTTCCTGCATCATTTCTTCATCTACAGTTAATCTACCAGCTGTATCGACGATTACAATATCTCTACCAAACTTTTTAGCATAAGCTAAAGCATTTGAAGCAATTTTTACTGCATCTTTTACTTCTTCAGAGTAGACAGGGATATTCACTGATTCTCCCAACTGTTTAAGTTGGTCAATCGCAGCCGGTCTATGAATATCACATGCTACGAGCAATGGCTGACGACCTTTTTTACGTAAATTTTTAGATAATTTTGCGCAAAAAGTAGTCTTTCCCGAACCTTGCAATCCAGCTACCAAAATAACGGTAGGGGCTTGTGGAGAAAACATAAGTTCGCTTTGCTTGCTTCCGAGTAGTTCAATTAGTTCGTCGTGTACAATTTTTACAATAAGCTGTTCGGGCAATAATTTTCCTTTTACTTCTTGCCCAATTGCTTTTTCTTTTACTTTTTCAGTAAAATTTTTAGCTACATTGAAATTTACGTCTGCATCGAGTAATGCGCGGCGTACTTCCTTCATAGCTTCTTGTATATTTTCTTCGGAAATAGTGGCTTGGCCTCTAAATTTCTTAAGGGCTACCTCTAATTTCTCGGTCAAATTTTCAAACATATTTTATTTTTATATCTACATTTCTTTAATATGCAATACTAATTTCAATTAGTATGCAAAATACAGGACTACAAAAATACTATTAATCAATATAATTACCAAATATTTATAGAAAATATTTTAATATAATATATTTTTTTCTAAATCTCTTTTTTCCTTGTCTTAAAAGTTTGGTTCTTCCATTTTACATTTTTTTTCAGTGTCATAAATGGTGCTAAAAGTTCCATAAAATTAATAAACAAGAAACTTGGAATTAAATAAGGGATTAAGTTTCGTCTATTCAGTCTATTTAATGTAGGTAAAATTAGTACAATATCGCAAATTGCTCTTGTCAGTATAGCAATTAAAGATAAAATATAATCGCCAGTAAAAATTGGTAATATTATAGCTAACCATATTGCAATTGTAGTAAGAACATAAAGTACAGCTTTTGCGCCTAAACCTAATCCACCTATTACCCATCTATGATGTTGATTAAAATACTCTTTAAATGTCTTATTTGGTTGAGTATTGACGGTAGAATCAAAGTTAGATAAGAATCTAATATCATAGCCATTGTTAAAAATATGCATCATCATTGCTAAATCTTCCGTAACGGAAAAATTTACTGCGGAATATGCTCCAATTTTATCTAATACAGCTTTTGAAAAAGAAATATTGTTTCCAAAGCAGCTCAATGGAGCATTTAGCCCTATTCCTGCAACAGCCATTGTGTGCAAGTATATCCATTCTACGGATTGCAAACTGCTAAAGAAATTGTTATTTAGTACATTTGTGCAAGCGGCAGTCATTCCGAGATTTGGATTATTATAACATATTGAATTTAAATAAATCCATTTCTTACCCACTATGCAATCTGCATCGGTCATCATTATGATTTCGCCATTTGCTGAATTAATTCCTAATTGAAGAGCTCCGGGTTTTCCTTGTAAATTTTTAATTGCTTTTTCATTATCATTGTGAATTACTTGTAAATTAGGAATTTGTTCTTTTAGAGAATCTAAAATTTCACCGGTACTATCAGTAGAACGGTCATTAATTGCAATAATTTCATATTTATTAATCGGATAATCATTTTCAGATATTGATTTTATGCAATTTGCAATATGCTTTTCTTCGTTTCGTGCTGGAACAATTGCGGACACAAATGGGAGATTATTCGGTTTAATTATTTTTTTATCTTTGGATAATTCCATTGCTACTCCAACAATAAATATCAAAGTGCGGAGTACAAAAATTCCAATTAAAATATATATTAACAGTGTCATTATTTTTCAGGATATTAATAATTTTATTTGCGGTATATATAAAATTATCAAATAATAATTAATGCAAATATAAGAAATTTGCCGTTATTTATTTATATATTTAAAGTAAGCTAATGATTTAGAGAATCTTTAAAATATTTACAAAATTATAATTCTTCAGTAATATTTTTGTAATTTTGCAAGTAGTTTAATCAAACATTAATTAATTTTTATTTTAAATTAACAATTAATAAAACAATTAATTATAAAAAATATTCAAATGGATAAATTAGTTATTGAAGGAGGGCATAGATTAAAAGGAACTATCCCAATTTCAGGTTCAAAAAATGGATCGCTTGCTATTATGCCAGCTACATTACTAGCTAGTGGAGTTTATACTTTGCATAACACACCAAATTTAAGAGATGTGTGGACTATGAGCCGATTACTTGGTTCTATGGGAGTGCATTGCGACCTAAATGGTGATGATTTATTTATAGATTCTTCAAATATTACTTCACAAGAAGCACCTTATGAACTTGTCAAAAAAATGAGAGCTTCATTCTATGTCCTTGGACCACTTCTTTCTCGCTACGGTTATGCAAAAGTATCATTGCCTGGTGGTTGTGCTTGGGGACCGCGCCCAGTAGATTTGCACTTAAAGGGTCTTGAAAAGCTCGGTGCAAAAATCGAACTAGATAATGGATATGTTATTGCAAAGGCAGATAGATTACACGGAGCACGTTTTCATTTTGATGTCTCTAGCGTAGGTGCTACTGGTAATTTACTAATGGCTGCAGTTCTTGCTAAAGGAAATACAATCTTAACAAATGCTGCAACTGAACCGGAAATTACTGCTTTAGCTAGGATGTTAGTGAAAATGGGCGCTAAGATAGAGAATATTGGAACAAATCAATTAGAAATAGAAGGGGTAGACGAATTAAAACCTGTAGACGAAACTACTATTCCTGATAGAATTGAAGCCGCTACTTATTTAATTGCTGGAGCAATGACTAAGGGCAAAATCGAACTAACTAATACAAATCCATATCATTTGTCTGCTATCATTGCTAAATTAGAAGAAACAGGTTGCCAAATAGATGTAAATAGTTCAAATATTAGTCTTGAAATGGACCAAGCTCCTATTCCAGTAGATATTACTACAAATATTTATCCCGGTATTCCTACTGATATTCAGGCTCAATGGATGTCTTATATGTTATGTAGCGAAAACGGAAGTTCTAAAATTACAGAAACAATTTATACTGATAGATTTAAGCACGTTCCAGAATTGGCTCGATTAGGTGCTCAAATTGAAATACTTGATTCTACAGCTATAATTAATGGAAGCAGTTTAAAAGGTGCTACAGTAATGAGCTCCGACTTAAGAGCAAGTGCTTCTTTAGTATTGAGTGCTTTAGTTGCAAGCGGAAAAACTGAAGTGCTTAGAGTATATCATTTAGATAGAGGATATCAAGGCATAGAAATGAAATTAAATGCAGTAGGAGCTAATATTAAAAGAGTGAAAACTGATACTATTTAATTGAAATATACGTAAAAATTATAAAAACAACTCATAGGTAAATATGAGTTGTATTTTTTTATTCCAACTCTTCAGCTTCTAATTTTGAATTTTTAGCTACATACATTTCAGCAAGCAAGAATATTAAAGCAAGAATAACGAAAATTTGCCATAATTCAGTGCCAATTCTTGCTGCATTTAATTGCTTTTTTAGTTGCGAAAGATTATTAACTAGTTGAATATTAATTTTTTCATTACTAACTAATTTTAGATAATTTTCTAACGCTTCCTCGTTAAATCTCTTTATTTCAGATTCTGATTTTAAGCTATTTACAGAAATTATTGAAACTGGTTCATTATTTAGAGAAAATATTTGATAATTTCCTTTAAATCTCAAATTATCTAATGTTAAAATATTACCTGAGTTAGCAGGAGTAACTTGCACAAATGACTCGTTTCCGTTTGGATCTAACATTTTGAAATTACTATAATTTGCATATTTTTTAGGTATTACAAAACTTATCGAATTACCAGCTATAGTAGTTTTGCCGGATTCCTGTTTTGTTGCCATATAGGAAACTGTACGATGAATAATCGTCGGGAATATACCTGTAAATGGGAAATTGCTCCATTCTGTATTTGGCGGAACTGCTATATATAGTACTTTTCCATCACCTACCCTTGCTTCATTCATAAAAGCCCCACCTGGCATTTGAATAATTTTTATCCCTCCGCTTGCAGTAATTGCTTTTGTAATTGTAGGGCTTTCAACTATTTCATCATTGCCAGCTCCAGCTTTAAAAACATTTTGAAATATAGGATGATCTTTATCTACCATTGTAAATTGAGCAGGTTGATCTTTTGAAAATAATTTCTCTGTGCTTGTACCTAATCCTAATTCGTTTAAACCTCTATTAAAAATATCTCGTGGTGTAGAATTATCAGCAAACAGAACTAAAGAACCACCACCAGAAATATAATTTTTTAACCTTGCATAATCCTCTATTCTCAGGGGTCCACCGGAAACAAATACAATATCATACTTGCTCATATCAATTGAAGATATTGAATTTGAAGGAAATTCAAATAAATTTACTAAATTTTTATTATATAATTTTGTACCAAGAGCAAGCTTTAGATATGTATCGTTATTTGAAATTAAAGCTACGTTAGGAATATCCGGTAATATGAAACCGAAAAACGCAGAATTATCTTCATCGAGTGCATCGCTCTCTATTTCAATTTTGCCGGCATTTATGCCAGATGATTGAGGAATCGCTGATACTAGAACAGTTTTAGTCTCATTTGCTTGAAAATCGATTAATTTTTGAGAAACTTTTATATTGTTAAAATACATTGTAGCAGCTAATGCTTTTGCTTCATTATTTGCTCTATTTGTGATAGTAACTTCTACTTCTACGGGTTTATCTTTTTGGAAAATACCAGAAACTAATTTTACTGAATCAATTGAAATATTTTGAATATCAGATTTTGAATTACTACCAATCGGAAATACAAAATAATTAGAAAAATCATTAGCAAATTTACTTGAATCATTTATTGATTTTTCTAAAATATTATTTTGAAAATCACTTATTAAATAAATGTCTTTAGTAAAATTATGAGAATTTTGAAGTATATCAGCTGCTGTGCGAAGGCTTTTTTCTAAATTTCCTGCAGAAGAAGATATCGAAATTTTATCTAATTCTTTGTTGACAAATTCATTATTTCGCGATAGAATTTTTTCTTCTTCATAATAGTTATTTGCCATAGGAATAATTGCACTTTCGTCTCCTTCTTTCATCGTAGCAATAATTGCTCGTGCAGTATTTTTTGCTTGGTTAAATCTATTTCCAAATTCGTCAGAAATATTCATACTCGGAGAATTATCCAATATAATTACTGAGCCAGAATTAGAATAATTCCCTAGTAATGGTAAATGGCTATTAATTGCAGGGCGAGCGAATGCTATTACAATACAAATAATAGCGAAAGTCCTAAGTAATAATAAAATCAAACGTTTTAATTTTAATCTCTTAATTTTTGTCTTTTGTAACTCTTTTAGGAATTTAAGTGAAGAAAATTCTATTTTCTTTAATTTCCTTAAGTTGAGCAAATGTAGTATTAATGGTATAGCTGCTGCTATTAGCCCAAATAATACAGATGGATTAAAAAATGTCATTTATATATAATTAATCAATTAGTTCAGTGTAATATTTTAAGGACGAATTGGAATAATAAGAATTTTTAATGAAACTCAAAAGATTGATTTGTTGAAATTAAAATCTATAATTGAGAAAGCAAGGGGAGGCTATAATACAACAGCAGCAGGAATAAACCTGCTGCTGAAAGTTAAGTTATATTGTATTATATTTCTTTATTCCTCGATGAGAGGTTTAAATCCGTTTCCAAGAATTTCTTTTGAATCTAATACATTTATAAATGCTTTTGGGTCTACTTTTGCTATTTTAAAACGCAAAATCATCATTTCTCTTCGTGTTAGTACTGTATAAATAATATCAGAATTTGTCGAATTATACATTCCAACAGCAGTGATTAAAGTAGCTCCGCGATTTAAATCATTTAGGATGATTTCTTTTATTTCATCGATTTTTCCGCTTACAATCATTACTGTTTTATAAACAGAAGCACCTTCTATAATTAAATCAATTACTTTGCCTTCAATAAACACAATTATCCATGAATACATTGGTAATCTCCAATCTCCAAATGCTAATACTGTAGAAAGAGTAATTGTACAATCTACAATAATAACTAAAGTACCCAAAGAAATATGAGTATATTTATTTAAAATCATTGCTATTATGTCTGATCCTCCAGATGTAGCTCGTGATTTAAAAATCATTCCGATACCAATACCATACACTATACCACCAAAAACTGATGATAAGAATTGTTCTTGTAGCATAGGTCGCATTAGACTTGCAAATTCTTCCATTTGCACAGCCGAATTTAAATCATATTGAGATTGAAGTCCGCGAAGTTGATTTAATACTTCTGTTGATTCTAATAATGGTAAATACCCATAAATACTATGAATTAATCCCATAAATATAGGAATAGCAAAAGTGCAAACTATTGTCTTTATACCAAATTTTGGTCCCAATACGACAATACCAATTATAAGGAGTGGAATGTCCATACATAGAGCGGCTAATTCAGTACGCCAACCCCATAAATTGTGAAAAACCATTGATAAACCATAAGTGCCACCAGGAGCAAATCCATACGGTTCAGCAAACATTACCGCGCCGATTGAGAATACAAAGCAACCGCAAATCAGCCAAGCATAGGTAATGAAGAAATCTTTTGAGAATAATTTCTCTTTTGTAACGAAAGTCATATTAACTAAAAATTGTATGTTTTATTAAAATATTGATTGCAATTATCTAAAAATTATAATAATTATTTTATTAAAAATTTCTTAAATGAAAAAATGGGTTAATTAAGTACAAAAGCACTAAATACAATAAATTAAATAGTATACAAAATTACGACTTATTTCGATAATCTTCAAATTTATAATAATTACTTCGCAGAAAATAATTAAATTTGTAATTCTTTTATTTTAATTTTGATAAATTGGAGCAATTCAAAGATGATAAAAAGCAAAGCAATTTTTAGAATAATAATAATATCATTTTTTATAATTATTTTAAATTCATGTAGTAACGAAGAAAATCATAAAATAACATGGAATATATGGATTAATTCTAATCAAACTAAATTGCTTAAATTCACTCCAGATGGAAAATTCTATGATTTATATAACTTTTCTAATACACAATTTAACAAGTACGAAGTAGGAGAAAAAAATCTTAATATTAAAAACTATACTTTTGAACCAAAGGACAGCATACAAGCTGAAATTCTATATTTAGACGAAGAAAAATTAGTCATTAAATATAAAGATAATAGCATAGATTCTCTAAAAAAAGCAAGCGATAAAGATTATATAATAGGCTCTTGGGCGCCAATAGATATAACCGTACCTCAGGATACTTTTATTTTAGGGTTTGAATCTTACGATTGTACTTTTAAATCTGCAGATTCCTCTAAAAAAAGATATTTTCGATATAAATTAATAAATGATACTAAAGCAGTATTTGATTTTTATATGGAAAATCGAAAAGATTCAGTAACATATTCTATTAGTAAAGATGGTTTAATGCTCATGCTAAATTATGGGGATTATATGACTACATTAAAACGCTATTAATTTCAACTTTTATCAATTAATTAAAATAAACTAAATCAACGAAAATCAGATTATAATATATGAAAAGAACATTAATTACCTCTGCCTTGCCTTATGCAAATGGTTATTTGCATTTAGGACACTGCGCCGGAGCATATCTACCTGCAGATATTTATGCTAGATATTTAAGATTGCGTGGCGAAGATGTGCTGTATGTCTGTGGTTCTGATGAACATGGAGTGGCAATTACTATTGCAGCAGAAAAAGAAAAAGTAACACCAAGAGATATTATTGATAAATATCACTATGCAAATAAAGAGGCTTTCGAGAAATTTGGAATGAGCTTTGATATTTATAGTAGGACTTCTAACAAATCACACCATGAAACTGCAAGAGAATTTTTCGCTGATTTCTTTAAAAAAGGTTTACTCCTCGAAAAGGATGAAGAGCAGTTCTATGACCCTAAAGCCGAAATGTTCCTACCTGATAGATATGTCGAAGGTACTTGCCCAAATTGCGGTAGTGATAATGCAAGAGGCGACCAATGCGATAGCTGTGGAGCGTATTATAATCAATTAGAATTAAAAAACCCAAAAAGTCTTATTACAGGTGATGTACCAATTGTAAAAAATACAACTCATTGGTATATGCAATTTAATAGATTTCAAGAATTTCTAGAAAATTATATCGAAAGCAATGCTAACGAATGGAAAGACAATGTTTTGCAGCAAAGCAGAAGCTGGCTCAAACAAGGTTTTTCTGAAAGAGCTATTACACGTGATTTAAATTGGGGTGTTAGTATTAATAATATAGAAGGAATACCGGCAGAAAAAGCTGAAGGAAAAGTACTTTATGTATGGTTCGATGCTGTATTAGGATATATTACTGCCACTAAAGAAATTATCAGACAATTTAATGAAAATGGAAAAGCTGAACTTATAGATTGGGAAAAATGGTGGAAATCAGAAGATACTGATTATTTTGCTTTCATAGGAAAAGATAATATAGTGTTTCATACTTTAATATTTCCGTCTATGCTTCATGCCAAAGGTGATGGTTATATTTTACCAAAAAATGTCCCAGCAAATGAATTTCTAAATTTAGAGGGCGAAAAATTTTCTAAATCGCGTAATTGGAGCATTGATTTAAAGGATTTTGAAGAAGCTCATCCTCAAGATAATATGATATCAACTCTCCGATATACTTTAGCAATGAATTTCCCAGAAACTAAAGATGCAGATTTCACTTGGAAAGATTTTCAAGCACGAAACAACAATGAATTATCTGCAATTTTAGGAAATTATATTAATAGGTCATTGCAATTCTTGCATAAAAATTTCGATGGGAAAGTACCAGAATTAGAAGGAAAATATTCTAATTTAAAAGTAGAAAGTATTGATTTAATTAATAAATTAATTAGCGGAGATGCTTCATTTGATAAGAATACTTTAAATTATTCATCTTTAGAACAAAATGAAATAGATTTCATTATTTCTGCTACAGAATCTAAAAAGTTAATTGATAAAAATTACCAGCAATTTAGATTTAGAGATGCTATAACTGAATCAATGAACATTGCTCGATATGCAAATAAGTATTTTAATGATGAAGAGCCTTGGAAAACCATTAAAACTGATAAAACAAAAGCTGCAAAAACAGTGTATTTCTGTACTCAAATTACAAAAGCTCTTGCAATTATTTTTGCTCCAATCGTTCCAAATTCAGCAAAGGAAATATTTGAATTTATAAATGAAAAGATAACTACTGGAGAAGCAAATGCTTGCGATACAATTAAAACAAATCATTGGGATAGTGCCTTTGATTTCTCTATAGAATCTGGACGTACTATTGAATTGCCCAAATTACTCTTTAGTAAAGTGGAGCAGGACTTCATCGATGCTGAAATTGCTAAATTAGGCAATAAATAATTAAAAAATATTCACTCTTTTAATTTAAAGGGTGAAAAATGGACTCTTAGCTCAGCAGGTATAGAGCGCTTCCTTGACAGGGAAGAGGTCATCAGTTCGAATCTGTTAGAGTCCACATTAAATTTAAAAATACATTTGATAAAATATTTTAGAAAATGTATAAATTAACTTTTTCTATAATTTATTTTATAGTAAAAGATCTCGCCTTAATATCTTTCAAAATAAGTATTATTACTTTTCTTTGCTTTTCTGCATTATTAAAATCTTGATTATCACCATTAAATTATTATTTTTTAGTAATTTTGTAGCTTGTTTAAACAAAGAAATAATTAAATACTCTTTCAATAAAAATACTAACAATAATGGCATATAATTTTACCGAAATTGAAAAAAAATGGCAGAAATTCTGGAAAGATCAGAATATTTATAAAGTGGAAGATGACTTCTCTAAGCCCAAATATTACATTTTAGATATGTTCCCTTATCCTAGTGGAGCAGGTCTTCACATTGGACATCCCGAAGGCTACACTGCCACTGATATTATTGCTAGATATAAAAAAATGAAGGGTTTTAATGTGCTTCATCCTATGGGATTCGACGCATTTGGTTTGCCAACTGAGAGATATTCTATGCAGAATAATATTCATCCAAATGAAGCCACAGAGAAAAATATAGCTAATTTCAGTAGACAATTAGATATGATTGGCTTAGGTTATGATTGGGATAGAATGATTAATACTACTTCCCCAGAATATTATCGCTGGACTCAAGAAATGTTTCTCCGAATTTATAATAGCTATTATGACCATTCTGAGTGTAAAGCTCGCCCAATCGAAGAATTACCAATACCTGAAGAATTAAAATCAACAAGCGAAATTAATGAATATATCGACAGCAAGAGATTGGCTTATATAGCGAATATTCCTGTGAATTGGTGCGAACAGTTAGGCACTGTCTTAGCTAATGAAGAAGTCGAAGAATGGAAATCAAAAGGATATTCAGTAGAACGCCGCCCAATGAGACAATGGATGATTCGCATTACAGAGTATGCTCAAAGATTAATTGATGATTTAGATTTAGTCGAATGGCCAAATTCTACTTTAGAAATGCAAAAAAATTGGATTGGAAAAAGCACCGGAGCTGAAGTTAATTTCGAAGTAATTGGGAATTCCGAAAAGATTACTGTATTCACTACAAGACCTGATACAATTTTTGGTGCAAATTATTTAGTATTAGCTCCTGAACATCCATTAGTTGATACAATTACAACAGCTGAAAATAAAATTTCGATTAATGAATATATCAAAACCGCTGCATTAAAAAGCGATTTAGAACGAGCTGAATTAAGCAAAGAAAAAACTGGGAAATTTACCGGTGCATATGCGATTAATCCTGCTACAGGAAATAAAATCCCAATTTGGATAGCTGATTATGTATTAGCGCATTATGGAACTGGTGCTATTATGGCTGTACCCGGCCACGACGAAAGAGATCACCAATTTGCAAAAGATTTTAATTTACCTATTAGTCAAGTGGTGATTCCAAGCGAAGAAAATGATGGAAATACAATTGATATAAATAATAGTGCATTTACTGAGTATGGCAAAAGTATTAATTCAGCTAACAGTGAAATTAGTCTAAATGATCTGCCAACAAGTATTGCTATTGAGCAAATTAATAAATGGTTAGAGACTAAAGGAATAGGAAAAGCAAAAGTAAGCTATAAATTGAGAGATTGGCTATTTTCTCGGCAAAGATACTGGGGCGAACCTATGCCAATAATGTTTTTCGAAGATGGCACAAAAAGACCACTTTCAGATGATGAACTACCTCTTCGCTTACCAGAGATAAATGATTTTCAACCTGCTGGCACAGGAGAGTCTCCTCTGGCTAAAGTAGAAAGTTGGGTTAATTTTATTGATAAAAAAACAGGGAAAAAAGCAAAATATGAGACTAATACTATGCCTCAATGGGCTGGATCTTGCTGGTATTACTTGAGATATATTGATCCAAAAAATAATGAAAAATTTGTAGATCCAGAAAAAGAAAAATATTGGATGGGGAAAGATGGCGTTGATTTATACGTCGGTGGTGCCGAGCATGCAGTTTTGCATTTACTTTATGCTCGCTTTTGGCATAAAGTCCTATTTGATTATGGTAAAGTTTCATCTCCAGAACCATTTAAAAAATTATTTCATCAAGGTTTAATTATGGGTGCCGATGGGCATAAGATGAGCAAATCTTTAGGAAATGTAGTTAATCCAGACGATATAATTAATGAATTTGGAGCTGATTCGCTTAGAATTTATGAAATGTTTTTGGGTCCATTAGAAGCAAGCAAACCATGGTCATCTGATGGAATTGGTGGAGTGTTTAGGTTCTTAAATAGAGTGTGGAGATTAATTGCTGATGATAATGATAAGATTAATGAAAAAGTGCAGGATATAAAACTTAATGCTGAGCAAGAATTTCATATAAACACGGTCATTAAAAAAGTATCTGAAGATATTGAAAATTTGAGCTTTAATACAGCTGTGAGTGCAATGATGATTTACTTAAATGAAATAAGCAAATATGACATTTTGCCAAAAAAGGCAATGGAAGACTTCGTGATTGTGCTTTCTCCATTTGCTCCACATATTGCTGAGGAATTATGGAGAATTTTAGGGCATAATGATTCAATCGTATTAAAGAAATATCCAGATTACGATGAAAGTAAGTTAGTAAAACAAGAAATTGAATTTGTTGTGCAGGTTAATAGCAAAATTCGCTCTAAAATTGTAATGCCAATTAATAAATCGCAAAGCGAATATGAAGAAATTGCCAAAAATGACCCTAATGTAATTAAATTCTTAGATGGTCTTACAATACGTAAAGTAATTTATGTGCAAAATAAACTGATTAATTTTATTGCTAATTAATTAACAAAGAAAAAATATTTTTATAAATTTAATAGTAAATATATATAAAAAAAAGTGATCCCGGCAGGGTTCGAACCTGCGGCACCAAGTTTAGGAAACTTGTGCTCTATCCTAC